>WNGK01006302.1_pt1 | contig 12493 bp, 10 predicted proteins | sample 5400601 | NCBI WGS metagenome assembly WNGK01 (sample SAMN13153376, study PRJNA577476) | soil metagenome | isolation source: 60 cm soil or saprolite under Garry oak tree replicate 1 | place: USA:California | collected 2016-06-15 | reverse complement strand
TCTCGGCTTCGGCACGCCCTGCTTCGTGCAGATAAAGGCGAAACTCGGGAAATTTGGTTCGAAGTTTCTGCAGCGGTTCCGGGATATAGTCGTGCAACACGATCGACGGCGCGGCAATGCGCAACTGCGGCGACCTGTTCTGACGTAGCTTTTCACCGACGATCTCGACGTTGTCGAAGAAAGGTTTGATAAACTCGAATAGCTCCATGCCTGCAGGCGAAAGCGCGAACGGTCGTCGCTGAAACAGCTTGGTGCCAAGGGACTCCTCGAGCTTCGCGATCTGGCCGCTCACTGCGGGTTGCTGGATGCCGTAGGGAATATTGCGCACTGCGGCTGCGATTCCGCCGTGTTTCGCGACGAAATAGAACAACTCGAGGTGATGAATGTTCATGATCGAAAGCGTCGATGAAATCCGCAATTTTTATCAATTAACATCCGCCGCGCAAAGTAGTTATGCTCTCCTACAAAGCCGAATATTCGGTCAAATCTAACAAACATATGGAACTCCTGATCCTGTTCATCGTCGGTCTATTGATTGCGATTTTCGTCCTGCCGTTTGTCGCGCTCGCCAAAGCAAACAGCGCAAAGCGCGGCCTTGATGATTTAGCTAGGCGATTGTCATCACTTGAAAACGAAGTGCGGAATCTGCGGCCGCACGCCGTCCCCGCCCCGACATCGGAAGCCGCTGTGGCAGCCCCGAAAGCTTTTGGAGTCGGGCCACGACTTCCGGTTACAACACCTGCTGCGGCCGTGCCAGAGAAAGAATCGGTGCCGCCGCCAATTCCGGAAAAATTCGTCGAAAGAGCCGTTCCTCGAATCGCAGCGCCACCCAGACCCCCGATTAACTGGGAGCAATTCATGGGCGCGAAGCTGTTCGCGTGGATCGGCGGGCTCGCGCTTTTCCTCGGCGTGGCGTTCTTCGTGAAGTATTCGTTCGAGCACAATCTCATCCCACCGGCGCTGCGAATTGCAATCGGGTTCGTTGTTGGCGTCAGCCTTCTCATCGTCGGTCTGCTTCTGAAACGGAAGGAAAACGCCGTCACTGCGCAGACGCTCTGCGCGACTGGAATCCTTGTGCTCTATGCTGTGACGTTTGCCTGCCGATCTTATTACCACTTCGCATTCTTCGGTCTCATTCCAACCTTTTTATTGATGACGCTAACCACGGCTGTCGCGTTCCTGCTCGCCGTCCGATTGAATGCGATAGTTGTCGCTGTGCTCGGCATCGCGGGCGGTTTTCTCACGCCGGCATTGCTTTCGACCGGTCAGGACCACCCGCTTGGACTCTTCGTCTACATCGCGCTGCTCGATGTCGGTCTGCTGGCGCTTGCTCAACGAAAAGGCTGGAATGTGCTCCCAACTCTCGGCGCCATTGGGACTGCGCTGATGCAATTCGCCTGGATAGGGACGTTCTTTGTTTCCGAAAAATATTTCGCGGGAAACAAAGTGCTTGTTGTCATGGCGGTATTTGCCGGATTTCAGTGGCTGTTTCTGGCAGCAATAGCGTGGTCGAAACGTACGCGGAAAACGAGCCCTGAACTTTTCGCCTGCGGGATCGGACTCGCGGCGGTCGCGATCTGCTCGGCCTTCTATTTGCTGTCGTTCGAAACGATCGCGCAGCGGCCTGCACTTTTGTTCAGCTATTTGTTTGTTGTCGATCTTGGCGTGCTCGCGCTCACGTTGCTCGAAAGCAGGCTGGTAATTCTTAATGCGCTCGCAGGGTTGGTGGCGTTCATCCTTCTCGCCGCGTGGACAAACTACGATCTCACAACTACGCATCTTTATACCGCGCTGACATTTTATTTTATCTTCGCGCTGTTTCATTCCGCGACGCCGCTCGCGCTGCAACGTCTGCGAAGTGTCCAGATTCCATGGTGGAGTCATGCATTTCCCGCTTTGGCGCTGCTCCTGGTGCTGATGCCGATTTTTCAACTCAGTGGGCTTTCAATTGTTATTTGGCCGCTCGTGTTGATTGTAGATCTTCTGGCGATTGTTCTCGCCCTGGCAACGGCCACACTCCTGCCGATTCTCGCCGTGCTCTTGCTCACGCTGGTGGCAATAGGTAGCTGGCTGCTGCGGATTCCAACCGAACTCAACGGCTTGCCGACAGCACTGTTCATTCTCGGCGGCTTTGCGATTTTCTTTTTGGTCGCTGCAAGCTGGGCCTGCCGCCATTTAACGAGCGCCGGAACGCACACGCCAAGACTTTTCGGGAACATCACCGATGCGGGAAATCTTTCCGTTCAACTTCCGGCGTTGTCGGCCGCGCTGCCGTTTCTGCTGCTCATCATGGTGACGCTGCGATTGCCGCTCGCGAACCCATCGCCCGTGTTCGGTCTCGCGTTCTTGCTAGTCATTTTGCTTCTCGGAATCAGCGAACTCTTTTCGCTCGGCGTGCTGTCAGCGGTCGCACTTGTTTCCGTTCTAGCGCTCGAACACGCGTGGTACTTCCAACATTTCGATCCCGCGCGCGCGAGCCTCCCCTTGCTTTGGTATCTCGGATTCTATGCGCTCTTCACTGCATTTCCGTTCGTTTTCCATCGCAGGTTTGCCGAGAAAACTGTGCCGTGGGCTACGGCCGCGCTGGCTGGGCCGTTGCACTTTTATCTCGTGTATCAGCTGATTCGCACTGCGTACCCGAACTGGGTTCCTGGTCTCGTGCCGGCCGCATTTGCGCTGCCGCCTTTGCTCGGACTATTCGTGCTCCTCAAACCCACACCGCTCACCAACCCGGCACGCAATTCGCAACTCGCGCTCTTCGGCGGCGCGACGCTGTTCTTCATTACGTTGATTTTTCCGATCGAGTTCGATCGAGAATGGATCACTGTTGGTTGGGCTTTGGAAGGCGCAGCGCTCTGCTGGCTTTTCCACCGCGTGCCACATCCTGGATTGCGACTGGCCGGCGTTGCATTGCTCGTGACCGTATTCGCGCGCCTCGCTCTTAATCCAGCCGTGCTCACGTATCATTTGCGCGCCGCGTTCCCCATTTTGAACTGGTATCTTTATGTCTACGGCGTTGCGACGGTTTGTTTGTTCGCTGCTGGACAATTGCTCGCGCCGCCGAGTCATCGCGTGCTCGGGCGCAATGTACGGTCGTTGCTTTATACGCTCGGCACCGTGCTCGTCTTCCTGCTCATGAACATTGAGATCGCCGATTACTTCAGCACTCCGGGCGCGGCCGCGTTAACGTTTGAATTCACAGGAAATTTTGCGCGCGACATGAGCTATAGCATCGCCTGGGCGCTGTTCGCCTTGCTTCTGCTCATTGTCGGCATGCGCAAAAGAACTGCACCGGTCCGCTACGCGAGTCTCGGCTTGCTCGGGATCACCGTCGTGAAACTTTTCTTTCACGACCTTTCGCAACTCGACCAACTTTATCGTATCAGCGCGTTCGTCGTCGTCGCCGTTATTGCAATTCTTGCATCGTTTCTGTATCAGCGATTCCTCGGCGCCGCGGAGAAAACGAACGAAATCACACCCACGATCACATCCGCTCCATAGGTTCACGGCCTTATGGCCCTAGCGACGCTACTCCCTCGCCGCTGACGTGATTCCAGCCTAACGAATTGCGCCGAAGGCAGAGCACTTCTCGCAAATTAGCAGCACTGTCATCGGCTAAATCAATGATGACGCAAGGAATTATCGATTAACGCAATTCTCTTCCCGGAGCCATCGTCGATGCATGAACATGCTTATCATTTTTGGAATCGCAGCGGGTTGTATTCTCGCCGAGCGGCTGTGGCCGGCGTTGGAATTGCCTCGCGTTAATGCGTGGTGGGGAAGAATAATCCTGATCAACTCGATTCAACTGGGTATCACCGTGCTCGCCGGCCAAACCTGGAATCGTTGGCTGGATCACACGTCGATCTTTCACCTGAAAGACCACTTCAGCGATTGGTCCTCAGCTGCGATCATCTATTTCTTCTCAACATTTGTTTATTATTGGTGGCATCGCTATCGGCATGAATCGCCCCTTCTATGGCGCGTGCTACATCAGATCCACCATTCGGCCCGTCGCCTTGAAATCGTTACAAGCTTTTACAAACATCCGGTGGAAATTTTGATTAACTCCATTCTGAGCAGTCTGATTGTGTATCCGTTGTTTGGGGCCAGCATCCCCGCTGCCGGCTATTACACCATCCTTATCGCAGTGGGGGAATTCTTTTACCATTGGAATATCAAAACACCGTCGTGGGTTGGTTTCATTTTCCAACGGCCCGAATCCCACCGCGTCCATCATCAGTTCCGGCACCACACCAACAACTTCGCGGACGTCCCGCTCTGGGACATGCTCTTTGGCACCTTCAAGAATCCGAAGACATTCAAGGGACAATGCGGTTACGAACGTTGGCGTGAAGATCGGTTCGAGGACATGCTGGCCTTTCGCGATGTTCACTCGCCCGGCGTGGAAAAGCTCGCGCCTCTGCATTTTTTGCCGACATGCATCGGTTGTTCCAAGAGATGGGCGTGTACAGCCTCAAGACAAACTGCCTCGTAAGGACGGGGATGAAACGAATCATCGTAACCTGCGGGACTTTGGTTCTCGTCACGATCGTCTGCGCAATTTCTGCTGGATGTTTGCTCGGCGCTCGATCTTCCCAAGAAGTTTGGTTCGTGCCGAATGCCGGACATGTCGATCTTCATCGAGCAGCAGGCGAGCAGTATGAATCGCGCGGGCTGGCGTTTCTCGGAAAAATGTGAAGATAAGAATTGTTCCGGGGCCGTGGCGATTGATCGCAATCGGCGTCGTATATTTTGCCGTGATGTTTTTAGGTCATCTGCCCGACCATTTGATTTTGTTCCCAACGAAGGCGCCGATCAATGCCGGCGGTGCCGTTCGCAAAACGATTCCGTTTCAAAATGGCGAGTTGGAAGTGTGGACGGCAAAGTCGCGTCGGGCGCAACAACAGGGCCGCGCCGATATTTTCATTTTGCGCTTTTACGGCAACGCGGATCGTGCCGATCGATGGGCAGCCCTCGAGTGTGAGATGTGGAGCGACCGCGCGGTTGAAATCTGGGGAATGAATTACCCCGGCTTCGGCGGCAGCACTGGACCGGTGCGATTATCGCGGATCGGACCGGCCGCGCTTGCGGCGTTTGATGAACTAAAACAATACGCAGCCGAGCGGCCAATCGTGCCCTTCGGGGCTAGCATCGGCGCAACCGCGGCGCTTCACGTCGCCGCAAATCGTCCGGTCGCCGGACTGATTTTGCATAATCCGCCGCCGCTCCGTGAAATGATCCTTCGTCAGTTTGGATGGTGGAACCTATGGCTGATAGCGGGTCCGATCGCATTGCAGATCCCGCGAGATCTCAACAGCATTGAGAACGCGAAAGCGATGCATGCGCCAGCAATCTTCCTGCTGGCCGAAAAGGATGAAGTGGTCGCGCCCCGGTTTCACCGCTTGGTGGTTGACGCGTATGCCGGGAAAAAACGCATCATTGAATTGCACGGCGCCTATCATAACGATCCAATCGAAGGCGCGGCGCTGGCAGATTTGAATGAGGCGCTGGATTGGTTGTTGCCAACCGTTACCTCGCCGCACGCGCCAAAGCGATAATTGGGTAGCACGCTTCGCGCGCTGCCATTTGCCACTCGATTTCCGGAATTGCTCTGTAGTAACTTGAGCCCGCGATGCAGAACGCCCAAAACTTGATGAGTAGTTTCGAATTCATCGCGGCGTTGATGTCGATAATCATCGGTCTGGGCGTGACGAACCTGCTCTCGGGAGCTGGGCGCGCGTTTTACCGTCGTAGAGAAAATCCGCTCGATGAGGTTCGCCTTGTGCTTACCATCGCGACTTTGGTGCTGCTGGTTTTGCAGTGGTGGATCACATTCAGGTGGAACACCGAGGCCAACTGGACTTTCGACAAATTCCTGGTGCTGATTGCCTGGACGGTCGTCTTGTACTTGCTCACAGTTTTCCTTTACCCGCCTGACCTGTCGGAAGCCGAAGAACACCAGGGCCGCTTCGAACGGAATCGCGCGGGCTATTACTCAGCGTTCATTGCGATGTGTTTTCTCGACATCGCGCAAACAGCAGTTCATGGCGAACTTTTTCAGCCGGTGTGGTACGTTCCGTTCGTTGGCCAATACGCGCTTCTTGCGGGCGGCGGTCTCATTATCAACCGACGCGGTTACGATCGGTTCTTCGCCTGGTACCAACTGGTCACACTGCTGGTGTGGGCACTCGTGGTGAGGAGATTTCTTGGTGGGAAATGAGCCGCCAATTTGATTGAGCTGCTTCTTCACTCGCAGCCGCCAGAATTGCATTCAACCCTTAATTTCTACCCATTCATTTCGCGCACGCGAATCAGCAACGGCTTGCACCACGCGCATGTATCGCAGCCCATCCTCGAAATTCGGATGGGGATGCACTCGACCCTTTGACTTTACTGCCGCCAGAAAATCTTCTTCCACACGCCATTCACCTTCCAATTCGGGCGGAACATCGACGACATGCAGCGCGCGATCCCCGGCCTTGCCCGCCTGCACGACGTCGGAAGTGAAATCGTACGTGAGCGTGCCGCCGCTGCCGTAAATTTCCATCCGATCACCCAACCCCATCGCATCGATACCGCTAAACTCCAGGACGCCTTCCGCGCCATTCTCGAAACTGCACAGAATGGTTAGCAAATCAGGAATGATCACTTTGTAGGCATCGCGAACGGGATAAATGATTTTTTGCCGCGCGAAGACGCCGGTGATGTCGCCCAGCCAGCGTTGCAATACCTCCATGTAAATCCCGAGGGTGAGAGTGTTGAGTCCGCTGATCTCAATTTTTTGACGCCAATGCGCCGGAGCATCGGGGTCCAAGTATTTGCTGGTGAAACTTTGCAGCCGCACATGATGTGGCCGGCCGATATAATTCTCGGCCAGAATCTTTTTGATCAGCAAATCAGCCTGCATTCCGAATGGCGGCGGGCAAAGCATGGTCACCAGCTCGGGATAACGCTTTGACGCCGCAAGCATTTCTTCTGCTTCGGCTAAATCCATCGACATCCGCGCCTGGCAAAAAACGTGTTTACCGGCCTCAAGCGCGGAAATTGTCACTGCCGAATGCATGTAAGGCGGTGTGCCGATCCAGACAACGTCGATGTCGGGTAGCGCCACCAACTCCGGCCAATTCTTTATCGGCGTCGCTTGTGGCACATTTTCGCTGCAAAATTTATCGGAGCTTTCGTATGTCGAATTGGAAACAGCAACAATCTCGATCTCCTGATGCTTCTTCAGAGCGGGCAAATGCCGAGTCCGAACAATGTTGCCCGCTCCGACAATGCCAATCCGCAGTTTATGATTATTTTTGTGCATTGGTGCGATATCAATGTCGCAAACTCGATTGCTTCTTTGTGCGAGCTTACTTGGACTGTGAAGAGCGATGGCGCGTTCAACCAATCACAGATCGCCGATGGCTGATGTCGCCTTCGCTTTTGTGATCCACTTGACGCGCTGACGTTCGCGCGGCAGTTTACGCGTCCTCGTTGGGATAAGTTTATGTCAAGAATTTGCGATATTACAGGATCCAGGGCCGTGGGCGGCAGCGTCATTCACCGGCGCGGCCTGGCTAAGAAAAAAGGCGGAGTAGGCCGGCATGTGACAAAAATGGTGCCGCGCATTTTCGCGCCAAATTTGCGTCGCCAGCGGATTTGGGTGCCGGAGCTGAAGAAATTTGTCCGTGTCCGCGTCACGGCTCGCGGTCTCAAGACGATTAACAAACGCGGCGCTTACAAGGCGCTCAAAAAAGCTGGTGCCATTTAGCCTGTCCGCGGCCGAAAGAATAAGATCGTCCGCTATTACGAGGGTGACTCGGGGCCGTCGCTGAGAATTGTAGCCGAGTAAGTTGCGGGCGAACTCGTCGTGGCGAGCGCCTCCTCTCCTGCTTCGACCGGTTCAGGTCCAACTGGCTTGGCAATTTCCGCGGTAGCCGCCATCACAGGCTCGTGCGGCTTGGTTTTTATTCGTGGGAGATCAAGCGAGCCATCGTTGAACTCAATGACGTAACCCTCGTTTATCAGCCAACGCAGGTCGGAAGCGAGCGCCAGTCTGCGCGGCTCTGCATCTTCCGTCGAGCCATCGCCGATCAATGTCTCAAAAAGCTGTTTGCGATTGATTCCCGCCTTCAGTGCCTCGAGAATCGCGTTCACAGACGGAGACACGCCCGCCTGTTCATGAACAAATGGCCGTACTCGGATTGGCGAAACAAACAACATGCCGCGGCGATGGCGGAAGACATGCAAGCTGTTTTGTCGAAACCGGCCGGCTAGCTCCTGCATCATGTTAGAAGGCGAGCGGGTCTCCTGCGCCCAGGCCTGCTCGATTGCCCGATTTAGTTTGTGATCGGGGAGACTTCGACTGGATGCTCCGCCGATGATCACTTCCGCAGGCTTGCGGGTTAGTCCCGGCAAATAGTTCGACCGAAAATGCCGTTCCGCTTCCACCGGAGTAGAAAATGTTAGAGAAGTCTCTTCGCGTAACGTCGTGTAAGTCGTGACTTTGCGGGCTTCCTCTTTCCAGCGCTCGATTAGCGCGGTATCGCTCACAATCTCGACTTGTCGCTGATAATCGGCAAAACTCATTCGCCGGCTGAAACGTTGCTCGTAAAGGCTGCGCAGCTGCGGTTGGTAGTTGTGATGGTTAGTCGGGCCGAGGAGCGTTCCGCTCAGCCGGCATCGCGCCACATTAGAGAAATTTCCCTTAATTGCATCGGTCTCCACAACGTCGATCTGATAGAAATCGTGTTGAGCCCATCGGAAAGCGTTTCGTTCGAGGAATTCTCGGTCCACAGACACCACCCCGTGATCGCCAAGCTGATAAAGAGGCGGTTCCTCCCTGGCGGTGAGGTAAACCTCGTAGCCTACCGGTTTTTCCAAAAACAATCGTGCCAGCGCAAATAGCGAATACGCAGCTGAACCGGACTTGATCTGGGCGACCACGTTTTCAACTGCAGGCGAGTATGGCAGGAAACGGATGGTGACTGGCGGCGTAATTGGCTCAGAATGGCGATTTGTATGATGCTGATTTTGCCTGCGGTCGCCCTGTCGGCGCACCCCGCGATCGCGCTCTGTCTTTTTGAACTTGTGGAGACCTGCTCCTCTTCCTGTGGGCCTTGAACGTTGAAACTTGGGCTCGGAGCGTTTCTTGCTGCCACTCTGTCGCCTGCGTAACTCTGGTGTTGCCTCTTCGCCCTGGTAGTGCTGGTAGTTTCGCGCCTCAACGGGCTCTTTCACCCATGCAGGTAACAGCTTCAGATCAAGAAGATCGACAGTCTCGACGGTGGGAGATGTCATCGGTTTCATCTACTCGAATGGCAAATGGAAGCAAACGGCAAGAATCTGCGTGGAAATGGCGTGTTACGGTGCGCCGCCGCACATCGCAGCGCGAAGGCCCTACCATAAGCCTGAAAATGATTGACAACCTCTTTAATTCATTTACTTGCCATGCTGTGCCCGGACTGCTGTAAGCTTTTCCCGCGCAACTAACACAAACCGAACAAATTTTATGGCGGAAAAATCGATCGAAGAGAAGGTCAAGGACATCATCGTCGAGCAACTTGGCGTGAACCCGGAGCAAGTTACGCCGCAGGCGTCTTTCATTGAGGATTTAGGCGCAGACTCGCTTGATATCGTCGAACTCGTGATGGCCTTTGAAGAGGAGTTTGGGGTCGAAGTGCCGGACGAAGATGCTGAGAAATTGCAGACAGTCGGCGACGTCATCAAATACATCGAAGACAAATCGTCCAAGCAGTAGCGCCGTTGTCGAACGTCTTCGGGGCTGGGGCATCCTGTTTTTGGCATAGATCGGACATTCGCCGCGGCGAACGTCTCTACAACGCGCAGGTTCAATAGCGCATCGCTCCATGGTTGCGAAGACCTACAACACGTTCACACTTGAGAACATGGAGATGACGCTTCTGGAACGGCCGCTCTTTTACATCGGCGATCACTACGTAACGGTTCTCGGTCTGATTGCTTTCGCCGGCTTTTTTGCAGCCGGACTTGTTATCGCGCGATTTTTACAAAGTCAGTTCGTCCGCCGTTTTTTCAGTCGTTTCAAAATCGACACAAATTTCATTGCGATAGTCACGACCATATTAAGTCTGGCGTCGATCATCTTCTTCAGTATCACCGCGGTTAACGCGGCGGGGATTCCATTGCCCTGGGACGCGCAACTCCCTGCGATCAAGCTGAGTCTGCTTCAGATTTTTCTGCTGGTCGCGCTTCTGATCGCCGTGTTTTGGATCTCATCCAAGACGAAGCGTTTTCTTTTAAATCGCCTTCTTGCTGACAGTGGACTCGACCGCTCGCTCCAGTACGCGATTGCCCAAATTCTCAGCAACATCGTCCTGGTGGTCGGCATTTTCATTGTGCTGGAGAACACCGGGATTCACCTGGCTGCATTGACGGTTTTTGCCGGCGCGGTTGGCGTAGGGGTTGGATTTGGTCTGCAAAACATCGCCAGCAATTTCATCAGCGGTCTCGTCATTCTGGCAGAACGACCCATCACAATCGGGGACCGCGTAGAAGTGGCAGGCATCATTGGCAGAGTGCAGCAAATTCGCGCGCGCAGCACGGTTATCGTGACGAGCGATAATATCGCGATGATCGTGCCGAACTCGAAATTTATCGATTCGCCGGTGACGAACTGGCATTATGGCGATCCACGCGTGCGGTTTCGCATTCCGGTGGGCGTGGCTTACGGCAGCGACGTCAACAAAGTAAGCGAGGCGCTCATCGCCGCAGCGCGCGAACATTCAGCCACGCTGAACGATCCGGAGCCAACCGCGTTTCTCGAGAAATTTGGAGCTAGCACCATCGACTTCGAGCTCGTCGCCTGGACCCAGGAGATGAGTTATAAGCCGCGCCGATTCAGAAGCGACCTGAATTATTTGATCCACAAACATCTGACCGCGGCCGGAATCGAGATCCCAAATCCGCAGCGGGATCTACACATTCGCGACGGCGTAATCACTGTAAAAAAAGCGGCGGAGCGTGAGGCAGCGGAGCGATCAGAAGATTAGGCGCTCCCCGGCAGTTCTTGATTGGAGCCGCATTGCTTTTGATTCCCCATGCAGCATGGCGACACAATTCGGCTTCCTCAGGGTGCGCTGAAAGTTCTTACGCGCGCTGAGTTGCAGAATTGCAGCGCGTGGAAACGGGCATTGCAGAATCGGTGCAAGGATCATCGTTACTACGAGATCGTCGAAGAAACCCTGGAGGGGTTCGAACATCACTACCTGGTGGTTGAAGACAGTTCGAGTCACGTGCGCGCAGTCCAGCCGGTGTTCTTTGTCCGGCAAAATCTTGTCGAAGGCGTGCCTGGTAAAATTCGCTCTGTTGTCGAGATCATTCGAAAAATTTTCCCACGCTTTCTGACCATGCGTGTTTTGATGATAGGCTGCGCGGCCGGCACGGGTGACCTAGGCTCGTGCGACGAGAACGATGAAGCCTGGGTAGCAAACGCGCTGCTGGCCAGTCTTCGGACTTATGCCCGCCAAAATAGGGCTTCGCTGATCGTCTTAAAGGATTTTCCGGCGAACTATCGCTCGGCGCTCGAAACGTTTGCCTTAAACGGTTATGCCCGGTTTCCCAGCATGCCAATGACGCGGCTGGCGCTCGCTTATGAGAACTGGGATGAATATTTTCGCAGGTTGAGCAAGGCGACCCGGAAAGATTTGCGTCGAAAATTTCGAAAGGCCGATCGCGCGGCGAAAATAGAGATGGAGATCGTGACCGAGATTGCGCCTTTCATCGACGAGATTTATCCGCTGTATCTCGCCGTCCACGAGCGGTCGCCATTAAAATTTGAAACCCTGACTAAGCAATATTTCAACGCCATCGCGCAGCGCATGCGGGAACGCGCGCGTTTCTTCGTCTGGCGACAAAGTGGCAAAATTGTCGCGTTCAGTTTTTGCCTGGTCTGTGGTGACACGATTTATGATGAGTGCATCGGGCTCGATTACAGTGTCGCGCTCGATCTGCATCTCTATTTTTACACACTCCGCGACATCATTTCATGGGCGCTGCAACAAGGATTGAAATATTACTACAGCAATCCGCTGAACTACGAGCCGAAGCTGCATCTCGATTGCGAATTGGTGCCGCTCGACCTCTATGTGCGGCATACCAGCGCTGTGCTGAATCCGGCATTTCGTCGCGTGATCAAATATCTGGGACCAAGCAGGCACGATCCAGTTTTGCGAAAATTTCCCAACGCACATGAGCTTTGAGGTTGGTAGGGCGAGCAGTCCTCTGCACGCCGAACGCGCGGCGCGCACGGAGTGACGCGCCCTACCACAAAGCGCCGAGATCCGAAATCTGTTGCCATAACATTGCCACGGACTAGAAAAGCGAATGCGAGGGCGACCTTCTGGTTTCGGCAATCCATGGCTGCAACTCGGCTTGAGTGTGGCCTGCGTGTTGGTGTCCGAGTTTCTTCTGAAACGCGGCGCAACAGACATTGCGGAACCTGACAGCGCCTTTTCCTGGACGGGGG
>WNGK01007920.1_pt1 | contig 12494 bp, 10 predicted proteins | sample 5400601 | NCBI WGS metagenome assembly WNGK01 (sample SAMN13153376, study PRJNA577476) | soil metagenome | isolation source: 60 cm soil or saprolite under Garry oak tree replicate 1 | place: USA:California | collected 2016-06-15 | reverse complement strand
AAAAGCTGATCCTTCGCTCATCTCGCCAAGATGGAGGGCGAACGAGGGTGGGTGAAAGCCCTTCCTCTTCTGCTGCTTTCCTTTTGAAAAAGGGCCGCAACCTCACCACAGATGAGGTTGCGGCCCTTTTTCCCTCTCCCTAAGCTCATCCGTCAAAATTCGGGATGACTCATGTACCCATTTGCTCGCCTCGCTGCAATAGAGTATTCCCTTATGATATACTAGTGATGCTCGTCTGATGATACGGCCCACATCACCACTCCGCCAGGAAAAACTGTGTTTTTTAGCCTGAATAGAAGTGTGTGATATGGAGCGCATACAGGACCCCTACGGGAGGATTTACTAACAATGTATATTTTACTGATAGGCGGCACCCGATTTTTGGGCCGCCACCTGGTTGAGGCCGCCTTAACGCGAGGCCACGAAGTCACCCTCTTCAATCGCGGAAAAACCAATGCCGCCCTTTTCCCAGGCGCCGAGAAATTGGTAGGCGACCGTAATAGCGATCTGAACGTCTTGCAGGGCAGGCGCTGGGACGCGGCCATCGACACGTGCGGCTATGTGCCTCGTGTGGTGAGCGCTTCCGCTGAAACCCTGTCGCACTCGGTCGATCACTACACCTTCATCTCCAGTATTTCCGTCTACGCCGACTTTAGCCAACCCGGAATGAATGAAACGGCCCCGCTGGCTGCTCTGCCCGACGAAACAGTGGAAGAGGTCACCAATGAAACCTATGGTGCCTTGAAAGCGCTGTGTGAACGGGCTGCTGAAAAGGCTATGCCCGGTCGCGTTCTCAACGTGCGGCCCGGTTTCATCGTTGGCCCGCATGACCCCACCGACCGCTTTACCTACTGGCCTTATCGCGTCGCTCAGGGAGGTGAAGTAGCCGCACCTGGAACGCCAGACGATCCTGTGCAATTTATCGACGTGCGCGACCTGGCGGACTGGATTGTGCGCATAGTGGAAACCGGGTGTAAAGACACAACGAAAAGCGACGCTCGTTTCACCTGGATCAGCGAGGCGTTTCTTGCCCAGCGCGAGGCCCTGGCCGATTTCCCCATCTGGGTACCCGCCTCGGAAGCGGGGGGAGCAACGATCGATTGCGCGAAGGCGATTACGGATGGACTGACTTTCAGGCCACTGGTGGATACAATTCGGGCAACCCTGGAATGGAACGCAACTCGTCCTGCTGGCTTTGAACATCGCGCAGGTCCATCCACCGAGCAGGAAACCGCATTGCTGCGAGCCTGGCATGAGCAGTCATCGCAGGAAGCCTGGCCCTGAAAACAACGGCCCTCAAGCCCTTAAAGCAAGAAGGACGTATTGGGGTCTTCATAACTCCAGCCCGCCTGGGAGTCGTTTCCAGTATCGACTACTGCGGGTGTTCCCTGAATATGTCCCTGGTCCGGCTATCCGATGCCCAGAGGCTATTGGGAACCGGTTGCAGTAAAGCATGGGCACCGGGCAGCGTTGAGGTAGCGGTTCCTGTGGAAGTATCCGCGAGCAATTGCTGTTGCCGCTGGTTGGCGGTCTGCACAAGTGAGAGGGTATGCAAGCCGTCGAGCAGCAAAAATTGACTATCGGGTGACCAGTAGGGCACACTGCCGTCCTCGACGGTGAACGAAAATGCTGTATGCTGTTTAAGCGTGTAAATGGTATCGGTCGTACCTGTACTATATAAGATCGAATTGCCATCGGGCGACCAGGCAAACTGTGTGCAGTAACAGGTGGTGATAGCGTTGGTCTGGCCATTGTAGTCACGCATTACGAGTTGTACTGCGGGTGCGGTACCATTGAATGACTGTGGTGATGAGGATGGGAGAGATGTTGCTGTGACCGCATAAAGCAGCGCGGGCTGCTGGTGAGCGGGCTGCCACAAAACGCGCTCAAGTGTCGCGGGTAATGGATGTCCCGGCAGCATGCTGTGCGTGAGCCACTGAAGATTTGTCCCTGCTAGCGTCGTCGTAAAAATACCCTGCAAAGAACTTCCTATAGCAATTGAAGAGCTAGAAGTAAACGATGGGATGGAGTAAGAGGCGGGGAGGGATTTACGCGCGATGCCATCGGGCTGGTCGTTTTGTGAGACCCACCAGGATACGTCGATGGGGGACTGATCCTGCGCATGTGTAGATTCTTCGCGGTAGAGCAGCCGGTTTCCGCTGGTATTCCACCAGGCGTTGCTATGCTGGATATCGGTGCTTGAAGCAACGATAGGGATGGGGAAGCCGCCATCGATGCCGACGGTGTTCAGGGAACTGGGAAGGTCTCCGGGGAGTCCTGTGATGGGATTGGTTGCGAAATGCTTACCTGCCGAGGTACTATCGAGCAGCCGGAAGACAAAGATATGATGGTCAGGCGACCATGCATAACCGATGACGGGCGCGCTATCGGTCACCACCTCAAAGACATTGGCCCCAGAGGGATCAATGGTCCAGAGGTGCCCGTCGCGTACAAACGCGATTTCATTTTCTCCCAGGTGTCCGGGGCTACACGAAGCAAAGCTCAAGAAGAGCAGCAGGAGTAAGAATACAATGCGCTTTTGTCTCATGCACTGAGTATAGCGTATGCACCTCTGGATGACAATGAGCCCTGGTCACCAGCGCTTCAGCAGGTGCGCCACTTTGCCTCCCGGCGTCAATTCGTAGCGCACGCGGTCCGGGTTGACATCTTCAACTTCCGGCACATTTTCAGCCGCGACGATGGTGTCGTGTGGGTGCACCACATGCCAAACGCTCGATACAGCGCCCGGCTCCTCCTGGCGGTAGACAAAACGACGTGGTATTTTGGACTTGCGCGCCAGATGTTCGGCTTTGCCAAAGTATTCTTTCGCTTGCGGGTCTTCAAGGTAGGGATCGACTACCTCAAACATGCGCGGGACGCGGCCAGGTTTAGGCTCACCTAAAAACATAAAGACCACGGGTCTTCCCTCCGCGCTGTTGATGGCGGAACGTATCACCATATCATTATGCCCATTCTTCGCGGTTAATACCGCCAGCACGGAATCGGGCAAGCGTCCCTCGATCCCCGTCGTGACCACCGGCAAGCGCCCCTTCTGCTTTTGGCGAGAGTAATTTACGTATGCGATCAGCATACCCAGGCTTGCGACGCCGCCTCCAAAGGCTGTCGCCAGGGGTTTTGAGACCAGGTTGGTAGACCATGCGATAAACACCAGGAGGGTTGTCAAAATGCCCAGCCAGAAATCGAGAGAATGCCAGGCATCCCGAAATTTGACCCGCCACGAGGTTGCGGGAGTTGCAAGAGCCGCAAGGTCTTCTGGCCCAATTCCCCCGAGATTAGCCTGCGCCCCTGATGTAGCACCGTTATTTGGAGGAGTGGCGCTGCGCAGGACATCCTCAGCGAGCTTTTCCCTATTAGTTTCACTGAGATTGCCGTTCTGTAGCCGCCTGGATAACGAGCGCGCAAGTTTTCTTTCGCGGTGGCGCACAATATCCAATCCCAGGCATGTCAAGGTAAACGCTCCCAGCAGGCCAAAAGCGTACAAATCACCCAGGAGATTGATGTTTCCCTTGACGAGGATGAGGACGAGAATAGGCACCCCGGTAGCCAGGGCAATAGAGTAATGGGGTGTCCCACGTAATTTATTTCGACGCAGGACGAATGCCGGGAAGAACTCCATGCGCGAGAGCGCCAAAAACACGTGGTAAGCGCCGATAATAGCTGTATTGCTGGCAAATACCAGCAGCGCGCTGGCGCTGATGGCTACCTCGGTTTGTAAGACGATACCTCCCCATTTGCCGCCGAGCAAAGAGATTAGCTGACCTGAGAGTGTCGGATCTTCCACCCAACCCTTTGGGAGTAAGAGCGTTGAGAACATCGTTAAGAGTGGACTCGTTAACCCAATGGTTAAGACTACCAGCAAGAGTGCTAAACCCGCGACCTTCTTACGCGGGGTTCTCATGACGGGGGAAAGCTGCGAGATACTCTCCAGGCCGGAAAAGGCGAGAAACGAGCCGGCAAACCCTGTCAGGATCGTGGCAAGTCCAAGCGTATGATTCTCAAACATTTTAGGGAATAACGATAAGAAAAAGGAGAAAGAAATATGTGTAAAGACCGTTATAAGGATGGCAATATCGCTAACAAATGCAATTATAGCTCCTATCAGGCTCACTTTCGCGCTTTCGCTAATACCTACCCAGTTAAGGATACCTAACGTCACCAGTGCAATAATCGTTGCCAATACAACCCAGGGACCAAGCCCAGGTATCACCACGCTTAGATACAACATACCTGAAAGGCAACTGATGGCAGCCGTCAGGAAGTAATCGACCAGGATAAACATGCCACCAAGGGCACCAACCCAGTGATTGATAGCCTGGGACGCCACCGTCACCACTCCACCACCTTGCGGGAAGCGCTGAGTCACTTCTGAGTATTTCAAGGTGAGCAGCACAAATACCGACATCGTCAGAAACACGAAGAACCCGGCCAAACTTCCTATGCCATTGGTGTTATAGAGAATCCCAGGGACATAGTACACCGATGTACCGATATCGGCGAAGACAACGGCCCAGCAGAGAATGGGGCCAAGCAGGTTTTTTCCATGATTATGCTCGTCCCCGGCAGACACTTGTGAAGCGTCTTGTGTCACTGATTCTTGAGCCATAAAAATCCTATCTTAGCAATAAGAGAAAAGAGGCGCAAATTGTACTGTCATATATAGCATAGTCGCACTTCTTAGCTAGCGCAAGCTATGCGTTTACGATAGTGTATCATAGGGGTCTATGCGAAACAAGGAAACCACTGTTTGTCCTGGACTTTCGTATAGCCATAAAATAGTCTCTGCTATTGAAGGGCATTGACTTATACCCTATGCTAAAATAGTAGTCGTGAAGACGTTTCGCATTGCTTTCCCTATGAGATGAGCCATGAGCAAGGTTAAATACTTACCCTCGCCGGTTGGCAGGGATGAAGTACGTTGGACGCGGTATATCAGTGACAGCCTATTGGCAACGGCAGCTGCGCTGCTGGTAACAGGTATCATCTACGTATTTCAACTCTATCCGCGTATTCCTAATATCTCGCTCGTCTACTTGTTAATTGTATTGACCCTTGCCAGTACACGAGGACTCTTTTCCGCTATCGTTGCTTCAGTAGTGGCTTTTCTCTCGTTTGACTTCTTTCTTACCCAGCCTTTATATACATTTACCATATTTAAAGTGGAAGAATGGTTAGCCCTGTTCATCTTTCTGGTGACAGCTATTATTACGGGTCAGCTAGCCTCAGCGCTGCGACTCCGTGCTGAGCAGGCCAGAAAGCGTGAATACGAAACACGCGTCCTTTATGAACTCGTGCGCGATACCAATCGCGAAGAGAATGTGGAGCGCCAGCTCAGTATCATCGCGCGTGCTGTGGTTGATGTATTTTCTTCCTGGGGAGTGCGCGATTGCGCTATTCTACTGCCAGATGCAAGTGGAAAACTGGTTATGCAGGCCAATACTCGTTCGTCCAAAGAACAAGTAACGCTATTGGCTGATGAAGCTGCAACCGCAGCATGGGTTATGTCACAGGCGCAAACTGCTGAACTGCACGATGTCTCGCTCACCCCTGAAGGGTATGCTCCCAGGGCGGTTGTACGCAGTACGAATCTGAAACATCCCATGCGGCGCTATGTGCGCATGGTGCCTTTGAAATTGGGCCAGCGCGTGGTTGGTGTGCTGCGTCTCTCGATCGAGGATGACCCGCGCCTTTTTAACGCGGATAGATCGCTGGGAGTAGAGCGTGAACGGTCACACCCTGGAACTACCTTTTTCTGGACCTTTGTCGATCAGGCTGCCTCGGTGATTGAACGTGAACGTTTGCGCCGTGAAACCCTGCAAGTGGAAGTCCTGCGGCGCACGGATGCTCTGCGGGCAGCGCTGCTTTCTTCCGTTTCACACGATCTGCGCACACCGCTCTCGTCGATAAAAGCGGCAGCCAGTAGCTTGCTTCAGGAAGACGTACAGTGGGATGACGAGGCGCGGCATAGCTTTGCCCTTGCCATCGTGCGCGAAGCTGATCGCCTCAATCGCCTGGTGGCGAACTTGCTCGACATGTCACGTATCGAGGGAGGCGCGCTCAAACCCGAAAAAGAGTGGTATCCTATCAACGAATTGATTCAAGACGTGGTGGCCCGCATGCAGCCCATGTTGCAGGGGCGCGTCGTGCAGACGGACTTACCCGCCGATCTGCCGCCGGTGAAGCTGGATTATTTGCAGATAGACCAGGTGCTAACCAATCTGCTTGAAAACGCTGTGCGCTATACTCCAGCCGAATCTCCCATTGACATAGGTGTGCGGCTTGATGGAGAGTATATGCTGATCAGTGTCGCTGATCGTGGTCCGGGCATACCACCGGCAGATGTGGAACGTGTCTTTGACAAGTTTTACCGCGTGATGGAGACGCAGACGAAAGCCACTCGTACCAGCGGTTCGGGGCTGGGCCTGGCGGTATGCAAAGGCCTGGTCGAGGCGCATGGTGGGCGCATCTGGGTTGAGAATCGTCAAGGTGGAGGCGCTATATTTCAATTCACATTGCCTCTTGGTGAAACGGAAGGGATGAAGAAAGCATGACTGATCCTCCCCCGCCAAAGGCGGGAGGTTCCCTTGCCTACCCCAACGTTGCTAGCCTACCTCGTCGGTAGACCAGCCCTTGTCGGTTCGGCGTAAGACTTTCGGGCAGACGCGCTCCGGCGCGGGGGATGCCCACGCTTCGGGGCAGAGCTTGCCCCTCTTTCGCACGTTGTTGCAGTACCTCTACCGCTGCCAACAGGCGCAGGTCCGCACCCTCCCAGGAGTCCTGGGCGATAGAGGGAATCGTGTCTGGTAAATTGAGATGAGCCGCCAGCCACGCCGAGTACAAATCACGCTGCACCGGGCCGATGCCGCAGGCGCAGTGGTGCCAACGCTCTGAGAGCGGCTTTTTGACGTAGGTCTGGCAGCCGTGACAATACTGGGACAGTCTGGTGCTGCGCGTGGGGAACTCGCTCAGGGTGCCGCCGGTACTTGCAACCGTGCGTCTCAGGTGGTCTATGAGCATCCCTGGGGCATTGCGTCCTACGCTTTTCCCAAACTGTTTCTGCCATGCCTTGTAGGAGAGCTTTTCAGTACGAATGGTGTTGCCACGACGGATGATCTGGTGAACCAGTCGTCCGTGCAGGCTCTTGCGATGGGCTGCGAGCTTGCGCTCCTTGTGGGCAAGGCGTCGTCTGGTGGCGAGATAGCCCTTGCTGTTCTTCCAGACGAGATGCCGCTTGCCGTGCTTCTTGATGCGGCCTTTGCTATCGTAGTTCTGTGGGTTGTTGGCGCGGCGCTGCCGGTCGAGCTTGCGCTCTAAGCGGCGTTTGGCCCGCGCATCGGGCTTGAGTTCCTCGCACAAGGGGAGCAGCTGTGCCTCCCCCTCGCGCGGCACAATGGCGATCGTCGAGGGACCGAGGTCAAGTCCGATCACCTCTGTTCCGACCGTGTGCTTCTTCTTCTGGTGAGGTTTGCCTTCTAAAATCAACTGCGCGTAGTAGCGGTAGCCCTGCACGTCTGCCCCCTGGGCGTGCGGACTCGATGCCTTGCGGCGGATAAGTCGTGCATACTTGATGGGGTGCCTGAGTCCATGACAAATCACCGGATCATGCCAGTCGATGAGCACCGGGAGGAGATCCTTGCGCCACAGCAACCAGCCCTGGTTGCCCTTTTCGGGAGGTTGAAGCAAAAAGCGCATCCCCGACTTATTCCACTTGTTCTCGACGCTGTCAAGACCTCGCCCATTGCTTCTGAAGCGTACCTTTTTCGCTTTGCCCAGGCACACCCGGTTGGCCGCTTGATAAGCACGAGTTGCCAGCGTCTGCGCCATCATCGAATCGATATGGTCGGCGATCCAGCTACAATTGGCCTCTTTTGCAAACTCATGCAGGGCATATTCGGAAAAACCATACGCTTGCCGTAAGCGGGCGAACGCCTCCTTGCGCTCTTGCTTATGTGCTGGTGGAATTGCGCGTGCCCCCTGCCATGCAGGATCAGCGCGCATATGCCGCAGCCGCTTCATCGCTTCACCCAGCAGGGCATTGTAGAGGCAGCGCGCCGCCTCAAAATGCGCACCGAGACGCCTGGCCTGCCCTGCATCGACCGCAAGCGGCAGTTCCAACAAAAAGGTGGGGGTTTTGCTCTTCTTCATCGGGCGTCTCCGTGCGGGTCCATCCCGCTCTTCATCGCTAGCTAGGAGGCTGCGACAAGCATCTCTGCCGGAGGTGAACAAGCTGCTACGAACGCTTGCGCGTTGTGTTCACTCACCTGCGCCACCCGCGCCAGTGTCACCACGCGGCGCACGTAGCCCTCGACGAGCCGCTGTTTGGCCAGGCGTGCCTGTTCGGATGCCAGCTGTGCTTGAGCAGCCAGGCGCAGGCGCGTCAGTAATGCCTCCTCCTCTGAGGAGGAGAGCGCGGGGACCGTGCCCAGGTCCGTAAAAAACTGGCACAGGAGGGTATAAGATCGGGTATCTTTAGGCATCGGAAGCATCCTCTTTCTCATGCGCCACAGGACTTCTCGGATCTTCCATCGGGATGACGATGGGGTGGTGAATGGAGTCAAACATCCTGTTTGCCTTTCAACATCATGCAAACATTGACAGGCGGCGGGAATCGTGGCATAGTACCACTAGACCTTGAGCCTGTCCTGGCAGCACAACGCTTTCGACAGAGGTATGCTGCCACTATGTATCAACTGTAAAAGGATGGGTAATCCCTGTTTGGGCTGTGCAGAAGTTTGGCGACTGAGACACAGTGCATACAGTTTCGCGCGAGGTCACGGGGCGCTTAGCTGAGACACGCTAAGCGTTTCTTATTGCTTCAAGAATATCACCTCCTTTATGGCCTTCCACTCTCACACTAACGATAGTACCATAGAGAAATACGGAATGTCAAGGAAAGTACGGCTAAATATGGATAATTCATGGAGGTTTGACAATCTTGTAGAGCTATGGTAAGTTATGGATACTAACGACCACACAAGGGGGGCTATAATAGTGCCCGATGAAAAACTCATGGAAACAGATGATGTTGCACGCTATTTGAACGTGCATCGTAAAACGGTGATTAACCTTGTTGAGCGCGGAGAGTTAAGGGGATACCGTGTTGGACGCAATTGGCGTTTCCGCAAAAGTGATGTGGATGAATACCTCGAGCGGCAGCAAGAGCCGAAACCTGATGATAGGCATTAGGTTGTCAGTATATCACCAAGAGCGATGCTATGTTTATGAGCTTATCCGCAGGACTGTGATGATATTAGCAACCATCTTAGTGACATTGTATGGCAAGGGAGTTGGCGAATAAGAGGTATCAAATGGATTCGGACCCGTTGGATGAAGGAGTACTCAAACAAACACAGTTGTATGGGATCACTCCTTTAACCAAAAACGCTCTCGCAACAACATCTAATTTATGCCACTACTGCAAGGATCTGCCTACCAAATGGTATGATGTGCTTTCCAATGGATGGTGTGATCACTGCCGAGTCCGGGGAGTACTCATAAACTGGGGTGCTTCTCACCACTGGTTACGATTTGTCCCCCGCAAAGACTGCATGATCGCTTTCGGCAGGGGTTCCTGGCAGGAGTTCGTCTCTGATGCCCTTGAAAAGGATGTCCTCGATGTTTGGATACGCATCGACCTCCTAGAAAAGCGCTTAAAGGCGAGCCTACAGAGACCTCCTCGTCCTCAGTTGCAAGCGATTGAGACCGAATATAACGGCTATCGTTTTCGAAGTCGGGTAGAAGCACGGTGGGCTGTCTTTATGAGCTCTCTCGGGGTTACCTATATCTATGAACAGGAAGGATATTCCCTTGACGGCATTCGCTACCTTCCCGACTTCTGGCTCCCGAAGCTGGAGTGCTATCTCGAGGTGAAAGGTGCCGAACCTACGGACGAAGAACAGCGTCTGGCAGGCCTCCTCGCGCTCGACTCTCATAAACCAGTCTATATCGTCGCTGGAAATGTGGGACTTCCGACGCAACCCGACGGCTATACCTCCTGGAAGTTTGTCGAAGACGGGCAGGAGCAGGACCATTGGTGGTGTGAGTGCCAGATATGCGGGGCCATTGGCTTGTATCGACTTCCATCTCTCGAGCACCTTCTATGCGCCTGCATCTCACCAATCCCAGAAAAGTTGTCGCCCGAATTTTTTGTGGAGTTGTTAGGTACCTATCGCTGTAATTCTCCCCGCCTGGTGGAAGCGTTTAGGTCGGCGCGACAAGCTCGTTTTGAACATGGTGAGAGCCCTAACTGAGTAGGGAGATCGCTGCTGTGAGCGCGTGGAGTCCATTGGCTGGCCGCATTATCAGTGCAAAGTCAGTGATCAGGCTCTCGGCATTATGAGACAGCGACTTGAGCGCTTATCCTACTGAGTTGAAACGTATAGAAGTGCTAAATGGCATGTCACAGGAGAATGTTGCAGCATGAGTAAGAGTGGAGCGCGTATTCTGGTCGTTGACGACGAAATGGAAATTCTGCGCGCCTTGCAGCGCAGTTTATCGGCGCACGGATTTGAAGTATTTACAGCGGTGAGCGGTGAGGAGGCTTTAGAAGCGATTGGGCATCACCGGCCGGATTTGATGGTGCTCGATCTGGGTTTGCCCGGCATGAGCGGGCTGGAAGTCTGCAGGCGTGTGCGAGCGCAGTCCAATTTACCGATCATTGTGCTCTCGATCAAGGATACTGAACGAGATAAAGTGCAGGCGCTTGATCTGGGGGCCGATGACTACGTTTCCAAACCGTTCGGAATGAATGAAATCCTGGCTCGTATACGCGTCGCGCTGCGCCATACCGCCCAGGTTGAATCTGGCACCGAACCCATCTTTACAGCCGGGCCACTGAGCGTTGATTTTGCGCATCGCCTCGTCCAGGTCAACGGACAGGAAGTCAAGCTGACGCCCACAGAATATGACCTGCTCAAAGCCCTCATCAAGAATAGCGGCAAGATCATGACACGTCAAATGCTCCTCTCTCAGGTGTGGGGGACCGGTTATGGCGCCGAGTCGCATTATCTGCATGTCTACGTGGGCCAGCTGCGCCGCAAAATCGAGCCGGATCCCGCGCACCCTCGCTTTATCCTCACTATATCAGGAGTTGGCTATCGCTTCAATGCCGACGAGGAAGTGGGCTAGCACAACAAATCTCATCTTGAGCGAATTTTGAGAATCCCCTGTCCTTTATTGAGGGTATTTTGATGTGCTGTGGGTTACAGTAAAATTGTCAATAATGTCTTACGCTTTGCCTCCAGGAAAAGCTATCCCGGATTTTTGGGAGGTATCGATGAACACAAAACGATTTTTACTGCCCTTTGCGCACGGAGTCGACATGGGGGCAATCGAGCAGGCGGTACGACTGGCGAAAGGCCACGATGCCGTCCTCGTTCCCCTCTCATTGATCTCGGTGCAGAACGAACGCAACTGCCTACGCCTTGAAAGTATCCAGCAATCAAAGGATTTCCTGGAGGCGGCAAAACACAAAGCGAGCGCTTACGACGTTTCTATAGAGCCTTTTGAGGTCTTTACTCAAAATGTGAAGCAGACCATCAATTTGCTCGCAAGCGAAATGGAGTGTGATGGCATCGTACTTTTCTTGGGAGGTAAACGGGGTATACTGCTCCCGGCAAGCGTGATCAAGCATCTCCTGGAAACGGCAAACTGCAAGCTCTATATCATGCGCCTGCAATCTGGCGAAAATACATTACTCATAAAGCTGCTTCGCGAACGTTTTGCTCGCAGGTTCTCTGGAAGACACGGAGCGCGGGACACGCGTCTTGAACTGGAACAGGCGCTTTCAGATGAGATAGCCATTCCGATGTAAATGTAATCTTGCAACAAACTCGATAGAGGCAGGAAGTTCCTGCCTCTTTTTATTTACCGCGAAAGCTTTTCCTACCTGCAAAAATAAGGGAAGCTGATCTGCGTTCTTGCTCCTCTGCGGGTCAGCGTTTCAAGCTATTCTCCATGACGCTGCTCATGACGCTTTCATGACGCTTCTTTCTTATAACAGTACCAGTCAATTTTGCCTCCTGTTTTGTTGAGACGTTTTTGAGCATTTCTCTTCGTATCTCTATGCCTCATTGAGTAAATAGGGGGTACAGTAGATTCATGATCACCGTGTCGCGACAAAAGGAAGGGGACCGCATGCAAGAAACAAGAATTCTACTTGTCGAGGACGATGAAGTGCTGTGTGACGTGGTCAGGCGCAACTTGGAGGCGCGTGGTTATCATGTAAGTGTGGCAAATGACGTCCAGGGCGCCCTCGCACATCTGCGTTCGCAGGAATTCGACCTTATCGTCCTTGATATCAACCTGCCTGATCAGACGGGATGGGATGTACTGCGTATCGCCAAAAGTGAAGGACGCATTCATCCACACGAGGGGGACGGCGATAAACTCCCTGTGGTGGTGCTCTCAGCAGTGCGAGTCAGTCCAGGCCGGCTCGCGGAATTCCGCCCATTAGCCTATCTGCCCAAGCCTTTTCC
>WNGK01010766.1_pt1 | contig 12497 bp, 11 predicted proteins | sample 5400601 | NCBI WGS metagenome assembly WNGK01 (sample SAMN13153376, study PRJNA577476) | soil metagenome | isolation source: 60 cm soil or saprolite under Garry oak tree replicate 1 | place: USA:California | collected 2016-06-15 | reverse complement strand
CAACCTCGCGTGGGCTTTGCCTACAACATCAAAAAGACGAACAGCGTTCTTCGCGTCTCCTACTCACGCATCCTGGAGACGCCGTTCAACGAGAACCTGATTCTCGCGAGCCTCGGAGCGAGTAACCCGGTCATCGCCGATGTGATCGGTGGCGCGAGCTTGCAAGCGCCGATTCGCTCCGGCCAGCGCAACCAGTTCAACGCCGGCTTCCAGCAAGCGTTTGGAAAGTATGCGGTGGTGGACGCCGATTATTTGTGGAAATATACGCACAACGCCTATGACTTCAGCGCGTTCGGCAACACGCCCATCTTCTTCCCGATCGCTTGGAAAAATTCGAAGATTGACGGGCCTTCCGTTCGCGTGAGCATGCCGAATTTTCACGGCTTCACGGCACTCGCGGTGCTTGCGCACGTCCGGGCGCGCTATTTCCCGCCCCAGATCGGCGGGCTGGGCGCCAGCATCACGGGTGGAGAAGTATTTCGCATCGACCACGACCAGGCCTTCAATCAGACGACCCATTTCCAATATCAACCATGGAAAACCCTGCCGTGGGTCGGCTTCAACTGGCGCTACGACAGCGGTCTGGTAGCCAGCAACCCATTTCTTGACAATTTCCAGGATGCATCCGGTTTCCTTGATGCAGCTCAGCAGACTGCCGTCGGGCTTTTCTGCGTCGATGCCGGTGGAGTCATGCACTCGGCTTCACTGACGCAGGCTCTTGCGGTAGGCGCAGGCACTATCTGCGGCGCGAATCCCACGAAGACGGGCGCGAAGCTCATTAATATCGCCGGCGCGACATTCGACGTCGATCACAATCCGACGCGCGTCAAACCACGCAACCTGTTCGATGCCAGCGTGGGGGACGACAACCTGTTCCATGGCGACCATTACAAGTGGAGCCTGCGCCTAACCGCCATCAATTTGACGAACAAGACAGCACTGTACAACTTCCTGTCGACGTTCAGCGGCACGCACTTTGTTACACCGCGGGCGTACACAGCGGAGCTGGGCTTCCACTTCTAGCTAAGACCGGTCGTTAAGAACCAGGCCGCGCCTCACGGGACGAGCAGCTTCGTCCCGTGAGGTGTTTTTTGAGAACCCTTGCGATGAAGGTTGGATCCCCTACCCCCCATCAATTTGCATGAATATCAAAAGAAAGGGCTTACAAAATTTGCATTTCGTAACTGATTGATTCTAAAGGGTGTGCTTTTGGTTGATCCAGCGAGGCACGCTGTGAAAATACACCCTCAAAAAAGAAAAGCGGGAGCAAGCTCCCGCACTCCAAATGGAGTTTTATACAAGACTAAGTATAGCACAGGGTACGGGAGAGTCAAGGAAAACTTTATAAAAAGCGTATAAGCACTGGCAACGATGGCGGCAAGCCCGGCTATTTGGACTGGCGCGCCACAAATGACTTGGTCTCGGCGAGCTCCGGGCGGTCGGCGCAAAGGTTGCTACTCGACGTATCCGCTAAGAAGAGCTTCCAGCTCCTGGCCGGGAGTGTATCGAGCCAATGCTTTTATTTCAGGGCGATCACTGCCGAAGCCGCAGCAAGACATCAATTGGTTGGAATAGGCTTCCACCTCCGCTTGCCCCGCAGGGGAATGGATAGAAGCCGCAGCCCGTATTGCTCCGAAGAGAGCATCAAAGCGGTTCGGCGAATTCTTCACGACCGTTTTGTATTCGGCGAGGGAATCGGCGGGACGCTTGAGTTCCAGGAGCATGTCCGCGAGCATTTCGCGCGCGGGGACGCTGACGGATTCGCCCCCGTTCTTATCCTGACGATCGGCGGCGGCGCGCAGCTCCTGAAGAGCTTCTTCTGATTTCCCCTTGGCGAAGGCCAGCCAGGCTTCGGCCTCCCGGAGGTCGGTGGCCTTTTCCGTTGAAACGCCGTAGCCACTTTTTCGCGCGCGCTTCTCGCGGTCCGCGACGAGCTGCGTAAACTCCTTCACGTCAGATTCCGCGCCGGCCACGTCACCGCTGCGCGCGGCGCCGATGGCGCGGGCCCAATACGTGGTGTCGTTCCAGTTTTTGCGGATCGCGGGAATCGGCAAAGCGGCTGCTTCTTTCCAGCGGTGCAATTCCAAAGCGGTTCGCGCGGCCAGATACGCGCGGTCGCCGGCTTTATTTTCCTCGCTTGCTCCGACGACGTGGTCCGTGTGTTCGATCACTTCGCGGGCTTTGGCTTCCTGGCCGCTCTGGAGATAGGAATAGCTCAAGAAGTCCATGGCATGGGTCTGATAGTGGGATTCCGCGAGGTGCATTTCCGCGGCATGAGCGCCGGAGGCGTTTGCGGCAATATTTGAAGCGATGGAATCCTCCCACAGGCCAAGGCGCACAAAGATGTGCGAAGGCATGTGCAGCGCGTGGGCGGAGTCCGGGGCGATGGCCGCGTAGCGGCGGGCAGCGTCGAGACCTTGGGCCGCGAGTTCAGGGCGGTCGGTTGCGTGAATCAAGTAATGCGCGATTCCAGGATGATCGGGATATTGCTGCAGCAAGGGCTGGAGAATTGAGATGGCCTTTTTCTGGTGCGCGAGCATATTGGGTTCGTCGGCGTAAGAGAGGGAAACGAGAGAAAGCGCATAGAAGGCGCCAATCTCGACGTCGCCCGAGGATTGGGCGTAGAAGCGCTCAAGCGAATCGGAATAGGCTTTGATGCGCTCGGTGTGCGTCATTTTGGATTTTTTCTGAAAGAAAGCGGCGGCCGCCTCAAGGAAGCCCTGTTCGCGGGCCGTGGCAGGATGAAGTTTTTGTGCTTTCTCGATGTCCTTGCGGCCTTCCTTTAATTTCTTGTCGCCGGGAAATTCCCAGAGTTGGTAGAACAGAGCCATGGCCTTGCCCCAATAGGCCATGGCGCATTTCGGGTCGCGGGTCGCCGCGTCAGCAAAGGTCTTTTCTGACTCGGTGTATTGGAAGGAGTGAAGCAGCGCGACGCCCTTTTCGATCGTGGGTTGCATGTCCGCGGTGCAGCTCGTCGGGAAATTCACTTTGCCGAGCTGATCGGGCGGCACGGCAGACAAGGTATTCGCTCGAAGATTTGCGGGTTGAAGAGCGAGAAAAAAGAAAAGCAGCCCGAAGGTTAAAGCAAGCCGATGTGGACGGCGCATGATGTTTGATTCTACCCTCGGCGATTGCCTTGGTGGAGATAAACCTTTTGGCGACGGCGCGCCGCGGAGGTTGGACGCGGCTTCGGCGTGAAGGATACAATGGGCATGGAGCGGTACTTCGAAGCAGGTGAGAGCGCGAAAGCTGTTTGAACCAATGCAGAATCTCTGAGGTGCTGCGGATAGACAGCCCGTGTGCACGGCCTGTCCCGCTGGCGAGTCTCGTCGTGGAAGAAAGATGAAGACGCGCGAGCGGGGCAGGAAAGCCTAACGGTTGGCTCGTGGCGCCCACCTAATTCAGAGGTTCACGGCCTAGCTCTCCACGGCCAAGCGGTCCGCTCTATTTTTGTATCCTGTGGTGCGAAAGAGTCCATGCGCATACTTTTCGTAGGAGACATCGTCGGCGCGCCCGGGCGGCAGATCGTTCGCGATCGCCTGGCAGACATCGTTGCGCAGCGGCAGATCGATCTGGTCATCGCCAATGGAGAGAACTCGGCGTCGGGATTCGGGATCACGCCGCGGCTGGCGGAAGAACTCTTGAAAATGGGAATCGATGTGCTCACCGGCGGAAACCACAGCTGGGACCGCAAAGAAATTCTGGAGTTCCTGCCGCACGAGCCGCGGTTATTGCGGCCGGCAAATTTTCCGGAAGGCAATGCAGGCAGCGGGCTCTATCTGGGTACAGCGAAGAATGGCGTGAAGTATGCCGTGCTGAACCTGCAGGGGCGCGTGTTCATGACTCCGCTTGATGATCCTTTCCGGAAAGCCGACAGCGAACTCACGAAAATTCCAGGAGACGTCGCCTTCGTGTTTGTGGACATGCACGCGGAAACCACCAGCGAGAAGATCGCCATGGGCTGGTATCTGGACGGCCGAGTAACCGCGGTTGTGGGCACGCACACGCACGTGGCTACCGCCGATGAACATGTTTTTCCGCAAGGCACAGCTTATATCACGGACGTGGGAATGACCGGGCCGCATGGCGGCGTGATCGGAATGGACCGCAACGGGATCATCGGGAAATTTCTGAACGGGCTGCCGGCGCGGTTCGACGTGGCTTCCGGCGACGTGCAGATGAATTGTGTCTTGATCGAAACCGACGACGAAGGCCCGCGCAATGCCGCAGGCCGGCTCCGCGCGCGCTCCATTGAACGCCTGCGCTTCCGTATTGACTAAGCCTGACTTCCTGGCCCTCCCGCACTCGGAATCGTCGGCCGAAGATTGCCGGCGGCAAGCGTATCCAGGGCACGGAGGCGATTCTTGAGCTCGGCCGCGGTCAGGCTTCGCTCCCGGAACAGACTGCGTACAAACTCCTCGGCCGAGCGCTCCCCTTTTTCCGAGTTGCACTCCATACAGCACGAAACCAGGTTGCGGTAGGAGTTGCACCCCACTCGGGCCCGCGGCACGACATGGTCGATAGACGCAAGCCGCGCGGGGATCTGCCGCAAGCAATAGAAGCACTTGCCGCGCTCGCGCGCGTGGATGGCCCTCCGCAGTTCCAAGGTCTTGAGGAAATCCACGTCCTCGATGCCAACGGCGCCAGAAAGACGAGCTGCCTCGCGAGCCCGCTTGGCATTGGCGCGAACGCCGGGAATCTCCTCGGGCAAGCGAACCTCGGCCACGTGACCTGCCTTGCTGCGTTCGATCAAGCGCAAAGCCCCTTGAGCGGCCAGCCGGCGAACGGCCTCCCGCGTTGGCCCACCGGAGAGGTGGACATTGCGAGCCAGCCAAAGAATCGAAAACCGCAGTCGCCGCTTCCCTTCCAGGCGGCTGTGGCGCACGAGATGCGAATAGACCACGTGGTCGATGACCGAGAGGCGTAGTTGTGGCGCGACCACATCTTCGATTTGCTTCCAGAGCGATTCAGCGTCGAGTTTTGGAGCCGCGCCATTGTAGGGGCGGGCTTCAGCCCGTCCCTCTTTAAACGTTTTAGAGACGGGTACAGCATTGAGTTTGTTGTTTTGCATAATGGGAGATCCAGTCTGAGAGATTTGTGTCGGTATTTCAGGGAAAACGTCCAAAAAGAGGCAGTACGGGGGCCTACACCTGTATTTTCAATAGATGGAAAGCCGCGGGGAGCGACCTAAAAACAAAAAAGCGAATTGCATTCGGGCGCAATTCGCTACAAGGGCATATTACCACATAGCTAGCACTTGTCAAGCCCTATTTTCAACCTTCTGCTAACTCCCTCAAACCACTGGACTTCCTCCCACGACTAAGAGGGGTCCAAAACCCGTGACGGTAGTAGACATTTCCGATACAATCCACCACTGCTCGGAATGGGGCGACTAGCATTAAGACCAACGAAACGGGCCACTCCGTAATTGGGAGCTCAAAACGGAGACTTTGAAAATGCCGGATGCGTCCCCAAGCGGTTCTCCAGGCAGCTCAAATAGCTATTGTTGGCTGTTCAAGGAAAGAAACACTTCTTTCCGAAGCACATCCGTGTACCAGATTTCGAGATATCCCTCAAGGCAGAATAGAATCGAAAAAGCCTTTGGATCGCAGTCAGGCGGAACAAACACGCTGAATGCCTTCGGGAAAGTTATCCTCCATCTGGGCTTATACGGCGCAATTTTTGCTTTTAACAATTTTGCAACGATGACAGCTCGCCTCGACTCCAGTGCGAAAGTTGGTTCGACTAGAGCTGCGGATCTCCCTCCCAAGAGCAATGAGCGAACGGGTTCTAGCTGCGGGTCATTCTGGACCTGTTCATCGGATAGTAGACGATATCTCCCGGGTGCTATAAGCAAGATCCAAGCTTCGAGTTCCTCGGTGCCCTGGAGCCACGGAACGCAGTCACAAAGTTCCTTGGGCACGGTGATACGATTGTCTACGTCAGCCGTCACATGCTCTAGGATCGTGTCGGGAGGCATATTGATTATGGATATTTTACCGGCTTTTACCGGATTTATTCAGAGCTAAACTCTTTATTTCAAGCGATGTTCTACATTTTCTCTTGACTTTTACCGGGTTTTACCGGAAGCTACGAACTGTGGCGTTAGCTCTTCGGGAGCCCCCATACGTTGTATACGGGTTTCCCATGGTATGGCGAATAAAAAGCGAACATTGGTGTATACTCGCTTTTTTGAGGTACTGAAATGACTCCGATAGATCTACAAAACCGAGCGCAGTACCTGTCTCTAGCCCTGTTCTCTCAAAAAGTGATCTCCGCATTGATGGAGTATGTTGACGAGGACAAAAGGGTGAGACTAAAACCCTCATTGAAGGAGGCACTAGTCTCCCTGCAACACTCCAAGCGTCTACCCTCTCCTTCTCAGCGAAAGGTCGCGGCTTTCACGAGCTATGAGCATCTCAGGACTCTCGAGGAGGTATGGAGCAGCAAGCGACGGGATAAGGCAATGCGTATGATGCGAGTTGTGTTACACGCACCGAAGAGCCCCAAAACGAAGACCGCCGCGAACGAGTTGATTGGCCTGTTTTCAGATCTCCAAAATCAAGCCCTCTGGAACTTCGAACAGCCTAAACCGGTCTCACGCAAAGTTATGCAACGGCTATGCCAGCAGGCTTAGCGGACTTCGTTCACGACGCTGCTGTCTTACACAGATTCGTAGATTTCATCGAAGAGTACTGCAAGGAACAAGAGCGCTCGCAGACCTACGTCGATGCCTCAGGTTTGTTCTTCAAATATGTCGAAAAGCTCGCCGCCGGAACAAAGCGACAACTCCAAAAGGAAATAAAGCGTGCAACTCGGTTCCCAAAAAGACTGCCGGTCCTACGCTCTAATCTATTAACTCTAAAAAACTATCTTCGCTTGCTGCATGCATTAATCAAACCAGCCACGGACGCTCACACCCTCTCAGTTCCAACGCCGCTTGTGGACCTCGCTTCTCAACAACTTCAGTCGGTCCAAGGTATGAAGAACTCGAGAATCGTAATCTTGCTAACACCGGAATTCATGTATTTCCAGAGGCCTCATACAGAAATAAAGGACCAGGCTAGGATCGTACGGAGTTTCATTCCGAACGCCTCCTTTCCATCCAAACTAGGATTCATCGAATTGCCGTATTCGCAGGGCCTTAGTTTCTTTACCAACTTGGCCATCTACCATGAGATTGGCCATTTCGTTTACGAAGAACTTTCGAACCCAGATTCTCTCCACCCACTTGTAGCCGCTCTTAAATCGGCGATGATCAGGTCTCTAACTAAAATATTTGGCAAAGGCTCTAGTGACGCCGAGACTCTCGCACTTGCGATGGAGATTATCGAGAGTTGGACGCAGGAAATATTCTGCGATCTATTTGCAATTCGTCTAATCGGGCCAGCCTTTTCCTTTTCGTTTGTCGAAATGCTGGGCATGCTTGGCTTCCTATTACCGCAGGCGACAGTGAAGTTCAATCCCACGCACCCCGCCATAGCTTGCAGATTGGCTGAACATGTCGACTTGCTTCGAAAAGATCTCTGGTGGAATGCAATTGCCTACGTTGACGCAGATCAGAAAAAATTACTTGAGAGCTTGGCGAAAGAACCTCGATCAAAATATGGGTTTTATCTAGACGAGAAAACCCCCGGTCCGATAAGCCTCGTTGATGCTTTCATAGACACCATACTGCCGCTAATCCGTAAACTGGTAAGGCATATTACACCGCAGAATGCAGCAGCGGTTGAGCGCTTTGCGAAGGAACGAACTTCCATCGAAGATTGTCTTCGTGTAGGAGTCGTTCCCGCACGCGATCTCCTCAAGTCCACTTTCTCCCGTGTCCATCATTAATTCTGCCTTCTGTTTTTACCTGATGGCACTACCGAAAGTTGTCAAGCGCTTCGAGGGACCAAAGGCTAAGAACGACGTCGCTGTGCACAGCCTATGGACAAAACGGATCGAAATGTGGACGATGAAAGCCATTGAAGACTCGCAGATCCAGAATCGATTCAAAGCGGTAAAAGGCAGTCATGCATGGTCCTTTCTAGAGAAGAAATCCAAAGACGAATGAGGAAGCACGTAAGCCTCAAGGAAAATATTGTGATAACTCCCCTAATCTGCGAGGACCCTGCCGACATATTTGATGCAGACTCTGTAGATCTAAGACTGGGGTGCCACTTCCTCTTGCCAAAAACCCTGGATCAACCCTTCTTCTCCCCGGATCGAAGCTCCCAAACCTCACTTCACGTCAAGGTCCACGTACCACTCGGCCAGTTCTTAGTTGTTCCCGCACACCAAACTATCCTTGGCGCAACGCTCGAATTCATCAAGCTTCCAAGCGATGTATCGGGGCAAGTCCTGACCAAGTCCTCGGTCGCCCGAACTTTTATTGTCGTTGAGACCGCACCTTGGATTCACCCACAGTACCGAGGCTGTCTTACGCTTGAGATCGCCAATGTATCCAATACCCCTGTATTGCTGTATCCAGGTCGCCTTATCTGCCAGTTAGTCCTGATGCGCATTGACACTACAGAGGAGAACCTAAAAAGCGGCAACCAAGTCAGGAAAACTGGTGCGGAAACCAAAATCGACAAGAATTATTTCGGGCCAGTCTACCCGGAAGCTCCAAAGTTCAAGGATCCCCAAGACGATTTGCTAAAAATTGGAATCACTCAGGTTTCCGTCTTCAAGCGCAAAAGGTTGTTACGAAAGAAGAAAAGGTGGCAAGAAGCGACCTCGCAATAACGGCAAGCGATCGCGCCGAGTCCATTCATTTGTCATCGGATAGCGTTGCGTAAGATATTTTAGTTAATGTATAGTAAACCGGGAGGCGGTAGTGGCCAGAAAGAACAAACTAGCTGGCACCGGAAGTGGCGGCCCGGGGTTCCACAAATTAAAAGGAGTTTTTGGAAAAAAGAAACTGCAGCATCACTGGTTAGTGACCGTTGACTATGCTGATGGAGAAAGGATCGGCCGGTTATATACAAACCATGAAAAGGCAGCAAGATTCGCGGAGAAAAAAAAGAAGTCAGCAAATGTGAAACGGATAAGAGTGGCCAAGGTTAAGTAAACCCGTAAGCAGCTCTAAAGAAGACAGACAGATGAAACTTAGCTTTTTGCGTGACCGGTACTCCTACTATTCCCAGAAGGCTAGCGATATCGTCAGGCAACTGGCTTTTGCCGGGATTGCCCTAGTCTGGATCTTCAAGACTCAAACCGACAATCAGTGGAAGATTCCGGGCCAGCTTATCCCGGCCACGAAACTTATTGTCCTTACGTTGCTGCTCGACTTTGTGCAGTATGTCGTGGGTTCTTTGGTTTGGGCAAGCTATAACAGGTACAAAGAAAGCCGCGGCATTACTGAAGATAGTGAATTCACTGCGCCACGCACAATAAACTGGCCAACTAACCTCTTTTTTTGGGCAAAGATCGTAACGACAATTCTAGCCTACTGGTCAATTCTAAAATTCCTGGCGCCTCAAGTAACCCACTGAATCTTGCTGTGCTGGGCGTTTCCGGCCCACGCATACCAGCCACTACCGGGTATCAACTTCTCAGCAATAGTAACCCCAAGCAACCTGCGCGCGTCCGGAGTAATCTGAAGATTCATGCGAAGAGGGTGGGTTGAATCGTGAGAGTTCTTGCGGTGATGTGTCTGCTGGCGTACGCGGCGGGGGGTGCGGCTGCTCAGGACGAAGGCGACCTTACCGCCAGGCAGCGGATTTTCCCGGGCGTGGGTCCCGGGCTGCGTACGGTCAAACGGGGGGCGGATGGGCGGTTGTACATTCTGGCTTCGCCGTCGCCAGGTTTGCTGGTGTTCGACGCACAGGGCAAGCAGGTTCTATCGATCAACGAAGCTGGCGTGGCGTCAAGTGGTATCGGCCAAGGACGCCCCCTGATTACTTTCGGAGAAGATTGCGACGGCGCTGCCGACGGGAAGATTTACGTGGCGGACCGCGGCGCGAATCTCATTCAGGTATTTACTGTAGATGGCGCGCCTCTTCGATCGATTCCGGTGAAGGCGCCTGTCGCGATTGCGGCACTGCCGGATGGCGAGGTCGCCGTGGCAACGCTCCGCGAGCCGCACCTGGTGATGGTTTTCGACAAGAACGGAAGGGACGTGCGCGAGTTCGGCGACGCGGAACCGCTTACGGAGCGCGCGGAGCTGAACCGCTACCTGAATATCGGGCAGCTTGCCACGGACGCTCAGGGGCATCTTTATTATGCGTTTGCCTACCTGCCGGAGCCCACGGTGCGGCAATATGACCGCTTGGGCTACGCGGGACAGGATATTCAGTACACTGCGCTCGAGGCCATGCCCGCGGCACAGGCTGCGCGCAAGGAGATCGTGCGCCAGGAAAGCAAGGGGAAGGAGCCCTCGTTCAAGCGAATCCTCACGGCGGTGGGCGTTGACCGGGCAAACGGGGAAGTCTGGATCGCGCTGTACAACACCCTGCTGCATTTCGATAAGGAAGGGTACCGGCGCGCCACCTACAAGATGTACACGCCCCAAGGAGCGCGGCTCGAAGCCAACACCATTCTCGTGGAGCAGGACCGCCTAATCATTGGAAGCGACCCGCTGGGCATCTACGAATTCGACCGGCCTGATAAAAAAAATCTGAAATAGCCCAAGTTTTCCTCAGGTAAACCAGTAGGCGTTGTGTGCGCCGTTTGAACGCTGCGTGAAAATATATTCACAAATCCAGCGAAAATAGACATTACAGGGCGGGCTTGCACAATATTGTGCTTGTGGAAAAACTGTGCATGGGGTGTGAAAGCCGGTGAATGTCTTCTCCTATTTTTCTCTTGCCCCCTGCGCTCCAATCAGAGACAATCCCGCGCTGACTCATAGCGGCGGTAACTTTGGCCGACAATTCCAGACGGGCCGCAGGCGGAGCGACAGGGGCAAAACTAGAGCGTTCCGGCGCGGGCAAGAATCCCGAAGCCTGCAGAAAGACGCAAATGGACCTGCTTTCCACAGTTTTTTCACATCTGTGGAAATAGCATAGGGTTTTCTTTTCTCTTCCGATGACGACTGCAACTCAGATAGGGCGCGAGCGCGAGGCGGTGAATTCCTGGGACAAGTTTCTGGATCGCGTGAAGTCCCGGGTCAGCATCAACACCTTTACAACCTGGTTCCAGCCGACGAGGCTGAACCGGGCCGAGGGCGACACCCTATACATCCAGATCCCCAGCGCCGTCTTCCGGCAGGTTCTGACGCGCACTTACGGCGATATCGTCAAGGCCGTCTTTCATGAAGTCGGCACACCGAACATGAAGGTGCAATACGTATGCACTGAAGAGGAGCCGGTTCAGGCGGCGCCGGTGGTCTCAGGTGTGAAACAGTCGAAATTGGATTTTGAGAGCAGCGACCACCAGCTCAACACGCGCTACACCTTCGATTCGTTCGTGGTCGGCAAGTCCAACGAGTTCGCGCATGCCGCTTCGCGCGCCGTGGCCGAGCAGCCATCGAAAGCGTACAACCCGCTGTTCCTTTACGGCGGCGTGGGCATGGGCAAGACACACTTGATGCACGCCATCGGGCACACTATCAAGAAGCGCAATCCGGCGATGCGGCTAAGCTACGTCAGCGCGGAAAAATTCACCATCGAAGTCATCAACTCGCTGCGTTTTGACCGCATGATTAGTTTCCGCGACCGTTTCCATACCGTGGATGTGCTGTTAGTCGACGATATCCAGTTCATTGCGGGAAAAGAGCGCACCCAGGAAGAATTTTTTCATACCTTCAACGCGCTTTACGAGCAGCAGAAGCAAATTGTCATTTCCTCGGATTGCCTGCCGAAGGACATTAATTCCATCGAGGAGCGGCTGCGCTCGCGTTTCGAATGGGGATTGATTGCGGACATTCAGCCGCCGGACCTGGAGACCAAGATCGCCATTCTGCAGAAGAAAGCGGAGAACGAACGCTTCAGCTTGCCGGACGACGTGGCGGAATACATCGCGCGGGCGATCAAGTCCAACGTGCGCGAGCTCGAAGGCGCGTTGACCCGGTTGATGGCTTACGCCTCGCTGACGGGCGCAACGATTTCGCTGGGGACCGCGCAGCAGGTGCTGCGGAACATCATTGCTTCCCAGGAAAAACGTGTCACCATCGATCTAATCCAGAAGCGCGTAAGCGAGCACTTCAATCTGCGGGAGCAGGACCTAAAAGTCCGCAGCAACACGCGCGCGATTGCCTATCCGCGCCAAGTGGCCATGTATATCGTCAAGCAGCTTACCACTGCCTCGCTTCCGGAGATTGGCCGACAATTCGGTGGCAAGCACCACACCACCGTGCTACATTCCATCAAGAAGATTGAAGAACTGCGCCGCTCGGACAAGGATCTGAACCGCACGATTACGCGCCTGATGGATGCGTTGCAGTAGTCCACGGCGTTCCCCTGTTACCTTGCACGGAACGCACACAGTTCCTTTCGCCTTGCGTTCCGTGCTTTCTTTCTACGGTTGTTGTGCGCCATACTTTCTAATGCTCTCAAAATTTGTCTGCGAAG
>WNGK01006297.1_pt1 | contig 12497 bp, 10 predicted proteins | sample 5400601 | NCBI WGS metagenome assembly WNGK01 (sample SAMN13153376, study PRJNA577476) | soil metagenome | isolation source: 60 cm soil or saprolite under Garry oak tree replicate 1 | place: USA:California | collected 2016-06-15 | reverse complement strand
CCAGGAATGGCGGATCGTACAAGGCCAGCTTCGTGATGGTGAGGCCGCGAGCCGCCGCCATCAGGGCAAGGATAGCGCCGGAGGAATATCCGAACACGCACGCCGATCCTCCGGCTTCGGTGATGAGGGCATCGAGGTCTTCGATCTCGCGCTCGATGGCGTAGGGAACTGTGTCCCCGCTCATACCTCGACCCCGGCGATCATAGTTGAAAACAGTGAAGTGTTCTGAAAGCTGAGCAGCTAGTGGGGCACCGGTGGAACTAGTGTTGAATGCGCCAACCACCAGGATGATGGGTGCTCCCTCACCGGAACGATCGAACGCGATGGGAGTGCCGTCCTTGGAAATGACTGTTTTCATGGTATGCTCCTTCTGTGCTATTCTGCTACTTTCGAATGAGAGCAGCGTCAAGCTCAAATGACTCATCATGTTGAGCACTCCATAGAGTGCTGATTGATCCTGGAGAACCCCGGAAAGTCGAGATCCCCTCTCTGAGGTGCCTGATGTGCTTACTTCCGTGTTCACCAGGGTGAACTTCTTCTTACATTGTACGTCGTCAAGGGGCAAAACGTATCGGGAGCATTCCGTGAATCTACTCCTTAAGGGCTGGCACGAACGTATGAAAAGCGTTGCTACGGAGAATCCCGTAGAGGAGATCAGACGAGGTGGTGTTCGATGGCGTAGCGGGTGGCGGCTACTCTAGAGGAGACCCCGATCTTGCCATAAATCGAGGTCAGGTGCGTGTCGACGGTGCGGGAACTGATGACCAGGCGTTCGGCTACTTGCTCATTGGTCAGGCCCTGTGCCACGACGCGCAACACCTCGACCTCCCGGGCCGTCAGCCCGTCAGGATAGGGTGGAGGAGATGCGGTGGTCGGAGATGATGACCGTTCTCCCTGGGTGGGGGCAGGGAGTGCTACCTGTCCTGGTGTGGCAAGGGCTTGCTCTGGCGATAGCGTGCGTCCCTCGGCCCAAGCTGTGGCAAAGGCTTGCTCCCCAAGCTGGGTACGGGCAGCAGCTACCGCCCGATGGTAGGGGACACGTTCAACTGGTGGGAGGGGCGTTCCGATAGCCTCACGCAGGACTTCGGCAGCACCCCAGAGGTGAGCCGCCCAGATATAGTTTCCTTGAGCGGCAACTGCGGCTGCCAACCCCTCCAGGCCGGAGGGGATCGCCCGTTTGTCACCCGACTCGCGCGCCACCCCTACGCCTTGCTCATAGAGAGCCTGGGAACGAGCAGAGTCTCCTCCAGCAGCGGCCACCTCTGCTAATGCATAGAGTGAGAGAGCGGTGCCATGCTGCTGTTTCATCTCCTTGAAGATTGCCAGCGCCTGCTCAGTAAGCGAGCGTGCTGAGGCCGCATCTCCCTCACTGTGAGCGAGCATCCCTGAGAGATAGAGACAGTTGGCGATACTCTCTTTGTCGCCCACTTCTCTAAAGAGTGCGAAGCTCTCGTCGAGCCACGTGTGTGCCTGCGCCAGGTCACCTCCAGACAACCAGTACAACAACACCAGGTTGAAGAGCGAGAGAGCAATGATCCGTGTGTCTCCGAGTTCCCTGTTGATCGTCAAACTTTCGGTGAGGAGATCGCGTCCCCTGGCGTACTCCCCTTGCTCAACGGCCAAACTCCCCAGGTGGTACAGTAAATAAGCGACTGATCGCTTGTCATCTAACTCTCTGAAGAGCATCAGGGACTCTTCTCCTTGTGAACGAGCCAGCGCAAGGTTCGCCCGTCCCCAGGCGATATCTGCCAACAGGTGGAGACAGGAGGCAATGCCCCTGGTGTCTCCAAGTTCCCGGTACAGGGCCAGGCTCTGCTCGTAGAATTCCTCCGCTTGATCAAGAGAGCCTAGGGCATCATGCAGTTGCGAAGCCGCATACAGGGCCTTTGCCCGTACAGGCGCTGCCACTTCATCGCCTCGCGAGAGTGCTCGCTCCAAAAAATCCCGCCCTTCGCTGAAATACGCTCGCACAAACCAGAATGAGTATAGCGCTCCTCCCAGGCGCAAAGCCATGGCTTTCCCCTCTTCTGCTTGTTCCAATGACCACTGCATGGCTGCTCGCAGGTTGTCGTGCTCTTGTTCCAATCGCTCCAACAGGACCGCTTGCTGTGGACCCGCCATACCCTGCTCTGCTTCCTCTGCAAGTCGCAGGAAGTAGGCAGCATGAGCCCCTCGCGCTGCCTCCGTTTCCCCGAGGGCCTCCAGGCTCTCCAGCGCATACTCACGAATTGTCTCCAGCATGGCGAATCGTGGCTCCTCTCCCGCTTGCTGCTCCACGCGTTGCAGCAGGCTGTTATCGGCGAGGGAAGCGACGGTGTCCAGGACCGATTCTGCTTCGCTGCCAAGTGAAGTTGCCTCTATGGCCGAAAGAGGGCCTCCACAAACAAAAACGGAGAGCCGCCGGAAGAGCTGTTGCTCCTGGGCATTCAGCAACTGGTAGCTCCATTCGATGGTATTACGCAGGGTCTGTTGCCGCGCTACCACATCGCGCGGCCCACTTGTCAACACGTGTAGAGGTTGATGCAGTCGTACAAGCAGCGCTTCGGGTGAGAGCAGTTTCATGCGCGCCGCCGCCAGCTCAATAGCCAGCGGCAGTCCATCCAGGCGCACACAGATCTCCGCCACAGCAGGTGCGTTGGCATTGGTCACGTGAAAGTCAGACCTGGCACTTTGCGCTCGTCGAAGAAAAAGAGCTACAGCTTCGTACTGCGAGAGCGCTGCTAGGTCAGGCACATGGTTGGGATCAGGCAGCGAGAGTGATGGCACGAAGAACTCGTGCTCGGCCTGTACGTGCAACACCACCCGGCTGGTCACGAGCACTTTGAGGAGTGGGTAAGTGGCAAGGAGGTCCGCCACCTGCACTGCTGCGCTAACTACCTGCTCGAAATTGTCCAGCAGCAGCAGCATCTGCTTGCGCTGTAATTCGTCCTTCAGGCGTTCCAAGAGAGGTTGACCACTCACCTCACGGATGCCGAGGCTCTGCGCGATAGCTGCAATGACCAGTGCAGGATCGTTTAGTGGAGCCAAATCGACGAAAGAGATGCCATCTGCGAAGAGGTCGCTCAATTCTGCTGCCACTTGCAAGGCCAGGCGCGTCTTCCCTATTCCGCCGGGGCCTGTCAGCGTCACCAGATGCACATCCTCACGGCACAAGAGCTGTCCGAGGGCAGCCACTTCCTTTTCCCGTCCAATGAAGGGTGTTGGCTGAAAGGGCAAATTGTTGGGACGGGTATTGAGGGTGTTGAGCGGTGGGAAATCGCTGGGCAGACCCGCGATGACGAGTTGGAAGAGGTGGCTAGGGCGCTGTAAATCCTTGAGGCGATGCTTACCCATATCCCGTAAGGCCACACCGTCCGGCAAGGTGTGCTCCACCAGTTCCCGCGTTGCCCGGGACAGCAGCACCTGTCCACCGTGCCCAGCGCTCATGATGCGTGCCGCGTGATGCACATCAACACCCACATAGCCTTCGGCTGTCGGAGAGGGCTCGCCGGTGTGTAAGCCCATCCGGACACGCACCTCTATGCCTTCTGGCCAGGCGTGAGCAGCAAGAGCGCGCTGCGCTTCGACCGCTGCCGAGACAGCCTCGGCGGCACGAGCAAACACCACGAAGAAGGCATCCCCTTGCGTATCCACCTCGTGGCTATGCCAGTGCTCGAACACGCCACGCAGCAGGTGCCGACACTCCGCTAGCACCTCGCTATAGCGCTCGCCGAGGCGCCCAAGCAGGCGTGTAGACCCCTCAATATCGGTGAACAGCAACGTGATTGTGCTCGACGGCAGGTTCCGCATGACCACCTTCTCTGCTTGACGATGATGAGACAGACGCAGGTAATCTTATTATAGCGTATCCCGCTCTCGTGTGAGGTGTCCTAAGTCTGTCAAAGGCATGGGCGTGTTGCTCCTCCGTGAGGGGAGAAAAAGGGTTGTGTTGCAAAAACGAGGGTGCTCTGGTACTGCTCTGTCAACTTTTCTTTGCAACATGCTTTTTTGAAGAGGAACGCTTTCGTGGCTCAAGCGAGGAGTAGAGTCGCTTGAGCTTGATGCGCGCATCGGCGGTGGTAAAGCGCCAATTGACAGTGATAGACTCCTCATTGCGGCGTTGTTGCCAGGCGTGGACTTCTCGATCGAGTTCCTCGTGTGTTCCAATGTGGCGTGAGAGACACTGGCGTGCGAGGGCCGACAGTTCAATCTCGGCCATATTCAGCCAGCTTCCATGCACCGGCGTGTGATGGAGTTCCAACTTCTTGAGGATGCGGAGTGCTTCCGGTGGGGCAAAGGTCTGATACAGGGAAGACGGGGTATGCGTGTTGAGGTTGTCCATCACCAGCACGATTTTCTCAGCTTTCGGATAGTGGACATCCACCAGTTCGCGGATGAAATACGCCCAATCCTCGCTTGTACGGCGCTCAGTGACTTTGACGAAGCGCTTCCCAGCAAGTGGTTCACCCGCCAGGAAAATCTTGCACATCCCTACTGCTTCAAAGGTGTAATCAATTCGCTCAGGCTGGCCCAGTTGCGTGGGAAGGCTCTCCCGTTTGTCTTTGAGCAGCTGTTTGGCACTTTCATCCATGCAGACTTGTGGAAAGCGGGGGTCATACGCACGCATGTAGACCTCCAACACATCCTCCATGCGCCATACAAAGGCTGCGCTGGCTTCTGGGGGAATACACCAGCCTTGCTTCAGCCACGGTTTGAGCTCGTTTTTTTCAGTATTTTTCGTACCGTCTCGTGGCTGACGTGCTCCACATAGCCCGATACCAGCTTCTCTTCTCTGTGGCAAATTTCTGTTGACAGGGCACTAACATCTGGTTAAGCATTCTACAACTCCTTCAGGCGGCAATTGTGTGGGGAATTGCGTGGATCGTTGCGTGGCTTGCGTGTGGTGTTGGCGCCTGGGGTCAGGCATACTCTTCTCAGGCGCTGAGAGAACAGCAATGAACGCTCTTTAGCAGCAAAGAAAGCCTATTGGCGAGAAGAGAGACGCAAACGCGCTTGGGAACTAAAACAAGCGGGATGGAAACAAAAAGACATTGCAGTGGCCCTGGGAGTGACGGAGGGGGCCGTAAGCCAGTGGATGAAAAGTGGGAGAGAGGGAGGGGAAGAAGCCCTCAAAGCGCATCCGGCGAAAGGAGCGAGGCCCCGTTTGACGGCAGTGCAGCAAGCGCACATCCCGACAGTGTTGGCCAAAGGAGCTGTGCTGGCTATCGAGGTCATCCGTTCGGAAAAGAGGCCAATGAGAGGGGAATGTCTGCTCCCTCTCTCTCACGGCGTTGTGTGCAATGACCAGGAAACGGGAAGAAGCAGCCGTGAGAGCGAACCGGAGGAGCCAATGGCAAGCCAGAGCTCGCGTGTGAGGCGGTGCTGTGCGTCAACAAGAGGGGATGAGGGGATCGGTCATCTCATGCTATCATATCTATAACTATACAGAGATAACACACCACTCGATTCTACAAGATACGATATGTGACAGGCAGACAAGTTGGACCACCTTCCCTTTCCGAGTGGAGGATGTTTCGTAGTGGAAAGACCAGACGGAGTGATCTCTTCCAGATATTCACGATACGAAAGCAAGTGCCAGGCTCATGGAAGATAGATGATGGAACAGCAGGAAAGAGTTTCGCCCGGTTTTCATTTTTTGCCTGCCTACACGACGACTGCGGAAAGCCCCTCCAAAATAAAAAATAGTGCAATGTAACTAGGCAATAGTCAATTACACTATAAATCGACTGAACCGACGGGCGTCAGATAATCTCCAAGACGCCCAACGTGACAGGCAGGCAAGTAAGGCCAGTGATGCTTTTCCTGAAAGGAACCTCACTTCCGTCCTCATAGATACGTGTTGGGATTTTCAGCCTGCAATCCCTCAACACCAGCAACGTCGAGGAGGTCAGTGTCAGCACAGACAAAAATGGGTTCTGGCGCTTGATTGGCTGATGTGTACTGACGTAGAGCAAGTACGCAAGCGAGTTGTACGGCATCATAGGCACGTAAGCGATGCGAGCGACAGAGGTCGCCTGCCGTATGATAGAGATCAGTCGTCACAGGCCAGATGTTGTAGCTCTCTTTGCTGTCTTGTCGGAACACAGTAATGAGCCTGTCACGTTCAGCCATGCTGATACTTTGCTCACGTGCTCTTCGACAGATTGCTGCGACAACTTCTACGAGCGCTGCTTGTGAAATGTAGAGTTCATGGCTTTGTGCTGGATTACAGAGGGAAAGGATCCATGCTTGTCCTTGTTCAGAGATGTATCGTTTGATGATAGCTGAAGTGTCCAGAAAGTAGGTAGCCATTTAGTATGGGCCTCGGTCTTCAATCACCATTTCAGACGCAAGCTTGTCACTGGCAAACACATGGGCCAGTCGTTCCCTTTCAGCCTGTTCCTCTGGAGTCAAAGGACGCGGTGTGGCAAGGTTCGCAAGCTTACCTTCACGGTAGAGCTTCTCGGCGAGCTCGCGTCCCGTCATCGCATATTTTGTAGTAGAAGCCGATGGTAAATGCCGTATCAGATCACGCAGAAGCGTTTCTGGTGGCTCTCCTCTCTTGGCCGCTTCTGCGGCAAGTACCTGGTATTCCTGGTCAGTCAAGGTGACAGTCATTTCATACGACATAACGATTACCCCCCTCCTTCTTGAAGAGAGTCGATGGAGTGCTCATCCTCCAGAACTCCCAGCCTGTCCTTATTGCTATTATATGAAGACAGAAGCTATTCGGCAATATGAGCAAATCGGTGCCATTTGCATCTTTACAGCAGGCTTCAGCATCGGGACTAATTTGTACTTGCGTACATGACGGTTCAGGAGTTCGTTCAGGTATGCTAGCCATTCCTCTGCGTGACCCCACGCTCGATAAGCCGTGCGGGCTTTCGCGAGCCAGTTGGCTGCTGAACTATATCATTCTGCCTTGCCCCTATTCATGATATACGCCGCTTGCGTGCGACAAGCCTGAATGACCCACTCAAGGTGCGTTTGTGATTGTAGAGCGGCATCCGCTACTTGCTCTACCAAGGTATGGCTCGCAGTATTCGTAGCGCGTCTCAGGATCGTTTTCTTCGAGTTGAAAGTATTCTTCAACGGTCATGGTTCACCGATGCTCTATCGCCATAGCTCTCCCGTACCTCTCCTTCCGTGAAGGATGTATTGCTCTGGACTTCTTTCGTAGATCAGCACTATCATATCATAGCGTATTTCTTACCGAATTGACCCTGGTATCGTTCTCCGTTGTCTTCTCCTCGGCGAGCTAATTTGTGATACCTCACTCAGAATCCGAGATGATCGCAATGCGGCTGCATGGATTTTTCGGTTTACTCATGCTCTCTCCTGCGCTCTTCACGTATTTGTTCACGTACCGCTTTCAACGCGCCGCTGGCTTCCCAACAAGCCGAGAGCCATAGTTGCTCTGGAAGGTTCAGCATGAGACCTGGTACCTTCCCATCAAACACGTCGTGTGGATGTTCCCATCCTGCATCGCCCATGTAGAGTGTACCGCGTTCCTGCTCATAGTCATACAGGAAAAGAGCCTGCTCACCATTCTGGTTCTCGAAGTAACTGCGATACACACCGGGAAAGGTCTGCTCGTCAATTTGTGGTGGTACGCCGCAAGCTTCTCCATGATGATTGGTGACTTGAAACAGTGGTTGGTTACTCATCAAATCCTCCAGCGCCTTGCTCAGCCCCATGCAAGAACTGAGCAGGAGTACACTCCTTTTAGCATGAGACGACAACACTCCTATGAGAGATGACTCTTGTTGATCAATTCTTTTGTAGGTTCTACAAACGGAAAATCTGCCACTGATTCCTCTGGCATCCGAATTCTCCTTGTCACGTAGGCATGTCTAGAGTGTTCCTGAGTATGTCGACGACCAGCCAAAGAGGGCACGCAATCGTTGGCCTGGATTGAATTTGAAGACCCAGCTTGCAGGCTCAGGACGGACATAAAAGCCGCCGAACCCTGGCAACGTCACGCTTTCACCCGCTTTGAAGCTCTCGTACAAGGTTTCGACAACGCCGTCAACCCAGGCCATTGCTGTCGTTTCATCAGTGTTCATGCGGGCAGCAAGGCGGCGGACAAATTCTTCTTTCTTGATACGTTCTGGCATGCAACTTCTCATCCTTTTGCGGTTCTCACAAGCCAGCGTTCGCCAGTTCCTCTTTCAGCGCACGCAGGTTGCGGGTTTGCTCGCGCAAGGCTGTCACGTAGCTCGTCCACGCCTCACCCTCACCGAGCTTCTCATACAAGGCGCGCACCTTTACCAGATAGGTGCAGGCGAGCTCGTAGCGCTTACGATCCCGCATCGCAATCAGTCGTTCGGCGAACTGCCGGTAGAGCTCGATCGCTGCATGCGGTCGGATCGCTTCGGCGGCCCTGGCGACCTCGAAGGCGACGTCACTGTATCCGTAATAGCCGGAGCGATCACTGTAGGTGTAGCCGTACCCATCCTTCTTGGCAGTCCCCTGCAGTCTCTGCAAGGCCTGGTCGATGTCGCCTTCGTCCAGGGCAATCTGCATCAGGTGCGAGGTGTTCTTGGTTTGCTCCAGGAAGGCGAGCAACTCACGCCGCAGGTCCTCCCAGCGATTGAGCCGCCCGGAGAGAACGCGCAGCTCCTGATAGCGTTTGAGGGAAGACTGCGTGCGGAACAGCGTTTTGGCCATCGCCAGTTCAGCGGCGTGATTGCCCCTGTCCCGGTAGTAGGTCTGGAGCCATTCCAGGACGCGCCAGTCAGGTTTCTCTTCCTGCGCTCGTCCCGCCTGACTGGGCAGCACGAGACCCGCAACATCCTTGGCGGGACGGATAGGTCCTGAGATGCGTGCTTTCACCAGGTGCTCGGCCACAGCATCCTGCCCATGCTGGATGAAGAGGTTGGCCAGCCCGAGGAGGGAGTAATCGTCAGCTCGCCAAGTTTCTTGGGCGGCTTCGTCAATCCGCCCCAGCGCGAGGAGCCGCTCAACCAGGTCAGCGGTGCGCCCGGTCTCGCGGCAGATGCGCAGGTAGGCTTCGTCATCGAGGGTCTCATGCTGCAGGTCCAGCCAGAACTTGCCATAGGCCTGGCGCTCCGAGTCGGCGATCGCTTGCTCTTCGTCGGCCAGCGCCGCACGAATCCACTCCGCGATCGTCTGCCGTTCCAGTGGCGTCGTGTATCGCACGAGCTGCTCCGCCGCGCGTTCAGCGAATCCATGGCTGTCATCGGCATGCAGGTCACGCCGATAGACGGCCAGCAGCACCGCGATGCTCTTCTCACGCGCAACCCGATCAGTCTGCTCGTCAGCCAGATAGCTCCCCAACGCTTCAATACTCTCCCGGACGAATTCCTCCAATCCCTCTTCTTCCGGATAGTACCCCTCTTCTTCGTAATAGTCATCGTATACGGCTTCCTCATGATAATAGAGGTGGGACTGCTCGAAGATTTCCGTCACCAGGATTTCATAGATCGTGGCTGCGCCAAGAACATCTTCCTGCTGTGCAAGGCGATTGGCCGTCTGTTTCACGGCGAGTAGCTCCTCCGTAATACGCGGTGTATCGCGTTGAAAGGCGTCGGCGACCTGGCGGCGATAGGTCGTTGGATTCACGGACAGGATCCGCTGCGCCGGGCGGAGGAGGTAGCCGTCGGGATGGCGCACCCAGAACTGCCGCATGTGCCAGGGGTAGTCTGCGAGGGGTCGCACGATGTCTGCCCGGACCTGTTGGGCCTGGCGATAGACCGCGTCGACGTCCTCGACGAGGAGGACAATCTCCACGCCGCTGCCGCGCTGTCCCGGCGGGAGCAGGCGTGAGCGCTCGGGTTTCCAGTAGGGGGCGTCATCTGCCGCCAGTTGAAGAGAGGTCTCCCCACGCGCCAGTTCAGCGTACTCATGTGCGTCGCGAGCCACAACACGAAAGCCCAGGATGTGCTCAAACCAGGTGATGGATTGCTCGAAGTCGCTCACACAGCTCGACCCAGCTTGTTCTGGTCATAATAGCCTCTTGTTTCTACACATATGCTCGCTGTAAGGTAACCACTTCCTTGAAATCGTGCAAATGCTCAACCATTTCCTGCATGGAGAGCGGGTCTTGCATCCCTTTTCTCCACTCCTGTCTATCCAGCGTCCCCATGACAAGGTAGTCATTGCTGGTGATCTCAGGACGAGAGGACGCAACATACAGCGCAAGCTGCTCTTCCACCTGGTCTTGATGGGCAATCAGCAGGTCACAGGTGACGCAGTAGCGGCACGTCTTGCCTAAGATGAGCGTAGGCATGGAGTGGACATGGATGACCAGCGGGCATTTACGCTGCCGGGTCTTGAGTTCGCACTGGGGACAGGTCGTGAAACGCGCATCCCGATAGGGGTTGAGAAAGAAATGGTACCGCGCTGGTTGTTTGCCAAGCGGTTTCCCGGTTCGCTTCAGGGCGTTCCCAGCCTTCTCAATCGTTGTGTGGGTAGTAGGGGATGAACCGCTCTGGCCCTGCTCAGAAAAAGCGATCGATTGTTTGATACCTTGCACTTGAGACAGATCTCTGAGCTCGATCCCCAGAGGTCCACCTACACGTCGCGCTAGCGCTGCTACCCCTGACGAACGCTCAGATTCACCCGCTCAATGAAAGCAGTGTTGAGTCGACCCGTGAGGCCCAGTCCGAGGCCTCGCGACCGTGAGAGCGGCGCCTGTCCCAAGGCGCATCACGCGCGTGACCCGCACCAGCTTGCGCCGGCGGTAACTTTTCTTCACCTGACCGGAGATTAGCCCCGTCGCCACCTGCCACTGGCGCACTTTCCGCCCTCGCCGACCCACCTCAAGCCACTGTCCAAAATGGGCCGTCAGCGCATAGAAATACACATTCAAGCCATCACTGGTGAAGAGCGGGAGACAGCCGGGAGCCAGGATCTGTCGCAGGGAGTGGATGAGCATGTGTGCCGCATGTTGTGTGCGGGGACCCAGTTGGAGCACAGGCAGAATCTTCGTGAGAGGATCGATGGCCAACCACAGCCACAGCACCTGTGTGGAGCTGCGTAGCCTTGTTCGAATTTCGTCCAGCTGGAGGTGCGGAAGCTGGAGGTTGCAGAAATAGTGCTCGTGCAAGGTCTGCGCATGCGAGCCCTCGCGCGACAGCCAGGTGGTGATGGTGGCCTGATGGTAGCCGAATACACGCCGAGCCTCGGAAGGATCTAGCCCATAGGCCTGCGCCGTCAGCACGACTGCGATCTGCTGGGAAGGGGGTTTCAGACGATACAAGGGGGTATGGCGCCGCGCGCTGAACGTGGTATGGCAGGCGAGGCCGACGAAAGGTCTGGATCTGTTCTGCGTGACCATGGGTGCCATCCCCAACCAAGGCATGAACGTGAGCATCTGTGATCCCGAAGTAGGGGCACTGGTGGTTGGGACAGGCGAAACCCTGGGTGTCTCTGCGTTTCGGGGCTCCCCGCCAGCTTTTGACCTCGCGCCAGGGGCGTACAGGCAGAGGCGATGGCCCCACAACCGTTGAGAAGGTGGGGAAAGGCGACAGGCCGGACAATCGCATGGGGTGCGGGGCTTGAGGAGACGTTGGACTATGGGGTGTACTGCCCCTGCTCTTGAGTGGGGAAGGCAATCATGAGGCAAATACGGGTGACAAAGCCGCGCCAGGGAGAGCAACAGGAAGAAAGGAAGGTCAAAAATGGCATCGAGAGCGGCGCTCATGGCTTGAGCTCCTTGATACCTACGGCCATCGGAAGAGATTGCCCAGACCACCTGCTCGCATTGAGTGACGGTCAGTCCATAGGATTGAGGAACACCGGGTGCTTGAAATGGCAGGCAGGAGAGACGATGTCGCCCATCCAGCATACGTAAAAGTTCGGCGCAGGCGGTGCAAAAGTGACAACTTCCATCGAAAAGGATGACCAATTGAACAGTGTTTTCCATCCGCTTTCCTTTTTGGTGAGCTGATTGCGAAGCTCTCCCTCTCTTTCTATTGTAGGCGTATCGGGAACCTCTCACCAGAGAGAGGTCGTCAAACGTACGCTTTCTTAACATCAAGCCTGGTTGGCCACAGCGATGCGCTTCGTTCTTTTACACAGGTCATGTCATCTCAGATCAGCAAGCTTGCATAAGAGCCGGAGAATCATTCACTTCGTGCGTGCCACGGCACACGTAGCCAGCACAGGGGTTGGAGAAGGTGTCATAGCGACTCCTTTCAGTTGATTGAGAGCAGAAATCTCAGGGTGTCTCGGACTGAAGGCAAGGCCTGTCTAAGCTCGTGATACGTGGTCTAGGCCACACGATACGGTTCAAACTAGGGCAAGCCCGAGATGATGGGGGGCCATCTTACATTCGCGGTCATGCCGCTGCTGTCACCTCGTCCTCGCCATCATCTTGGAACCGATGTTCCTATTATACGAGCTGCTACAAAGCGCAAAGTAGAAAGCAGGAAATACCCTTTCAGTCCTCGTGCCAAAAACGACGGAGCAAAGGGACTGCTTGTAGGAGCGCAATCTCCGGTTCAGCAATCTCAGGATGCCATTGCTTTTCCCATTCTAGGGAAAGATACCCG
>WNGK01013760.1_pt1 | contig 12499 bp, 20 predicted proteins | sample 5400601 | NCBI WGS metagenome assembly WNGK01 (sample SAMN13153376, study PRJNA577476) | soil metagenome | isolation source: 60 cm soil or saprolite under Garry oak tree replicate 1 | place: USA:California | collected 2016-06-15 | reverse complement strand
GAGAGTTGGCTATGTTTGGTCATACAAACAAGGATACACATTCAAACATCATGTTTGAGTTTAAAAAAACTCACACACTTCTTTATTCCTAACCACCATTATTATGAGAACCCTCTCTCTTACACAAAAGAACCATATCCTCTCCATGCTTGATGCTGGCCATTCTGCTCACTCCATTGGCTCTATTACTGGTGTTCATACCTTTACCATCTCCAGACTCCACTCCAAAAAGTGTTCTGAGCTTTACAAGTCATCTGGTGGTCATCCAACAAAGCTTTCCTCTGCTAATATCTGTCATGCTGTCCATCTCATCATCACTAAAAAGGCAGAAAATGCAGTTCAAGTCACCAAAACTCTAAAGAATATCACCAACCAGTCCCTTTCCCCCACTACAGTTCGACGTCATCTAAAAAAAGCTGGTATAAAGGCTGTGGTCAAAACAAAGTGCCCCCTTCTTTCTATCAAGCATCGTAAGGCTCATTTAGACTATGTGTATGCCCATAAAGATTGGACTGTGAAGGACCAGGAAAGGGTGATATGGTCTGATAAGACTAAGATCAATTGCCTAGGGTCAGATGGATGCAAATGGGTGTGGAAAAGGCCAGAAGAGGGGCTAAGTGACAGGTTGGTAAAGGGGACAGTTAAGTTTGGAGGAGGTTCTGTTATAATTTAAGGGTATATGACTTGAGAAGGAGTTGGGTATGCTGCTAAGATTGATGGCAGGATGAATAGTGACCTTTACTTTCAAATACTAAAGGATGATCTGCTAAATACTTTAGAGTATCATGGTCTTAATCCTTCTGACATTATCTTTTAGCAGGATAATGACTCTAAGCACATTAGTAAAAAGGTCAAGGAGTGGCTAGAGGAGCAGGAATTTAGGACTATGGTCTGGCCTGCACAATCCCCTGACCTAAACCCTATTGAGCATCTTTGGGGTTTTCTCAAAAGAAGGCTTGCAGAGCATGAACACCCCCCTAGTGGAATTCATGAGTTGTGGGAAAGGATTCAGGTGGAGTGGGAGAAGATAGCAGTTGAGGAGTGTCAAAAGTTGATAGAAAGTATGCCTAGAAGGGTTCAGGCAGTACTTAAGGCAAAGGGGGGATATACAAAGTACTGAATCACTACTGATACACTACAGCTCAAACTATTGCAATAGATACCCTAGATTAATATGGTCATATCTCTACAACCACTCATTCAAATCATACGATTAAAAGACCATTAGAACTCCAAGATCAAGTACTTTACTTAATATCACCTATGCTAAGCACCATTCTCACTAAGTCAAGCGCTACATCGCAAACACTCCGAAACTGTGACAAAAACCGTTGCAATGGATACCCTAAATTAAACTCAGCATATCTCTACAACCATCAAGTCAAATTATATGATTAAAACACAATTAGAAAGCCAAGATCAAATACTTTACTTGACCCTATTTACACTAAGCACCATTCTCAGTCCATCAAGCGCTACATCACACACTTCAAATATTTGTTTATTATTGACAGCTCAAAAACTGTTGCAATGGTAACCCTAGTTTAGAAAGGGCATATCTCCATAACCATTGGGTCAAATCATATAATTAAAAGACCATTAGAAAGCTAAGATCAAATACTTTACTCTACCCTACCAACACTAAGCACACTTTCCACTCTGGCAAGCGCTACATTGCCCCTGGTCCAAAACTGCTAAACATTGCAACGGTTTTTGAGCCCACTGTATTTGGGCACTCCATCGGGAATTGTAGATTGATTGGAGCCATATTTCAAGCTGCTTGTTGTAAGAAAGCAGAATAGATGAGAGAAAATCTATACATACAAGCATAGCTTGCAGACTTTAGGTGGATACGGTTCTTGCACCCAAATAAAGTCACCTCGAGGGGGTTCCATGCCACTCATGCCAGTGAAAAAGTGCTGGACATCCAGGGTGTGAGCTTGCTGCATCAGGAAAATGTTAATTCTGCTTGGCATGCCCAGTGCACCCCCACAGTGTGACAGTCACATGCCGCACATGACATAAGTCTGCCATGGTCATTAATGGTACAGGCACTATGCTTTTGCTCTCTGGTCAATATGTGACAGCCCAAATTCGTATGTCACCATTCTTCTACTAGTATCATTCTTCTGATCCTCCTTTAGAAATGGGAATGTCTTGCCTCCCTTGAGTGTGCCATCCTATGGATGGACTTGGCTGCATCTCTTTCTCAGGGGCCTTGAGCATCTTCAAGTCAGGCACAAGTTGAGAAGCTTAGCCAATCTAGTATCTTGTTGATGTGATGCATGCAACTCCCTAGCTGAGGCCATGCATGGGGACAGCACGTGGGAGGACGAAGAGGAGAACAAAAACCTGAAGAAACCAAGCCGGGCAACTGGCATGACAACAAGCCTTGTGGGCTGGCACAAAGATCATAAACAAGGTCTTCGGATTCAGGTGGGATGAGAAGAAACCCCTTTGACTCATGCAATTACTAAATCGTCTCAATACATACTATACAGTCATGTGTGAAAGTATTTGCGTGAATCACATGATTTGAAAATAAATTTGCCTGTAGCTCTTAACATATGCAATATTAGCTTTTGACCAAAATGTAACATTTGTAGACAATCAAAATGCCTACACTTTTACTTAAAGAACAAAATGTATTGGACAAGAAATGCAAGAACTGCCAAGAAGTAGCAAAACACAATTTTTAGTATCTCTTTTATGAAAACAATTCAGCTTTATGTCAATTCAGAAACATTATAGCCTAAGTGATTTTAAGCATGTTTGTCCTTTACACCTTAGAGAAATATCAAGTGGTTGTTGAGCTATGAGCCTTGCAAAATGACCACTTTTGCTATTTTAACATTAAAACACTGCCAAAACACTGCCAAACTAAGTCCAAAATGGCAAAAGTGGCCATTTTGCAAGGCTCATAGCTCAATAACCACTTAATATTTCTCTAAGGTGTAAAGGACAAACATGCTTAAAATCACTTAGGCTATAATGTTTCTGAATTGACATAAAGCTGAATTGTTCTTATAAAAGAGATACTAAAAATTGTGTTTTGCTACTTCTTGCATTTCTTGTCCAATACATTTTTTTCTTTAAGTAAAAGTGTAGGCATTTTGATTGTCTACAAATGTTACATTTTGGTCAAAAGCTAATATTGCATATATTAAGAGCTACAGGCAAATTCATTTTCAAATCATGCGATTCATGCAAATACTTTCACACATAACTGTACATCAATCACCCACTTGGGCCACATGTACAAGGTGCTTTTTTGATAGTTGGGGGTGTTAGGTTTGAGGTACATATGTAGGCACTGATGTATCACACATTAATAAATGTTGTAGTCTTGTAGTTTGGTGTATGGGAAACTAAACAATTGACTTCACAATATAATTGACCTCAAGCTGGCTTGAAAGCTAAGAGCTGGAGCAGCCAGAGAAAAGCCGGCCACTTTAACAGCTCGGCTCAGTGTGGCTAAGTGATATGGGCCATCGCAGTGTGGCTTGGCTCACAAGCTGACCACTCAGCTAATTGCAGCTCAGCTAATGGCTCAGCTTGGCTCCTGTAGCCATCGCAACACTAGGTGAGGTGGCTGAAGGGAATGTTATAGAACATAAGAATGACATCCTGATGAACCCAGTTCCAAGAAGAGTTGAAGTGACAGGCTGGATACCTTCAATATAAGTGTCACCATGCTCATGCCCAATGCTAATCAGTTGAGCTTGAATCTATAATGAGCTAGCCTTTCTTTTGGCATAAAGTATCTTGCCTTGATGGGGGTCACACTTCAGGTAGTGGAAGTAAAGGTTAAGCTGGTGATATGTGAACTAATGCCGCTCAGCCTGGAACTTGAGGAACTCTTCACAGTTCATGACAGCTCCTCTGGAAAAACCTCCAGTGGAACTGCCACCACTGCCAGAGGAAAGAGAGATACCCACACACCCACACATTGAGCATACACTTGTTGATGGCAAACATAGCATAGTTTGAGTGACCCTGCTCATCATGCTCAACAGTGTGCTGCATGGTCAGACCGTGATAAAATACGATGTCAATGAGAGAGGAATTTGGCAGGATATCGGCAACAGCAGTAAGGGCAGAGAATTCTCCCAGTGAGTGACTAGCAAAGGCAGCATCTAGCTGGACCAAACCTTTCTAACGCATGTCTTCGAAGGCTGCATATGACATAACAACAAGGGCAATCTGTGCAAATTGAGTGGCAAAAAAAAGACCTTTTGGATGCATGAAAGCATGTCAAAGCATGCAGATGCTGATATCTGTGAAAGGAGGGAGACTCTTGAGAAGGGGGATTAGTGTGACAGTACGAATGGTGCTAAGCTAGGAAGGGATGAGCCACGCGTGCAAGCTCGATTTCAACATAGAGAAGCCATAAGCAGAGATCAAGAGGGCATCAGCAGAGTCCCAAACCGCATGGGCTGCCAGGGAAGAGTTATACAAGTCCATTCCCATACCCTGCTCCTACAAACCTTGGCCAGTAAAGGTGTAGACAGTAGTTGGTTACGCCACCTCCGCAGTGCCTTCAAGAACCTTTTCTCCATGCTAATTGATAGTGGAAACACTGACAACAAAGTTGCCATCATGCATAGCAGTGTGTTTGATCTTGACTGTGTGCTCATCTCTAGGGAGAACCATTCTGACAAAATTGACATTGTAGCTGCAGACACAAATGAGTTCACAATCGATTATCAGAAACATAACTCACTTGAACACATGATCTGAAACGCCCTTAGCTACGACAGCCTCCACATACAGTCTAGACAGTCTGATAGCGGCACTGGTGAACATGCCATGTATAATGGTACCTGGCAAGGAGGCAAAGTAGGGGTTTGTGTGAATAGGGTTGAAGTCCTTAGAGACCTTTGAATAGGGCTCATTTGTAGAAGGTGAGCGATAAAGGGAAGGATTTGAATCCAACATAAGATGATATTCAGTAGTGAGGGGCATAGGAGCTGACTTTGTTGAGCCATAACATTAGAGATAGGCGATGACAGGATTCCCTTGGCTTTTGTTGTGCTCAAAGTTGACATAGGCAACCTTGACAAGGCTTTTGAGATAATCATGGACTAAGACATTGCCAGCAACAGCAACCAAGCCAGTCTGAGCAATAGTTCACCTTGTTCTTATAGGTGACCTCTGAGTGAAGATGGAAAATAAGATGTGTGCCGGCAGCTGGTGGTTTACTCTCGTTAGCCCACTTGAACCAATCCTTCAATAGCAGAACACCAATGTCAGCATTAGCAATAAGCTCAACAGTGTAATTAGGCTCACCAATCCTCTTAAAGGTATTCTCATAGTCTGTGAAGTGACCACAGAAAAAAAATGCTGACTGAACCTCTATGACCAGATTGTCCTTGCACAGGACATGCCCAGGCAAGTAAGGAGTACGCAGCACCATAAATGGAGAAATGGTTGGGCTGATCACTGAGCAGGTGGATGACAATCTTCTGGCCGACACAAGTGACAAGAACACGATGAAGAGGATTGGCGATATAAGATGTGCCTTATACAACAAATTCCAACTGAACAATTGCATGCCACTAATTCAACTCAGATCCAGTGAGGACCTGCAGCCAGTGCTCAGCAGCAAAGAGTGAGGCTGGCAGGGTCAGCTTGACCTCATTGCCGGTCCGTAAGACATGGGCACCAGGAAGTGAAGGAACTGGTGCAGGCTTCACACCAAGGTAGTCAATTGCAGGGATTTTGCTCTCATCACCACCATAGAAGCGCTCCAATACTTTCACCATAAGACCAGACACAACGTTATCCAACATCTGCTTAATAGGCTTGTCCTTTTTGATCAGATGATGCACTGTGATGGGGCCCTGAAGAATGGCCATACCGTGACACTAAGGGTCCTGGTCAAAGACAGCTTTGATATCCTTTGATGCCCAGAGAGGATCCTATGATAAATGAAATGAGTTAAACTGTGTTTGAACATAATATGCAAAGACTGTACCTTTTTGAACCAGACTTCAAAGTTGTTATCTAAGATTGGGATGAATGGTGCAGGCTTTTGGCCTGAGCACGATGTTGGGGAAGTATGACTTATCCTCACCAGGACCTCATGAGCCAAGAGTTGCTCCATCATGAGAGGATACTTTTTGAAGAAACTGGTAACAAATGTGGATCTCTGCAGGTGATAAACCAGACATGTGGGCTGCAACCAAGTATTGAGTGAACTGAGTGAGTCTGATTAGAGGGAATGACACTGGGACTGAGGCAAAGTAATCAACTGGGGGAAGTGGGGCCAATCAATAGGAACATGAGCTTTGAAATACTCACAGGAACCAAGTTGCAAAAGTATGCTAGAAGACAAGCCTTGTGCAGAAGCTTGAGAATGACCTCGATCTTGCCAAGTTCAACTCTTGCGTCAGGAGTGCAAGGAAGGAGGAGGGGTATTGACAGTATAAGGGACAGGTAATGAAAGACAGCAGCATATGATGCACGTTATTGACAGATGCTTGTTGCCCTTAGCTTAGTGAGATTAAAGATGAATTGAATATAGTAATAAGGGGCTGTTTGCGATCAGTAGCTTCAGTTTCAGCACAACGGCACCCTTTACTGGCACCATCTCTGGAGTCTGGACCAGGAACTGCACTGACATCTGAGTCTGGGTGCCTAATGATCCGCCCCCACCATCAAGCTCTACTGTACAGTGGAAAACTCAGAGTGCATTCAGCAAGCATGCTTTTGAAAAGTGTGCCTGCCAAACGCACTCTCAGGGTCTGTCACTCTGATAAGCAAGAATACTTTCTGGATGAAATTGACCCACTCAACATCCCTCCCAAGCTTAAGAAGTTATGATAAGAATTCATCACAATGATGGTCAATATTATTATTTACAAAGTATGCATGATACACATCCAGAGAATCTGAGAAATGTAATTGATCAGGAACAAATGATGACCCAAAGACTGGAAGAGGATGAGCAGCTCTAGCAATACATTCAAGATGAACAATTGCAAGTGTTCGCCATCCATAGCCATGAAACTCTAGCCTTACTACCCACATTCTGGTGTCCTCATCTGGCTCATCCCCTGGTATAAACCACTTAAGTGACTCAATGAGGGCACATGGAACCTCTTCCTGTCAGTTGCAAAGGAAAAGAATAACTGAACATGCCCAATCACCATGCCCTGCATACCACCTTGTCCCCCATCTGTCTCAATAAAGACAGTATCATGCTGAGGGTACTCCTCACACCAATTTGGGTTAGAGCGTATCCTTTCCTGATACATGCCACCTACACAACAGAGGTCACTGGGTCTGCACCAGGGTTCAGCTGGCCATACAGGAAGTACCACAGGAGTTCCGAGAATCGGGATTGTTTGATATGAGCTGTCAGTGCCTCAATTGAGTTTGGGTAACCTTATGCTATATGTAGCACAATTAGATTAAAACTTAACAGCATTGAATGGAAACTCACCAGGACACTGAGCTAGCTCAACAGTGGAGAGTGTCTTTGGTCCAGCAGTGGGACCATTGTTGTTGTCTTCATCTGCATCCTCAATGGCTGTCACTGACAGGTCATGGCATCCTTCAGTGACGTGGTTGATCGTTCTTCAAGTCGATAGCGTTCCCTTTACACACAGGGATCAAGATGCAGTGAGAGATAGAAGAGGTGCTATAGTGACTCAACAGTATATTGAGAGTCAAGCAACCTTAGAGTGGGTCCTTCCTGAGTGCTCTGAACTGCCTGTATTAAACAAGGAGATCTAGCCTAAGGCTGTCTCTCTTACTGGGGTGGTCCTTATATATAGGAGTGTGAGTCATAATACATGAGTCAGTCCAATCGGTGAGTCATCAGAAGGTAGTAAGCAATATGAGTCATCTGTCTACTGATCATACATGATATGTCATCTGTCCATAAGCGAGAATGGTGTGTCAAAGGAAATCAGTCAGCAGATCATACGTCACATTTGTGACATTATCCCCTTCTTACGTCTTTAGCCAGTGAAGGTGGCGACATCGGCTATGCATTGGGTGTGGAAGTGTCAGTATTCTTGCACCACTCTACAAATTTCTCTGGGGCTGCACAGCATGTGGGGAGTGTTGCAGGAGTGTTCAGAGTGCCCCCAGCGACAGCATAGGAGGCATTGGTGGATGCTTGTACATTGTTCGATGTTGTGGGAGCATCCCTCACACCAGAGGCATCCCTCTGCTCATACAAGAATGGGGTTGTAGCAGCAATGGAGTTGATAGAGGGCCTCCCTTCTCTCCTGCTTGGGTCTGGCTTGTGACTGGGCATGTTCCCACACAATGTGTGGATAGAGGTGTCCATGAGCATTGGCCTCTACGAGTTGGCAGAGGGAGAGATTGTTGATCCTCCACTGTCAGTGATAGGCTTGACGAGCTAGCACTACCTCTTATGCAAGTCTTTGGGCCTTCTTTTCTCCTACTCAGAGGTGGAACACCTCTGCTTGAAGGGAGAGGTCTCCCTTGTCCCTGAGAGCCTTGTTTACCATACTGGTATAGCTCTCTCCACTTCGGGACAGCTGTTGCTGTCCCCCTGTCATGGTTGGCCTGGGATACTGGTCTGGCTATGCTTGTAGAGGCTGTGTGTTAACCAGGCACCCCAACCCCATTGTACCTTCAATGTGCAGCAGCCCCTCACTCAGGTCCACTCAGATGAATGGAGCGATGGTGGTGGCACTGTCACCATCTGGAATCATTATCGGGTGGACGACCTCATCCATTACGATGTTAGGATGCCAGTTCAGTCTGGGGGTAGTCCCAGGTTGTGGTCCTGGTGGGACATGTTTAGTTATCAGTGAGGAGGGTGGTAGTGGTGGTGTTTGGTCTTGTTCGCATAGGGGAAGGGGGTCTGGTGAGGGTGTTCTGATGGCTGGGGGGTTCCTACTGCTGTAGGTAGAGATGGTGTGGGGGAGTAGTAGGCATATCTATGCCTACCCAGGTATTCATTGCCTTCTTCGGCATTGGGAGAGTGTCATGGTGGGACTAACAGGGGTTCTGGTGATGCAATTTGCACTGCTCCTCATACCTCCTGTGGTTGTTGGTTTAGGAGGAGGTCTTGGTTTGGGTGGACAAAGTTGCCAGGGTCGTCTCGAAGGGTTTGCACAGCCTCTCTGACTCTTGTGTCAAAGAGGATGCGTATTGTAGCCACTCTCAATGCTTGGATGGTGGCTCTTTTGATGTGGAGTGTGCGGATCCCAAGCTGTGTCAGCAATCCTATGATTGTGTCGGCAAGTTTGGGTGTCATCATCTCTCTGAGGTGACAAGGTGATGGTGTTTGGGATGGGATGTAGATGGCTTGGTCAGGATAGGGAGTATTGTTTCGCACCCAGGGGGATTGGGCATGGGAAGGGTAGTTGTAGGTGGAGGCAGATGCAGAGTGGTCGGACATTGTTAGAGAGTAGAAAGATGTGGGGGATGGGGACTTTTGGTGGTGGTTGATGATGTTTTTATACATTCGTTCATCCAGCCTCGGTGGAGTTGTAATATTGTTTGAGTAGTTGGAGGGCATGGAGGTCCTTATGGTCAACCCAGGAGTCATCTGATGTGGGGTATCCTTTCCAGTGCACAAGGTATTGAAGTCCCCATCCTCAAGGCTTTGGCCTGGCATCTCAGATGTATTCGATGGTGTATTCTTCTTCTCCTTCTATCAGATTGGGGGGTGGCCTTGCATAAGTGGGTCCGTATGCCTCCATCTCCTTATATGGAAGGAGTAGATCAATATGGAAGACGTTGTGGACTTTCATCGATGAGGGGAGTGTTAAATGATAGGTGACTTTCCCTATCTTTTCTTTGATCAGGAAGGGTCCATATCATTTTGGAAGGAGGGTTCACTTCCCTCTAATGGTGAGGTTCTTCCCCTCTAGTCATACTTGGTCTCCTTTCTTCATCTTCATTGTCTTTCATGTATCTTTTCGCTGTTGGAGGGCTTTGAGAAGGTTCTGAGTTTCTTGCCTCGTTTCCTGCAGCATTTTGATGTGATTGGCTGACAACAGGACATCTTCCAGGAGGAATTTTATGTTTGACTGGGGTTTGAACCCCAGCAGGAGCTCATGGGGAGAGTGTTTAGTGACATCGTGTTTTCACAAGTTGTGGGTGAACTCTGCTATGGGCAATCATTTTGCCCAATCGTTTTGTCTTCCTGTTGTCCAAGCTCTTAGATATTGTTCTACCCAGGCATTCATTCACTCCATCTGACCATTTGTTTTAGGGTGGAATGCCATTGACAAGTTTTGTGAGACTCCTAATCCAGCACAGTGGGTCTTGGAAAAGTGTGAAGCAAAACAAGGGTCTCAATTGGAGATGATCCTCCCCGGAACACCAAACCAGGGCACAAGGTGTTTCAGGTACTCATGGGCTACACCTGGTCCATCGATTGTCTTGTGACACAGGATGAATTTTGCTGCTTTGGAGCAACCTTGGTTGATGATAGTGAGGATTGTGTTGAAACTGTCTGATTTTGGCAGATCCGTGATCAGGTCCATTGATACAAGTTGAAAGGGGCCTTGATTGATGGCGGTATCAAGACATTACAGTGGGGCTTTTGATCAATGTACATTCATTTTGGTTTCTTGGCACTTAGGGCAACCCTTGATGTATTCTTCCATGAACTGTCGCAATCGAGGCCCTTTGTAATGTTGTCTGACTAGTTCCCATGTGTTGGCTATCCCTGGATGACCTGCTGCTGGTGTGTTATGGAGTTCTTTTATGGCTTCTCATCTGCGGTCTGTATCGTCCGTTAGAAATGTTTTTCATGCAAAAGAAAAAAGATGGTCAGGGAGTAGGACCCTAGGGGTATCGGAATCCACCCCTTTGTTAAGGTCTTTGCGACAGAAGAGCAGGTCGGCAATTGTATTTGAGGTACCTAGGATGTGTTCAAGAGTATAGTCGAAGTTCTAAAGGAATTCAATTCATTGTGCTTGTTAGTCCGTAATTTTTTGTGGGTGTCAGAAGAATTGTAGATTGCTGTGATCGGTCTGGACTCGGGTTGGAAGGAATGCGCCAAGGAAGAGGGGTTGTGCAGCTTTGAACCCAAAAATGATTCCCAGCAGTTCTTTATCATATGTGTCATAGTTTCTCTCTGCAGAGAGGAGACTATGAGAGTGGAAGGCTGTCGGGTGTTGTCTGTCATTGTGGTCTTACATAATGACAGCTCCTAGGGCAAATTTGGAGGTGTCAGTTTCTAGGATGAACTGTTTGGTCCAGTTGGGGGTTTGTAGCACTGGGTAGGATGCACAGATTCTCTTTAGGTTATTGAAAGAAGCTTCCTCATCTACTCCCCACAACCACTGGCATGCTTTTTTTGTAAGGTTGTTGAGGGGGCATGTGATGTGGGAGAATTTGGGAATAAAGGCTCTATAGAAGTTGCAGAACCCTAGGAAGCTTCAGACATCATTTACTGTCAGTGGTGTTGGCCAATCTGTGATTCCTTGTACTTTTGTCAGGTCCATTTGTACCTTCCCTTGTCTGATGATGACTCCAAGGTACTCAACTTCTTCCTTATGGAAGTGGCACTTCTCTGGTTTTAGGAAGAGGTCATGTCATGCAAGTTTGTCAAGGAACTGGTGAACTTTTTTCCTATGTTCCTTGGGATTGTTGGCAGTGGCAATTATGGCATCGTCCATGTAGATATGAAGCCATCCTTGGGCAATTTCATCTTAGAAGATTTCATCCATTATCATCTGGAAGGTGGCGGGCAAGTTTGTTAGTCTGAAGAACATCACAGTTGGTTCAAACAGGCCTTTGCTGGTTTTGAAGGCCACCTTCCATTCGTCTCCTTTCTTTATGCATATGTTGTTGTATCCCCATCGCATGTCAAATTTAGAGAAGAGGCACTTTCCCGATAGGTTGTGAATAAGTTCCAATATTAATGGCAGTGGGTATTTGTTGGGGATTGTCCATTTGTTCAGGTTTCTATAGTCCTGAGCTAGTCTAAATTTCCCATCTTTCTTTTTAATGAGAAAGAACCTGCTGGCATAAGGGGACTTTGATTGATGTATTTGGAGCAGGCAGAGGTTGGCCTTAATGAATTTTCACTGTCCCTCTTTCTCTTTAGGGGATAGTGGGTATACACGGGAGTCAATGGATGCAGGGGCATCAGCTTTGAGGTTAATGGCATGATCCCAAGGTCTTTTCCCTGGGAATCGTTCAGACACTTGCTTAGAGAATACCTTTCCATGTCTGTGGTATTGTTCAGAAACAAGCTCTTGTCACATTCATTCTCTTTTGTCCATCGCTTTTTCTGCTAGCTGTTATGCCACTGTAGTTTTTCTGATCCAATGGGCATTTTCTAGTTTGAGTGTTTCTTTGTCCCACTAGTCATGGGAGAGCAGGGTGATGGTTTCTCTTGTGGCACCTGTCAGCCAATTTATCTGTGGGTTGATTGCTTCAAAGAATGGGTATCTGTCATGGCTCCACAGGGCTGTGGGTCTGGGGTTCTGGGTTTCAAGGGGGTTGTCCCGGAAGGGATTAAGGTGATCAGTTGCTTGTTAATGTACAAGCACTA
>WNGK01010356.1_pt1 | contig 12500 bp, 8 predicted proteins | sample 5400601 | NCBI WGS metagenome assembly WNGK01 (sample SAMN13153376, study PRJNA577476) | soil metagenome | isolation source: 60 cm soil or saprolite under Garry oak tree replicate 1 | place: USA:California | collected 2016-06-15 | reverse complement strand
TGCCGAAACGAGCAGGACCAAAAATAGCATAGCGGGCCAGCGGCCCGCTATCTTCTTGAATGTCTGGTTTCTTTCTACGGCAGTTCCAAAATTGCTCATGTGTCGGACCCGATTTTCTGCACGTGTACGCGTGCAATGGCTCTCCCGAAGTGTTCTGCCAGAATGATCAAACAAAATGACGCAGACAATCTGAGCCGTGTGGAGTTCTGTCTAAGATGGTACTCTCTTGCACCCTGCCTGGCAGGATCGTACCTTCCCGTCTTCCACGGACGATTCTGGACAGAATTGTTCTACTTAACTTCTCCCTGTTGTGTGTGTTTAATCTGCTGCGCTTTCGCCCGCTCCCGCTTTGCATCTTCGAGGCGGTTCAGTTTGAGGTAGGCCGTGGCCAGTTCCCAATGCGGATCGAGCCAACCAGGCTCGGCATTCGACAGGGCTTCCAGAATCAATGCCGCCTCGGTGTACTTGCCGGTCATGTTGTAATACTTGGCCATCTCTAGACGAGCCAGAGGGATCCCGGGCTGAAGTTGCAATGCCAGTTCCAGAAGTGGCTTCGCACTTTCATAATCCCCTTGTTTCATCTGCAAGACTCCCAGACCGACATTCGCGTCGTAGTCGTTGGGATCAGTTCGCAAAGCGGCTCGGAAAGCCGTGACCGCAGCCGGAATATCTCCCAGCGCATAGCAGGCTTGTCCGATCATGGTGTTCAACCGCGGGAGCGCTGGATTCAACTTGGCGGCGGCTTCAAGATCGACCTGAGCATCGTGCATCTTACCCCGGTTCAGATGTGCAGATCCGGCCATTACCCATGCATCGGCAGAGTTTGTCGCCCGTGCCACCTTCTCCATGCGCGGAAGACCTTCGGCAACGTTGCCGCTTTGAATTTGCGCGTAGGCGAGAACGTACTCAAGTTGCATGTTCGACTCATTTCCTTGCTCAAGAGGAGTCAACACCGCTGCCGCTTCTGATGGCCTGTCAAGCTTGTTCAAGGTATAGCCGAGCAACAAGGCAACGGACAGGTCGAGCGGGCGCGCAGCGTGAACGGCCTCGAACTCCCTTCGCGCATGATTGAGATCGCCGTTCTTGTAGTAAGCCATCGCGAGATTCATGCGTACTGTTTCTTTGACAGGCGCACTAGCCAGTGCGCGCTCGGATTCCTCAATGGCCTCGTCGAACCTTCCTGCAGCGGAAAGCGCCTCGCCTAGATCGATATGTGCTTCGGATCTGTCCGGCTGAATCGCCAGCACGGCACGAAACGCTTCAATAGCCGACAAGAAGTCTCCATTCTGGCGCGCCACAACCCCCTTTCGCAGCAACTCATCCGCACTGCCTGAGGAAGATCGCTGCGCCGCTTGACCCGCCGCCAGCATGGACGGCATCAGAAACAGAATGCAGATATATAACATCCAGATCAGGATAGATCATTCTCATAACTTCAGCACGGTCGAGGAAGCTTCTCCTTTGCAGATAGGGTGCACCTCCGGTATCCATTACCAGAGCCGTGAGGGACAAACTATGCTCGGCTCTCGACTTAGGCGTCCTAAGACAGTTGAAACCGCATTTTAGAGTCGTAAGTTGTTCTTAGCTTTGTTACTATCAATAAAGCAATCTGCTTCCTCGAACCTCTTCCCGGACCAACCTCAACGCAAGCTCTGAGAACGGCTTCGGAGCCCGTGTCCGAGGTGGCTCAATGGGGAGATTTCATGAAACGGGCGTTGGGGTTGGCCGCTGCAGTTCTGCTGGCCGCAGGAGCCGGCCTTACCGGCAATGTCGCCGCAGCAGGATCCGGCCAACAGAGCCCGGGAGTTCTGGACCCGCAGGCAAGTGTCGTTCCGGAGTTCCTCAAGCTGGCGACGATGTACACCACCCATCCGGGACTGAACCTCGACGTGCCGGTGAATGGCACCATTTATCCTCTCGACATTATCCCCCCACAATTTGCATGGCGCGACGACAACCCTGCCGTCACCGTGTGGCGTGTGGAGATCGTTTTCGGCGAACATTCCAAGCCGATCAAAGTCTGGTCGAATGGCGAGAAGATGGAGCTCGGAGAGCTGGACACTACGCTGGTTGGTTATGTGCCGCCCACGCTGACGCCGGAGCAGGCCGCCGCGCACACGTGGCGTCCGGAACCAAAGATGTGGGAAGAGATCAAGAAACACTCTGTTGATCAGCCGACGACCGTGATCGTGAGTGGATATGCGAGCCAGAAGGATCGTGAGCCGCTGTCACGGGCACAGGCCATCATTCGCACCTCGAAAGATCCTGTCGGCGCGCCGATCTTTTTTCGTAATGTTCCGCTGATTCCGCCGCCACCAGAGAGCGAGCAGCGCGGAGTAATCAAGCCGCTGCCCGATTCGGTACTGCCGAAAATCAAATGGCAGTTGCGCTATGTGAACGAAACGCAAAGCAAGACCATGATGACCGGCTTGCCGACTTGTGGAAACTGCCACTCCTTCTCGCGCGATGGAAAGACAATGGGAATCGACGTGGACGGTCCAGCGAACGATAAGGGACTCTTCGCCCTGATTCCCGTAAAGAAGGTCAGTTCCATCAGCAATCAGTACCTGGTCCGCTGGAGCGCTTTTTCTGAAGACCACGCGCAGAAGCGGTTCGGATTTATGAGCCAGGTTTCGCCGGATGGAAAGTACGTTGTGAACTCCATCGACGTGCCACACGCGCATGGGCAGCGCGTGGTGGACCGGCTCTACAACGGCTTCTACTGGTTCTGCGGTTTTGGCCAGGTGTTCTATCCCACTCGCGGCGTGCTGGCCTGGTATAGCAAAGATAAGAACAAGCTGCAGCCTCTGCCGGGCGCGGACGATCCCAACTTCGTGCAGACCTCGGCCTTCTGGAGCCCGGACGGAAAGTACCTGATCTTCTCTCGTGCGCCTGCCAAAGATCCTTATCCGGCAGGGTACAGGAAATCGGTGTTTGCCAACGATCCCAATGAGACGCAGATTCAGTATGACCTTTACAAAATTCCGTTCAACAACGGCAAGGGCGGAACTCCGGAGAGAATCGTCGGCGCATCGGAGAACGGGATGAGCAACAACTTTCCGAAGGTCTCGCCGGACGGAAAGTGGATCGTGTTTGTGCAGTGCAAGAATGGTCTGCTGATGCGGCCTGATAGCAAGCTGTACATCGTTCCGTTTGAGGGCGGCGAGGCGCGTCCACTGGAATCGAATCTGCCGGTGATGAACTCGTGGCATACTTTCTCGCCCAACGGACACTGGCTCGCATTTTCGTCGAAGAGTCCTTCGTTTTATACACACCTTTATCTGACGCATATTGACGACCAGGGACATGCGAGCCCGGCGATCGTCGTTGAGAATGCCACAGCAGCGAACCGGGCCGTCAACATTCCTGAATTCGTGAACATCGGCGCAGACGGCCTTGACCACATTGAAACTCCGGCTATCGATTTCTACAGGGAATTCGACAATGCCCAGCAACTGCAGGACGAACACAAGTTCGTCGAGGCCGTGCCTGCGTGGAAGATTGCCGCGGAGAAGGATCCGACAGACGCACGGCCTTTCAACAATATGGGAGTGGCATTGGCCGCCACCGGCAACACAGAAGAAGCGATCGAGCAGTACAAGAAAGCGCTCACATTGAATGCTGATAGTTCGCAGACACACAACAACCTTGGTAGCGCGCTCGCCGAAGCCGGCCGCATGGACGAAGCGGTGGCGCACATTCAGAAGGCCATCGAGCTGAATCCGGAAAACGGTGCGGCGCACGTGAATCTTGGACACATGCTGGAACAGATGGGTGGCCATCGCCAGGAAGCAATTGAAGAACTGCTCAAGGGCATCGAACTCGCGCCCAAGTCATCTGACGGACACAACGTGTACGGGGTGATTCTGGCACGCCAGGGGAAACTGGATGAAGCTATCGCGGAGTTGCAGAAGGCTATCGAACTGGCGCCACGGTGCGCCGATTGCCGCTACAACCTGGGACGGGCCTTCGCGGCGAGCAACCGGTTCCCTGAAGCGCTGCCGCAACTGGTGGCCGCGAACAATTTCAGCGGAAATCAGCAGCCCTTGATTCTGCAGATGCTGGCGGCAATGTACTCAGAGAACGGAAAGTATCAGCAGGCGGTGGCAACGGCGCAGCATGCCCTGGAAATTGCGGTTCAACAGCAAAACGATGATTTGACCAAAGAACTGCGCGGCAATATTGCGCGGTACCAGATGCAGCAAGCGCAAGCGGGACAAGCCGCAGAAACAAGCCAGCACCCTTAATTGCGCGCCTTAAAACGAGCATCACGACGTCGGGGAAGGAGCGATGCTCCTTCCCCGATGAGTTTAGAGTCGAACTCTGGGTTGATCGCCGCTGCGAAGTTACACCGCTTTCCAAGGCGCGCGATAAGGGCGCGACAGGAGTTCGGAGGCTGCGCTGTCGTTGAGGATCTTCTCCTGCGCCACATCCCATTTGATCTTTCGTCCCACCATCATGGAGATGAGCCCGAGGTGTCCGGGAAGCGTAGAGTGATGCGCGACCTCTACGGGGGTAATGGTAGGTTTGCGAGACTTGACGCAATCGAGAAAGTTGCGCTGATGACTGTGGGACTCGTAGAGCTTGATCTTGCGCACGTCTTCAGGGAGCGACTCGGTCTTGGCCCATGCGGGATTTGACGCGTCGAATCCGCCGCGATCGACCCACACCCATCCGTCGGTGCCAATCCACTTTGCACCCATCCCGATAGCACCTGATCCGCCCGAGATAGTCATGGCGACATCGACGGGATAATGGGTAACTTCCTTGCGGTACTTGCATTCGATGTTGTATTTGGTAGCGGTATTCCACACGGCATTTGCGGCGGGGAACTCCCCGTAGCCTTCAATCTCCGAGGGTCCGCTGAGATCGAAGCCCAAGCCCCAATGGGCGATGTCGCCATGGTGACCGATCCAGTCAAGCAACTGGCCACCGCCGGTGTTGTAGTTCCAGCGCCAGTTCTGGTAGACGCGAGCCTCAATGTACGGTTCGGATTTCGATGGGCCGATCCACTTCTCGTAGTCAAACTCTTCAGGAGGCTGCGAGACCGCGAGATCCCAGGCCGGGGTGCCGGGAACGATTTGAGCTGGACTGGTGATCTTTTCAGGAAGAGAAGAAAGCTTCTGCAGCAGGGCGGGAACGGTGCCTGGGAAATCGTGATGTCCGCCGGGCAAGCCTACCTCCACTCGTGTTATGTTGCCGATGAGACCGTTGCGGACAATCTCCGCCGCCTTGTGGAAGTTCGGAACGGAACGCTGCCACGATCCGGTCTGCCACATAATGTTGTTCCGCTGAACAGCTTTCACGATGGCCTGTTGCTCCTCGACAGTGCGGGCAAGCGGCTTCTCACCATATATATCTTTCTTCCGGTTAGCCGCTTCGGTCGCGACGAGAGCATGCCAATGATCTGGCACTGCGATCATTACCGCGTCGATATCGTCGCGCGACAGCAATTCGCGATAGTCGCTGTAGGCCTTGCAGTCCTGATTGCCGTAACGCGCGTTGATTGTATCCACGGCTTTTTGAAGATGATTCTTGTCGAGGTCACAAGCAGCCACTACCTGACAATCATCCTCTGCGAGAAATGCCTTCGTGTTGCTGGGCCCCATCATGCCCCAGCCAATTACTCCCATTGTGATGCGATTGGAAGCGGGCAGTCTGCCGCTACGTGCCCAGGCGCTGCCGGGCAGGATCAGTGCGGCGGCACCGCTTGCCTTGAGGAAGCGCCGCCGGGTCAGTTGCGAACCTGAATTGGAACTGGAAGAGAGATCAGTCATAGTTTTCTCCGAGGCGATTTCGGCAGCGCAGCCCGTCGTGCGCCGCGCTATTCCCCAACAGTGAAGCTGAATTGAGTGACGTGCCACGCTCACATTCTGGAGGTCAGATTCGACGAATGAATTGCCACCAGAAGTAGCTCGCTCGAATTGTACCGCTCTGACGCGGCTTAGCAACACGAACACTAGCGACGCGGCCGGAATGAGTGATTGTCGGAAAGTGTTCAATATAGCCTGGATGAGAGGAATGGACCGCCGATACGAGTTTGGCGCTTTGGAATGGAGCTTGAATCGAGAGTGAAGAGTAGCGCCAGTAAACGGCTTTAGATAACTTGGGAGCCACTGACTAACAACTGCCACTTAGCGAGGAAGTAAATTGGCGAGTTACATCGGCACCGAATCTGCTAATCAGACTTTTGCCCGTTGACCCCGAGCTACCCTCGACATTTTGCGGATCTGTTGCTGATAAGAGGGTTACATGTTTCGATTGCCAGAGTTTTACCGTGCTACAATTCCGCTATGCCCACGACCATGAGGGATATCGCGCGTGATCTTGGGGTTTCGGTTGTTACCGTTTCAAAGGTACTTCGGAACCACGAAGATATCGGCGACGAGACTCGCAAGCGCGTCCTGAATCGAGTTAAAGAACTTAACTACACCCCAAATATTGCGGCTCGCGGTCTGGTTACAGGAAAGACATATCTCGTTGGCCTGGTCGTTCCCGATTTGCTGCATCCGTTTTTCGCAGAGGTGGCAAAGGCGCTCTCGCGAGCGCTGTTGAAGAAGGGCTACTGCCTTACAATTTCCACTTCAGAAGAAGACCCCGAACTCGAAGAACAGGAGATCAATCGGCTTCTTGGACGCCGATTGGATGCTCTTGTCGTGGCTTCATCCTGCACGACTCCAACCCTTTTTCAACGCATTCAACAGCAGGGTCCACCATTCGTTTTGATCGATCGAAGCTTTCCCGATCTCAACGCGAACTTCATCGGTGTCGATGACGAAAAGATTGGACGAATCGCAACTGAGCACCTGATCGAGATTGGCTGCAAGAGAATCGCTCACGTGGGTGGTCGGAACATCAGCACGAGTGCGGGGCGCTTGAAAGGTTACCTGGCCGCCATGGGTGCGCATAACATGCAGGTCTTTCCGGGATATGTCGCCACGCCACCGACGGCGGATGTTCAAAGCAAGGAAAGCGGCGCCTATTTGATGAGGGAGCTTCTTGCCCTCAAACCGCGCCCAGACGGGGTGTTCTGCTTCAATGATCCCATGGCAATTGGCGCTCTTCATTCGATTTATGAAGCCGGGTTGCGCGTGCCTCAGGATATCGCTGTCATAGGATCGGGCAATCTCCACTACGATTCCGAGCTTCGCGTTCCTCTATCAAGCGTTGATCAACGGACCGATTTGATTGGCGAGCGAGCCGCGCGATTGACGCTTTCGCTGCTGGAGTCCAAGACGCGCCCTCGCAGCAAGTCGTTCATCATCGAGCCGCAAATCGTAGTTCGTGCCTCTACTCAAAAAAAGACCGGGACAAACAGGACGCTCAAAGCTTGATCCCTTCAAAAGCGATCACGTAGATCAAGATTCCGATTGTTCTATCTGGCCAAGCGCCTGCATAAGCTTTGCTGAACTAATCTTGATAAGTCATGACTTATCGGAAGTTATGGTGTAAGACCAGGTCACAAATCAAGCAAGCTTTCTTCGTAAACGCGCGCACCTCATTCCCCCAGGAACGGAAATATCCGATGACGCATAACATTGAAGTCGTTTTAGTCAAGCATAGAGCATCAATCATCAAGCACATCATAGACTTGGCTGGCGCAGGCGCGACCATGCACGAGGCAGCAAAGTACCGCGAACAGGCAAGAAAGCTATTTGATGATCTAGAAACGGTGAACCGAACATTGGCCGGCGTTGCTGACAAGGGAGACGAGCGGTTTTCCAACTTCATCGGCGCCATAGATGCAATTGTGGCATTTCTGCAGGAGCGCCGATCCCCTGCGCCCAAAGAGGAGATCATTCAAGGCGTGCTCAATGGTGGCTTCCGGGGCGGTCACAAAGGCAGAAATGCTACACACGTAGGGTTTGGGATTAGCACCAACCTGAAAGGGACCGGCGAAGGAAAGTACATCAAGCGGGCTAAAAATGGTCTGATTGGTCTGGTTGAGTGGGACGATTCTGTGTTTGAGTAGGCGGCTGCTAGACCGGTCTGCAGCTGATTTTCATGGTTGCCCCTCAGGGATTCGAACCCCGATATGCTGCTCCAGAGGCAGCTGTCCTACCATTGAACGAAGGGGCAACAAGCGCGAAAATCGCGGCCCGGAGCCGGGCTGGCGGCAGCACAGCAGGCGCCATGCGCAAAAATGCCAACCTGTTCATCATAAGAGGATTCGCCCGCGGGGTCAAACCGAGTCAATGGTCTGAACTTCTATTACAGTGCCCCACATTCCCTGGTTTCACTCCCTTCATTCTGTTCTCTGCCCTTCTATTCTTCGCGAAGGACTTCAAGAGGCCGAAGTCCGAGGATGCGATAGCTGGCAATCCATCCGGTGGCGGTGGCGAGCACAGCTGTTCCTACGAGAGCGACTGCAGTTGCCAGCCATTCGATGTGAAAGCCCACTTCGAGCTTGTGCAGCAACACCCGCGTGAGCAGGTTAGCGAAGATCACTCCCACTGCTCCGGCGAGCAGACCCAGCACGCTGAATTCCACGCTGAAAGTGCGCACAATGCGCATGCGTGTAGCGCCTAGCGTCTTGAGCACAACTGCCTCGCGCATGCGGCGGAAGCGCGTGCTGGCGATGCTCGACGCTAGAATCGTCAGTCCGGCAAAGATTGAGAACCCGGCAAGAAAGCGCACCACGAAAGTGATCTGATCCACGACGGTTTCGATGCGCAGAAGAACGTCGGCAAGATTGATTACCGTCACCGTGGGATAGGCCACAAACAAGGCACGTTCGAGTGTAGCCACCTGTTTGGGGTCGATGTGAGCACCGCCGTACCATGTTGCGACGTCGCCCTTGAGCTGGCCGGAAGGCAGCTCGAATGGCACACGCGCGCCAAGGTGCTGGCCGTCGGCACGATAGATCGCAGCCACCTTGAGCTTGTGTACACCGCCCCCGGGAGTCTCCAGTTCCACGCTCGAGCCAACGCCCAGGTGCAGGCGCTTAGCCGCGCCTTCGCCTATGGCGATCTCCTGCGCGCTTCCGTCAGCCCACCACTTGCCTTGCGTTATTTTGTCGCCCGCCGGCAGAGAATCGGTCCAGCTCAACTCGGCGCTTTCGAGCAGGTGGCGCGGGAAGTGCTGATCCTTCAGCTTCTCCACCGGCTGCCCATTGAGCGAAACAAAGCGGCCGACGACGACTGGCATGAGGTCGATTTGCTGGGTAACACCGGGCTGGTGCTGAAAAAACGCCTTTACGCCCGCGACTTCATCCGTGGTGACGTCAATCAGGAAAATGTTGGGCAGCTTGGGGGAGGCAGTTTCGCGAATCTCGCGGAGCAGGGCAGCCTGCATGAGATATACGGCGAGTATCAACATGACTCCCGTGCCCAGCGCGGCGAGCACTGCTGCCGATTGGTTTCCGGGACGATAGAGATTGGCCAGTCCATGGCGCAGCGATGAAGGCAGATGCAGGCGTACGAGCGATGAAGGCAGATGCAGGCGTACGCGATTGAGAGCAAAACGAAGCGTACGCAAAGCGGCCCACGCGAGCATGAGGAGGACAAAGAGAGCTCCAGCCAAACCGGCCGCAAACCACTTGCCTACCGTTGCGGAATCTGAAAGTGCCCATGCGATTCCGCCCAGGGCTACCAACACGATTGCAGCGAGTGCCAGTTGCAGGCGCCGTGACCACCACATCGCAACCCATCCCTTGATGCCCTCTGGTCCTTGTTCGACCAGCCTGCGCAGCACAAGCACCGGCCTCACATTGCGCACGTCGAGCAGCGGCGGCAGGCAGAACAGCAAGGTGGTCAGCAGGCCTGTTCCCATGCCGGCGGCCACCGATTTCCAAGGAAAACCGAAGACAGTGTGCACCGGCAACAGGCTGCCGAAGACCGCAGGGAGCGTCTCCATCACACCCACACCGACCGCCACGCCCAGCAGTCCTCCAGCCAGGCCAAGGCCGAGGGTCTGCAATAGAAAGATACGGAGCAAGTCCGCAGAACCCGCGCCCACAGCCTTGAGGATGGCCAGCATGTCCATGCGCTGCTCAAGGTGCGCGTGCATGGCCATCGCCACGCCGATGGCGCCCAGCACCATGGCAACTAGACAGATAAGACTAAGAACGGCTGTGGCATGGTCCAGGCCATCGGTCAGCGCCGGATTGCCTTCGCGATAATCCATCACCTGCGCGTCAGGCAATGCGGCCTCGATCTGCTTGCGCATGGCCACTGGGTCTGAGGTGGCCGGCAACTTCATGAGCAGGCGCTGGCTGGCACGGCTTCCCGGACCGAGCAGCCCGGTGCGATCGAGCGCCGCACGCGAGATCATCACTCGCGGTCCCATGCCCGCGCCGGCGGAGATGCGGTCCGGCTCCTGCCTGAGGACAGCGGCGATGCGGAAGCTTCTGCCGCCGAGGCGAAGCGACTGTCCCACATGCGCGTTGAGGCGGATGAGAAACTCCTGTGCTACGACCGCCGAGTTCCCTTCGAGAGCCTGGGGCAGGCTCATCGCAGGCTCCAACTCGGCCTTGCCGTAGTAGGGATACTCGGCGGTATCGACGGCTTTGAGTGTGACCAGCAGGGGCACCGGATCAGGCGGTACGGAGGCCATGGAGATGGTTTCGACGACCCAGGTTGAGTGAATTCCCTGCTGGCCTAAGGTCGCGATTTTGGCCTGCTCCTCGGCTGTCGGCTGGTGAAAGATGCGCGCGCTGAGGTCGCCGGCCATCAGCGATCGCGCTTCGGTACTGAGAGTGCGCCGGAAGCTATCACTGAAGCCGCGCACACCCACGAGCGCCGCAACACCAACGGCAACAGACAATACCACGAAGCCGAATTTTCCAGGAGCGGACTTCAGATCGCGCCAGCCGATCGCGGCGGCGCGCTTCCAACTCAAGGAGCGCCTTTCATACGATGGGGTCGAATCAGCCATTGAGGGCCTGCTCGACTGCGACTGTCTGCGGCTCTAAGGGCAGAGTGTCTTCGACAACCTGGCCATCGCGAAGAACGATCTTGCGATCGGCCATGGCAGCCACTTCAGCATCGTGCGTCACCAGCACGAGGGTGGTGCCTGCAGCCTTGTTTCGCTCCAGCAGCAGGTCTAGCACCAGTCGCCCGTTGGCGGAATCGAGATTGCCAGTCGGCTCGTCGGCCATGACGATGGGAGGTTCCACGACAAAGGCCCGGGCCAACGCCACTCGTTGCTGCTCACCGCCGGAAAGCTGCACTGGATAGTGGTCCATGCGCTCGCCGAGGCCGACCTGCTGCAGGAGCCGCCGCGCCTGTTTCAGACCGTTGCCCTCGACATTCAATTCGAAGGGAAGCAGCACATTCTCGAGCGCGGTGAGCGTGGCGATCAGTTGGTAGGACTGAAAGACGAATCCAATCTTCCGTCCGCGAACGGCGGCAAGCTGCGCCTCGGCCAAGTTGTGGATGGGCACGCCATCGAGCCAGATTTCGCCCGAACTGGGCGTATCGAGGCCGGCCAGCAGGCCAAGCAGCGTGCTCTTTCCGCTGCCGCTGGCGCCCACGATGGCCACAAACTGCCCGGCAGGAATAGTCAAGGAAATTCCCTTTAGAATATCGACGCGGCGCGCGCCATTCTGAATCCACTTTCGTGCGTCACGAACCTCAATCACCCGCCAGCCTCCTGAATATTCAACCACTTGCCGAACTCGCTCACCCGTCGAATGGAAGACGACGCGTTCGAAAGGCTCACAATTCCAGTACGCTTCTCGCTGAGTACGGTTCCCCGCCCACGCAGATACACTAGTGTTGTGGACGTTTGCCGCGCTCTCATCGTTTCATTTTTGATGCTGTTGGGAATCTCTCCGGCCCTTGCCGCCGGTCGGCCTCTGCTGGTTTGTTTTGGTGACAGCATTACGGCGGGCTATGGATTGCAGGCTGGTCAATCGTACCCTGACGCGCTGCAAAAGAAGCTGGACACCCTCGGCTACCACTATAAGGTTGAAAATCAAGGTACCAGCGGGGCCACGACCAAAGATTCGGTAGCCAATCTGCGAACCATCCTGCAGTTGCATCCCGAGATCGTGATCGTGGAGTTTGGCGGCAATGACGGCCTGCGCGGACTTCCTCCGGACCAGACGCGACGCAACCTTGACACGGTGCTCACCGGGCTCGAGAACGCCCATATCAAGGTGCTGCTTGCAGGCATTACTCTGCCGCCCAACTACGGGCCGGATTATATTCAGGCATTCGAGGCGACGTTTCGCGAGTTGGCAGCCAAGCATCACTCGGCTTTTGTTCCCATGATCTACAAGGATCTGGCAAAGGTGCCGGGCACAATTCAGGCCGATGGCATTCATCCCACAGCCAAAGGCTCCGGCATTATCGCCGACACACTATTTCCTTCCCTCAAGCCCATGCTGAAGAGGTAGCCGCGCAGACGGCGGAGAGCCTCCGTAGAAGTCTTTCCCCTGATACGACTCGTTGCTGACCGTGCGTGGCGTTTCTATTCTGACGCTCATTGTGACAGCGCGCACAGGCAGTTGTTGTTCATTCACAGATAGGAACGCAACGTTCTATCGTCTCCGTAAA
>WNGK01006292.1_pt1 | contig 12500 bp, 13 predicted proteins | sample 5400601 | NCBI WGS metagenome assembly WNGK01 (sample SAMN13153376, study PRJNA577476) | soil metagenome | isolation source: 60 cm soil or saprolite under Garry oak tree replicate 1 | place: USA:California | collected 2016-06-15 | reverse complement strand
CGACCATCATGTCGGTGTCCTTGCACGGCGCGCGCGCGGAGACGACGAGGATCGCGTCGTCGGGCGCGAGCCGCGTCTGCAATTGCTCGGCCGCCCCAGACGCCATCAGGTCGATGTCGTCCTTGTCGAGCGGAAGCACCGGAACGCCGCGCGCCACCAGTAGACGCGCACAGGTGCCGCCGACGAAGCCGTAGGCGCCGAGCACGACCACCCGGCTCGGTTTTTGTGGAGTGGGATTGAGGTGCTCCAGCATGATGACTTTCCTTACCCCTTCCGAGCGATCAGTTCGAGCTCGGAGGCGAGTACGAAATCCGGCTCGCATCATCCGCGTCCGCGAAAGACTTCAGTCAAGCAGCTAAGGGCGTGCGGCCGGATCGCCATCACCCGGGTCATTTGGCTGTCGTTCGACGCGATCGAGCCCCAGAAGCCCTAGCCACGAGTAAGCGCAAGCTTCACTCTCTCAAAATTTTGGTTGGGTGTTACCCTAGGCGTTACCCGCGCAGATTTGGCACTGTCTAGAATTTGACCTGAGCGGCCCGAGACATAGGTGACATTTCGTACCGGACACATGGGTAACACTTTTCGCCTTTGCGGCGGGAGGTGTGGATGCCGTGGAAAGCGAGTTCGGTGATGGAAGAGCGCCTTCGCTTTGTCGCCCGCCTGTTGGACGGGGAGGCCATGACGGACGTCTGCCGGGATTTCGGGGTATCCCGCAAGACTGGCTACAAGATATTCGATCGCTACAAGGAGCACGGGCTTGCGGCCCTGAGCGATCGGTCACGCCGTCCGGTGCGCTACGCCAACCAGCTGCCGCAGCAGGTTGAGAGCCTGATTGTCCGGCTGAAGGCCGAGAAGCCGCACTGGGGCGCGCGCAAGATTCGCGAGCTCCTGGTCCGGCGGCTCGACGGCGATGTCAGAGTACCGGCCAAGAGCACCATCCATGCGGTTCTCGATCGCCACGGCCTGGTCAAGCGTGGCGGCGAGCCGCGCCACCGCGCGCGCGGCACGCCGCTGTCCGAGGGCGCCATGCCCAATGACCTGTGGTGCGCCGACTTCAAAGGCGAGTTCAAGCTCGGCAACGGGCGCTACTGCTACCCGCTGACCGTCACAGACCATGCCTCGCGTTTCCTGCTCCTGTGCGAAGCCCTGGAATCGACCCGCGAGGACCTCGCCTGCACGGCCTTCGAACGACTGTTCCGTGAGCGAGGCCTGCCGCTCGCGATCCGCTCCGACAACGGCGTGCCCTTCGCCAGTCCCAATGCCTTGTTCAATCTCTCCAAGCTCTCGGTCTGGTGGCTTCGCCTCGGCATTGCGATCGAACGCATCAAGCCGGGACATCCGCAGCAGAACGGCCGTCACGAGCGCATGCACCTCACCCTCAAGAAGGAGACAACCCGCCCGCCAGGCTCAAACAGCTTGCAGCAGCAGGACCGCTTCGACGCTTTCGTGCACGAGTTCAATACCGAGAGACCGCATGAGGCGCTCGGCATGAAGTGTCCCGCGGAACTGTATACGGCCTCACCGCGCCGCTATGACGGTCTGCCCGAGCTGACATATCCGTTCCACGACCGCGACATTCTCGTCACCGCATGCGGACGGCTCTGCCTGCATCGCAAGCGGGTCAACATCTCAAGCGTGCTGGCCGGTCAAAGGCTCGGCATCAAGGAAGTCGACGAGGGCATTTGGCTCGCCAGCTTCATGCATTACGATCTCGGATACTTCGACCTGGAGCAGAAAACCCTGCAACCTCTCGACAACCCGTTCGGCACGAGGTCGTCACCCATGTCTTAGGTACGACCTGTCACCTATGTGTCCGGGCTGGACATGGAGAACTTTGGAGCGGGCGAAGGGATTCGAACCCTCGACCCCGACCTTGGCAAGGTCGTGCTCTACCCCTGAGCTACACCCGCGTCCGAATTCCGGTCGCGCAAGGCGGCCGGACGAGCGAGCACCTATGCCAAAAGGGGCGACCCTTTGCAACCTCTCGCCCACCGTCGCGTCGGCGCGCCGTGCCCCCCTTGCCGCGAGCGAACCCGCGTTGCATGAAGCGCGCGGCATCAAGACCGCGTGAACCGCAGGCCCATGCGCGCCACTGCGTCCGATCTCTTCGCGTTCCTCGACCGGCTCGGCATCGCCCACGTGACGGTGACGCATCCCGCGCTGTTCACCGTCGAGCAATCGCAGCAACTGCGCGGAACCATTCCTGGCGGCCATACCAAGAACCTGTTCCTCAAGGACAAGAAGGGCGCGCTGTTTCTGGTCACGGCGCTCGAGGACGCGGTGATCGAGCTCAAGTCGCTGCACCGGCGCCTGGCGGCCTCGGGCCGCTTCTCCTTCGGCCCGGCCGACCTCATGCGCGCGACGCTCGGCATCGAGCCCGGCGCGGTTACGCCGTTCGCGGCGATGAACGATGCCGATCACCGGGTGAGCGTGGTGCTCGATGCCGCGCTGATGCGCCATGAAACGCTCAACTGTCACCCGCTGGTCAACACCATGACCACCTCGATCGCGCGCGCGGACCTCGTGCGGTTCCTCGAAGCCACCGGCCATCCGCCCCGGATCGTGCCGGTCGCGGAACAAGAGGCACCGACGCCGGATTGAGTTTATTGATTGCAAACACCCCGGTTGACACCATTTAATTGGCTATATTCAGGTTTTCGGCGCGGCGGGGCTCGCTTGAGCCGCGATCGGCAATGCCCCATTGAATGGCCCAAACGGTCCCAGTGAACGGCCGAAGCCGGCCGGCGTGGATGGCACGGACGAAGGACGGACGAGATGACGATGTTGCAGAGCGGTGAGGCGGCGGCCCCCAGCAGCGTGGTCAAGGACACGACCACCCAGACCTTCGTCAAGGACGTGATCGAGGAATCCAAGCGCCAGCCGGTGCTGGTGGATTTCTGGGCGGAATGGTGCGGGCCGTGCAAGCAACTCGGTCCGGTGCTGGAAAAGGTGGTCCGCGCCGCCAAGGGCAAGGTGAAGCTCGTCAAGATGGACATCGACAAGCACCCCACGATTCCGGGGCAGCTCGGCATCCAGTCGATCCCGGCGGTGTTCGCCTTCGTCAACGGCCAGCCGGTCGACGGCTTCCTCGGCGCGCTGCCGGAAAGCCAGGTGGCGGCGTTCATCGAGCGCGTCGCCAAGGATCGCCTCGGCGGCGAGGAAAAGGATCTGTTGAAGAACGCCGATGACGCGCTCGCCAAGGGCGATGCCGCGGGCGCCGCCGATCTCTACGCGCAGGTGCTGGCGCAGGACAGCGGCAACGTCGCCGCGCTGGCCGGCCTCGCGCGCAGCTACGTGCGCACCGGCGCCACCGAGCAGGCCAAGCAGACGCTGGCCCTGGTGCCGGAAGCCAAGCACAACGACGCCGCGGTCGCCGCCGCCCGCGCGGCGCTCGAAGTCGCCGAGCAGGCGAAATCGGTCGGGCCCATCGCCGATCTCGAACAGAAGGTCGCGGCCAATCCGCTCGACCATCAGGCGCGGTTCGATCTCGCGCTCGGTTTGAACGGCAAGGGGCGCCGCCAGGAGGCGGTCGATAATTTGCTCGAGATCGTCAAGCGCGATCGCAAATGGAACGACGACGGCGCGCGCAAGCAGCTGGTTCAGTTCTTCGAGGCCTGGGGCCCCACCGACGAGGCCACCGTCAACGGGCGCAAGCGGCTGTCGTCGATCTTGTTCTCCTGACGTGAGGCTTGAGCGGCCGCATGCCGAGGAGCGCGTCTCAGGGCGAGGATGAGGCGAGCAGGTCCGGTCGCATTGCCGCGGCGGGAGAGCAACGATGCCCCTGAATGCGGTCTACCAGAACCCCGGCGACCTCGCCCATGTGATCCCGGTCTTTCCATTGCCGGGCGCGCTGCTGCTCCCGCGCGGACAAATGCCGCTCAACATTTTCGAGCCGCGCTATGTCGCGATGATCGATGATTCTTTGCGAGGTCACCGCCTGATCGGCATGATCCAGCCCGACGACGCCCATCCCGGACCCGAGAGCAAGCCTACCCTCTACAAGATCGGGTGCGTCGGCCGTATCACCCAGATCGCCGAGACCGGCGACGGCCGCTACCTCCTCCAGCTCACCGGCATTGCCCGCTTTCGCGTCGACGAGGAGCTCACCGTGTCGACACCCTATCGACAATGCCACGTGAGCTATGAGCCCTTCGTCGACGATTTCACACCTCGCAAAGGCGAGGATGACGTCGACCGCCCGGGCCTGCTGCGGGCGCTGTCGGATTTTCTCAAAGCCAACAACCTCAAGGCCGACTGGGAGGGCATCGAAAACGCGCCCAACGAGGCACTGGTCAACGCGCTCGCAATGATGTCACCCTACGGAACGGCCGAGAAGCAGGCGCTTTTGGAAGCGCCCGATCTCAAGACCCGCGCCGAGATCCTGGTCGCGGCCACCGAGATCGAGCTTGCCAAGAAGACATCGGGCGGCGAAACGCCCCTGCAATAAAGGCTTTGATGTCCCGTACGCGCGGGCGCAACGCCGCCCCGCCGCTTGCGCGCGCGAGCGAAGATCGGGCTACGAGCCCGACGCGGTCGGTGCGTCGTGACCGCGGCATCGGGACATTCACGTATCGGAGGAGAAGAAGACAATGGCGAAGGAAGAACTGCTCGAATTCAACGGCACGGTGACCGAGGTGCTGCCCGATGGCAACTACCGCGTCACCCTCGACAACGAACACCAGATTCTCGCGTACATGTCGGGCAAGATGCGCAAGTTCCGCATCCGCACCGGCGTCGGCGACCGCGTGATCGTGGAGGTCTCGCCCTACGATCTCACCCGCGGCCGCATCAATTTTCGCCACAAGGACGAAAGCGCGGGCCCGGCGCCGGCACGCCGCCCCAATTTCCGGCGGTAGGGAACGCGGCGCCGTGCTATAGCTGACGACGCGTTTCCACGGGTGACGCGGTTTTCGTCCCGGAGCGGCCCCGAGGCACGCCTTCGCCGCAAGCCGCCTGCAGTTTGGAGTGCATCATGACCACCTCGCCCGAGCGCCCCGCCGGCAGCGTCGATCCGAAGCTCCTGGAAATTCTGGTCTGCCCGCTGACCAAGGGCCCGCTCGAATACGATGCCGAGAAACAGGAGCTGATCTCGCGCTCCGCCAAGCTCGCCTATCCGATCCGCGCCGGCATCCCGATCATGCTGCCCGAAGAAGCGCGCCGGCTGGATTGACGCGCGTTTGAGACCGGCAGTTGGGTCCGCAGCCGGATAATTCCGTCGCGTCGCGCATTTTGACTTGACTCGCGTAACGAGAATCTCCAGAAAAAGGTACTCACCAAAGCTGCACCAACCGGCCCGGGCGAGACGCCGCTCCCGGGCTTTTTGTTGCCCGGCCGCGAGCGCCGTCAAACGCCGGTCGAGCGCAACCTTTGGATGCAGGGGCCGATCGCTGGCGCAGTTTCATTGTTTCCGGATTGTTATTTACAATGCGTTTTGCAACTCCAGCGTGTTGCCGGCTCGCGGCTTGTTTTCCGCCCGCGCGAAGCGATGAATGGCCGGGACAACAACGCGGCCGTCATCAGCGAGCAAAGGGAGAGCCATGATCAAAATCTGGGGGCGAAACACCTCGGTCAACGTGCAGAAGGTGATGTGGGCGGTCGGCGAGCTCGAGCTGCCGCACGAGCGCATCGACGTCGGCGGCGCCTTCGGAAAGAACAAGGAGCCCGCCTATCTCGCCATGAACCCCAACGGCCTGGTGCCGACGCTCGAAGAGGACGGATTCCTGCTGTGGGAATCGAACTCGATCGTGCGCTACCTCGCGGCAAAATACGGCGCCGGCAAGCTCGAGCCCGCCGACATGCGCTCGCGCGCGCAGGCCAGCAGCTGGATGGACTGGCAGCTCACGGTCGCGCATCCGCCGCTCACGCCGGTGTTCTGGGGGCTCATCCGCACGCCGCCGGAGAAGCGCGATCACGCGGCGATCGAGGCGGGCAAGGTCAAGTGCATCGCGGCGATGACGATTCTCGACGCGCACCTCGCCAAGACCGCATTCGTCGCCGGCGACACGCTGTCCATGGGCGACATTCCGGTCGCGCTGATGGCCTACCGCTTTCGCCGCTTGGTGCCGGAGCGGCCGGCGCTCCACCACCTCGAGCGTTGGTTCGCCGCCATCGAGCAGCGCCCCGCGTTCGAGCAACACGTGCTGGCGATCCCGTTCGTGTGAGAGCCGCTCGCGAGTCCGGCGGCTACAACGCTTCGCCGCGCAGGAGCTTCGGCACTTCGCCCACGAGTCCGGCGGCCTCGCGGATGAAAAGATGCTTCAACCCGGGCAGACGATCGACGAGACCGAGGCCGACGTCGCGTAGGAGGCGCAGTACGTCCGACTGGTTGGAGAACAGCCGGTTGAGCCCGTCGGTCGCAATCCCCATTGCCATGGTGTCGAACCGCCGCCAGCGCTGATAGCGCTCGAGCACAGCGAGCGAGCCGGGATCAAGCCCGAGCCGGACGGCGTCGACGATCACTTCGGCGAGCGCGGCCACGTCCTTGAGCCCCATATTGAGCCCCTGCCCCGCGACCGGATGGATGACATGCGCGGCGTCGCCTATGAGCGCGAGGCGATCGGCGATGAACGCGCGCGCCACCGAAAGACCGAGCGGATGGACGCGGCGCGGGCCGACCGCCGCGATCTCGCCGAGATGGAGGCCGAAGCGCCGCTCGAGCTCGGCGTGAAATTCCGCGTCGGGCAGCGCGACGATGCGCCCCGCCTCCTGCGCCTGCTCGGTCCACACGATCGACGACCGGTGGCCCACGGCGGCATCGCGTGTCAGCGGCAGGATCGCGAACGGCCCGGCCGGGAGAAAATGCTCCTCGGCGCGCCCGTGATGATCGCGCTCGTGCGCGACGGTGGTGACGATGGCGGACTGGCCGTAGCTCCAGCCGTGGCTGGCGATGCCCGCACGCGCGCGGATCGCCGAATGCGCGCCGTCGGCCGCGACCACGAGGCGCGCGGCGAGCGCATCGCCATTGGACAGACGCACATTGGTGCGGTTGGTGGCGCGGTCGGTCGCAAACTCGAGATCAGTGACTGCCGCAGGCTCAAGCGTGACGCCTTCGTCCTTCGCCTTCGCCGCCAGCGCCGCGAGCAACGGCCCATTCTCGACCATGTGGGCGAACGGCTCGCCCGGCTCCACATCGCCATCGAAGCTGAGAAAGACTGGCCGCACGACGTCGGCGAGACGGCTGTCGGTCACCACCATGTCGAGGATGGGCTGCGCCTCGACGTCCTGCCAAACGCCGATGGTCTCGAACAGGCGCCGCGCCGCGGCGACGATGGCGGACGCACGCTCATCTTTCGCCGTGCCCGCCAGCGCCGGGTCGGCGACCGCGACGGAGAACGACGGCGCAAGGCCTTGGCGCAGCGCAATCGCCAGCGCCAGGCCGGCAAAGCCCGCGCCGCCGATCAGCACGTCGACCTTCTGCGCGTCCCGCGACGATGACTCCACGGCCGCCTCCTGCCGCGACTATAGCATTGTCATGTCCCGCCTCAGCGGATGATGATGGGCGCCGAGACGAAAAGGTTTGCAATGTCCTCCGCGGTCCAAGACCTCCTCGCCATCCTCGACCTCGAGCGGCTCGAGCTCAATCTGTTCCGTGGCCGCTCGCCGCAGGTGGGCTGGCAGCGCGTGTTCGGCGGACAGGTGATCGGCCAAGCGCTGGTCGCCGCCTGCCGCACCGTCGACGTGGCGGGCCGGCCGCCGCACTCGCTGCACGCCTATTTCCTGCTCCCCGGCGACCCCAAGGTGCCGATCATCTACGAGGTCGACCGCATCCGCGACGGCAAGAGCTTCACCACGCGGCGCGTGGTCGCGATTCAGCACGGGCAGGCGATTTACACCATGGCGGTGTCGTTCCACCGCGATGAGCCCGGCATGAGCCACCAGGCCAAGATGCCGCAGGTGGCGAGGCCGGAGGACCTGCCGAACGAAGCCCACATCAAGGAGCGCGTGCTGCCGCTGATGCCGGATCCGGTGCGGCGCTACTATGAGCGCGAGCGGCCGATCGAATGGCGGCCCGTGGAGCTCGACCGTTACCTCGGCAAGAAAATCGAGGATGGCCGCTTCCACGTGTGGATCCGTGCGACGGCGCGGCTGCCGGATGAGCCCGCGATCCATCAATGCGTGCTCGCCTACGCCTCCGACATGCTGCTGCTCGACTCGGCGCTGATCCCGCATGGGCGCACCGTGTTCGAGCAGACCCTGATGGCCGCGAGCCTCGACCACGCGCTCTGGTTTCACCGCCCGTTTCGCGCCGACGACTGGCTGCTCTACGCCCACGACAGCCCCAATCTCTCGGGCTCCCGCGGCTTCTCCCGCGGTCTCATCTTCGCGCGCGACGGAACGCTGGTTGCGTCCGTGGCCCAGGAGGGGCTGCTACGCGAGCGCAAGGCCCCGCGCTAAAGCTCAGCCATCCTGATCTGTCCCGCGTTCAGTGATCGGGCGGCCGCGAACCGCAAATTAATCGCTTAATTTTTGACCATAACGCCGATATTGTGAGCAGGCGCTCATGGGGGACGAATTCATGAAACTGGTCATCGCCATCATCAAGCCGTTCAAGCTCGAGGACGTGCGCGACGCGTTGGTCGCGCTCGGCGTGCAGGGCATGACTGCGAGCGAGGTCACGGGTTACGGCCGCCAGAAGGGACACACCGAAATCTACCGCGGCGCCGAATACGCCGTGAACTTCCTGCCGAAGATCCGCATCGAGGTGGCGGTGCCGTCCGATCGGGTGGGAGCCGTGGTCGAAGCCATCATTGCGTCCGCCAAGACCGGCCAGATCGGTGACGGCAAGATCTTCGTCACCACGATCGATCAAGCGGTGCGCATCAGGACCGGCGAGACCGGCGCGGACGCGTTGTAAGCGCCTGAAGCATCCAGGGGGACAAGCATGACGAGACAGAGCGGTAGCATGGCGTGCGGCATGGCCGTCACGCTGGGCTTGGTCTTCGCCGCCGTGCCGGCGCTGGCGCAGGAGATGACATCGAAGATCGACGGAGGCGACACCGCCTGGATGATCTCGGCCACCGCGCTCGTGCTGATGATGACCATCCCAGGGCTGGCGCTGTTCTACAGCGGAATGGTGCGCAAGAAGAACATGCTCGCGACCATGGCGCAAAGCGTCGCCTGCACCGCCGTCTGCTCGCTCCTGTGGTTCGCCGTCGGCTACAGCTTGAGCTTCGTCGGTGATGCGCCCATGCTCGGAACATTCGAGCGGCTGTTTTTGCGCGGCATCAGCATGGAGGCGACGAGCGCATTCGCGCCGACCATTCCGGAACTCTTGTACGTGGTTTATCAGATGACGTTTGCGATCGTCACGGTTGCGCTGATCGCGGGCGCGGTCGCAGACCGCATGCGGTTTTCCGCATTTTTATGGTTCGTCGCGGGCTGGCTGCTCTTCGTCTACGTGCCGATCGCGCATTGGGTGTGGGGCGGCGGTTTTCTCGCCGGTATCGGCGTTCTCGATTTTGCCGGCGGCACCGTCGTCCACCTCAACGCGGGCATTGCCGGTCTGGTCGCGGCTTACGTGCTCGGCAAACGCCACGGTTACGGTACGGACAATTTCGCACCCCATGACCTGTCGCTGGCGGTGATCGGCATGGGCCTGCTCTGGGTCGGCTGGCTCGGCTTCAACGGCGGCTCGGCGCTCGGCGCCAATGCGCGCGCCGCCTTTGCGATCACGGCCACGCATCTTGCGGCCTCGACCGGCGCGCTGACCTGGATGTTCCTGGAATGGTGGACGCGCGGAAAACCATCGGTCCTCGGCCTGATCACGGGCGCCATCGCCGGTCTCGGCGCCATCACGCCGGCGTCGGGCTTCGTGCTGCCCTGGCACGGCGTCGTCATCGGCCTGATCGCCGGCGCGATTTGCTTCTGGGCCTGCACGTGGCTGAAGCTGCGGATCGGCTACGACGATTCGCTCGACGTATTCGGGGTGCACGGCATCGGCGGCGCGACCGGCACGTTGCTCACGGGCGTGTTCGCGGTGGCGGCGCTCTCTGCTAGTCCGGACGCGCCGGAGGGATCGCCGGGCCTGCTGGAGGGCAACGCCAGGCAGGTGCTGATCCAGCTCTACGCCGTCGGCGCAGTCCTCATCTGGTCCGGCGTGCTGACTTACGTTCTGCTCAAGGCAATCGATCTCCTCCTGCCGCTGCGGGTGAGCCAGCAGCACGAGATCGAAGGTCTCGATCTGACCCAGCACGGGGAAGCGCTGAAATAAGCGCCGGCGGGTACCGGGTTGGAACCGCCCGGCCCCCGTCGAGCAAAATCGGGGTCGCGCGCGGCCACGTTCGAACCGCCGGCCGCGAATGTTCTCTCGGGTCGCTGGCCTCAATGCCCAGGGCATGGGCATTCGACCCCTCAATACCTCTGGCTAAAAATTAGGCACACCTGAGCGGGGTTTGTGCGGCGCTTGACAAAAGGTCGCACCGCGCATGTGGCCGCGCTGCAAACGCGTCTTGTTTCCAGGCACTTACGGCCGACGGAGCAAACTGGCACGCCGCTTGATTCGTTACAGGCGCCTTGCCGGGCGAAACGCGACTTCGCGCGTCAACGCATAAGCGAGACTGCCCACAACCCTGCACCCGCAGGGAGGGGCCCAAGCGGGGATTGAACCCATGAAAATCGTCATGGCCATCATCAAGCCTTTCAAGCTCGACGAGGTCCGCGACGCTCTGACCGGGATCGGCGTGCACGGGATGACCGTGACCGAGGTCAAGGGCTACGGGCGTCAGAAGGGCCACACGGAAATTTATCGCGGCGCCGAATATGCGGTGAGTTTCTTGCCGAAAATCAAGATCGAAGTGGCGGTCGCAACCGACCAGGTCGACAAGACGATCGACACCATCACTACGGCCGCCAAGACCGGTCAGATCGGGGACGGAAAAATCTTCGTCCTCTCGATCGACACCGCCGTGCGCATCCGCACCGGCGAGACCGACACCGCAGCACTCTGAACCCGCACTCAAACGTCTAGCGACAGGAGTTAGACCCATGACGTTCAAGAAACCAACCCGTGCGGGACTCGTGGCTCTCGCGTTGGGGGTTCTCTTCGCTCTGTTCCTGAGCTTCTCGGCGATCAACGGCTCGTACGCCGAGGAGGCAGCCGCTGCACCCGCGGCGGAGGCGGCGGCGGGGCCGCCGGCCTGTGCCGGCAACGCGGATCCAAAATTGGCCGTGCTCGAGAACTGCACGCCCAATTCCGGCGACACCGCCTGGATGCTCACCTCCGTGGCGCTAGTTTTGATGATGACCGTACCAGGTCTCGGCCTGTTCTACGGCGGCATGGTCCGCAAGAAGAACGTGGGCGACACCGTGATGACGAGTTTCGCCATCACCTGTCTGATCAGCATTCTCTGGCTGATCGTCACCTACAGCCTGGCATTCCGATCGGGAACCCCGTTCATCGGAGGGCTCGACCGCGCCTTCCTGCAGGGCATCGTGAGCGACATAGCCAAGGGCATCGGCAATCCCAATCCGCTGGCGCCGACCATTCCCGAGACGGTCTACATCTGCTTCCAGTTGACCTTCGCCATCATCACCCCGGCGCTGATCGCGGGCGCGTTCGCCGAGCGCATGAAATTCTCGGCGATGCTGTGGTTCATCGGCCTATGGGCGATCTTCGTGTATTCGCCGATCGCGCACTGGGTCTGGGGGCCGGACGGATTCCTCGCCGCCGCAAACGCGGACGCGTGGGTCAAGGTTCTCGACTTCGCCGGCGGCACGGTCGTGCACATCAATTCCGGCGTGGCCGGGCTGATGGCGTGCCTCGTCCTCGGCAAGCGCAAAGATACCGGCCCCAACCACAACATGGTGCTCACTTTCATCGGCGCCTCGCTGTTGTGGGTCGGCTGGTTCGGCTTCAACGCCGGCTCGGCCGTGACCGCGGGCATGCAGGCCGGCATGGCCATGCTGGTGACGCAGATGGCGACGGCGACGGCCGCGTTCACCTGGATGCTGGTCGAGTGGATGATGCGGGGCAAGCCGACGGTCGTCGGCATCTGCACCGGGGCCATTGCCGGCCTCGTCGCCATTACCCCGGCATCGGGCTTCGTCGGCCCCCTGGGCTCGCTCTGCATCGGCATCGCCGCCGGCATTCTCTGCTACTGGGGATGCACCGGCTTGAAGCACATGCTGGGCTACGATGACGCGCTCGACGCCTTCGGCGTGCACGCCGTCGGCGGCATCGTCGGTGCGTTGCTCACCGGCGTGTTCGCGATCGAGCAATACGGCGGCACCGCCGGCTTGATCGAAGGCAACGCGATGCAGGTGGTCAACCAAATCGAGGGCATCGTCATCGTCTTCGTCTACGACGCCGTCGTGTCGCTGATCATCCTCAAGATCATCGACATCTTCATCGGGCTGCGCGTCAGCGATGAGGTGGAGCGCGAGGGTCTCGATCTCGCGCTGCACGGCGAGACCGTTCACTGACGAGATACGGTTAGGGCGGAGACCCGGCACCGCCCTTGCCGTCGGGGGGTCCCAGCGCAAGCTGGGGCCCCTCACTTTTT
>WNGK01006291.1_pt1 | contig 12500 bp, 10 predicted proteins | sample 5400601 | NCBI WGS metagenome assembly WNGK01 (sample SAMN13153376, study PRJNA577476) | soil metagenome | isolation source: 60 cm soil or saprolite under Garry oak tree replicate 1 | place: USA:California | collected 2016-06-15 | reverse complement strand
CGGACCAGCTTCTTCTCATCGCGTGCCGCATACCTGGGGTTTTCAAAGGTTTGGCCGTCAGAGGTCGCCACCATGGTCTTGAGTCCCAGATCGATGCCAATCTGCTTGTCCTGCTTCGGAAGCTCCACCATCTCTTCCTCGACCAGGATCGAGATAAAATAGCGGCCAGTCGGATCACGATGGACTGTGACGGTGGAAGGCTGCGCCCCAGCGGGCAGAGGACGTGACCAGACAATCGCAAGGGGCTCGTCCATCTTGGCAAGTGTGAGGGTGCCGGCTTCCCACGTGAAGGCGCTCCTGGTATATTCCGCCGACTGCAAACCTCTCCGTTTCTTGAAGGTCGGATACTTGGCGCGCCCCTCGAAGAAATTCACATAGGCCCGTTGCAAGTGGCGCAGGCTCTGCTGAACCGGCACGCAGGAGACCTCATTCAAAAAAGAGGTGTCTTCCTGGTGCTTGAGCACGGTCAACTGCGTCGACAGGTCCTTGTAGGAGAGTCCTTTGCCCGTTGCTTGGTACGTGTCGATCGAGAGGCGAAGCGCCCAATTGTAGGTGTAGCGCACGCAGCCAAAAGTGCGGACAAGCATGTGCTTCTGTTCGTCCGTCGGATAGAAACGGTAGAAATAGGCGCGTTTGACTGTACTCATACGCTGCTATTCTTTCGCAGGGGAAGAAAGCGGAAACGGCCCCACCCCCGCCCCAAACAAGGAACGGTTTGTTCCTCCCCAGGCGTGAACGCCGGCGTCTCCCAAACCGGAGGCTCAGATGAGATGATACCGTCGTCGGAATCACGAGGGAGGCTGCCTTAAGGAGTGGGCCGCCGCATCTTCCTATCTATCACGCAGAGGATAAGGCGACTACCGCTTTGATAGGATGGCGTTCAAAGATCCGTGCGATATCCTAGGATAGATGAGCGGCTCGATCATCATTGAAAGCCTGCAAGAGCCCGAGGAACGCATGAAATGGGTGGTAATCCTACCGGAATCAGCAATTACAGCAAGAATAGCTTTATAGCGCGTACCAGCATCATAGGTAAGGGATAGAAAGTCCTCTTGTCCCTTTCTTTAAAAGAGGGGCCGCATGAGCATGAAAGCATTTAAGTTTCGCATAGAAGCCAACCAGGCCACGAGCACGAGATTGCAGTGGGTGCTAGATCGTGGACGGGAGCTCTACAATGCGGCCCTCTCTGAACGGCGCGACGCCTATGAGATGCATGTGAAGCGGCATCCTGGCTACTATGATGACGAAACCCGGAAACAACTTACTCGCGAACTCACCGTTGATTACTATGGGCAAAAACGCGATCTGGTGGACATCAAAGAACTACGGCCCGAATATCAAGAGATTGCTGCTCATGTGCTCCAAGATGTCATCATGCGAGTGAAGCGCATCTATGACCGCTTTTTTGACCGGATGAGGAACGGAGAACCCCCCGGCTTCCCCCGGTTCAAAGGTCGCAATCAGTATGACTCGTTTACATATCCCGATCATGCAGGCTGGAAGTTCACGAGAGGTCACGCTAGCGAGAGTAAGGCTTTGCTCTCGCTCAGTCACATTGGTGTTGTCAAGGTGAAGATGCACCGCGAGATGGAAGGCAAGATCAAGACGCTGACAATGAAAAGGGAAGGTGAGCACTGGTACTGCATTTTCACCTGTGAAGTCGAAGCGGTGCCACTTGCCGTCTCCTATGAAGATGTAGGCATCGACCTGGGCGTGACCCACTTCGCCGCCCTCTCCAACGGAGAATTCATTGACCATCCCCGCTATTTTCGACAGGCGGAAAAGAAGCTGGCCAAGGCGCAGCAAGCACTCGCACGCAAGAAAAAAGGCAGTCATCGACGAGCGAAGGCGGCAAGGATTCTCGCCAAGCTTCATCGCAAGGTACGTCATCAGAGAAAAGACTTTCACCACAAGGCTTCGCGCAAGCTGGTTGATCGGTATCAAGTCATCGTGTTTGAGGATCTCCAAACCAAGAATCTCATCGCTACCCCCAAACCAAAGCAGGACGAGAAGGGAACCTACTTGCCGAATGGCGCTGTAGCTAAAGCGGGCTTAAACAAGTCGATTTTGGATGCCGGATGGAGTGCGTTCATACAGATGGTGGTCGTCAAGGCTGCAAGTGCCGGGCGGACCGTCGTCTTTGTGAACCCCTCGCAAACATCACAAATCTGTCCTAACTGCGGCACGATTCGCAAGAAGACCTTAGACGAACGCTGGCACTCTTGCGAGTGCGGGTGTGAACTGGATCGGGATGCTGCCTCAGCAAAGGTCATTTTGGATCTGGGACACAAAGTACTTTCGGGCGGGACGCGTCCCATGTCGGCAACGGCGTAGAAGCCTCTGCATTCTATGCAGAGGTACGTCACTGATATAATCTGATTCGTAGGTGCGCCGTTTCGGTGCACAGATGATTGACCCAAGAGGGCAGGAGGTCGAGAGCGTAATACCTCCTAGGACACTAGCCCTACCTGGCGGGAAACCCAAAGGGGAAAGTAGCATGGTCAGAAAGCGGCTCAACACGAAGGGATGTAGTGCGAAGTGCCGCAAGTCCTGTGTGCACGACAGAGGCTAAGCCTGGATTGGCTAAACCCTAACTTCCAGTGGTGTAACTAATCTCCCGCCGCAGCATCCCTGAAGCGACGACACCGTAATAACGCATTCGGCTACGAGATGCGGAAATAACCAACCTTCATTTGTGGTTGGGAAATGCTCTCTACGGTGAACATTCGGAAACGACCGAAGTAAGGGAGTGAGTTGGGGGCCTAAACACACTACCGTCATCTGTGCGCAAATGCGGGATCGCCTACGGGTGGCGACACCTATGGCGACAGAGTTCCCATAGTAGCCAAATGCTCAGGGCAACGCCTGGGACAAGACGAAGGGGAACAGGTGGTACCATACGGACCTGGGAAGGCATGCGAGATGCGGGAAGCCAACCCAGCAAGGTAAGGGAAGCCGGAGAGCCGGATGCGCTGAAAGGTGCACGTCCGGTTCGGGGAGGGGAGGTCGGAAAAGGACTGGCAGAGATACCGCCAGCTATCACAATTGATATGTTGGCAGGTCAAAGCGAAGGAACTAGAGAGATGCATTTCTAGTATATCACAGTACCTCGCCGGCCCCCTACTCCATCCAACCGTTTCAGAAGAGAGGTCATCATGCTCACCATCACCATCGAGACCGCCCGTCGCTTCATCCTGGGCAAGCAGGGCTTGTGGCCCGGACGGCGCTGGCGAGGCATCACGGGCACCGAGGCGGCCATGCGCGCCATGGAGTACCTGCAACTCGACCCGCTGCAGATCCTGGCACGCAGCCAGGACATTACCCTACACAGCCGCGTGCTCGATTACGCGCCTGGCTTGTGGGAAGACCTAGCCTATCAACAGCGCAGCTTCTTCGACTGGGGTGGCTGGCTGGCCGTCCGCCCAATGGACGAGCTGCCGCACTGGCGGGTGGTCATGCGTCGCGAGCGCGATGGCATTTCTGGCGACTCGCGCATTCACGCCATGGTAGCAGAACATGCCGAGGCCATCGAGGAAATGCGGGCCATCCTGCGCGAGCGCGGTACCGTCAGCAACCGCGACTTTGAGATGGCGAGCCGGAAACGCACCCAGAGTTATCGCGGCCGCAAGGACAGCGCGCTGGCCCTGTACTATCTCTGGCGCACCGGCGAGGTGATGACGCACCACCGAGAGAACTTCGAGCGGGTGTATGCCCTCACGGAAACGGTTGCGCCTGCCGCTCTCATTCGCGAAAGCGACGAGGCCGAGGCGGACCGTTTCTTGATCCGCAAGGAAGTCAGCTTCTACGGCCTGTCGCGCCTCCCCAGGACGGCTGATGCGTTTCACGGCCGAGGCGAACCGGATCGCGCCGCGAAGCAGATACTTGAGTCGATGCTGGCCAACGGCGAGCTCATCGAGGTGCAGGTGGACGGCTGGAAACGGGTGCACTACGCGCTCGGCAGCGACGCCGCGCTGCTGGCCGAGGTGAGCGCGGGACGCGTGCCGCAGGCCTGGACGCCGTTGGAGACGACCACGACGCAAGAGGCCGTCTTCCTCGCCCCGCTCGATCACGTCAGCGCGCGCGGGCGAGCCAAAGAAGTCTTTGGCTTCGACTACATCTGGGAGGTCTATAAGCCGGAGCACCAGCGCAAGTTCGGCTACTATACCTTGCCGGTCTTGTGGGGCGACCGGCTCGTCGCGCGCTTCGACAGCAAACTCGACCGCCCGACCAGCACCTTCGTCATCCTGGGTCTGTGGCTGGAGGATGAGGCGCTCGGCACCGATGAGGCCTTTGCGGAGGCCCTGGCGTGTGGGTTTGCGCGCTTCGTGAAGTTTCTCAGCGCGAGCAAACTGGATGCCACTGCCATTCGCGAGCCCCTGCTGCGCCAACGCGCCTGCTCTGCGCTGGAAGTGGCCAATCCCCCGTCGTAGTGACGCGATGATGAATTTTAACGACCAGGATGACATGCGAGAATTACCAGGTTTGATTGTCAAATTTCATCATCGCGTCCCTAAGACAATGTCTACATTGAATAGGGAATGTGCATTACTTTCCCCTTGCAATTGTTCTTGAGAGGCGGTAGGCAGTGGAGGGGGAGATGCTGTCATGTTCCATGAGAAGTGAAACTGGAAGGAGAGAGGCCATGAGCAGTGAACAGCGAGCAGAGGCCGTCGAAAAACAGACGAGTCGCCTGGAATCCTTCAGCGACGGCGTCTTTGCCGTCGCCATTACCTTGCTGGTGTTCACGTTGCAGGTGCCCCACCTGCCGGCGGGAGCAATCTCTGTGCCCGCCTTAGGCAGCGCGCTGTTTGCGCAGTGGCCGTCGTACCTCACGTTCATCACCAGTTTTGCCACGATCTTGATCATGTGGGTGAGCCACCATGGCATTTTCAAAATGGTGTACAGGGCCAATACCCCCTTTCTGTTCGCCAATGGCTTGCTGCTCTTGTTAGTGACCGTGGTGCCCTTTCCCACCTCGCTGGTGGCCCAGTACCTCAGCACGCCCGCGGCGGCCCTGGCGTGTGCGGTCTATGCCGGGATCTTTGTCGTGATCAACCTGGCCTACAACCTGCTCTGGTGGGCAGCCCTGCGTCAACGTCTCCTACAGCCAGCTGTGACACCCCGCCAGGTGAAGAGGCTGACGCGCAACTTTCTGCTGGGATTTCCGGTCTACCTGCTGGCAACCCTGCTGGCCTTCTGGAATCCCTCTGTGAGCCTGGGCCTGTGCAGTTGCCTGTGGATCTTCTGGGCCTTCAGCTTCTATGAAAGGAGCCCGGATCCACGCCGTCTGATGGGAAGGCAGGACGTGGAGACGGCTCCTGAAAGCGAGGCGTGAGGGAGAAGGCTAGACTCTCTCCTCCACCCGATCCAGCCACTCGCGCATCAGCGCCTGGCACAGCGCATCCTGTTCGATATTCACAAAGTGTCCAGCCCGATCCAGCACGGCGAACGTCGCTCTAGGGTAGTTGGAAAGCCTCTCCCAGGCGTCGCGGTATCCACACAGGTCGTCTTGCCGTGCGGTCACGATAAGCGTTGGCGCACCAAAAGGAGTGGGAAGTCGGTCCACGTCGAAGGAAAAGGGGTCGGCCCCTTCCAGCCGGTCGTTGAAGGGATGGTCGGCTATGCGGACCTCCGCCAGTAACTCGCGTACCGCCTCGGCGGCCCTCGGGCTCTGCACCACCATCAAGTTCGAGATCGGCCCAAGCTCGACCGCTATCGTCGGGTCCTCCACGATAGCGGTTCTGGGTGGGAGTTGGGCCTCTGCGGGGTCCGCCTTCACCTGGGGGGCGCAGAGCATTAGGCCATCGATCGAAGCCGCCCTGTGGTAGACCACGCCACGCGCCAGGTACCCACCATAGGACAGCCCGGCCAGCACGAAGCGTTGACCAGGGATGACCTTGTCGATGAACGCCAGTACCGCCTCAAGCATCGCATCGTGTGTGGCCAGCCGATCCGCGCTCGGAGTGCGTCCCGTGCCGGGCAGGTCAGGATAGATGCGCAGCCAGCCCTCCCGCTGCGCGAAAACAGGTTCCATGAACCGCGCCATAACGCGGTGATCGCTCGGCCGCCCGGGCAACATCACCATAGGCCGCCCGCTGCCATGCGTTTCATAATAAATCGCCAGGTCTCCAAGGTTACAGATCATGTGTTGATCCTTCCGTGTATTATAGGGGCGACCGCGAGGGTCGCCCCGGCTTCTCTACCATGGTTTTGCGGAATGTGCAAAGCTAACTTCCTATGCTATCATGAGCATATCACTATTCTTTTCGATGCCCAGAAGAAAGGAGGGCACAGCTTCCTTTCCCGCTCAGGAACGGGGGAGGGACCCACTGTGTCGGCGTTGTTATGGCTGGTACTGTTTGTCTCACCTTTGATTTCGATGCCCTCTCCCTGTGGATCAATCGCCGCCAGACGTCTCCTGCCTCGCTCTCCCGTGGAGAGTTCGGCGCCGTGGCGGTGCCTCGCATCTTGCAGTTGCTCACCACGTATGGTATCCCAAGCACGTGGTTTATTCCAGGTCATACCATCGAAACCTATCGCTCCCAATGTGAAGAGGTGGTCAAGGCGGGCCATGAGATCGGACTGCACGGCTACTTGCATGAAAATGTGGGAGAGCTGAGCGAGCAGCAAGAGCGGGCCGTGTTTCGCCGGGCCTTTGACCTGGTGGCAAACCTGAACGGTCAGCGGCCTCAGGGGAGTCGAACCCCGTCCTGGGATCTGACGGCCTCCACCGTCGATATTATGTTGGAGCTTGGCCTGCTCTACGAGAGTAGCTTGATGAGCAATGATTATACCCCGTTCTTCGCTCGCCGAGGCGATCACCTGTCAGAGGAAGGCGTCATGCATTTTGGCGAGGTGACCCGGCTGGTGGAACTGCCGGTGAGTTGGTCCCTGGATGATTATCCGCACTTTGAATATCACCGGGACGCCTCTGGCTCCCTTCTACCCGGGCTGCGCCCGGCGGATGACGTCTTTCGCAATTGGACCGATGACATTATCTACATGCTCAGAGACTTCGATGATGGCGTCGCGGTCGTGACGTTCCATCCACAGGTCATTGGGCGAGGACATCGCCTGCTGGCCCTAGAACGCTGGCTTGATGAGCTGAGGAGCATGGGGGTGGCCTTTGCGCGCTGTGAGGATATCGCTCGTCAAGTTCTCGCTGGACGAGCCTATGGAACCTACCGACCGGCCACCGACAGACCGTAGAGAGACAACGAGATTCGCTGCTGTGCTAGAAGGGAGCCGGTAAAATGAAGGAAGCCGTCGGGTGTCACGCATTGATCCCCGGACCGATCACGAGGCCGGAGGAGGTGCTAGCATTTATCAACGAATGCGGCTTTTGCACGTGGGGGCCGGTGCCGCGGCTGTCTTTCCCCAACCTGGCCGAAGCCATGGGGGAGACGGCGACCTCGGTCTTAGACCGCATCTGGTCATGGAAAGATGACTTGCATTTTGCCCAGCAGCTCTACTACGGCAAGATCATCGCTGGCCAGCCCAGCTTCCTTGCCCCCGACTATCTGCCTGATTTCATCGCGGCTCTGGCCGGGCGCGGCCCGGAGCACGAGCGGGACGCGCCCCGGCTCTATTTCGATGGCCGGCTCTCCGGCGAGGCGAAGACCATCTATGACTGGCTGCTCGATCATCCTGCGCAGCCCACGCGGGAACTCCGACGTGGCACCAGACTGGGCGATCCATCGAAGAAGCTGGCAACCGAGCGCGCACTGGTGGAATTGCAGCGCCGTTTCCTGGTCTGCAAAGTGGACCTCACCGGTTGCACGCGCGGCACGTACTCCTACGTCTGGGACCTGGCCGAACGCTTCTGGCCGCTGGCCTTTGTCGATGCCCGCAGTACCTCTCCCACGGCTGCTCGCAGCAAGATTCGCAGCCAACTGCGCGAGTTCGGCCTGTCGCCCAGCCCCCAACTGGAGCAGCATCTCTTCCTCTGGACCTAAGACACCTCGCCATATGATGGTTGAAAGGGGTGCGTAGTCGAATTGGGCAAAAAATGCCGATTTATTCGTCTTCCCACTGATAGTCACCTGGAGCTAGAGCGGGACGATGGCAATGGCATCCATCTCCACCAGAAAATCCGGGTGTGCTAGCCCTGAGACGTAGATGCCCGTGATGACAGGTGGGTCTGGCTGATCTCCCCAGAACTGCTGGAAGGCCGTAAAACCCGCCTGCATGGATTGTCCCTGGACCAGGTAGACGTTCCATTTGATGATATGCTGCGGCCTGACGTCTGCGGCAGCCAGGGCAGTGCGCAAGTTTTGGAGGACCTGGTGCGTCTGAGCAGCGAGGTCTCCTTTCCCGACGATATGGCCCTGGGCGTCAACAGCATCTTGCCCGCCAATGTAGATCGTTCTTGCCGGTCCTGTGACGGTGATCACCTGTGTAAAAGCAGGATTTTTATGCAGAGACCCAGGGTTGAGATGTGTGACTTCGCCGTGGATAGGGCTCTCTTCTGGATGCAGGGTCATAGGTGTTGCCTCTCGTTTCTGAATGCTAGTAGTTGCATACCTCATTTCTTGCTCTATTCTATCTTCCAATGAGGGCAAGATCAATCCTCTTTTGCCGGTGGTAATCTTGCTCTTGCAGGTCATTTGTGCCAGGTTCTCATGACGTTTTTTGCCCAATTCGACTACGCACCCCTTTCAACCATCATATGGCGGGGTGTCCCTCTGGACCTAAACCCGTTGTTCCTGGTCAGTTTTGCTCAACCCAGATGCGAGAAGACCAGGAACCATTGGGGGAGTGCATTGACAACCCTTGCGCCCTCTCCGTATACTTGTTTTGGAAATTCTGTTCTATTTTCTGTAGAGAAAAGAAGGGGTGTTATGCCATAATTACTGTATTTTGCACACTATAGTGCAATAGTGTTCTCTTTTGCATCTTCTCGCGCTATCTGAACGAGTGAACGAAACAGGTACCTACTAACGGTCGTCCTGTTCTCGCCTCTCTACGTGTGAGACAACACACTCGTCGTGTCGGGCTCTATCCCAGCCGTCACGACTCTTCTCCGTGTTGTCCCCTACCGGCCCAGGGACATTTATTCACGTCATACAGAACATACAGGAAAGGAGTCGGGGTGCCTCTCTGTGTCTTTGCGCGCGTGCAATCGCCAGAGTGCGATCCTCTCGTATGCCTATGAGTCCACCCGCCAATGGCCGCCATCAACCGGAAGACCAGCCAAACTTGCTGCTGCATTTGCCACTCGCTGGTCTGCTGCCCGACAACCAGAAGCTTGTCATCAACCCCACCGCGCGAACGGTCGTCTTGTTCGCCCAGACCTCTCCTGGTGAGGCCGATATCGTCACGGTGCAGCAGTTTTCCCCCAATGGGATGCGCGTCCTCATCCCACTGCTCGAGGCCTACCCGAACTACTGCCCCTATGAGACGCTGCTGGCACACCTGTTCTCGCTCACGCTCGATGAGGCTCGCCGGCAATTGCGTGAGATCAGGAAGATCGTCCTGCGCACGGTTCGCCGGGCGATTGGGAGCCTCGCCAGCGGGCTGCGCGCCTTCGGCCTGCGGGTGCGGTCCGTGCGGGACACTGGCTATCTGGTCGAGGCCATCCCCAAAGCGAGCGAGTGAGCCGAGAGAGGTGCTCGCTCGAAGCCTTTCTTTTCTGACAGGGTGCATTGTCTTCGTGCGGCGTTGACATTGTCACGCGAAAAAACGAGACATTACTCTTGAAAAGACGTGTACTTCATCAGGATTTTTAGCTGCCCGATGTAGTACACTCGTTCTAGTCGTGCGTCACGGTGTAACGGGCGCAATAGTTGTCCAGTCACGTTGTGAACAGCGTGTAGTCGCCGTAAATTTCATCAGCGTGTCAGGGGTCGAGGATCCTCGCCTCCTGGCCCCCGACGCTCTGCTAGAGAAGGATCGTCATCATGCGTTCGTTTGCTTCCGTTCCCTCCGCTTCCCTGAGCCTCCAACTGGCGGAAGAGGTGCTCTATGATTTGCCTCCCCTGGAAGGGGTCTTCTTACATTGGTACACCCACGGCGCGACCGCGACCACCCCAGGCATCACCTCGCTGCTTGCTCGACGAGAGCAGATGCTTGGCGCGGCCACGCTCTCAGGGGCCAGCATCACGCTGCTCTACGAGTGCGCGACGGACTGTCTCCGCCGCCTCCCGGTGTCGGTCTACTCGCCCTGGGACAGCCGCCCGCTGCACGCTCGTCTCCTGCGGCACGGCCCTTCCCAGCGCGCTGCCGAGACCCAGGCGCTGCTTCCACCCGGAGTGCTGGTCCAGAAGACCATCTCAGTCACCCTTGGGGAGCGCCTGCTGCTCTGCACCGGGGTCGGTACCGGGAGCCTCACTCGGTTGCATTTGCGAGATATGGCTGCGGCTCTGGCGCTGCCGTTTCGGACCCTCAAGCGGTGTACGATCAATTCCTCCACCCATACGCCGGTGGAAACCTTCGCCATGCAGCCGGGGATGGTCTCGCCTTTCCTGCATCCCGAGCGAGCCGCGCATCTTTCGGCCCTCGTGCTGCTGCCCTGGCGCGAGCGACGGGACGCGAAGGCTCACGAAGTGGCCATTTCACTGTCCCTGTGGGAAAGCTTGGCCCTGCCCGTTCGCTGCATGCGTCCTCTGGTCCGTCAGTATGCCAAGCGGGCCTATCCGCAGGTGCGTCTCATCGAACTGGGCACCGCAGGCGCTACCCGATCCTTTGCCGAGGAGGATGATGGCAGCTAATACGACCCTACGCCTGTTGGAGCGTCCGCAGCTGCAAGGGCATCGCATCCAGTACAGCGACGCACTGCACCTGCTGATCATCGACGAGACGGTCATTCCCTGCACCCCGACCGAGTACAGCTTATTGCAGACCTTACTCCAGCATGCTGGAGAGGGCGTTCCCATCAACCGCCTGCTCGGCAGGCCGGCGAAACAGACGGTGGAGTGGCACACCCGGCGCAACCTGACGCAGCACATCAGCCGCCTGCGGGCCAGGCTCTGGCCTTTTGACCTGGACATCCTCTGCCTGACCGGCTATGGCTACTTGCTGCTCGCTAGATCACACGAGCAAGCCACAGGGACGTGAGCATCGAAATGTCGTCCCACCCAACGAACAAGCTGGGCGCGCGTCTCAGGTCTGCCACCATGAGTTATCCACAGCTTTTCCACATTTCGTACATTTGAATCATGGTGATGGTGCGGTCTTGCGTGCTGCCATCGTTGTGAACTGGAAGGAGCACTTCCGATGGTCATGTCTCCTGCAGAACCATCCTCTCCCGCGCTGGACAACGTGCTGGCGCATCTCAAGGGGGTACGTCCCTCGTTACGCGGGTGGTCAGCCTGCTGCCCCGCTCATGCGGACGGCGAACCGAGTTTGAGCATTGGTTTGGGCGAGCACGGACAGGTCTTGCTCAAGTGCTTTGCTGGCTGTTCTCTTGAACGCATCACCGAGGCGATGGGACTCACCCTCACCGATCTCTTTCCTGATGGAGGGTCGGCAGCTGAACGAGCATCATTAAACGGTGGGCATCACGCGCCGCTCACGCTCCTCGACCTGGCGCTGGAGAAGCAGCTGCCCTGGCAGTTTCTGTTCAACCTGGGCGTCATGGAGCATCCCTCCGGCGGCCTGTGCCTTCCCTATCATCTGGCAGACGGCTCGCCCGCACCGCGTTCCCGTCTCCGCACGGCGCTTAGTGCCCGGCAAGGGTCGCGGTGGAGCAAGGGCAAAGGCAAGCTTGTCCCCTACGGCCTGGAGCGACTGAGTGATGCGAGAAAGGCAGGCTACCTGGTGCTGGTGGAAGGGGAGTCGGACTGCTGGACGCTGTGGTACCAGGGCTTTCCGGCGCTGGGACTCCCCGGCGCTGAGATGGCCGGAGTCCTGGAGGAGCCTGCTCTTGCAGAGATCGATCGGCTCTATATCATCCAGGAACCGGATGCAGCAGGAGCCACCTTCGTGAAGGGCCTCGCCAATCGACTGAAAGGGTGGCGATGGCAGGGGAAAGTCTTCGTGGTGCATCTCCCAGGTGCCAAAGACCCAAGTGATCTCTATACACAGAATCGCCAGGGGTTTCGCGCCGCTTTTCAACACGCCCTCGATCACGCCGAAATGCTGGTGGCCAATCGCTCTCATCCGGTTGCGTCTCCCGCCGAGGCCAAGCCGGAGATCTTTAGCCTGCAGGAGCTCCTTTCCTGGGAATTGCCGCCGACACGTTGGGCCATCCCGGAGATCTTGCCGGAAGGGCTGACGCTGCTGGCAGGCAAACCCAAGCCGGGGAAAAGCTGGCTGGCGCTCTCCGCCGCGCTGTCCATCGCGTCCGGCGGCGTGGCCCTCGGCACACAACCCGTCACCCAGGGTGATGTCCTCTACCTGGCGCTGGAAGACAACGCGCGCCGCCTGCAAGCGCGCACCAGGCAACTGCTGGCCTCTATGTCGAGTGTTCCGGGCGGCATCGACTTTGCTCTCGACTGGCCGCGCCTGGGTGAAGGCGGCCTGGCCTCGCTTGAAGATTATCTCAAGGAGCATCCGGGCGT
>WNGK01017905.1_pt1 | contig 12502 bp, 13 predicted proteins | sample 5400601 | NCBI WGS metagenome assembly WNGK01 (sample SAMN13153376, study PRJNA577476) | soil metagenome | isolation source: 60 cm soil or saprolite under Garry oak tree replicate 1 | place: USA:California | collected 2016-06-15 | reverse complement strand
TGGCGATGCAGGGAGCGGACGTGGCGCCCACTGCCGCGCAGGTCGCGGCCTGCGCGCGCGCGCGCGCCCAGGCCGCGACGGTGCTCGCGCGGTGGGCGCGGCTCAAGCGGCGGAGCGGGCGGTGATCACCCCGCCCCTCGATCGCGTCCGCGCCGCCCTGGCGCGCGTGCGCCGGGTACAAGAGAAACACATGTTCGGCGGCACGACGTTCATGGTGAACGGCAAAATGTGCATCAGCGTGGGCAAGACCCGGTTCATGTTCCGGATCGATCCCGAGATGCACGACGATCTGGTGGGGAAGAACGGCAGCCGCACCGTAAAGATGAAGGGCCGAGCGTATCGCGGTTTCGTGCACATCGACACGCCGCGGCTCGGCGCCAAGAAAGACTTCGACTTCTGGGTCGCGCTGGCGCTCGATTACAACAAGAAAGCGAAGCGCGCCGCCAAGTAGCCTGGCGCTTACTCCGGATGCGGCAGCGGCTTGCCGTCGGGACGGACCTGCACCTCGGAGCGCTTCGTGCCTGTGAGGACGTGCGCTTCGTAGGCGACGAGCACGCCCTTCTTGGTCAGCGATTCGACCTTGCCGATTTTCCCCCCGGCTGCGGCCTGCGTCAGACCGGCCCGCACGGCGGCGGGCAGGGAATCGAGCGCCACCTCTTCCTCTATCTCCAGCACGGTTCCATCCGGCGCGATCGTCACGTCCTTGCGGTGGCCGTTCACGGTGAGCGCGACCTCGTACTCGAGCTGGCCGTCCTCCGTCTCACTGGAGTAACGCCGCACCGTAGCGCCGGCGGTCTGCGCATCGGCCGTCTTGCCCACCGCGGGCGGCAGGCCGGAGCGCTTGAGCTTCTTATCCTGCGCTGTGGCGGCCGCGGCGAGCCCGCACGTCAGCACGAGCGCTGCAATGGTCCATTTCATCGGTACCTCGGCGTTGGTGGTGTGACGACTCGCGCAACGTAGCGGTCCAACCTTACACCAGGCTGACACGGTTTCGGGCCGAACGCGCCCCCGGCGGGTACATTTCCGGTGCGACATACCTTCGACATCTCACCGAGGATCGTATGCTCAAGAACCTACGCGTGGTTCCCGCGCTCCTGCTGGCTGTCCTGTCGTGGCCGCTGGCGAGCTCGGCGCAGACGTTCAAAGTCCAGAAGTATTCCATCGGCGGCGACGGCGGCACCGACTACCTGTTGGCCGAGGCGGGCACCGGCCGGGTGTTCGTGTCGCGCGGCACGCATGTGATGGTGGTGGATGGGACAACGGGCAAAGTGCTGGGCGACATTCCCGACACGCCGCGCAATCACGGCATCGCGCTCGCGCCCAAGTCGGGCCACGGCTTCATCACGAGCGGCGGCGACTCGACGGTCACGATGTTCGACATCAAGACCCTCGCCGTGATCAAGAAGATTCCGGTGCCGACGGGCGGGCTCGACGGCATCATGTACGACGACTTCTCCGACAAGATCATTCTGACCAATCACAGCCGGCCGATCGGCACGCTGGTGGCGCTCGATCCCGCGAGCGGCGCGATCACGGCCACGGTGGAGCTCGAAGACAACGGCCCCGAGGGCGCGGCGAGCGACGGCAAGGGGAAGATCTTCGTTAATAATGAAGGCACGAGCACGATGCAGGTGATCGACACCAAGACCTGGAAGGCGATCGCCTCCTGGCCCTTGGCGCCGTGCGACGGGCCGACCGGCATCGCGTATGATCGCACGACCAACCGGATCTTTTCAGGGTGCGGCAAAACGTCGGTCGTCGTGGATCCGACCAATGGCAAGATCGTCGCGACCATCGCCAACGGCGACGGCGTGGACGCGTTGGGCTTCGATCCGGTGCAGAAGCTGATTTACATCCCCGCGGGCCGCGACAGCAACGTCACCGTGGTGCACGAGGATTCACCGGGCCAGTACACGGTGGTGGCGACGGTGCCGACGATGCGCGGTGCCAAGACGATCAGTGTCGATCCCACGACCCACGTGGCGTACCTGTTCCAGCCGGAATACGGTCCGCCGCCCGCCGACGCGCCGCCGCCGCAGCCGGGCCAGCGGCCGGCGCGCGGGCCGATCATCGGGACGTGGTTCTTCGCGATAAGTCACTAGACGGCTAGTCGGCTGGAACGGCTCGAAAGGCAACGGCCCGATCGTCAGAAATGGCGGTCGGGCCGTTGCGCTTACTTGAAGAACTCGACCAGACTTGGCGCGTGCGCTTGCGCTTTCACCGCGTGCGTCTGGCCGGGCAACGAGCGGTAGGGCGCGTGCAGCAGGTCCGCCAGCGCGCGATTGCCGTGCTTCATCCACGCGGGGCTCTTGGCGCCGTCCATCACGAGCACTGGGGCTTTCAGTGACGCCCAGCGGCCGGCGGGGAGCGGCTTGCCCTGCTGCACGTCGCGCGCGATGGCGCCGTCGTAGGCGAGCGTCGGCGCGATGGCTTTCATCTTGGACCAGAGCGGCAGCAGCCGGATGACGGCGGCCACGACGCCGGGCACGCCCACCAGGTGCAGGAACGCGTTGGCGGCATCGCCCGAGCGCCCGGCCGCGAGTGCCTGATCGATGCGCTGCCAATCTTGTTCGGTCGAGGGCCGGCTCTTGTCCACGATGAACGGCGCCTCATAGGTCGCGAGCTTGACGTTCACGACTGCCAGAACCTTCAACGACCTCTTGCGGCTTGGGACTGCGCCTTGCACTGGTGGCGTGGCGTTCTCATTTACGCTGCTTGGCACGGATCGCGGTAACGGCACCGTGGCGGATCAAGCCAGTGTCGCGCTCGACGGCAATCGTGACGGCAACGCAGGTGGGGACTACGTGCTCCACCTCACCTGGGTGTGCTGATGCGGCGCGCCGCCACGACGTAGGCACGGCCCGATCGTCCGAAATGGCGGTCGGGCGCCGATCCATTTCCATTAAAGTTGTCCCAAAACTGCCCCTTCCTGCCTCAAAAGTGCCCTAACAAGCCCGAGGTCCAAGTCCCAAACTGAAGGAGCGATCTTGCAAGTAAGGCTAGCGTCCTGGGGGCCAGGACGTTGTGGTTCGACTGAGGAGGAGTAGTGGCACCACACCTGCAGAGGCTTCACGTCCGCCTCCTTAAGGCGTCGATTCGCCGCATTGACGCAGTTGTTCAAGATGCGCGCGCACTGAGTGTTTACGACCTAAAACCGCGTCTTGGATTCGAGGGGCGCTTATACGTGGCTCCGCCGAATCAAGGACCACCTGACTGGTTACGGTTTGTCGAAACGGGAATCGAGGACGAGCTAAGGGAAGTCACCAATCGATCAAACGCCGCAGTACTAGTGATCAGACGTGGTGGGCGGATATTTGCGTTCACATTTGGGCACGGGTGGCACCTCCTGAGAGAGGAAGTACTGCAGCCGGATTTCGGTTTGAAGGCGGCACTCAACGGCCTTCGACACGACAGTCTTCGGAGCCTCGACTCGTTTGCGGTCGAGGAGCAAACGGTGCACAAGCGGTCGCAGGCGAGCCGTGCGAGTGAACTGCAGGTCTTCGGGATCGACGTGAGCCGTGATATCCTTCGGGCGGTAACTGGCCTGCCTCGTGAAGATGTGCCACTCCAGACACTTTCCGGTACAGGTGCCACACTCGCCATTTCCGCCCACACCGATTTCAAAGGCTTGGGTCCGCTCGCAGATCTTCTCCTGTCAATGTATCGCCGGCGCACGTATAGGGAGCACTTTGCCTGGGTTGACAACGTCCAGCGAGTAACCGATCCAGCGATGGTTGCCGCGCTGAATGGGAAGCTCTTGGAGGACCTGAGCAGCGGTGCACCGCAAGCCTACCTTGCGCCTCCCGAACCGTTGGACTGGGAAAAGGTCCACACATTTGGATACACGCGGAGTCGGAAACAGCGTGACGTGGACATGAGTCTCGCGACCTATCTCGGGAAGTTGGGCGAAGACGCAATAACGATCGATCTCTTGGAACAGCACAAACTGTCGGCTTACGGGGACGATGAGGATACGCCGATCAACAGCTGGGCCGTATATAAGTGCCTTGTGTTCGAAGCCAGGCACGAAGGTGGCCGCTTTGTCCTGACGACCGGTGAGTGGTTCGAGATCGACCGCGATTTCGCAACTCGGGTGACCCGCCTCCTGGGGCGGGTGCCGAAAGCCGAGGTCTCGTTACCAGCGGTTCACAGGGAAGCTGACGGCAAATTGGAAAGCGAGCCGGAGTATAACCGTCGCGTCGCGAGAGAGGACCACACAATGGCTCTGCTGGACGCCAAGACGGCGAGATGCCGCGGCACTAGCACGGGCATCGAGGTCTGTGACTTGCTGAGCGACGATGGAGACTTCATCCACGTCAAGCATCGCAAGGGCGGCTCTTCCAGTCTAAGCCACCTGTTCGCGCAAGGAAGGATGTCTGGAGAGGCGTTACTTCGAGACGAGGAGTTTCGCGGTGATGCACGACGCTTCCTGAGGCAAATTCGGCCCGCTTGGGAGCGGCGGATTCCGGTCGACAAGCCGGACACGCGGCGCTATTCCATCGTTTTTGCCATTCTAGGTGGAGATGAAGAACACCCAGCGCAAAGGCTACCGTTCTTCAGCCAACTAAACCTCGTCCGCACATACGAAGCGCTCGACGGACTGGGATATGGCGTGGGCGTGATCGGGATTCCCGTTGCCTGACCCTTGCGCCAGATACACAATCCGTCGGGCGGGCGCCCTAACGGGTCATCGAGCGAGGCTCCAACTTTGTGAGTCAAGGGAGTCTACAAGCCTGAAGGCACGGGCGGATAAGCGGGAGGGAGGATTTTGATGGCAGACGTCATCTCGTCGGTAGGCCGGCAGTTAGCCGACAAGGAGTTGCCGGCATCACTGTCGCAGGCCTCGAAGCTCCTCCGGGAGTTGGTGCCACCAGATGCGTACGTCGGCGAAGTCTACTCGCTCGGCTATCAGGAGGCACTTGTCCAGATTCATGATCACCACCGGAAGCAGGTAGGCGGCATCCCGGCTTTGTCATTCCTAGTAGCCACGCGAATCGTACCGAGCACTGAGATGGACGTTCGGGAAGAAGATTCCTCGGTCATCCTGCTTCGTGTGCTCGACCATGCGGACCTGCCCAACGCACAGGAGGCGCTACGCGTGCGCGTCGAGACGGCCCAACGTGTTAGCGGGGATACCGAGCGGAGTTGGGATGATCGAGAGGTGATGGACCCGACAACTAACAACCTTCTAAGCTACGCTGGCGTGCGGTGTAGGGTCCTTGGAACATTCTTTGTCACGAGCGTCCCAGGCGAGGGAGAGCCGGCGTATCGCCTCGCGTTCGGCTCGGACCTGAGTAACTACTATCCCAATCGTGGGCTCAAGGTTTTCAAGCCGCGAGCCGATTTCCTGGCGCGCATCGTGAATTACCGCGATCCCTTCTTGGCTCCAAAGAATCCCGACCTGCTAGTGCATATCGGAGAGGTCCGCTACGCCTCAACCAACCGTCCTTTCCAAGGAATCAGCGGTGTGAGGGTGGCGATTACTCCAACTGACTTGCTCGGCCAGAAGACTGCCCTGTTCGGCATGACGCGCACGGGCAAGTCGAACACCACCAAGATTATCATCAAATCAATATTCGAGTTGAGGTGGGGGGACCCAGGACGTCGTATCGGACAATTGGTCTTGGATCCAAACGGAGAATACGCGAACGAGAATGAACAAGACCGGGATCATCGGCGTAACCCTGCAGCCATCAAGAACGTGTGGGCGACTGGGCCCACCGAACAACACCAGGCACTGCGAGCGGATGTGGTGACCTATGGCATCACACCCCATCCAAATGATCCAAACAGGCGGCTCATGCTTCTGAATTTTTTCCTCGACGAGAACCTTGGGGTTGGCAAAGAGATCATTGATGCAGCGTTGGCGAGCGATCAAACAAAGTACATCACGAACTTCCGCGATGTGCGCCTCGATTCTCCTGATCCTAATGATCGTTCAGCGATGACCCGACACAATCGCCGAGTGCTCTTTTACAGAGGGTTGTTATCAAAGGCGGGCTTCGCCGCGCCGGCATCAATTCGGCCATCTACGTCCGGCCTGTTCAATGCCGCCCTAATGGCAGCCTTGCGTAGCGGTACGGGAAAGAATCCGACCGAATATGCGACCTGCGCAACGATTCTTTCAAAGGCGCAGCCTACCTGGCCGGAGGTGGCGGAGGCCGCGGCAATACTCCGTGACTTTATTGCCGACTCGGACTCCGGCTACGGCCAGTTCAACCAGCAATATGTGCAGACCAGCAGCTCGGGATCGTGGGCCGACGATGACCTGAAGAAGGTTCTTGAGCTGTTTGCCTATCCGAATGGCTCAAGGTCGGTGGGCCGCGTACGGGAGCAACATTCGCCAAGCACGATGGGTGACTTCACAGACGAGATTTATACCGAGCTCGTTGCCGGGCGACTCGTCATCATCGATCAGTCGAGTGGCGACCCCGAACTCAACCGCGCTTCTGCTGAACGCATCATGTGGAAGGTGTTTCAGTCCAACCAGGGAGTCTTCAGAAGCGGTGGTGCGCCCGCAGAAATCCTCGTATACCTAGAAGAGGCACACAACATTCTTCCATCGTCGGTGGAGCACGATACGTCGGACGTTTGGGTACGAACCGCAAAGGAAGGAGCCAAGTACCATCTCGGTCTCATCTATGCAACGCAGGAAGTGAGCTCGATTCAACAGAACATCTTACGCAACACCGCAAACTGGTTTATCGGTCACCTCAATAATACCGACGAGACGAGAGAGCTCAAGAAGTTTTACGACTTCGCCGATTTCGAAGGAAGCATCTTACGTGCCCAGGATAGAGGGTTTTTGCGCGTGAAGACCCTTTCGAACCCATTCGTCGTTCCCGTCCAGGTCGACAGGTTCCAGATCCCCTCCGAGCCGCGGCAATAATCGAGATGCCATATGAGGGAGAGTTCGCCGGATACAGGCCCTTACGCCGAATCGTAGAAACGGAGCGCGTGCGTCGGTTGCTGAGTCGCGCCCGCGTCATCGAGGGGCCGGCGGTTGGCGCCGGTGTGATCCCGACGCCTGCTCCACCAGTGTACCGTTGCGAGCGTACTTCTGAATCTCAAGGAAATGGACCGCCTCGACTTGATGAGGCCGGTTGATCCTCAGCTGTTTCGCAAGACTGAAGAATCGGCAACAATCGATGCAGCTCTCCCCGGAGCCAACGTAGTAATACGAACTCACACTTCGGCACGCGATTCCTTCAGGGAGGCGCTGTTCGAGGTGTTCCAGGATATTGTTGTCGACGAGGAGGACCACAGGCCGCTTGCTGAGACGTACGAGGCCCTCCTTGCGCTGAAGCCCACATCCCGGCCGCCTGCTTGTCCCTATCAGAACGGAGGTTGTACTCAATACTTCACGCCCCCTCCGGGTCTAACAACCTGTCCATGTGCGGAACGGCGCCCAGTGTATTGCACCGATGCCCTTCGAATCCATGAGCGTTTCCAGGACGGCGGATCCAACGGGGAAGCGTTCGGCGAAGTGCGGCAGGTTTGGGAGCTTGTGTTGATGATCCATCTTCTCCGCTGTTTTGAACGCAAGGGATGGCTCGAGAAGATGGATCGCCTGGTTTTTCTGCTTGACGGCCCTCTCGCGGTGTTCGGGCATCCCGCGTGGATCAGCGCCGCGATCAGTCGGGAGCTGAAGCGGCTGAACAAGGCCTTTCGCAAGGCGTCGGGGAAGGACCTGCTGGTGCTGGGCATCGAGAAGACCGGCACGTTCAGCGATCACTTCGAGCAGCTCGATCGGACAGATACGGGTGAACCTCGTTTTGGACCGCGAACGTACCTGTTGCCGACAGATCAGTACATCAAGGAGCGTGTGATCTTCTCCGTCAGCGACAAACGCTACGGTGAGGACACCTATTTTGGTCGCAAATTCCTTTACAAGACGAAGAGCGGCGCTCGAATCGTTGCGAATATGGCGTTCCTGAGTGACGAACAGGACACGCTATCGTCTGATGATATCAGCCTGTATTCACAATTCCCAACAATCTGCGCTCTCCTCGACAAGCTGGTATCGGTGCGGTATCCGAATGCCTTAGCGCCCATCGTGGCGGCGCATGCACAGGCAGCCATCCCGCTACATCTAGGCGCGAAGGTCTTGCAACAGCTCGCTCGCGCTTTGATGAGGTCGGAGTCATGATCGTTAGGCCGCGAACCTATCGAACCGCGACGGAGCGGTGGGCCGGTGTGGGTCCGTACTACGCCATGTTCCCGGCGGCTTTCAGTGATCGTGTGATAGGGCAGTATTCGAATTGGGGCGATGTCGTAATCGACCCTTTTGCAGGCCGCGGTACTGCCGTGTTCAGCGCTGCCAGTCACGGCCGACGCGGAATCGGCATAGAGATCAATCCAGTGGGCTGGCTCTACGCAAGAACAAAGCTGTACCCTGCGACCCGGTCGCGAGTCGTTGCGCGTCTTGTAGAGATCGCTTCCATGAGTTCGGACTTCAAGCAGGACGCTCGCAGGTTGCCTGAGTTCTTTCATCGCTGCTTTAGTCTTGACGTTCGCCGCTTCTTGGTTGCTGCGAGAGAAGTCCTGGATTGGCGTGACAGCACCGTTGATGGTACGCTGATGACCTTTCTGCTCATATATCTCCACGGCAAGAAGGACGCGGCCCTTTCCAACCAACTGCGACAAACCAAAGCGATGTCCCCGCAGTACGCCGTCCGTTGGTGGAAACGTCATCGATCTGAGCCTCCGAGTGTCGACCCGGTCGCCTTTCTCACTAAACGTTTGGAATGGCGTTATGCGAGGGGCGTTCCTCAGGTAGCGTCGAGTCGGGTATACCGTGGCGACTGTCTCTCCATACTACCGAAACTTGAGTCGATTCTCGGCTCGGAGGGTGTCGGTCGTGCCTCGTTAGTCCTAACGTCGCCTCCCTACCGCCACCTGGCCAATTACCACTATGACCAGTGGTTACGCCTTTGGATGCTGGGCGGTGCCCCAAATGCGGGTCGCAATGGCAAGCTTCACCGTGGCAAGTTCGAGGGCCGAGAAGACTACGAGCGCCTGCTGGAGGAGGCCTTTGCCGGATGCAAGAGATTGTTGCGGAAGAGTGGTGTGGTTTATGTGCGAACCAGTCGGCGACGTGAGACCTATAAAGCCACGATCGCTGCGCTGGAAAAGGTATTTCCCGACAGGCGAGTCTTGAAGAGACCTCGGCCTTTTGGCCGGCCTACCCAAACCCACCTGTTTGGAGATGCTTCAGTGAAGGAAGCGGAGGTTGACCTTCTCCTCTTGCCCCCCTAGGCGTCGGAAAGGCCGTTGCCGAGGTTACTTCGACTCTTGACACGTCTCCCCCCGCTGATTACATAACCTATCAGTTATGCAATCAACCGCCCGTCTCGACGCCATCTTCGCCGCCCTCGCGGACCCCACCCGCCGCGCCATCCTCGCTCGGCTCGCCACGGGCGTTCGCTCGGTGATGGAGCTGGCCGCACCCTTCGACATGAGCCAGCCGGCGATCTCCAAGCATCTCAAAGTCTTGGAACGGGCGGGCCTGATCTCGGGCGGCCGCGACCGCCAGCGGCGGCCGAGAAAGATCGAGCCGAAGCCGCTGGCCGCCGCCACCAAATGGCTCGAACGCTACCGCCGCCTCTGGGAAGGGAACTACCAACGCCTCGACGCCCTGCTCGAGGACCTGAAGGAGAAACCATGAGCACGCTCACAATCACCACGCCCTCCGATCGCGAGATCGCCATGACGCGCGAGTTCAACGCCCCGCGCCAGCTGGTCTGGGACGCCCACACCAAACCGGAGCTGATCCGGAAATGGCTGCTCGGCCCGCCCGGCTGGTCCATGCCGGTCTGCACAATCGACCTGCGCGTGGGCGGCTCCTACCGCTACGAATGGCGCAATGATAAGGACGGCGCCACCATGGCGATGGGCGGCACCTACAAAGAGGTCAAGCCGATCGAACGCATCGTCTCGACCGAAAAGTTCGACGACCCCTGGTACGAAGGAGAAGCGATGGGCACGTTCACCTTGCAAGAGCAGGGCAGCAAGACGATTCTCACGACCACCGTGCGCTACGCGTCCCAGGCCGTGCGCGACGCGGTGCTCAAGTCCGGCATGACCACCGGCGTCGAACAGAGCTTCGATCGCCTCGAATCCGAGGTGCTCTCGTGAAAAGCTTCCTCGCCGTCGCCGGAGCGGTCGTCGCCGTCTTCGTTCTCTCCCTCGGGTTGGACGAGATCCTCCACGTCGCGGCCGTCTATCCGGCCTGGGGCGTGCGCATGTCCGATCCGCTGTTCGCCCTCGCCACCGCCTACCGCCTCGTGTTCAACGTGGTGGGCGGCTACATCTGCGCGAAGCTCGCACCCGCGAATCCGATGAAACACGTCTGGATCCTGGCGTGGATCGGACTCGCGTTGAGCGCGCTCGGTGTCGTGGGCTCGCTCGCACATCCGGAGATTGGCCCGATGTGGTATCCCGTCGTCCTCTTCCTCACGGCGGTGCCCTGCACGTGGCTCGGCGGCAAACTCGCCACGCGGAGCGTCGCATGACCGCAACACGTCTTCGACGGCGCATGAGTCAATGTCCGGATTGTGTTGCGCGGATTCAAAACGCGACCGATCGGCGCGAAACGTCTTGCACCAGGAGAGCGGCCCGGGATAATCTGGCCACGGCCCCAATGCCGGGACCCTGACGCCGGAGTCGGTCTCATGACCAAAGCATTTCTCGTCGCGGCACCCGCGCTTCTCGCTCTCGTTGCCTGCAACAGCGACCAGCCGACCGCGCCGCGACCGGCCGCCGGCTTGAACGCCGCGGCGGCTGTGGCCCTCAAGGACTCGCAATTCTACCGCCAGCACAACCTCGTCTCCGACCAGCCCGGCGTGGCCGACGTCCAGGATCCGGACCTGGTCAACGCCTGGGGGCTCGTCGCCAGCGCGACCTCACCGTGGTGGATCTCCGACAATGGGGCGGACCGCTCGACGCTCTACAACGGCAACAGCGGACTCAAGTTGGCCCTGACGGTTTCCGTGTCCGGTGCGCCCACCGGCGTCGTCTTCAACGGCGGCTCGGGCTTCGTCGTATCGAACGGCACGGCGAGCGCCGCCGCCCGATTCATCTTTGCGACCGAGGGTGGGATGATCCTCGGGTGGAACCCGGCGGTGGCGCCCGCCACCGCGCAGGTCGCCGTCGACAACTCAGGCGTTGGCGCCGTCTATAAAGGACTGACGAGCGCCACGACGGCGTCGGGTGACCTCCTCTACGCCACCAACTTTCACGCCGGCACCGTGGATGTGTTCGATAACAGCTTCCATGCGGTGACACTCGCGGGCGGCTTTGCCGACCCCGATCTGCCTGCGGGCTATGCGCCGTTCGGGATTCGGGTGCTGGGTGGCGTGATCTACGTGACCTACGCGCTGCAGGACGCCGACGCCCACGACGACGTCGCGGGCCCCGGCCACGGATTCGTGGACGCCTTCGACCTGGCCGGCAATCTGCTGCGCCGCGTCGCCTCCGGGGCTCGGCTCAACTCGCCCTGGGGACTGGCGATCGCTCCCGCGGCCTTCGGCAGGTTCGGCGGCACGTTACTGGTCGGCAATTTCGGCGACGGCAGAATCAACGCGTTCGACCTGGGCGCGGCCTCCGGCACGGGTGAGGCCCTGATGCGCGGTCAGCTCATGAGCGCGGACGGTGGGCCGATCACGATCGACGGGCTCTGGGCGCTGAGCTTCGGCAACGGCGCTGCCGCGGGTCCTGTGAGCACGCTGTTCTTTACGGCGGGTCCCGAGGGCGAGGCGCACGGATTGTTTGGCAGCCTGGTGGCGGCGCCGCCGCGTTGACGAACGGTTGACGCTCGGCGCGTATGGTTCGCTTGCCATGCCCGCCGAGCGTTCCTACGTTCCCAGCATGCCTGCGTTGATGACCGCAGACGAGCTGCTGCACACGCACATTCCCGACAAACACGTCGAGCTGGTGCGCGGCGTCCTGGTCGTGCGCGAGCCCCCGGGGCTGCGGCATGGTCGCGTTGCGGTGGAGCTGGCCCGTCGTCTCGCCGATCATGCCGAGACCACCAACCTGGGCCGCGTGTACGTGGAGAGCGGGTTCAAGCTCGCGAGCGATCCGGACACCGTCCGCGGGCCGGATGTCGCCTTCGTCAGCCGCGGGCGACTCCCCGATCCCGTGCCGGCGGGGTTTGGCGACCTGGCCCCGGATCTGGTGGTCGAGATCCTCTCGCCGGGCGACCGCCCCGGCGAGGTCCTCGCCAAGGTCGCCGACTGGCTCTCTGCCGGCTCCCGGCTGGTCTGGGTGATTGATCCGGTGCGCCGCCTGGCCCGCGTCTATCGTGACGACGGCACCGAGACGCTGCTGGGTCCGGACGACGCGTTGGACGGAGAGGACGCGCTCCCAGGGTTCGCCTGCCGACTCCAGACGATTCTCGATTAAACAGCGGCGTTACAGCCTAAACGCCGTCAGCGTCCCCGCTGCCGTCTTGAGGAACAGCATGCCCGCGACGTCGTCCACGGCATAGACCGGCTCGCGG
>WNGK01025162.1_pt1 | contig 12503 bp, 14 predicted proteins | sample 5400601 | NCBI WGS metagenome assembly WNGK01 (sample SAMN13153376, study PRJNA577476) | soil metagenome | isolation source: 60 cm soil or saprolite under Garry oak tree replicate 1 | place: USA:California | collected 2016-06-15 | reverse complement strand
TGGAGGCGTCAATTATTTTTTCTTGGGCGCATCACTTGGTAGGAGCGGACCTGTGTGTCCGGGCGATGCTGCCACCAGGAAGGGCGGACACGCAGGTCCGCCCCTACAGCTCATCTAAGGATGGCTGTAACGCAACCGCCCGCCAACGTAAACCTTCCACGCGTGCTCAATGCCAAAGAAGTAGGCCAGCTCGCGATAGTCTTCGCAATCATGAATCACAAAGTCAGCGAGTTTGCCCGTTTCGAGTGAACCGATTTGGTCGCCGCGCCCGAGACTATACGCCGCGTTGATCGTAGCCGCCGTAATTGATTCCGCGGGAGTCATTTTCATCTGCGTCGAAGCCAACGAAAGCACCGTGGGTATTGATGCAGTCGGCGACGAGCCGGGATTGAAATCCGTCGCCAGCACCAACGCGAGTCCCGCATCGATCATCTCGCGCGCCGTCGGATAGCGCGTTGAACCCAGCGCATAGACTGAGGCAGGCAACAACACCGGCTGGACTCCAGCAGATTTCAAGGCAGTGATTCCGGCTCCGTCCGTGTGTTCGAGATGATCGGCGGTTACTGTCCCGAGTTCCGCAGCCAATGTTGCACCGCCAGACAGCGAGAGTTGGTCGGCGTGAATACGCAATCCCATTCCGTGGCAGCGGGCCGCCGAAAGAATGCGCCACGATTCGTCCGTCGTAAAAACTTTTTCTTCGCAGAACACATCGCAGTATTCCGCCAGCTTGTCTGCGGCGACGCGCGGCAACATCTCTTCTATCACGAGCGAGACATATTGCTCGCGGCGGGCGCGATATTCTTCGGGAATCTCGTGCGCGCCGAGAAACGTCGGCACGTAATGCAAAGGCGTCTCGTGGTTCAGCTTTCTGATCGCCCGCAGGATTTTCAGCTCGTCTTCAACGGAGAGTCCGTAACCTGATTTCGCTTCGACCGTGGTGGTCCCATTTCGCAGAAACCAATTTGCATAACGCTTTCCTGCTTTGACTAACTCATCGAGTGTTGCCGCGCGCGTGGCGCGAACAGTTGACTGAATCCCGCCGCCTTTGGCAGCGATCTGCTGATAGGTTGCGCCGCTCGCGCGCGCTTCAAACTCAGCGGCACGCGTGCCGGCAAAAACAGGATGAGTGTGGGCATCGACAAAGCCGGGCATGACGACGCGGCCACCCGCATCAATCACTTCGCAGTCAGCCGTGATGACCGCTTCGATCTCTTTTCGAGAGCCTACCTTCTCGATGCTCTTGCCACGCCCCAGTAGTGCGCCGTCTTCAATGATCGCAAGCTCGCGCAACTCCCGCCCAACGCGGGGACGGTTTGGCCCAGCGAGAGTGACGAGCTGTGAACAATTGGTAACCGCGAAGTTCTCAGCCACGGGCTTTCCTGCGGGCGCGCCACGACAGCAGCGCGTAAACGATCACGGTGAAGAGAGCGAGGTCAAAGAGCCCTGCCGCGACCACCGCGAGGAAGGTCGGGCCATGCGTCATGTCACCTGCCGCCCGATGAAAAATCAGCATCGTGAAGCTCAAAGGCCAGGCAAGAAAATAATAGAAGCAATGCGTAACCCAGGCTGGTGGATGTTGGGGCCGGTATAACCGGTTGACCAGCATCAGGCCCGTCATGTCGGCTCCCATAATCAAGATGCCGAGCACGATTGAAACAAAGAGTCGTTTCCCGCTCATGACCGAACAATCTCAATCGTAAGTTCGGTAGGACCGGCTAGCTCCTGGGGAGCCGATGCTGTTAAGCCTCACTGTAAAGCGCCGCTCCGACAAGTGCTGCCAGCAGGTACTCAACCAGTTCCCAGCCTATCACCATCGCCAGCAGGCTAGCAGGCTCCATTCCCAGCCCGCCCGCGATAACGTTTTGGTAAACGACCACGCCGAACCATGCGAACAGGGCGGCGATGATTGCCGTCTTGGGCCCAGGACCGAACCGAGGTCTGATGGCGGCGTAGCCGAGAACAATTACGATCCCAAGGACGAAAGTAATCGCTACGGCGATCACCAGGAAATTGGTGCCCGGTTCCGGAAACCCGCACCTCTTAAAGAACTCTTGCATTTGCTGGTGCAGAACGATGCCGTTGAGCACCCACTCGCCTACATTCAGAATCAAACCTGCCACTAAACCGCCGAGCAGGACCCGTCCAAAGTTAATCTTGCCCATATCTCTCTCCTTTTGGGGGCTAGTCTTGGAGCTAAGAGCGCCAGATGATTATCACAGGATCGATTGGAAGGCCAGTGTCAGAACTCCGACTTGTCGGGGTAGCGGGCGGTTGAACTCTGACACTAAAGATATCTGCTAACCAAGATCAACCGCCCGCTACCGCAGGTGGTTCTGACGTTTGTCAAACGCATAAATCGCCGCGCCGATCGCGTTGGCGGCTATCACTACCGCGATGATTTTCGCCGCAAACAGCAGGCGGCTCTGAACGTCGATGATCGGAAATACGGTAAAGAACGCGCCCACTACGGACATCAGAAACCCCGAAGCCGCCGCGACTTTCAGCCACCAGGGAGCCTGGGCGCCAAAGCGTTTCATGGCGACGATCGGAATCGCGAACAGCACCATGTAGATCAAAGCATAGAAGACATTCGCGGCGTTGTCCTGAAACTGAAATGCCTCTTGCTCTTTTACGCCGATCAAAGCGCCGAGACTAAATACCAGCGTGGTCACGCCTACGAAGAGGATGGAATTCACCGGCGTGCGATAACGCTTGTGCAACTTCGCAAACCACGCAGGAAGCAAATTATCCCAACCGGCGACCATCGGCAGGCGCGTGTTGCCGGCGAAATAGATGCTCATCAAAGCGATTTGCCGCGCCGCCACACCGAAGATCGTGATCGAAATCAATATTGATACCCAACCGAACGAACTGAAGCCGAGGCCGAGCACCTGCGGAATCGGAGCGATGAGATCGACTTTGTCCGGAGACACAAACGCCAGCACCGAACCGGTCCCGAGAATGAACATGAGCGCGATAATCGGAGCTGAGATCAAAACTGAACGGCTGATGTTGCGCGCTGGCGCGCGACATTCGCCGGCGAGAATCGCGATGTACTCGAAACCGGAAAGCGCGCCGACGGCAAGCTTGCTGCACACGTTGATGTTGTAGGTGCTGAGCTCTGGGAAGCTGACTGAAAACGGATGGTAGTTAGCGAGCGTTCCGCGGCCGGCAGTAATAAACGGCAGCAGGATCAAAGTAGCGAAAGTTATGATCAGCATCGCACCACCGAAATTCTGTACCCACTTTCCGAGTGCCAGACCTCTTCTCGAAGCCGTGACGACAAAAGTTATTAACAGCACACAGACCAGTGTCGTCATCCACTTGTTCTCGTGCATCCAATTGGCGCGCGGGCCGATTGCATAGGCGATGTTCTTCTTAATAATCAAACCGATGCCGGACATCACCAGGATGCCGAAGATCCAAAAGTTCCATGCGACCATGAACGCAACAAAATCGTCGAATGCAACCTTGGCCCATTGGTAAAGGCCGCCCTCGAGCGGCGCCAGCCGATTGAGGTAAATGACCACCGCGGCCAGCGGCAAGTAAAAGGCGACGATGGCGATCAGCCAGAAGGCCATCTGCGAGTTGCCCAGCTTGGCAGCAAAGCCAACCCACACCGTGCCGACGACGAAGACGACTTGCGTGAGGACAAGATCCCGCAGGCCGAGTTCTTTCTTGAGAGCAGTGCTGCGTGACTCGACTTCGCGTTCGATGGTGGCGAGATTGGAAGTCCCGATCTGGTTTTCGGCTTGAGTCATCGCCTTGTGATATGAACCGATCAACCAGCCCGCAAAGCGGGCGGATAATAATAGCCCCGGGCGTAAGCCCGGGGGCATCGGTGCCCATAATACTCTTGAGCCCCGGAAGGGTGACAGATGGAACTCTTGAGGAGAATTTCTGTCGCCCTCTTCGAGGGCTCGTCTTCTGACTTAAAACCCCGGCTCAGGAGCCTGTGTCAAAATCAAATTCTTTACGCCGAAGGCGTTCTCTAACTTAGCCCAGCGTAACACCCTGGGACGTGGAGGCGCATCGGAGCCTACGCTGAAAGCGTTGAATATTGACCCGATGCAAAACCTGCAACTGAACGAATTATCAAAACCCTTACAGGGTACCAGGTCGTTGGGAGTCTCTGATCCCAGGGTGTTACGCTGGGCTAAGTTAGAGAACGCCTTCGGCGTACGTAGGTTGTTTATCTTCGCGTGCCACCGAGTCTTGACACAGACTCTTTAAGACCGGGATAGGCCTCACAAATTCAAATTCGTCGCGTCAGCGACGACTGAATCAGTTGCGCGCCCTCCTGTATCAGACCTATTACATTCCACTCCTGTGGAGCTTAATCATGCGCTCGAAGTGTGATCGTGAATGATCTTCCAGCCCTGCTTCGTCTGGCGCAGAATCAACGTGAACCGACCGTGCGGCTCGTCGTTCGCGCGTTGCAAATGCCAGCGGCCCAGGACGACTGCGGCGTCTTTCCCGATAATAGTGATCTCCAGATCGGAAAACGTCAGCACGCCCATTTTGGCGCGCGAGTTGTAGGATTTCTTGTAACGATCGAGCACGCTTTGCCAGCCGCGCATTACGTTATCGCCGGAGACAAAGACCGTATCGCTTGAGCGCGCGTAGCCGTCCATGTAGCCTTCGATATCGCCGCGGTTCCACGCGTCGCGCTGCGCCTCGAGCACGGCGCGCACGGCAGCCTCAATTTTGGCGTTGTGGATTGATTGAGCGCTGGCGAAGGTCTGGAACGTCACACCGGTGCACACGACTATTGCGGTGACAAGAAAGGGCCGGAACATACCATGTCTCACGAGGCTACCTCGTTTCAGCAAAGGCTCCCGTTGGAGCCGAATGTTTAGAGCAGGCGGATAGTTTGATTCTGATTCGCCGTCAGTCGCGGCAATGTACCATGCCCGCGACTGACGGCGCCAGGTCTTCATTCGTAAGGGTGACTATAAATATTTCGGTCCTGACGGGACTTCAAAAATAACGATAATGCCCCGTGATCTTCCACGCGAACAGCACGTCTTCGAGTCTGGCGCCGGCGCCGACATTGTGAACAATCAAATAGCGCTTTTCTTTGTCAGCCCACATGTTGACGACGATGCCGATGTGATCGAGCCCGCTGCCCAGATCCCATGTCACGACGTCGCCGGGCAGATAATCGTTTGCCTCAGTCGTAACCGGCAGTGACTTACCCTGACGCTCGAAGTACGTTCTGAGATTCAGCACGCGGCGATGATCGATGTTCGCATCGGGTCCGCTTGTTCCCCATTTCATTGGATAAGCGGACCGGGCGGCGACCATGTCTTCATGAACTTCTTTCTGTAGATCGATCCCACCCTTCCGAAAAGCGCGCACAATCACTTCCGAACAGACGCCTCGATCGAGCGGCACGTCGCCGTTCGGGTAATTGATCTTCACGTATGAAGGATCATAGCCGGTGGTGAGGCTGGTTTGCTCGATTGCGCTTTCGACGACCTGTTGCAGTTGTGGTGAAGCGTTGGCTGGCAGAGGCTTCAGCGTAGAAGGTGGGGTGGGCTCGCCGACGCGGTAGCGATGTGACTGGTGACAACCCGCGTCCAGGACGAGCGCGATTAGTAAACAATAGAGAAATTGCCTCTTCGCCATCAGATGCTGAAACGATTTCTAAACCGAGTTGTTCCGCTTAGAAGTGTAGACCAACGCCCTTGCGGCTCTGCCGCAAATCATCGGTCATCCATCTTCAACTGATTGATTGACGACGAGAGAATCTGTGAGCTGTGTTTCATAAGCCACGCCCGCACATCATCGCGCATCGGCGGCACGATCTCATGACCGGCATCATAACTGCGGACTTCAACCTCACGCGCGCGCAGGCGCGCAGGCGGATAGTATTCGTCGCGCGTGCCCGAAAGATAGAGCACCGCGGCCTCGGTGGGTTTGTAGATTTCGCTTGTCTCCCAATCGCCCGGCAACCCTCCACAGATACCGATCAAGCCACGAAGCCGATCCGGATGCGTGAAGGCAAAGCGAAAATTAAGCGCGCATGTTTGCGAAAAGCCAAGCAGAAAAATCCGTTTCTCGTCAGCAACGCCCTCCGCAGCGAGCGTTGAGATTAGATCGAGCAGCGCGCGATGATGCAGCTCAACTGATTCTTCGGGACGAAAATTTGTCAGCCAGCCAAAGCCGAAACGCAGCGGTCCACCCGCCTCTTTCGGGTCGCGCAGGTGTTGATGAAAACCCTGCAACGCCGCGATCGCAAAGCCGGCGGGTGCCGCGGCCAGCGCCTCGCGCATCATCTGCCGTTTGCTCGCGCCATAGCCGTGCAGCGCGATTAGTAACGGCGCCGGACGCGCTTCAGGCGCGTGCAGATCGTAATACAGCTTGAGCTCGGCCGTTAGCGTGCGATCCACTTGTATCGTCACATCGTTTGAGTCCGTCATTCACTCGTCTCATTATCGGCAAGATCTATGGTTTGAAGAATCCATGGGCTTATAACATGCAAACTGCCGACAGATACAGGGCTGAGGGGGAGCATCCTGGATGAGTAGTGTCCTAGAGTCGTGTTGATAGGATTCGAAGCGTGGACCGGGGCATTAGCCCGACCCGTCAGGGAGGGCTCCGCTATTCCATGTCCTCAATTTGAGCCCTCCCCTTTACGGTCGGGCTACTGCCCCGCCCCGGGCAACACAACTTTAGGACACTACTTCTGGATGAGCCTCATTGCATTCGTGCGGGATGAAAGTTACGATGCTCAAGCGCGTCACTAATTCAAAGCAACTACAACCTGAGAGAGGTAAGGCTTATGAAATTCCCTGGCGGACTAAACATTCAGCAGATGATGAAGCAGGCGCAGGCGATGCAGGAGAAGATGCAGCGCGAGATGGAAGAGCTGCGCGTCGAAGCGTCGGCCGGCGGCGGCGTGGTGACCGTGCAGATGAAAGGCAATCACGAAATCGTTGCGCTGAAGATCGATCCGGAAGCCGTCAAGGAAGGCGACGTCGAGATGCTGCAGGACATGATTGTCGCCGCCAGCAACGAGGCCAATCGCAAAGTCGATGAAGCGATGAAGGGCAAGATTGGCGGAATGCTGCCACCCGGACTCGGAGGGCTGCTCGGATAAGGCCCTTATAAGTTTCAGGTTTCAAGTTTCAGGTTTCAAGCCTAGAGTTTCGAGTGGAAACGATTGAACCTGAGGCGGCATAAACCTGAAACTTGAAACCTGAAACCTCTTTATGTTGGAATACGCTGAACCAGTCACTAAACTGATCGACGAATTCAAACGCCTGCCGAGCATCGGCCAGAAGTCGGCGCAGCGGCTGGCGTTTCACATCCTGCGCATGGCCCAGACGGATGTCGAGCGGCTTGCTTCTGCGATGCTTGAAGTTAAGCAACGCATCATACTCTGCTCCATCTGCAACAACCTCACCGAAGTCGATCCCTGCCGCTTCTGCGCCTCGCCCACGCGAGATCATTCAGTCATCTGTGTGGTCGAAGAACCGCACAGTCTCGTGGCCGTCGAGAAGACGCGCAGCTACAAAGGCGTCTATCACATTCTGCACGGCAGCCTCTCGCCAATGCGCCACATTGGGCCCAACGAACTGCACCTGGCGAATCTGTTGCCGCGCCTGAAGCCTGAGAACAATGACGGCGTCCACGTGCGCGAAGTCATCCTCGCGACCAACCCCAACACGGAAGGCGAAGCCACCGCCAACTACATCAGCCGCCTATTGAAACCACTCGGCATCCGCACGACGCGCATTGCGATGGGCATGCCCGTCGGCGGCGATTTGGAATATGTCGATGAGGTAACGATGGATAAGGCGCTCGAGAATCGACACGAAATCTAGGGCAACAACAAGAAGGCAGTAAGCAGAAGGCAGTAGGCACCAAGCAGAAAGCCGAAAGGAAGTTGAACCTGTTCTGTGTTGCCCTCAAGATGGCGCAAACTTGGTAGGATTTGCCATCATGCCAGATAACATCTTTCCTACCTCTTCGTATCCGGCAGTAAGATGTTTGTGGTTTTCCTGGGATATATAGCCACAATCAAGAGCGAAGTCGACCCAGACCTGTGTTTCCGTTGCTTCTGCGTCGCAATCCGTCAGCTTGTTGATGAGCATGTTAGGGTATCGTCGCTTCCGAAATCCCTCGGCTATGTTCGCAGCCACGCTGCGCGATGAGCGACGAATCTGATCGGTAAGTGAGTAGAGTTCTTCTTTCGGAAAGCTTCTCGACAAATGGAAGATTTCCATCGCGAGCTTATAGGCCAATTGATAGACCTTAAGATCTCTGTGTCCGCGTAACATATGAGGCTCCTTTCAGTGAGTTAGTGTAGTGCTCTGCCTACTGCTTTCTGCCTACTGCCTTCTGCTTACTGCCTTCTGTTCTTCAAAATCGCACGTGCTCGACCGACGCGTTTTCCTTACAATCGACGCACGAGTCGCCATCGTCGTAAAAGTGTGCGTCAAATTCGACCAGCGACTTGATCGGAAATTCGCCGAGATGATCCGGGGCTGAAGTAAACCGAACAATTGCGCCGCAGCCAATAACCTCCGCGCCCAACTCTTTAACTAGCGCGACCGTCTCTTCAATCGCATGTCCGCTGCGGATGATGTCGTCGACGATGATGCAGGGGTTCATGTCTCCCTGATTCACGTATTGGCGAAACATGCGCCTGCCGCTTTCCTGTTCGGCCCAGTAAATCTGCTCGGCGCTCAGCGCGTCGCGCACGCCGAACGCCACCGGGATTCCGCCTGAGCTGGGACTAATGATCGAAACCTTAGGCAACTGGCTCGAGACATCTCTTTCCAGGCGAAACTTTCGACTGAGCGCCACGGCCAAAACCTTTGCCGTGTCGTAGTAACGAAACGCGAGCGGCATCTGAAAGTAATGTGGGGAGTGCTTGCCGGTTGGATAAACAAAGTGGCCCACGCGAAAGGCGCCGGTTCGTTTCAGGATTTGCATTACGGAATCCGACGACGGAATCAGATCTACCATTTTTTTGCTCCTGCTAATTTTTTCATCACTGATTTTTGCGTCGCACAGCATACATCATTCAGGGCTGTTTGCTCCATCAGCGAGCGTGCGGGTCGTGTCCTAATGTTGTGTTGTTACACCTCGCGGGGCACTAGCCCGACCGTAAGGGAGGGCTCATTTCATGCGACTCAACTCTGAGCCCTCCCTGACGGTCGGGCTAATGCACCAGCAACACAACTTCAGGAAACCACCAGCGTGCGATTAATCAATTGGCGCTGGTCTTCCGATAACGTCTCCGGCAAAGCTTCCAAGGGAAACCACGCAGCGCTTTTCACTTCCAGACCCCGCGGCCGTGCTTCGCCCTGGGCGCGACAACGAAAAACGATCTCGATATGCTTTGGTCTTCGTAGTGTTCTGACGAAGGCGATTTCAATCCGCTCGAGTTCAAGTCCAACTTCTTCGCGCAGCTCTCGGCGCAAGGCTGCTTCAGGCTGTTCAGCCGTGGCGATGAAACCGCCGGGAATGCCCCAGCCACTACCGGCGCGAAAGACGTGCTCAAGCAAAAGTACACGATCCTGGTCGTCAGTGATCACAGCCCCGGCCGTAACCGTGAATCGTGGTTGGCTAAAGCGCGACAAGAAGCGGCGCATACTTGCCGGCGTGCGGCGGAATATCGCGGCGAGAAAGTCTTTCAGCATTTGCCCGCGAGCTTAACATATGGAGGGTCCGACAAACTTCACTTTTGTCGCTTGCGTTCATCCACGGACACGTTCCTGCCGTCAGAAGGTAGGCCACTAAGCACCACGACAAACTGAAGTTTGTCGGACAGCCAGTCTCCTCATTGACGCGCCTTTCCCAGTCTCTGTAAGATTCGGTTATCGCTCGACCGAAACGCTCCGAATCACAGATGAAGCGAGGGTCATGTCCGCAAACGTTTCTGACAAGAATACAAACGAACCAGCCGCTGCGGCGCCGGCGGTACCGAAGCGGATCACAAACGCGCAGACCGTCTGCAACGAGAGGAACGAAAAGGGCAAACTCTGCAACGGCCATTTGAAACAATTGCGCACAGCCGGAGAGCCCGCCGAGGTCCATTTGCGCGGCGACGATGTGCTCTTCAAGTGTCAGATTTGCGGAAAGCTGTACATGGGTCCGCCACTGGGCCACGTACGCGATCCACAGAAGCAGAGCCGGTTCGTTGAAGCTGAACTCACGGCACTGTTGCAGGCCGCCGGTGGCACGCTTCCCGTCATCAAGAAAAATGAGAGAGGCGTTTACGTTTTGGTTGAAGCCGGGGCGGAACACGGACACGCACCAGCCAAGCCAGCGTCTGCCACGTCGACACCGCCTGCTGCTCCACCGTCCGCAAAGCCCGTCGAAACCAAAGCATCTGCAACGCCAGCCGTTGCTCCTAAAGCTCCAGTTCCTGCCGCAACACACAAAGCCGGCGCGGAGCCGAATCGCCAACTGTTCAAGAGATCAACTTACAGCGGCGTCGCCGACACTGGACCGGTGCCCGGCGAAACTTTTGAACAGAAGGTCGCGCGCTTGAAAGCTGTTTCAGCGGCCGCTAAACGGCGCGCGGAAGAAGGCGGCGGCGAAGTAGCGTCGGCAGCGGCAGCTTCGCCCGCGCCAACTGCAGCGGCGTCCGAGGTTGAGTCCGCAGCAGAGACAACACCAGCTACGCCAACCGAAACGTCCCAAGGTGCGCCTCCAACTGAAGTCGTGGCCGCACCCGCGCCATCACAGCCTGCTGCACACAAACCCACCGGTCAGGCGGATCGAACCTTGATGAAGCGATCAACTTATTGTGGTGTCGTTGATACCGGACCAGTGCCTGGCGAGACTTTCGAACAGAAGGTCGAACGCTTGCGAGCAGTTGCCGCCGCCGCGAAACAGCGCGCGGACGAAGGTGGAAGGTGAATTTCACAAATTCCGCGCATTCCACAGGTCAGGCGATCTCGGTCCCGCGTGAGCGAAATGACCTTTCCTCAACCGCGAAGCGGTTGCAACCTCCAGCCCAACGTTGCCGCTGCGGCTACGTTGGGTTCGAAGGGGATGATTAACCCAACCGCAACGCGGTTGCGTCAGTCCCAGATATAATGTTCATCCCATTCTATGGCGTGCCGTTGCAACAGCGCCCGAAGCTCGTCCTGAAAGTTCATCTTTCGGTGATGTTCAGGCTGGTCAGCGATGTATCGCTTTACTTGCTCAAGGTTGGAAGGGCTAACCGAGAAATCCGCATATCCACCCTGCCACTCGAAATCGCGAATCAAGTACTTCTCTTTTAACCACAGATTCGAAACGCGTTTCAGTTCCTTCACCCATTCCGCCTGCGTGATCGTACGACTGAAGCGGGCGAGCAAGTGGACGTGATCTTGCACGCCACCCACGATGAGGGGCGGACACTCAAGTTGTCTTGAGATACCGCCAAGATACGCATGCAACGCACTCCGCATGTTCTCATCGCGCAGAAGTGGACGGCGTTCCTTGGTAGAAAAAACCAGATGAATGTAAACGGCTGAGAGTGATTGAGGCATGAGGTTTGTCTCCTGAGCCGCAACCTCTTTTGAGGTGGCGTCGAAACACCAATTCTCTACCCAACGTAGCCGCTGCGACAACGTTGGGCTGGAGGTCGCAACCGCATTGCGGTTGCGGCTCATCTAGATTTCCGTCACCACCAAACCCTCGCGCGCGACTTTCCAATCCAGCACTCTTGCGCCCTCTTCCGCCGCGAGTGCACGTTCCACATCTGTCTTTCGTCCTTCCGTGCAGAGAAAGGCGATGCATCCGCCGCCGCCCGCGCCGCAAACTTTTGCGCCGACTGCTCCGTGGGCCATGGCCTTATCCACCAACAGGTCCATCTGCGGAGTGGTGATCGTGGGCGCGAGCTTTTTCCTGTTGGGATAGGCGAGACGCATTGACGCGGCCACTCTTTCCCAGTCGTTTCGGAGCAGCGCTTCGCGCATGCGCGACGCTGAATCGCGGATGCCTTCGAACATTTGAAACAGTTCACGGTCGCCGTCGATGTGACGCTTGAAAATCTCCCAGTTGTTGATACCGGAAAGCCGCGGCTCGCCCGTGTAACAAATGGCGACGCGCCGTTCAATTTCATCAACGTTGACATTCAGCGCCTCGCGCTCGATGCCGTCAGCGCGGAAATGGACGCACGACACCGAGCCATAAAGCGCGGAGTAGTAATCCTGAAAGCCCGCCGGCACTTTGATCACGGCGGTCTCGACGTTTGCGGCCACGATGATAAATCTTTTCTGGTCGTAACGATTGCCGACCAGACGATTCAACGCGCCCACACAGGCGATATCGAGCGCGGACGAGCCGGCGAGACCAGCGCCTGCCGGGACCTCGCTGAAGGCGGTCAAATGAAATCCCGCGGTTGGTTTGAAGAAGTGGACCAGCTTGGAGAGTAATTCGAGACGCTCTTCCTGAAAGAGTTCATCTATGCGGCCCAGGGTGGTTTCGAACCGCACTTTTAGATCGCGCGACTCGAGTATGATCCGATCGTCGTCGCGCGTTTCGATGCGGCA
>WNGK01008799.1_pt1 | contig 12504 bp, 4 predicted proteins | sample 5400601 | NCBI WGS metagenome assembly WNGK01 (sample SAMN13153376, study PRJNA577476) | soil metagenome | isolation source: 60 cm soil or saprolite under Garry oak tree replicate 1 | place: USA:California | collected 2016-06-15 | reverse complement strand
CCTCAGCCTGCCGACAATCGCGGGGGTCGTTCCTAATTTTGCTCGAAGTGGTTCATTTTCTTCTATGGGGTTTGGGGACAGGCTAGCCGTTGTGGCACCCGGCCAGAGCGCTAGCCTCTTGATCAATGCTAAGGTCGACCGGGACCCCGACCTGAAAATCACCGGTCTGTCGGATTTCGTTGTGGTAGGCGATCTCTATTCAATTGGGATTCCGGATCCCAACTTTCCCAGTAAGAAAGGGTTTACTGGCTTCATCGACTACTCTCCGGACGGAAGAAGCATCGTTGCTTCGATTTACTACGACCTGTGGATGATCAATCTTCGTGGCGACAACACGTTCCTCAGTGCCGAACGACTTACCGAGAACACCAATGGCTTCGCCGAGTGGAATCCAGCTTTCTCGCAGGACGGAAGTCATATAGCTTACACAGGCGGTGCGATCATCAGTTCCGGCCCTGGGACCGGCGGTGTGCGAGATAGAGATACGGACATCTATTCCCTTGCGCCGACGAATCATACCGTCATCCCGGTTACCACTAACTCGAACAAGGGCAGGGCGGCGCGGGCGCGTAACAATCCTATGTGGAGCCCCGACAGCGCGTGGATCGGCTTCACTGCGTATACTTCCTCGACCCCGCGTTTCTCACCATGCTCCTCACTCGTCAACACCGAGATCTTCCTGATCAAGGCCGACGGCTCGACCACCGCGACCCAGATCACCGATACCAACGGCACAAGTGTCGAAGTCTGGCCTCGCTGGGGCTGGTAGTCCGCAGAGTTGTCTCATGATTATGAAATCCGCTGCTTTAGGGGGCGCCGCACTGTTCGCGGCGTTTTCGATCGTTCAGGGCTGGTCTCTTTAGCTTTAGCTGAGAATCGACGGGAGAAACCGAAGCTCTTCCTCGATCTCCTCCGGCATGCACACGCTTTCAGCAATCTCCGCGCGCAGCAAGCGCCGGTACCTTCGCCGAAATCGGTGAACCGACATGCGCAACGCTCCGGCAGAGACATCCATTTGCTCCGCCACTGTTTCATAACGAGCCGACTCAAACCCGAACGTCGCCATGGGCATTATACTGGGCACCGCCTAACGGATCGTATCGCGGCCTATCCAGCCGGATAGTCCTGCAAATGGGAAAAGGGTTCTGGTTCCCCTCGCATCCGTTGGATTGCCGAATAAGTTGCTCATTCTACGAAATTCCCCAACAGGGCGCTAGTGCGGTTAAGAAATTCCCCAACGGCGCGGCATGTGCACACGACGAACCATTTGCGAATTCGACAGTGCGTCGAGCTCAATTTTCACGAGCAACACCTCTATCCCTCAGGCACGAGCATGCAGGCGCACCGCAACGACGATCGGACCCACATAGACGTTCATGGCGAATAAACAGGCCGTCACGAGTGACAAAGTTTACGGATTACTTCAGTAGATCATGGGAGCGATCCGAGAGCATGGGGAGTCGAAAGGAGGCACTATGTCACACCATTTCCTTGCAAGTCTTATCGTTGCCTTGAGCCGGAAGGAGAGCGGCATGAAGACGTTCATCGTCATGCTGCTCGCAATTGCAGCCATGCTCCCGGGCCAGGCGTCGGCTCAGGGGTCCCTTGAAATGATTGCCTTCGAAGGCAACGCGTACTGCGCGAGTGACCCCTCTTTATGCGTTTTGGTGCTGCGAGCTGTAGATGGATCGAAGAATGCCTCCGTCGGCGATGCGTTCGAACCGGCCTGGTCTCCGGACGGATCCAGGATCGCGTTCGTCAGATACAGCCAACGTGGACTGTTTGTGCTCAACCTGGGCGACTGGTCATTCGCGAGTGTCCATAATAGCGGCTGGTCGCCAGTGTGGTCGGTGGCAAGTTTGAATTTCGGAACATTGCGGCATTAACTGGCATGGTGAACAAAGCAACAAGAAACCGAAAGAGTTCGCTCATAAGTTTTAGTCACCCCAGATTTCTTTCGCGAGGAAGTTCTGCCGGCTTCTCTCGTGTTGGAGGTTAGGCCAATGCGTAGGTCCACGTTGTTGCTTGCTCTTCTGCTTTGCTTCTTTGGCGGCAAGTTGACCAATACCGGCACCGGAATCACAAGCACGCAGATCACGAACGGGAGCGGCGCCTACAACTTTCCGAGTGTTCCGGCGGGGATCTATTCGGTCACCGCGTCGCTGCCGGGTTTCAAGACTTCCGTGACAAGCGGTGTTCAGGTCAGTCTCGCCCCAGTAAGGGTGAACGTTACGCTCGAGGTCGGACCGCTGGAGTCGAGGGTTGAAGTCCTCGCGCCGGCGGACAACCTGCTGAGCGAAGCTTCGGCTTCGGTCGGTGTTGTGCTTACGCAGCAGCGGGTGACCGATCTTCCACTGGTCGGGCAGAATGCACTCGACCTTCTCTCGGTGTTGCCGGGCTTCCGAGAAAGCTCCTTTGCCGACTTTTTTGGCAATGGCTATGCATTCTCCGATTCACTGAACGACGGATACACCAAGGTTGGCGGCCTGAGTCTGGATTACGTCAACACGACCATCAATGGACTCAGCACAGTCAGTACAAGAGACGCCCCGTCAAGTTGGGGCCGCCAGGTTCTGACGAGCAATGTGATTAATCCCGATCTCGTCGCCGGAATCCGTCTTGTCCTCTCTCCTGTTGACGCCGAACTCGGACGCGGCAACTCCCAGGTGCAGATTGAGACGCGTTCAGGCACGAACAAATATGCGGGAAGCCTGGTGTGGAACGTCCAGAACTCGGCGCTTAACGCGAATTCATGGGAAAACAAGCGGACCCCTACGCCGACCGAGCCGGAGTGGTACAACCTCCATCAGATCACGGCCAGTTACGGCGGCCCGATCATTCGGAACAAGACATTTTTCTTTGTTCTGTATGACACGCAGATGGTCAACCGCCGCCGTTTGTTCGCGGCCCCGGTGCTCACGGACTCGGCGCGGCAGGGAATCTGGAGGTACTGGGAGGGATGGAATCCCGGCAATGCCGAAGCGCCGCAGCCTGCATCCTTTGTCGCACCAAACGTGCAGCCGAACGGGACGGCACCCTCCGTGGATTTTCACGGCAATCCTATCGCACCGCTGTTCAATCCCACCGGGGGCCCCTACACGCTTGGTGGTCTGCGCTGCTTGAGCGTATTTGGTACCGTGAAGGTGGATGGGACCCCATTTACGCAGGCGGATTGTCCGGGTGGAACGGCTGTGATCCATGCAGGCCCATGGGATCCTTTTCGTACTACTGTGGATTCGACCGGCTATATCCGAAAGATCCTGGCACGCATGCCGAAGGCCAACTATTTTGGCGGCGTCGTGGGGGATGGCTTGAACACCGCCCTCTACCGGCGGACTCAAGGCAGAAAGGGTTCCGGACTTTACAATTTCAACGCTCAAGCTGGAGTCGTTGGCTCGACACTCGACTATAACAACCGGGGCCAAATCAACCTTAGACTCGATCACAACATTACGGCCAACCACCGCGTCAGTGTGAGCTGGACTTATGAAAAATCTCCCGGCGAGGATTTGCTGGCAATCTGGGACGGCGTTCTGAATGGCAATCAATCGCGGCGGGCGCGCTTCCTCACGGTCAACGCGACATCAACGCTGTCACCGAGGTTGGTGAATGAAGCCCGCTTCGGGATGAATAACAGCCGCCAGTTTCAATCCCCGGCGTGGACCAACGTCGATCATCCGGATATTCGGGACGCGGCCCAGCAGTTCATTCTGTATGGAGGGACGAACGCCACAAACGGCAAGAAATATCCGGTCCTTTACAATCCGGGCACGAACTGGAACGGATTCATGAATCTCTTCTCAATCGACATTGCCAGTTATAACCCTCTTTACAATTATGCGGACACCGTTCGCTGGACAACCGGAAAACACTCGTTCAGCTTCGGCGGCGAGTACCGCCGCCCCTCCACGGCCGGCTACAGCGATTTTTCCCCCTACAGTCAGGCCGCCCCCGGAAACGCCGGAGGCACGGCCACGCCGCTGTTTTTCACCAACAACAATGTCACCAACGGGACTGCTTTCCTGCCGGGGTTTCTGGCAACCAGCCGAGGCAACTCGGGCGCTTTGCTGAGCACCCTCTATGGCGCGATCAACGCGCCAAACACCTACTACTGGATCGACGGGCAGGCGGATCTGAAGGCTGGAAGGTGGCAGGACCTAACGACCGGCGAAAACAGGATTCGGAATAACGACCCTTACGGGCATCAGACCTTTTCTCAGATTTCGAATGAGTGGAACTTCTTCATTAAGGATGACTACAAACTGAACAGCCGCCTTACCCTGAACCTCGGTGTTCGGTACGATTTCATAGGCTCCCCGTACCTTACAAACGGCCTCACCAATCGGATTGACGGCGGCGGCCTCGGGTTGTTCGGGGCTGGCCGTCCCGTGAATGGAGATCCCTTTAGCACGTGGTTGACGCCCGGAAACCTGTTCCTGGCAGGGTACGGGTCCACAGCCGCGAATCCGTTGCAATGCGTGCAGGGAGTCGTCAACCCTAACGGGCTTCCGGTTTCGAACTGCAACCCTGACTTGACTTCGAAATTCATATTTGTGGGTCCGAAGACCGACCATCCGGATCAGACGTTTGTGCCGGAGTCTGGACGTTTCAGCCCTGCGATTGGTTTCTCCTGGCAGGTGCCGTGGTTTGGAGACACAACCACGGTGCGCGGCGGATTCCAGCGGACCCGTGGTCAGGCGGGGCCCTATTTCGATGGTGGGCTCCAGGGCTATCTCGATGGGACAACCTCAGGTGTGAACACCAGCGACCCCGCATGGACGGCGATCTTCGCAAACCGTGCAGCCAACCTCACCGATCTGGCGCTTGCGGTTCCTGCCAAACCGTCCCGCCTGCCCAGTGACAGAGTGTTTCGTGTCGGCTCCCGGAGTTATGCTTCTGGCATCGATTATGCACATTACGACCCACACTACTCGTTACCATTTACGGACAACTGGACCCTAGCGGTCCAGCACAGTCTGCGGCGGAACATGACGCTGGAAATCCGCACGGTCAATACGTTCGGCAGGAATCTGGGAGGCGCCGGCGTCACTCGGGCTTACGCCGGCGCTAACAACGATCTCAATACTGTCAACGTGTATCACAATCCGGAACTCTTCAATGCGCTGGAGGTGACACGCGCTGGTGGAAACGACCCGTTGTTCGACCAGATGCTGATGGGGATGAATCTCAACATCGGGGTGGCGGGATATGGAGCCGTGGGAACGTGTGTGCCCGCCGGATCGCCCAATTGCGTCCTGCAGCGCGGCTCGGCGCATCTCCGAAAGTCGGGGGCGTTCGCAGCCAACCTGGCCAACGGGAATTACGCGGAGGTCGTTCAACAACTCCTCGACCAAGGGACGACGGGACCTGGTGGCTTGCAGGCGCTGCCCATCGACCCCGCCACCGGCGCCACGCTGGTGACTTCCCAGAGGGCGCTCCGCAACGGTTGCGATCGCATTGCGAACAATCTGACCGGCGGTTTCACCAACCCGGATACCGGTCTCGAAATTCTTCCGCGCTGCTTTCCGGAGAACTACCTGCTTGCCAATCCCCAGTTCCGCAGAGCCCAGTATGCCAAGAACGTGGGTTACAGCAACTACAACTCCCTTGAGGTGCAATTCACAATGCAGCCGACGGACGGACTGAGCCTCACGGCTACCTACGGCTTTAGCAAACAGATGATTCAGCCAGGCAGCGAATTTACCGATCCATTGAACCCGTCATTGGACTATCACAAGGATCTCCACAGCGGCCCCCACGACTTCCGCACCAACGGAACGTTCGAGTTGCCCATCGGGCCCAATAAGCTCCTGTTGGCCGGAAGCTCCGGTTGGCTGGCGCGCGCCGTGGAACGCTGGCAGATGGGTTTCATTTACAACTGGTCTTCCGGCGCCCCGCGGAGCTTTCTCACGGGAATCAACCATCTGTACGCCAACGGCCGGCCGAACATCGTGGGCCCGTGGACCAATCCCAAGGGGGAGGTGACATGGGACGGACAATACGGACAGTACTTCAAAGACCACTTTGCGACTTATCAAGATCCACAGTGCCTCACGGTGACAACAGCGGACAACCTGCGCTCGAATTGCTCGTTAAAAGGGTTGGCGCGGGTCGTTCCTGAGGGGACACCGGGCTCGATCCTTCTGAGTAGCGGAAGTTATGGAATTCCGCTGTTGGAGAATCCCCGGCCCGGACAGCAAGGCAACCTCGGCCGCGCCACGATGAACACGTTCGGAAGGTGGAGCCTGGACGGAAACCTCGCCAAGACGTTCCAGATCAGTGAGTCCAAGTCGGTTCAGCTTCGCATCGATGCAATAAACATTTTCAACCATCCGACTCCTATAGATCCCACTGGTTTTGGCTTCAACAGCTTTAACGACAATTTCGGTCAGATCACGAGCAAGGGCGGAAGCCGCACCTTCCAGGCAAAGCTTCGGGTCAGTTTCTAACCGCCTAATCACGCCTGCATTTCTCGGCGTCATGCTCAGTGCCGGTGGCCTGCCGCGGCTGTCGCGCCGGGCGCCGCTTCCATCGCTTTCGCCAGACCGAAATCCACACTTTGGCCTTCCGGCGCGATCTTCACGTTCGCAGACGTCGGGACGAACGTGACAAAAACAACGGATTGCTTCAGTAAATCATGAGGGTGTTCCTTTATGGAGCCGAGGCGTAGACCTTCGTGACCGCCCTTGGGCCACGTTTAGCCTGAACCCTGAAAGCGCGGGGCCGAACCTTCAATACTGGTTGCGGCTTCAGCTGCACATGTTACGAATCTATTGCACCCACCGCTCTGACCGGCGGATGGAGGGAGTCATGAAGAAGCTGATCGTCATACTGCTCGCAGTCGCAGCAGCCGCGTTCCCAAGCCAGGCGGCGGCTCAAGAGTCCAACGAAAGGATCGCCTTTGATTTCTGCGGGATTGATTTCACGGGGGATTTTTTCTTATGTCAGGTGTACCTGGTGTCACCAGACGGATCGAAGGGCGCCTTCGTAGGCGATGGCAAAGATCCAGCCTGGTCTCCGGACGGATCCAGGATCTTTTTCAAAGGGTACGACCCACAGCAAGGGACATCAACTGGGCTGTTTATGCTCAACCTTGGGGATTGGTCGATCGCGAGTTTCCCTAACGGGGGCGAACCAGCGCGGTCCCCGGATGGCCTAAAGCTCGCGTTTTCGAAAGACGGAGAACTCTACGTCATGAACGCCGATGGATCGAACGTCGTGCAACTGACCAATAACGTGGGGTACCGGTCTACCCGCATGGTCACGTGACAGCGGCACGATCGCATTCGACTGCCAGGTCGAAAGCGGCCGGGACATCTGTGCAATCAACGCCAACGGCACGGGCTTCCGCCGGCTCACGTTCGCATGGGACTCCGGGGCCAACTACTCAGCTGATGGCGTCACGATCACCTTTGTGACCGCGCGCTACGGCGGGTATCAGGTCGCGGTCATGAGTCTGGACGGCTCCGGAGTCAGTCCGGTGGCCGACGGTGTCCTCGGGATCGTCCGAACATCGTCGCCGGACGGCACCCGAGTCGTCTTCGTCGTGCCGTTTGAAGGAGGTTGCGACGCAAACCGAACTTGTCCTGACAGCATTTACGTCATGAACCGGGACGGCACGGACGCACGTCTGATCACATACGGCGATAATCCCACGTGGGCATTGTCGCTGCATCCCGTCGCCTTGTTCGTGTTGCAAGGGTGCAATGGACTGGACTGCGCCTTTGACGGTTCCGGCTCCTGGGGTGGCAACGGCTCGCTGCGCTACACGTGGGGGTTCGGCGATGGGACGCCTCCTGTGACGGAATTCGGCCCAACAGTGACCCATACTTATGCTGCCAGCGGGAGGTACAGGGTCACGCTCACGGTCAAGGATAACGCCGACGTCACTGGCACACAAAGTCAAGATCTCGACGTTGCCAACAATCTCTGGCCCACCGCCAGGTTTACATACGCGTGCAATGGATCGCAATGCAACTTCGATGGGGCCACCTCGTCAGATCCCGATGGGTCGATCGCGACCTACCACTGGAACTTTGGCGACGGAGAGGGTGCGACTGGTCTAACGGTGACTCATACATATTCCGCGGCCGGCCCGGTCACTGTCACCCTAACCGTGTTTGATAATGGGGGCGCTAGGGGCAGTCAACAGCAAGTCGTCAACTTCGTTTCTAATAAGCCACCGGTTGCGTCGTTCACGAAGGCGTGCACAGCACTAACGTGCACTTTCAATGGGTCGAGCTCCTCAGATCCCGATGGGTCGATCGTGAGTTACGAGTGGAACTTTGGCGATGGCACGCCAAGAGGAGTGACGGCGAAGACGACTCACACGTACGCGGCAGCGGTCTCTTATACGGTGAGCTTGACCGTTACGGACAACGCCGGCGCGTCCGGTTTCCAAGACGGCAATGTGACGGTCAGTCCGACGATGCACATCAGTGCCCTGGATCCCGCGGCAACGAGCCAGCAGAACACCTGGAAGGCCGTCGTGACGATCACGGTCCAGGACAATAACGGCAGCCCTGTCGAGGGTGCGACCGTGAGCGGCTCATGGGACGACGCAACAGTGTTGTCGTGCACCACCGGCGGCAACGGCCAGTGCCTCGTCTCAAAATCCGGGATTCCCAAAAGGATCCGAAGCATCACGTTCACCGTCAACAACGTGATGAAACTTACGTATGTCTACAACTTGGGCGACAACAAGGTGACCAGGGTCACAGTGAGAAACAATTAGCAAGGGATCCGCCTTTTTCACCTTGACGTCCAAAAAGTACCGAATGCTGACCGGCGAAAGCTGTCGGCTGAAAGCCGTCCGGCGGCTAACATCCGCTATCCGCTCGTCTGAAATTCGCAAAGCTCATCGGTCTGAAGTCGATAAACGAAAGGAGAAAACGTGAAAAAATTGCTTGTTCGCGGTCGGCTGAATACTTCCACTGCGCTCCCGTCCAGACGCGCGACTCGTGCATTTGTAATCGCGTGCGCGCTCGCAGTCCTTGCGCTTACCGCGGGGAGGCGGTTCAGGGCATCGAACCCTCGCCGGCTCTGACCTCACCCCATTGGTTGGGCCTCAAGTCCAAATCTCCTCGAATCCCGCCGACCAACCGGGCGTCACGATCAATCCGGGAGGTATTGTCTTGCGCCGTAATTCGATTGCTTATCCGCCCGAGGCCAGGCAAAAACGAATTGAAGGCGCCGTATTCGCGGAATTGACGCTCAGTCCCAATGGGGAGGTCGCCGACGCGCACCTGATTTCCGGCCCCGACGAATTGCGCTAGGGAGTGCTGCACTCGGTGCTGCAGTGGCTGCTATGCGGTGGGGAATGCGCCATCCCCCACCGGGGTGAGCGTGGACTTCCGGCTGCCGCGGGGCGGCGAACCGGAACCTAAAAAGCGTTGGGAACTGTGTTGACGCCAGGTTCCCCGCGTATAGAGCGTCCTGTACTTCCTCACACGTCAGCGTAATACCCTTAAGCGTTCGGAAGCGTACCTCGGTTTGTAGATTTCGGTAACGTGTTCGGGCCGAAAGGCCAGTGGCGTCGCGGCCAATTTGTTCGAGTGCATCCGCCACCAGACTTGCGGTTCTCCACGTGCATAGCGTCATCCTCTTTTTTCTCTGCACTCCTACTTTACTCACGGCTAAAAACCCGGGAATCCCCACTATTTCTTCACGAGGCGTTTCAGTTCTTCAAACCAGTTGAGGGTGACGCGGATCTCCGGATGGGAGGGTTCGCCCGAAGTGTCATCGGATGCGAGGAAGACGGCCACAAACTGTTTGCCGTCCGGAGTGATATCATAGGCCCGTGTGTCATCACCCATGAGCATCCGTTCAACGAGGGGAGTCGGATTACTAAATGCAAAACCGGCCTGAGTGCGGACATTTACGGAAATCAGCCGATATAAGCTGCTCGTCCACGTCCCGGCTTGAGGCCGATATGTTCCGGTTTGAGCTTCCAGATAAAAGAGCTTTTTTCCATCCGGGGACCACAGCGGCGATGTTCCACCGTTCGTGGTGATCTGGTACTTGGCGCCGGTTGGCGGAAACGGCTGCACGTAAATCTGTTCTCGCTTCGATTCGTCAGATGCATATGCGATCCAACGCCCGTCCGGCGAGAAGCTACCGCGCCATTCTAAGCTCCCTTTCGCTTCGATGAGGGGCTGCGGTTTCCGCCCGCCATCCAGAGGGAGCATCCAGATATCGCGGCTACCGCTGTCGTCAGTGAATGCGAGGTTTTTCCCGTCTTCCGACAGAGACGTTGCCACGATTGTTGCTTCTTTGGGTTCAGTAAGTCTCTCAGCCGATCCATTGCCGTCCGCGCGTTGCCAGTAGAGCGCACGACCGCCGTCGCGATTGGAGGTGTAGATGATTCGCTGGCCGTCGCGAGTCCAGATCGGGAAGTTGGCGCCATCGAATGTCAAGCGGCGTGGAGACGCGGCGCCGGAGAGATCGTAGATCCAGAGGTTTTTGTTTCCGCTTTCGACGACTGCAGCCACAAGTTGCTTGCCGTCCGGAGAGATGCGCGGATTCGAGTAGAGCCCCGCCGGAAACGGCAAGAACTTCTTCGCTCCCACACCATCCGTGATGGCGAGACTGGTGATGGGGAGTTGCTGGCTGCCAACGAAGTAAACCATCGAGCCGTCATTCGAGAAACTGAAGAAAGCGGCGGCCGTGGCGGCGGCCCCTGCTCGCATGACGTTCTCCTGGATCGGAACCGGAGCGCCAGCGCGTTTGAGATGCTTCTCATCGAACGGAATCGCCAGAAGATTCGAACCCAACGCATAGACGATATGGCCGGTGGGCACATAGCGCGCGTCGCTCCCGCCGTCGATCACGACTTTGCGCTCGCCCGATTTCAAAGATTGAACGACGATCTGTGCCTGATCCCAGCGTGTCGGCCCTAGGCCTTTCGTCAGGGTGAACAAAATATGTTCACCGTCGGGAAGCATCTGCGGTCCATGAGCCACTTCGCCCTTTTCACCTTTGACGATGGTTTCCGCCCTTCCGCCATTCGCAGAAACGCGCACGATTCCCTCAATGCCCTGGCCTATAACGATGCGGTCGTCCGGTCCCCAGTTCGCTCCGAACGGGTGTGAGGCGTCGGCGATATTGACGGACGCACCGCCTGTGACAGCGATCTTCTTCAGCTTGCCTTCAGGATAAACATAAAAGCCGATCCAGCGGCCGTCCGGTGAGAAAAAGGGCGTGTCCACGTCCTGGTCTGTCCCCTGGATCGGTCGTGCTTCAACCTCCGCTATTTTCCGGAGATAAAGCTGATTATTCGCCACATACACAATACTTCCGCCGTCGGGTGACAACGCGATATTGTGACGGCCTGAGCGCGTCAATTGCTGGCTCTCGGGGAGCACAAAGGAGAAGCGCGCGACGGAGGCGGCCGGCGCCGGCGCCGGACGTCGATTCCACGCGATCCCCGCTGTGATTGCGACAGCCAGGATACCGGTGACCACAAGCGGAATGGCGCGCCGCCACCAGGGCCCGCGCTCGGCCCCAACCCAGCGTACCGTTGCCCCGTGCGGGTCCGGCAGGATCGACTCAATTTCGACCCGCACGTCGGCCACAGCGTGCCAGCGATTCCTGGCTTCCTTTGCCAGACACCGGCGGATCAATTCAGGGATTTTCGGATGCAGGTTAGGCGGGAGCAACGCCAGATCGGGTTCACGCGCCAACACCGAAGCGATCACATCCGTCAAGGTGTCGCCACGGAATGGCTGGCGGCCGCTAAGCATTTCGTAGAGCACGCAGCCAAATGCAAAGATGTCGCTGCGCGGATCAGCCCCAAATCCCTTCGCCTGCTCGGGCGCCATGTATGCCGGCGTGCCCAGGATCGCGCCTGCATTTCTCGGCGCCATGCTCAGTGTTGTCGCGCCTGCCGCGGCTGTCGAGCCGGGCGCCGCTTCGATCGCTTTCGCCAGACCGAAATCCAGCACTTTGACCTTGCCTTCCGGCGTGATCTTCACGTTCCCAGGCTTGAGATCTCGATGGACCACACTCTCTTCGTGTGCGGCTTCAAAAGCCTGCGTGATCTGATGCGCGATCGCGAGCGCTTCTTCCACGGGCACGGGGCCACGCCGGATCCGATCGGCTAAGGTCTCGCCCTCGACCAACTCCATCACCAGGAAATGCCGTCCGTCCGCCTGCTCCAATCCGTACAGCGCAGCGATGTTCGCGTGATTCAGCGACGCTAGCACCTTGGCTTCCCGCTCGAAGCGCGCCACCCGCTCCGTGTCATGTGCGAACACCTCAGGCAGAATTTTGATAGCGACACGCCGTTCCAGCCTCGCATCGCGCGCCTGATAGACTTCGCCCATTCCCCCGGTTCCAAGGTGGGACTCAATCCGATAATGCAAAAGTTCTGTGCCGATGACCGCGTGACGCACGGCGACGCTCGTGTCTTCTTGGGCCGTGAGAGTGATCTCGGAATCTGTGAAATCTCTGAAACCCGATGTCGACTCCAACCCCAGTTCGACCATACAGCGCGGGCAACGTCCG
>WNGK01022227.1_pt1 | contig 12505 bp, 5 predicted proteins | sample 5400601 | NCBI WGS metagenome assembly WNGK01 (sample SAMN13153376, study PRJNA577476) | soil metagenome | isolation source: 60 cm soil or saprolite under Garry oak tree replicate 1 | place: USA:California | collected 2016-06-15 | reverse complement strand
CCGCGCCAGGTCCGGCCAGAGCGCTAGATGGCCACCGCACAGCGCCGTGCACCGCTGTCGAGCGTGCCATAACCGACATCTGGCGCGAGGTCCTTGCCGTGCCGCAGGTCGGCATCGACGACGATTTCTTCGCGCTCGGCGGCCACTCGCTGCTCGCTACCCAGGTGGTTGCCAGGCTGCGGAAGGTCACGGCAGGGACCGGCAGGCAGGTCAGCGTGATGGACCTGTTCAAGTACCCCACGATCGCCGAGCTTGCCGCGCTCATCGAGGACGAATCCGCCGAGCGCCCCCGCAGGCTGCTGTACGAGCTGACCCGCCCGGTACCGGCAGGGCAGCGGGTCTGCTCGTACGTGTGCGTCCCTTACGGCGGCGGCTCGGCCGTGGTCTACCAGCCGATCGCGGACGTGCTGCCCGCAGGGCACACGCTGTACTCGGTGGCGATCCCCGGGCACGATGTCGGGCTCGACGAGGACGCCATGCCGTTCGGCGAGCTTGCCAGGCGCTGCGCTGACGAGATCTTGCACCGGGTGGAAGGGCCGCTGGTGCTCTACGGGCACTGCGGCGTCGGCGGCGCGCTGGCCACCGAGCTCGCACGGCTGCTTGAGCTGGCAGGCCGCCGACTCGAGGCCGTGTACCTCGGCGGCGTCTTTCCCTTCGCCAGGCCGGCCGGAGCACTGACCAGACTCCGAATCCGGCTGGATGACCTGGCAAGCAACCGCAACCATGCCAGCTGGCTTACGTCCATGGGTGTGGGAATGGACGACCTGGATCCGGCGCAGGCCGACAGGATCATCGGCAACATGCGCCACGACGGCAAGAGCGCGGAAGAATACTTCACCCAGCTGTTCGCCATGCCGCAGGCGCGGCTGCACGCGCCCATCATCTCGGTGATCGGCGAACGCGATCCGATGACCGACTATTACACCGAGCGCTACCGTGAGTGGCGGTCTATCGCCGACACCGCCGCGCTCGTGGTCCTTGACGAGGCAGGTCACTTCTTCCTGCGTTACCGCGCGGAGGACGTGGTAGCGATCATCACGGGCACCCACCTCAGGATCGCCGCGGCGTCCGCTGCCGCGCCTGACCCCGAACGGATCGCAGTGCCGGGCGGCGCGGGCGCAGGCCCGTCGCCTGCGGCATCGCCGCGGTGGCGGCTTGAGGGCGTCACGCGGGATGAGGAAGCATCCAACGCCGGCCGGCCCGCCGAGCCGAGCATGCGTCGCTTCGCCGTCGTCTCCTTCGGCCAGCTTGTCTCGATCACCGGATCCTCGCTGACTGGCTGGGCGATCCCGGTGTGGCTCTACATGACCACGCGCTCGCTGGTCTGGTTCGGGCTTTCCGGTGCCTCCGTCGTGATCCCTATCCTGATTGCCACGCCTGTGGCCGGCGCAGTCGCCGACCGGTTCGACCGGCGCCGGGTCATCATGGCCGGAGCGTGCCTGGCCGTAACCGTCGAAGTGGCGTTCGCGGCAGCGCTGTGGACCGGCCACGCCGTGCTCGGCCTGGTCTACCTGCTGGTATGGCTGCTCTCTCTGGCTGGCACGTTCCAGCGCGTAGCCTTCACCGCCGCGGTTCCGCAGCTTGCGCCAAAACGATATCTGGGCCACGCCAACGGAGTGGTGCAGCTGATCAACGGGGTAGCGCTGCTGTTCGTGCCGCTGCTGGCGGCGGGCCTGCTGGCGGCGATCGGGCTGAAGGGCATCCTGGGAATCGACATCGCCAGCTACGCCTTCGCGCTCAGCGTCCTGGCAGTCACGCGCTTCCCTGATCTGCTTGGCCGCCGGCGCAAGGAGACCTTCCGTGAGCAGCTACTCGGCGGCGTCCGGCTGGCGGCCCGGACGCCCGCCTTCCGGGCCATACTGATCTTCTTCAGCATCGGCAACCTGTTCTACAGCGTGCCAGTGCTGCTCGTGACCCCGCTGGTGCTGGCTTTCGGCACGCTCGGGCAGGTCGGGCAGGCGGCGTTCGCCGAGGGCGTTGGCATGCTTGTCGGCGGCGCCGCGATGGCGGTCTGGGGCGGCCCGCGCAAGCGACGCATGCTTGTCAACATCGTCGCGATCGCGATCTCCGGCGTCTTCGTGATGCTCACCGGCATCAGGGCAAGCATGCCTGTGGTGCTGGCCGGTGTCTTCGGTACCGCGGTCGCGCTGGCGCTGGCCAACGGCATCTACCTCACGATCATCGAGGTGAAGATGCCGCAGCGGTTCCACGGTAGGCTCATCGCGCTCACCCAGACCATCACGTGGGCGACGTTGCCGGTCGGGTTCGCGTTGCTGCTGCCGCTGACCGGCAAGCTGAATCCACTGCTCGCGCACGGCGGCGCGCTCGCTGGCACGGTCGGGGGAGTGATCGGGACTGGCCCTGGGCGCGGCCTTGGATTCGGTTTCGTCGTGTTCGGGTTCGCCATGACGGTGAACGCAGTTGTGCGGCCATCGGCCCTGGCCAGAGCGTCACCGAAGACCTCGCGGCGGGCTCAGATGCCGGCGCCAAGTGCGCGAAGGCCGGCCATGTCAACTGACCACGAGACGTTCTGGCGCGACTACCTCGAAGGCCACACCCAGACGCGGCTGCCGCGCTGGGCCGCTGAGCCAACGGCGGGTGAGGTATGTTCGGCCAGCACCGTGACAGGCGCGCTTGCCGGGCTCTCGGCGATGCTCGGCGAGCCGCCGCGGCGCCTGGTTCTCGCCGCGCTCGTACGGGTCGTGGGGATGCTCGCGGCCGAGACCGACGTAACGATCGGGTACCGGGAGACAATGTCGGAGCCCGCCGTACCACTGCGGGTGCAACTGTCCGGCGGCTCCTGGCGGGACCTGATCGCCATGGTGAAGACGGCGGAGCTGGCGGTCGCCGCGCATCGCGGATATCCGCCGCCGACGACCGGGCAGGTGTTCGATGTCGGCTTCGGGCCTGGTCTCGCCGCCGGTGCGGCGCCGGCGGCGTCGGCGGCGCTGGCCGTCGCGTGCGCCGGCGGCCGGCTCTCGCTGAGCTGCCGCGGGCAGCTTTTCGACGCGGAGTACCTGGCCAGGTTCGGCGGCTATCTGACCGTGGCGATGATCGCGATGGCTGCCGATCCCGGCGCGCCCTATCTGGAGGCGGATCTGAAGTCAGCTAGCGAACGCGACCACCTGGTGCACGGGCGGGCCGGCCCGGCGCGTCCGCTTCCGCAGGACCATGCGCACAAGCTCGTTGCCCGGCAGGCGCGTGAGCGGCCGGGCGCGATCGCCGTGATCCACCGCGACCAGCAGTGGAGTTATGACCGCGTGAACAGGGCGGCGAACCGGATCGCGCACGCGCTGCTTGCCGCCGGCCTGCACGCGGAGGACGTGGTGGGGGTCGCGACCGAGCGCTGCCCTGGCTGGCTCTGCGCGGTGCTCGGTGTGCTTAAGGCCGGCGGCTGCTACCTGCCGGTTGAGCCGGAGTTCCCGCCAGCGCGGGTAGCGGCGCTGGCATCGCGGGCGAACGTCCGGTTCCTGCTGACCGAGCCGGGCGGGCTCGCCGCGCTGGCAGGGACTCCTGGCCTGTGGTCAAGGCCGGTCCAGGACCTGCTGCACAGCGACCTTCCCGACGCGGATCCCGCGGTCGCGGTGGGACTGCGCCAGCTGGCGTATGTCTATTTCACCTCAGGCTCGACTGGCGTTCCCAAGGGCGCGATGTGCGAGCACCTGGGCATGATCAACCACCTCACCGCGAAGACCGGCGAATTCGGCATCGGGTGCGACGACGTAGTCGTGCAGAATGCGCGGCAATCCTTCGACATCTCTCTGTGGCAGCTCATCGCGCCGCTCACGGTGGGCGGCCGCACTCTGATCCTGCCCGACGACGACATTCTTGACGTGCGGCGGCTGACGGACGCGGTTGTGGCAGGCGGCGCTACGGTCTTGCAGGTCGTGCCCTCCTATCTGGATGTGCTGTTGCGCTTCCTCGAAGAGAACCCGCGCGGCCTTGGACGGCTGCGGCACGTGTGCGTCACCGGTGAGGCGATCAGCAAGCCGCTCGTCAACCGGTGGTTCGCGAGCTACCCGCGGATCACGCTGGTCAACGCCTACGGTGCGACCGAGGCGTCCGACGATACGACGCATGAAGTGATGTCGGCGCCGCCGCCAGGTGAGCTCGTGCCAGTCGGCCGGCCGGTCAGCAATGTGACGGTATATGTGCTCGGACCCGGCGATGGCCTGCGGCCGCTCGGCACGCCGGGAGAGATCGCGTTCTCCGGCATCTGCGTCGGCCGTGGCTACATCAACGACGCGGAGCGCACCGCGGAAGCGTTCGCCGCCGATCCGTTCCGCCCAGGGGAGAGGATGTACCGGACCGGCGACTACGGTCGCTGGCTGCCCGGCGGGTCGCTGGAATTCCACGGCCGCCAGGACGAGCAGGTCAAGATACATGGCATCAGGATCGAGCTCGGCGAGGTGGAGAGCCGCGCGCGTGAGCATCCGCGGGTGCTCGCCGCGTCCGTGGTGGTGGCCCCGTTGCCGGGCGCCGGGAAGAGCCTCGTGGTTTTCTACACCACCGCCGATGGCCTCACCCCGGCTGAGCTGCGCGAGCACCTCGCTGGCTCGCTGCCGGCGAACGCCATGCCCGCCCGCATCGAGTGCATCGATGAGCTGCCGCTGACCGCGAATGGCAAGGCGGACAAGCGGCTGTTGACCAGCCGTGCGCTGCGGGCGCAGGTGCCGCCGGGCCCGGTGAGCCGCGTTCCGCCGCGCACACCCACCCAGCGGCGCATCGCGCAGGCGTGGGCGAAGGCGATGAACCGGCCGGTCACCGACATCGACTGCGACGACAGCTTCTTCGAGCTCGGTGGCAGTTCGCTGTCCGCGCTCCGCGTCGTGGCCGCCCTGGATGGGCTGATCTCACTGGATGATCTGGTGCGCAACCCGGTGCTCAGCGCGCTCGCGTCGGTCGCTGACGGGGCTGGCCGCGAAGCTGGCGGCTTGCTGCGACTGATGGCTGGCCCGTCCGCCGGCCCGTCGGCGGCGCTCGTGTGCGTTCCGTACGCGGCAGGCACCGCGATCAGCTTCCAGGCGCTCGCCGCCGCGCTCGCTGGTATCGACGGCGGCCTCGCCGTATACGCCGTGCAGCCGCCCGGCCATGACCTGTGCCGGCCCGATGAACCGCTGGTGGAGCTGACCGAGCTAGCCAAGCTGATGGCCGGTGAGATAGCCGCGATCGACGCCCCTGTGGCCCTGTGGGGCCACTGCGCGGGAGCCGCCGCGGCGATAGAGGCGGCCAGGCTGCTCGGCGACCAGGTGCGGCACGTGTTCGTGGCCGCGAGGCCGCTCGAACCTCCCGCTGCGCTCGCCAAGGAGATAGCAGCCGTGCTGGCCGCCACGGACATCAGTCTTGGCATTGAGCTTGCCGCTGGAGGCTGGCTCGACGGGCTTGCCGGGGCCGGGCTGAGCCGGGCGGACCAGGCCTTCATCGGCCGCGTCTACCGGCACGACACGCGAATCGCCAACAAGTACCTGATCGAGGCGTCGCAGACCTGGCGCCAGCGGCTGGGCTGCCCAGTGACCGTGGTAGCCGCCCGTTCGGATCCGCTGACCAGCGGCTTCCGGGAGCACTTTGTTGCGTGGAGGGCGTTCAGCGGCGAGGTTTCGCTTGCCGAGCTTGACGATGGCGGGCACTATTTCCTGCGCACCAGGTCCGGGCAGGCTGCCGGCCTGATCCTGCGCGTGCTAGAGCGAACCGCATGAAGCTCACCGGCCGCATCGGTGCAGAGCCTGCGGAGGTATGGCACAACGAGGTGCTCGCGCCGCAGTTCGGCTACGAGGCAGCGCACCTGCTGCCCTGGTATGTGGCGGTCGAGAAGGTCCTGCTGCTCGAGTACGTACGGATGGGACTGGCCAGCGCCGACCACGCGGCCGCACTGGCGGCCCGGCTGAGCGAGATCCAGGCAGCCCGGCTCTTCCCCGACCCGGCAGAGAACATGTCGGACATCGCACTCGCCGTGGAGCGGCACGTCGCGACTGGACCGGTGCCGCCGTTTGCCGCCTGGCATGCCGACCGCAGCAGAAACGACCTGCAGGCCTGCGCGCAGCTGCTGTCCGGCAGGGACGAGCTCATGTCGGCAGCCGAGGCGCTGCTTGACGTGGGCAGGGCCGCTCTCCTGCTCGCCTCAGCTACGGCCGCGATCCCGATGCCTGGGCACACGCATCTGCAGGCGGCGCAGGTGATCACGCCGGGCTTCTATCAGGAGCTGAGCTGGGATACCGGGCGGATGGCGCGGCTGCTCGGGTTCTCCCGCCCCGCACCGCATGCTCTCGTCGCCGTCGCCTCACGCGGCTGGGCGCTGTCCGTGGCAGGCGATCTGTCCGCCTACGGCGTGGCGCTGAGCCGGTTCGCCACCGACCTGATGATGTGGGGCAGCAGCGAGTTCGGATATATCGAGCTTCCTGATTCGCTGTCGGGAATCTCATCGGCGATGCCGCAGAAGAAGAACTTCCCGATCCTGGAACGCATCCGCGGGCGCAGCGCCCACCTGATCTCGTTCGCCCTCGACCTTGCCCTCGCGCAACGCAGCACGCCGTACAGCAACATGGTCGAGGTCTCGAAGGAATCGACCGCGCACCTGTCTGCGATGTTCGCCGCGCTGCGGTCCACCGCGGCGCTGCTGACCACGGTGCTCGAGAACCTGCGCCTGCGCCAGGACCGGATGCTGGCCGCATGCGAGCGCGAGTACCTGGGCGCCTTCACCCTGGCCAATCTGCTCACCCTCCGGGCAGCCATGCCATGGCGATCCGCGCAGGTCGTGGTGGGCCGCTATGTGGTGATCGCCACCGAGCGCGGGCTGCCGCCAGCCGAGCCAGACGGCGAGCTGCTCGCTGAGCTGGCGCTGGCGGCCGGCCACCAGGTGAGCGAGCCGGCCCGGCTGCTCGCCGAGGCGTTCGATGTCGGCGCCGCGCTGGCGGCCAAGCAGTCGCCTGGCTCGGCCAACCCAGCGGCGGTCAGCGAGCTCCTCGCCGCGCAGCACGCGGAGTACGACGCGATCGGGTCGCGGTGGGCGGCCAGGCGCACGGCCACCTCTGATGCCGTCGCCAGCATCGATGACGCGTTCAGCGAGAGTCCGTCGTGACCCGGCCGAACGTCGTGGCACCCAGACCCGGTGTCGACCTCCGCGCTGGCGGCGGCCACGCGTTCGGCTCCTTCGGCGAGCTGCTGCAGGGAGTGCTGCCCGGCGACATCGACTTCCTGGTGACCTTCCCGATCGACCGCGGCTCGCGAGTCAGGTTCCGGCTCGACCCGGGCGGCGAGCTGCGGGTATTCCCTTCGCACAAGTGGAAGGCGCTGGCGCTGGCCCGGATGCTCATGGAGGCGGCAGGCTGTGACGGCGGCGGCACTCTGCTCGTTGACAGCGAGCTTCCCGTGGGGAAGGGCCTGGCCAGCTCCTCTGCGGATCTTGTAGCCACTGCCAGGGTGCTCGGCCAGGTGCTTGGGCTGGATATGTCGCCGCCGGTGATCGAAGACTGGCTGCGCCGCATCGAGCCGACGGACGGCGTGATGTACCCGGGAGTGGTCGCGTTCGAGCATCGGCGCGTCCGCCTGCGCGCCTTCCTTGGGACGCTCCCGCCAGTGACGGTCATTGCCGTCGATGAGGGCGGGCAGGTCGACACAGTCGCCTTCAATGGCTGTCGCAAACCGTTCTCCGAGGCGGAGAAGCGCGAGTATGCCCGCATGCTCGACCGGCTCACGGCAGCGGTATGCGCCGCTGACCTGGCCGAGGTCGGGGCCGTGGTGACCCGCAGCGCCATGCTCAACCAGCGCGTGCTGCCGAAAAGGAACCTTGATGCCATGCTGGCGATCTGCCGGGAAGCCCGCGCGCCCGGCGTGGTGTGCGCGCACAGCGGGACCGTCATCGGCATCATGCTCGCCGACCAGCGGGAGGATCATCAGCCGCGGCTCGCCCAGGTCAGATCCGCCTGCGAGCTGCTGCCTGGCACCGTTTCGGTGTTTCATTCCAAGAGCTTCGACGCGGAACTGACCCGTGCGCTTTGACTCGGTCATCGACGCCATCGGGCACACGCCGCTCGTCCGCCTCCGGGTGGCCGCCGCGGCGGGCGTGGCCGTATATGCCAAGCTTGAACTGCAGAACCAGTTCGCCATGAAGGATCGGGTGGCCAAGCAGGTCATCCTGGACGCCAAGCGCAGCGGTGCGCTGGCCGATGGCGCTCCGGTGATCGAGAGCTCGTCGGGAACGATGGCGCTCGGGCTGGCGCTCGTCGGCAGCTACCTCGGCCACGAGGTTCACATCGTCACCGACCCCCGGATCGACCCCATTACCCTGGCGAAGCTCGAGGCGCTCGGCTGCACCGTGCACATCGTGCAGGCGATGACCGGGCAGGGCTGGCAGAGCGCGCGGCTGGAACGGCTCGCCGCACTGATGTCTGACCTTGACGGCGCGTTCTGGCCCCGCCAGTACACAAACCCGCAGAACCCGGCCGCCTACCGGGCGCTCGCCGACGAACTGCGCGCGGATCTCGGCCACCTGGATGTGCTGGTCGGATCGGTGGGAAGCGGAGGCTCGCTCTGCGGCACAAGCCGGGCGCTGCTGCCCGACATGCCCGCACTGCACGTCGTCGGCGTTGACTGTGTAGGCAGCGTGCTCTTCGCTCAGCCGGACTGGCCGCAGCGGCGACAGAGCGGCCTGGGCAACAGCCTGCAGCCAGAGAACATCGACTACTCACTGATCGATGAGGTTCACTGGCTCGCCGATGACGAGGCGTTTCATGCGACCCGCATGCTCGCGCGCGAGCAGAAGATCTTCGGCGGGAACACATCGGGATCGGTCTATCGGGTGCTCTGCCACCTCGCCGAGAACGCCATCACGGGGACCCGGCTTGTCGGGATCTTCCCAGATCGAGGTGACCGCTACGTCGACCCCGTCTACCGGAGCCCGCTCGGGCCCGTGGCGGCGGAGCCAGCCGAGGTGCCCTATGGTGCGGCGGTGGCCTCATGGTCCTGCGCCCGCATACCGCGCGGCCGACGGCCCAGTTTGGTCTTCGTGGAATCCAACACGACGGGGACGGGCATGCTGGCGCTGCGGGCCGCCGCCAGACTGGGCACAGCTCCGGTGCTTTTTACCGGCAAGCCGGACAGATACGCCGGGCTGCGCGACATCCGCTGCGAGGTCGTCGAGTGCGACACAAACAATGAGCCAGCTCTGCGGAATGCGGTGCGGTGTCATGCGGCTGGCCGGGTCGCGCTGGCCGGGATTACGACCACGAGCGATTTCTATCTCGTCGCTGCGGCCGAGCTCGCCACCGAATTCGGCCTGCCGGCCAACCCAGTGCGAGCAATCCAGATCTGCCGTGACAAGGCACTCACGCGCGACGCGCTGCGCGCCGCCGGCGTTCATCAGCCTCGCTTCCGGCAGGTGCGGCACCTGGCCGACGTCCCGAGCGCGGTGGCAGAGGTCGGCCTTCCCTGCGTGGTGAAACCGGCCGACGACTCGGGCTCCAACGACGTGCTGCTGTGCGAAAGCGCCGAGGCGGCGATCACGCACGCGGCGAAGGTGCTGGCCGTCAGATGGAATGTGCGGGGCCAGCGCACCGCAGGCACCGTCCTGGTCGAGGAGTATCTGCCAGGCGCTGAGCTCAGCGTCGAGATGTTCAGCGTGGCCGGAGAGGCGACTTGCGTGGGCTTGACGCGCAAGAGCGTCACCGGACGGCCTTACTTCGTCGAGTCCGGCCACATCTTCCCGGCCGGCCTGCCGAGCATCGCAGCTTCCGACGTGCTGGACACAGTGACGCGCGCGCTGAAGGCGGCGGGCCTGGAGCTTGGCGCCAGCCATGTAGAGGTGAAGCTCACCCCGGCCGGAGGCGCCATCGTGGAGATCAACGCGCGGCTGGCTGGCGGCATGATCCCGGAACTTGTCCGGCTGGCGACCGGCATCGACCTGCTCGAGCAGCAGTTGCGCGCGTTCGCTGGCTTGCCGGTCCGGCTGACGCCGACCAGGGACCGCTGCGCCGGAATTCAGTTCCTGCTCGCGCCCCGCGCTGGCGTGCTGGTCAACGTCGGCGGCGCGGCCGCCGCCCGCCGGGAGGCTGGAGTGGAGAGCGTCGTGGTAAAGGCGCCGCCGGGAACGGTGGTGCGGCCCGTGCGCAACGCCTACGACAGGCTCGGCCACATTGTCGCGACCGGCGGGTCGGCCAGCGAGGTCGAGGCAGCGCTGCAGGCCGCCGCCGCGCACATCAATGTCATCGTTGACGAGGAACCCATAGATGATCGAACTGCGTAGCGACACGTTCACGCTGCCGCCGGAGCGAATGCGGGACGCAATCAGGTCCGCGCAGCTCGGCGACGACGTATACGGCGAAGACCCGACCGTGGGCAGGCTGGAGCGGCTGGCCGCCGAGCGGCTGGGAAAGGAGGCAGCGTGCCTGATGCCAAGCGGCACCATGGCCAACCTGGCCGCGATAATGGCACACGCTCCCCGAGGCACCAAGACGCTCGTCGGCGCTGAGTCTGACATTTATCTCTACGAGGCGGCCGGCGCGTCGGTATGCGGCGGCATCGGCTACGAGCCCATCGCCAACCAGCCTGACGGCACCCTGGCGCTCGGCGATCTCGATGCGGGTTTTCCCGAAGACGCAGCCGACCTGCAGTTCGCGCTGCCTGCGCTGGTCTGCCTGGAAAATACTCAGAACCGCTGTGGCGGCGTGATCCTGCCGCAGGCGTACCAGGCCGAGGTGGCCGAGCTGGCACGCTTCCGCGGAGTGCCTGTGCACCTGGACGGCGCCCGCATCTTCAACGCCGCGAGCGGGCTTGGCGTGTCCGCGGCGGAAGTCGCGCGCTATGCCGACTCAGTCCAGTTCTGCCTGTCCAAGGGCCTGCGCGCACCGATCGGATCCGTAGTTGCTGGCGCCGGTGACTTCGTTGCCGCTGTGCGGCGAATACGCAAGATGCTCGGCGGCGGGATGCGCCAGGCCGGGGTGGTCGCCGCGGCCGGGATCGTCGCGCTAGAGGAGATGACAGACCGCCTGATCGAGGATCATGTGCTGGCCCGCAGGCTCGCCGACGGACTCGCTGCGATCGGAGACATCGAGGTCGCGCCGGTGCAGACGAACATCGTGCTGTTCCGCGTGACCGGCGAAGGCTTCAGCCCGGTGTCCTTCGTGGCCGCTGCGCGGCAGGCCGGCGTCGCGGTCAGCGAGTTCGGGCACGGCCGGATCCGCGCCGTCACCCATGCCGACGTGACGGCGGCAGACATCGACCAGGCACTGGACGTCATCGAGCGGCTAGTGACCCCCGGCCCGCGGAGCGGTTCGGCGGCGCCCGCTTCGCCACGGAGGGCGTAACGGCGTGAGTACCCCGCTGGAGATTAACGTCACCGCAGACCGGCCGGTGACAGTGCAGGCCCACGGTGCCGCCGATCCGCCACGATGGGCCGCGGAACACCGCGAGAAAATCACCGCGCTGCTGCTTACGCATGGCGCATTGCTGGTATCCGGCCTGCGGCTCGGTACGGCCGCGGAGCTGGCCGAGCTACGCACCGCGCTCGGCTTGCGTCCCGCGCCGGTGCGGGAGCAGTTCGCCGAGCGCCGGGCGCTCGGAGATGGCGTGTACTCGGCACCGGAATGGCCTCCCGACAGGGAGCAGTGCCTGCACCACGAGCAGGGGTACGGCATCGAGTTTCCGCGCGTGCTGCTGACGACCTGCTTCACTCCGCCGGACACCGGCGGCGCGATGCTACTTGGTGATACCCGCGCGGCGCTCAGCCAGTTGCCGCAGGAACTCGCGGCGCGGTTCCGCGCCGAGGGCTGGCTGCTCGAGCGCAACTTCCGCCCCCACTTCGGGCTGCCATGGTCGAGCGCGTTCAGTGTGAGCACCCCGGATGAGGCAGAGAAGTTCTGTGCCGAGCGGCTTATCGGCTACGCCTGGGACTCCGATGGTGCCTTGCACGTCACCCAGCGGCGTTCCGCGATCGTACGCCATCCGGTTACCGGAGATGAGTGCTGGTTCAACGACGTGGCCTTCTTCAGCCAGTGGAGCGTGGACCCGGAGGAGCGTAATGTGCTGCTATCTGCATTCGGCAGGCGTGGCCTTCCTTTCAATACGCACTACGGCGATGCGGTACCCATCCCAGAAGAGGCCTGGCAGAGCATACTTGACGCCTACGACGCGGTGATGCACCGCGTCCGGTGGCAAGCGGGCGACCTGCTGCTTAGCGATAACATTCTGTGCGCTCACGGGCGCGAGCCTTATTCGGGCCGCTGCGACCTGGCGGTCGCACCGACCGAGACGGTGTCCCTGGCTGAGTGCCTCCCCGGCGTCGCTCCGCTGCCCGGTGAGCTGGCCTGAGCCTGCCGGTATCGTGCTGTGCGCCGGGCCGCGTTCAGCGGGCGCGGCAGCGGTCCCTGTCGCGCGCCAGCGCGGCGTGCAGTTCCATCAGGTCGGCGGTGATGACGACGCGCAGGCCGCTCGCGGCATGGTCGCGGCGCTCGGCCACCCAGCGGCCGCCTTTCCAGCCGAGCAATTCGCGGCTGAACCGGAACGCCGGGTACGC
>WNGK01006287.1_pt1 | contig 12506 bp, 20 predicted proteins | sample 5400601 | NCBI WGS metagenome assembly WNGK01 (sample SAMN13153376, study PRJNA577476) | soil metagenome | isolation source: 60 cm soil or saprolite under Garry oak tree replicate 1 | place: USA:California | collected 2016-06-15 | reverse complement strand
TCCACGGATCCTCATCTGCTGGCGCAGAATGCGTTTAATGCCGCTGCCTCGGGGCTCAGTGTCGGCAACCCGCTGACCGTCGTCGTTCCTTCCAACGCGCCAGCGTTCTCCTGTGCCCAGACGGGGGCCGCGTCGAGCATTTTCGTGATGATTCCAGGAGTCCTGGCACAAGGCCATCCTGGCTCAACGAATTGTTCATCGCCAAATATTGGCTTCATTGGCACGCCGGCGTTCTTCAACTTTTTCCGGCCTTCCGGGCCCAATCCGTCCTTCGCGGGGCTGGTTACCGGAATTCCCGCGGGCGCCGTACCCTTTCCATGTTTCTCGGCTGGCATTCCCGCAGGTTATGCGGGAGAGGTCGCGCTCGCGAAGTGCGCAAGCTACCCCGGCGGCTTCGGCGTTCCTGTGCCCTTCAACAGCGTCGACGCGCAGCTCTCCAACGGCAACTCCTGGTACAACGCTTTGACTTTTAATCTCTCCAAGCGTTTCTCCAAGGGCTTTGAGTTGCTCTCCAGCTACACCTGGTCCCATTCCATCGACGACTCGACCGACCTGCAGTCTCCTCTCGAGCCTCAGGACAGCCGCTTCCCCAACCTGGAGCGTTCCAATTCCGTGAACGACCAGCGCCACCGCTGGGTGAACAGCGCCGTCTTTCAAGCAGTTGGGGCTAAGTCCGGCGATGGTTTCTTCAAGCATCTGATCGGCAATTTCACTCTTGCCCCCATCATTGAATATTCTTCCGGCCGGCCCTTCAACGTCATCACCGGCACGGACACGCGCCTCGATTTGGGCGCGTCTCAGGCTCGGCCTTCCGTTGGAGGGGCCACGTCGTCGCCCTTCATCCCTGGCGTGACCTTCGGTCCAGCCAACGTGTGCCTCAACAACGATGGCACGACGTTCACGGTGCCCCTCGTTTCTCCCCCTGCAGGCTGCAATGGAAACCTCGGCCGGAACAGGTTTACATCACCTAACTTTTTCCAGGTGGATATGCGTCTCTCCCGGCGCATTCCCTTCGGCGAGCGCTTCAAGATCGACGTCATCGCCGACGCTTTCAACCTCCTCAACCGCACCAACGTTGCGGCCGTCAACCAGCTGTGCGACCCCTTTGCCGGCTCGACCTGCAGCGCAGGCCAGCCAACCGCTTCTTACGACGCGCGCCAGTTCCAGTTTGCCCTCAAGCTGAGCTGGTAACTCTCAACCACATTCAAACCTTCCTCGTAGGGGCGCAGCATGCTGCGCCCCTTTGTTTTGGCGTGCCGCACTTTTCGCCTTTAGCCGTCCCCCTTTTCGTCCCTTCGACTTTCAACTTTCGACCTTCGACCTCTGCTAAAGTAAGAAGATCGTTTTCCGGCTTCGTTTCGGAGAGTGAATGAACGCATTCTTGATTGGCGGCGTAATTCTTGTGGCCATTCTGGTGATCTGGATGACTTTGCAGAACTTGCAAGGCCGCCAGAAGAGCGGCGCCATCGAATCACAGATGAACGAATTGCGGCGAGACTTGCAGACCATAGCAACGTCGCAAGCCCAGAGCACCGGACAATTGGAAACCATCGCTAAGAGTGTCGCGCAGCGCCTCGATAGCGTGACTCCCGCCTTGCAGGACGCGATCAAGAACTCCGCCCAAATTACCGGCCAGATGACTTCCGACGCGCAGACCAAAATGGCCGACGAACTCAAAAACACGCGCGACCAGATCAGCCAGATTCAGCGGCAGCTCGGCGAAGTCCAGCAAGCTGGAAAACAGATGTCCCAGACCGCGCAGACACTGGAAGGAATTTTGGGCGGTGCCAAGTCCCGCGGCTCCCTGGGCGAAGTGACTCTCGAGCGCTTGCTCGAAGATTCCCTTCCTTCCGCGCAATACGCGATGCAGTACAAGTTTTCGAGCGGAGAAACGGCCGACGCCGTGATCAAGCTCCGCGACAAGAAATTAATGGCCATCGATTCGAAGTTCCCGCTGGATGCCTATCGCAGAATCAGCACCGAGGGTGACGAGGCCCGCCGGGCCTTCGTCACTGCCGTCAAAGGCCATGCCGATGCCATCACCAAAAGGTACATCGTGCCCGACGAAGGCACGCTCGATGTGGCGCTAATGTTCGTGCCTTCCGAAAGCGTCTACTACGAACTCCTCATGACCACGGATAGCAAAGGCCAGCCCCTGGACGCCTATTGCCGCGACAAAAAAGTCATCGCCGTTTCGCCGAACACTCTCTACGCGCATCTCTGCGTGATCGCCATGGGCCTTCGCGGCATGCAGATGGAAGAAAATGCCAAGCGACTTCTCGAAAGCCTTTCCGGAATGGAAAAGCAACTCGAAAAATTCGCAGACAAGTTTGGAACTCTGGGCACGCACTTGAAGAACGCCCAGCAAAGCTACAGCGAATCAGACAAGCTGTTTGAGAAAGCTCAGAACACTCTCCAAACCATGCTCGGCGCTGGTGTTCCTGAGCTGCCTTTCGACAATCCCCCGGGCGCCCTCGAGCTGCCTCGCGAAGCCAGCGCCAAGAAAGGCGCTTGATCTCAGCTTCCCGGGTTTGTGCCGGGGTCGCCAAAACGCCTCCAAATTTTCCTTGATCTCCGACGGTAATGTGATACAATTCTTTTCAGGCCAATTTGCGCAGTTCTTCAAGTCCTCTATTCCTCCGCAATTTTCAGAAGCAAGGATTTACGAACTGACCGTTCCTCACTGTAACTACCTTAGAATGAACACTACAAGGAACAAGGGAGGAAGGAGCCATTTTGCACAATTTTAGTGCAACGTAAGTCCCTTTAGAATCAACACTTGTAGAGATACCCGCAAGTGTTGATTCTAAATCCTTACACATGACTCAAGTCCTTTAGATGCAACACTTGTAAAGTACCATTCGTCAAAAACCCCACAAATCCACACAAATTACGTGTTTTGTTGTGTTTGTAAGCCACTCGCACTTGGACAACTCGGGACAAACACCCCGCAAAATACCCTCGGATTGGTAACACTGGTAACAAACGGCTCACATATCCTCTGGTGGTGTGCCACGCTTCGGCATGAAGGGAAACGCCACCTTCCAAATGGCATCGGACCATTTAGGCGGGAGGATATAAACCACGAGGAAGAACCACAGCCAGAACACGAGCCACAAACTCAGGTAGGCTTCAATTGGCCCGGGCGGTTGGCAATCAGGGCATGGTGGTATGGGATAACCGTCAAACATCGGCGTCACCTCGCATGGGAATGCGCGGGACGCACTTAGCGTGTTGTACGATGTACCTAGCCATATCCGCCTCGTTAACGCGAGCGGTTTGGTCAGGGGCGCATCGAAGTTCACGCTTCGGTGCGTCCCGCTCCATTACCCTACTACTTGCCTTACCCCAAAACAACTAGTGAGTTACTCGGCTGCCAAAGAAGATTGCACATAGCAGCACCACGGCCACTCCGAGCACGAATCCGAAGCTGAAACTGGGCATGTGAATTCGCTGGCTGACGCCCGCAAAGAATCCGTAGCCCAGTCGCTTGCCAATGAATGCTCGCATCGTTGTTTCCTCCTTCACGGTTTCCAGTTTGAGAGCAGAAGTTTTTTCATCCAGCAGTCCGGGCACATATCGTCGGGCTGTATCATCACGGGCGTTAGCGCCTTGCACTGGTGGCAGAGAACCATGTACTCCGCAAAGGCGACCGGGCGGCAAATCACTCCCAAGTCTTTGGCGAATGCGGCCAGGTCTTCGGCGCGCTGCATGGCGTTCAATACCCGGTACTTTGGCATATACGGTTTGCGTCTCATACCTATATGGTAACTTGCCAGTGACCGTCACTCAACAGTTACTTTGACTCCGGTGTTTTCTTACTAACTAGAATTTCGTACCTGCCCTGCTCGTTCAACGCGAGCCTGTTGAACGCAACCATGTCCGCCAAGACTCGGCGCAGGTCGATGGCGTTCAATGGGAACACCCGCGTGAAGTGCTCGTGTATTTCCTCAAAGCGCATGGGGCCGTGAGTCAGCAGCTTCACTGTTCTCTTTTGCAAGAATTGTTTCGCCAATGGTCCCAGCACTTTACCCTCCTCTAAAGGAAGGGCCGCAAGTTCGGGGGAACTCACGGCCCTTGTTGCGCACAGAAGAACGAACTACTTACCGAGTGCTAGGTCTGTGGCCGTGGCTGGGGCCGTGTCGTTGTAGTGAATGACACCAGTCGCGTCGACGAAGAAATGCTTTCGCCCGCTGTTGGTGCTCCACGGGTCCGCGTTCAGTGTGTATGAATCAACTGCGCCATTCGAGGCAGCCGCTCCCGGCGCATACGTGTAGTTGTAGCCCTGCTTCGCCGGGGCAGCCACGCCAAGCGTGGCGTCTAGATGCTGGCTACCGCCCGTGCAGCTTCCATCGCCGGGGCCAGCCGCTGCTAGCGTGGCTGGAAATCCCTGACTGTGGCACTGCTCCGAGTACCCGACTAGGCCCGTGTGCATCGTTTTCAGATTCGCCGCCGCCCCCGTTTCATTGCTGGCCTGCTTCGCCTTGAGCAAGTTCGGGATTGCAATGGCCGCGATTATGAGAATGACCGCGACTACGATTAACAGTTCGATGAGTGAGAAACCCTTCTGATTTTTCCTGCGTTTCATTTCGTTTTCTCCCTGTTCCGAATTATCCGAGCCTCAAGGACTCGGAAACTTTTTTACTGAAAACTCCAAGAGCCTGCGACCACGTTCGTCACCGACGACGGATTCATTTGCTGCAAAAGAATCGTGTCGCTCGGTGAGAAGCTAACCGTGCTGGACAAAGTGAACGTGCCCGTGGTGCTAGCGGTCACGGTCAAAGCGGTGGCCACGCCGTTTTTGAAAACGGTCCACGTCATTGCGGCGGGAGCTTGTGATTGCGCTGGCGCTATTGGACACTGCCAATAACTTGCTGGTGGGCCGGGGGATACTAGCGTGCAGCCACTTGTGCCACCACCCACGGCGCTATTGCAGGCCGGAACACCTAGCAGATTGCTCCAAGTGGTGAATTGATTTGGTCCACCTGGCTGGACGCACGTTATCGGTGTTCCCGTACTGTCTCTCGTAGGCGGTGCGAATTGCTCTGGCGAGTTTGGTCCTGCGATGCTCGAGATTGTGATTGTGAGCGTGCCGAAAGTTTGAGCATCGTTCACGTTGAACGTGTAGGGCGGAAGAAGATTCGTGCTCCCGTTCCCGTATGAGCCGTTGAAGTTTCCAGAAGTAGTGAGCAGCGAATAACCGAGAATGGGAGTGCCGCAGCAGTGCTGCCAGTTGACTAAATCAGTGGCAGGGTCGCCCGTGGTAGTGCAACCAGATTCGTTGATGCACCAGAACGGACCATGACTTCCGCCAACAGACTTGTCGCGGAAAATCATATCCCCTTCGTTGTACGTTCCCGATTGCGTCCACGTCCCGTGGTAGGAACCTGCCCCTGCGATACCCGGCGGTCCTTGTGGCCCGGTCGGTCCTTGAGAACCAGTGGCTCCTGTAGCGCCAGCCAAACCGGGCGAGCCTGCGACACCGTTAACCCCGGCTGGTCCCGTAGGCCCTACCGCCCCCGTAACCCCCGGCGTACCCGCTCCGCCAGTGTCGCCTTTCACTCCTTGTGGGCCAGCAGCGCCTTGCGGCCCCATCGGGCCAGTGATACTGAAACCCGCTGGGCCTTGTGGTCCGGGAACGGTTGAAGCTGGACCTGCTGGACCCTGCGGTCCCGGAGGTCCGCTCGTCAGCGTGGGCATTAACGTGAAAGACAGATGCGTGTCTCGCACTCTGGCGTTTGAATCCACGTCGAGCACCTGAATTGTCCGTGTGTCTGTCTGCCATCCGGCAGAGGGAGAGGACACTGTCACCTGATGTGGACCGGGCTTAACTTTGCTCAGGCACACCGGGGTTAGTTGTCCACTGCTAACTCCGTCCACCAAAACTGTCGCCCCGTCTGGAAATGACGAGATACAGAGTTGATGGCCGTCGTCCTGTGCGAACGCCGCGCCTGCGAAAAACAGGAGCAGCATTTCGAGCAGGACAATAAACACTGTTCGCATTTTCATCTGTGTTCCTTCCTTGGCATCGTGGGCTTGAGTCCTACTACCCATGAATTTCATAAGGTCGTTTGAACTTCGGCGCGGGCCTACCCGGAGCCACGGGCTTCGCCGGGTCCCACTGATCGACCGTGCCCCCGTTCGACAGGTCAACGATTCGCCCACCTGCCCCGCTCTTCTTCAGCCATGCCGCCAGTGACTCAGCCATCTCCCAAGACTCAGGTCGCTTCTGGCTTGAGTAGGCGGTGTAGAGACCCGTCTCGTTGACGAGCACTTGAACTTGGAACCCCGTGCGCGGGCGCTTTGTCATGCGGGGACCACGGCGAAGGCCGCCTTACTGGCAGCGATTTTTGTGGCCACGATTTGGCGGGCTTGTTCGACGGGGAGCAGGAGCACGTCGCAGCTAACCGCTAACGTGCTCCCATTCCATTCAACGAGGATTAGGTCGTGGGGTTTGGTATTGAAGACGTTCTGAAAATCAAATGCAGTGACGCCGAGAAACTCACTGATGAAGTGCAACAGACATGCCTTTGCTTCACTATGCGAGGAGCCGATTTGCATGAGGAGCCTTTCTTGCTTGTTATCCATTCGGTACATAGTAACTTGGCCGATAGCCTAAAACCTGTAGTACGCGGGTACCGATTTTCGTAGTACGCGATTTGTTCGTGACTGCGTGGTAAACAGAAAAACTCCCGGCTAACGGCTCCGGGAGTTTCGTGCGACCTTGTAATTGTTGTGCGGCTACTTCGCGTGGTCCTTGGCGTATTTTTTGTTCCGCTTGCGGAAGTGCTCCATGTGTTCGGGGCAGCAGCGGCGCTTCTTTCCGTTTACGACCTGCACTTTCTTGGGGCAGGGGCCGTCAGCGTCTCGGTACAGGCAAATCCCATCTCGGATCCGCTGGGCCTTGTCGTAGTCAGGTTTCGCTTTCTTTGCCTTGGCGGTCGCCTTCGGAGCCTTCCCCGTGTGGGGCTTACCCGTTAGCCCGGCGTTCACTTTGTCAAGGTTTGCTTGGGTTGCCGCCGCCATCGCCGGGGTTTCAGTGGCGACCGGCTCTGCCGGGACTTCAACTTCCCGTCCGTGTTCGAGGACCGTGGTTACGCCGCGCACCTGCTCGGCTCGCATCACACGAATCGCTTGGCCACGTGACACGCCGCGTTCCTCTTGGATGAGCTTGATTCTCGCCTGCTCCTCTTCAGTCCAACCTGTGTTCGCTTTCAGGGTCGTTGCCATCACTTGCCTCCTGCCGGGGCTACCGGCGTTGTCTTCAAACTTTTTGCGCGCACTAAAAATATCCACTTTTTGCTGACCGTGATTCGGTGCGTCGTCTCCACGGCAATCTCAACTGGCTCCGGCGTCTTCATCGCGTGCCCCACACTACGGAATTCATTTGCATATCCCCTCCCGGTCCGAATGAGGGCTGCCCTTTCTCTGGCCGCCCTTTGGAGTTCTAACTTGTTCTCCATATTTCACAGTTTGTTATCTGTTTATCAAAGCGACAATAGTACTGGCGTACTGATTTTGTCACCAGTACTAGCTAGATATCATTGGGAATGTGGTGGTTTTTACGCGGCGGGGATTACGCGGCTACTGCGGCGTTCTTCGGTCTACCGCTGCCCGGTCGTACCCGTGAAACGTGGCCTGGCCTGAACATGCTGAATTCGCCTTTAACCCGGCCTTTGAATCTCTCGGTCTGCTTCGCACGCTCGGTCATTTGACCGCAGCCACACACGCAGAGACCCGTGGGGTTCGGGATAAATACGGGCTGCTTCGCGGGCTTCTTGGGTAGGTACTTCGCAAGGTGTTTCTGTTTCGCGGCTTCGTCAGCAAGGACGCGCTTTGGGAATCTGCACGTTCCTGCCGCCAACCGCTTTGCCATGTAATGCATGCGAGCCAACATCACCCGAACATTCTGCGGCGTGCAGTGCATCTCCTCTGCCACAACGGTGCTCTCTAAGTTTTGACGAGTACAACGCAACAGAATGCCGAGATAGAAATGTGAAAGCCCCCCTGCCTGCCGGGCTGAAAAGATACTGCGCGCCTCTTCATTGGTCGGGTGTTTAGGGCGCGCATGAAACTTCTCCCAGTGTCTATGTGCTTTTACCATCATCCGCTCTGACTGACACTCAAACAGCTTGTCAGCGAACCGAATGTTCTCAAGCGTGGGATGAATGCGAACGTATAGCCGCTTACTGAGCATCGCTGCCAGAACTTCTCGAACGGTCGCGTCGTTGTGCGCCCATGAATAGTCGTTGCGGTGATGGACGCCCGCAGTCATCCTGTGCGTGTGCATGCGCTCGTAGTCGGCGTACGCAATACCGTCTCCATCGCGTCTAGCTGCCGTGGGTCTTAGTTTGCGATTGAATTGAATAAGGTCAAATGAAAGACCGGAGAGCGGAGGTTTGGGTGGCAGAACTTGAATGTTCATGAAATCCATTTCTCTGTTACAGAAAACAAAAGAGCGGAGCCGAAGCCCCGCCCTCTTAGGTCGCATGAGATGGTTTAGGTCTTAGCCGTTGATTTCGCGGAAGACGCGGGTCAGTCTGGCATAGCGGTCTTCGGGCGGCGTGGGGGTATGAAATTCTGACGAGCGTTTGCGAGCCATGGCGTCAGTGTCTTCGTAGGCGGGATAAGTAACCACGCTCACGTCTGACAGTTCACTGATATTTCGAAGCGTTCGGATAACGCATTTCTTACCATCATCGTCCACGCCGTTCTCATCCCATGACTGGTCTTCCTTGGTCACAGAAAAGCTGAACGAGCATTGTGAAATATCTCCTCGTCGGACGGCCACATAGTAGTCACGCGCGTATTGGGTGTCGGGTAGTTCGCAGCGGAACCGTAGGCCAACGGAATCCTCTTCCAGTTTCAGCGTCCCCGATGTGGTGCGCCCAAGAATCAGGCTTGCGTCGTGGTTCACAAGACAGCGAACATCCTGTCGCTGGCTGACGGCCATGCGGAAGGCACCGGGCGCAATTTTCTCTTTGAAGCCGCCAACGTCATTGCTTAGGCGGCTGTATTTCGCCGCGTATCCCGAGACGACCCGGGCCTTACCTTGCTCTTCGGCGCGTAGCTCTGCGGCGTCGTTGATGCGAAGCTCTTTGTTTTTTCCCACTTGAAACTCCTGCTCGTTGCGGTTTGTGTTGCTCGTTGCGTTCCCACTCGTAATCTTTTTGCTTACCCCAACCGTCCGGTATGCGGACGTGCTTCAACTCATCTCTTGTCACTGCAAAACTTCTTTCTAGAATTTCAAGGAACGCAGGGGAGCCGCGCCAACGTCTAACCCTGCGTCCCAGTTCTGTGTTCGGCACGTGCCTGTAGAAGTGGGCATGTCCAGCTAGCAGGTCGTAGTAGTCCGAGCCGCTGGAAACACAGAAACTCTGTTTATCTCGTTTCATGCTGCGGCTTGTAATTGACGCCGCTTGCTCGCGTGACCATCGCCCTGAATTCAGACAGCACAGCAGCGGGAACAAACTCGCCCACGCCGCAGCACTGCCAACTTGATTTCTCCGTCGGATTGGGAATCCCCGCACGGCTCCCACATGAACAGGAAACGTCGATGAAATATGCAGGAGAAGAAAATTCGGGAGATTCAGGGTGCTGCCTAAACCGGGAAACACACACGGTCCAAGTGAGCACGGCTCTTGGCGTTGTTTTGGGGAGGTCCGGAAGGATTTCGACAAAGCCGAGCTTCGCCATCAAGCCGAATTCGGCGCTACTATCAACTGACTGAATTTCTCCGGCGTGGGGACCGGAAAGGACTTTGATTTTCATTTTGTTCTCCTAACTACGAACTACGAAAGAACTTCTTCACTTTGAATGTGGCGTGTTACGACGTTTCCCGAGCTTGTTGAAGGCTCTGGTCGCCGCGTCGTCGCGCTTTTTCAGCCAGCGAGCGGTAGCCAGTTGCGCCTTGATTTCCCTTAGGCGCTGCTTCACAGACGACAGGCTCCAAGGTGTCAAGGCTTCGTGAGTCACAGTGGCTCCGGTGGTTCTTCATGGCGCTTCGGAAGCACGAGCACGGGGCTGGGCGCGCTGTTAAGGAAATCCTCTATCGAGTCGCCTTCCGTGGCCTTCGGCTTCGGCAATCGCACCTTGTCCTTATCCACGGGAGACAGCCCCAAAGTTTTCACGAGCGCGAGCAGTTGGCGTTCGCATCCGGTCGCGATGTCAAGGCACGGGTTCTTCACTCGCTTGTCGTGCGGCGCACCATTTGAATCCAGCACAGTGACCGTGACCATCAACCCATACTTCGCAAGCTCGCCTTTTGCATCAAGCCACCGAGCGTAAACTTCGGCATAGACCGCGAGCGCCGATTCATCGCCGGGCGTCAGCGTTCCGCGTTGCTCAAGCAGCTTGCAGGCTCTCTTGTAGGCCGAGCGAGCAGCAGGGCAGAGATGGCTCAGGAATCGCGGGCGACCGGCCTTGAAGTCGCTACCTGAAATCGTGCGACCAACTTGCGACTGGGTGCCTTCGAGATGATGTTCTTGTGCGGTTTTAGCCCGTGGCATTTGAGACCTCATGCGAGGTTTTGTGTGTTACATGATTTTGGCGTGGCCGGTAGGCACGACGGTTTGCCATTTGCTCTTTCGCCGTCGCCCATCGCACGTTCCCTGATTCGTAGTGGCCATCGTTGTTCGGGAAGCGGTCTAGCGAGTGCTTTGGGCTGGGCTTCAAGCCAAGCTCCAGCATGAACAGTTCGAAACTCTCAAACAGAAACTTGATGCCACGCCCACCGTAATCAGGCCACGCGGGATGCTTGGGATTCATACATCGCTGCGCTGCGTTTCGAAAGGCCATGTATTCGGGCGTTCCTACGCGCCAAGATGGTGGTCGGTGGTATGCGTAGCTGTGGCCACGGACGAATTTGCCGCCAGGGTTGTGACCACGGATAAACCGCATGGGCTGACCTTTGACCATGTTCTTGGACCGGTCGGTATATACGGGGCTATCGTCGTAGGTTGTCCGCAGCCACATTCGCAGAGTTTTTGCATCGTGGGAATGTACCAGAAAGATACTGGTAACTCAACGGGAATCAGGTGGGAAGCAGGCGGGAAGAATCACTCAATCACGTATAAAAATAAGTTTTTGCACCTCAAAAGCATCACAGATGTGCGCAACAAACTTCGCGGCGGTCGTCGGCATCGAGTCGAAACGAATTTCACTACCCCCTACCCCTCATCATTTCTAGGCCACAGTCGGCATGGAGCTTACACAGTGAGTTTCCTCGACTGCTCGGCTACCTGCTCACGCTACAGGCTAGGTGTCGCGCTGTAGCCTACAGGCTTCGCGATGGCGTGGCGTTCGCCGGGGTTTGGCGTGGGTTTGTACCGGGTAGAGGTAGGTTTCGGCGTACAGCGACGATTAGCCTGTTGCTCTTTCGCTGTGGCCCATCGCACGTTTCCCGGCTCGTAGTGGCCGTCATTGTTTGGGAAGCGGTCAAGAGAGTGCTGTGGGCTTGGGCGATTCCCGAGCACGAACATGAACTGCTCAAAGCTCTCGAACAGGAACTTGATGCCCCGCCCGCCGTAGTTCTTCCAGTTCGGGTTGTTTGGGTCTGTGCAGCGCCGACGGGCTTGAAGGTAGGCTGCATACTCCGCAGTGCTTGACATTCCATGCCCACGATAATGAAGCTTTCGATGAAAGCATCTCCCGCTATGGCCTCTGACAAATCGTATGGGTTGACCTTTGACGTGACCACAGGAGCGCTTAGTCTTTGTGGCTATCGGCGCGGGTTCACCGCAACCACATTCGCAAAGTTTGATTGACATGGCCGTCCTGTTTACCATGACGCCATTAGAATCTCAACGCTTACTCTGGCCGTGGTTCGTACGCTTTGGCCATCTCTTGGAGAGTGCCTTCGCCGCCCTGAATGCCTTTGCTGACGCCTTCGTACAATCCGGGCAGTTTCGCTAGCGAGCTTTGTGGCACTGGCGCGTTAGGCGAAAATACCTTCGCGTCCAGGCTTGCCTGCGTGACTGGGACTTCTTTTTGTTTGCTCATGGTTTCTCTTTTCTGTGTTTGATTTGGAACTACGAAACTGGGTCGTATCTCAGCGAGCGCGGGGCTGCCGGGACTCTTGCGGGAATCGGCGTTGAAGGTTGGCATGCTGCGCCTATGATTTGTTGAATCAGTGGCACGTCGAATTTCAATCGCCAGAGCAGTTCGTGAATGGCTTCATAGCTCATGCCAGCAGCCACTTGCGCCTGAATTGGCGGAACGAACTGTCTGAACAATAGCGAAATCAGGTCAATTTGTTCCGAGGGAGTAAGATGCGTGGTTCCCTGAACTTCGACTACTCGTTCTGCTAACTTCTCCCAAGGCTGTTTGGCCATGTGATTCTCCTAACTTTCCTGTGCCTCTTCAAATCTGTAGTCGCCCGTGTTCTTGAACGTCCGCTTGTAGTCGCGGTTTCCAACGCGGTCCTTCGTTTTACCTGTTGCGGTCGATGCTGCTGCTTCCACGTTGCGACCGTTTAGCTGCTGCCCGTTTATGGCCCAGTTTACGAG
>WNGK01031542.1_pt1 | contig 12507 bp, 14 predicted proteins | sample 5400601 | NCBI WGS metagenome assembly WNGK01 (sample SAMN13153376, study PRJNA577476) | soil metagenome | isolation source: 60 cm soil or saprolite under Garry oak tree replicate 1 | place: USA:California | collected 2016-06-15 | reverse complement strand
GAAGCCGCAGGCGTAGATGATGCAGTCCAGCGGGTACTCCTGCCCGGCGACGACCACGCCGGTCTCGGTGATCCGCTCGACGCCCTTGCCGTCGGTGTCGATGAGGTGGGTGCCCGGGTTGTTGTAGGCCTGCAGGTACTCGTCGTGGAAGCACGGCCGTTTGCACAACTGGCGGTACCAGGCCTTGAGCTTGTGAGCCGTGTCAGGATCGGTGACGAGCGCATCGGCGCGGCGGCGGATCTCCTCCATCTTCTCGAAGTCGGAGTCCTCGTAGGCGGCCAGCATGCCCTCGACGGTGAGCTGGTCAGGCGGCAGCGTCGCGAACTTGGCCCTGACCCGGCGGGACAGGTCGGTCCAGCCGTCCATGACCAGGTCCTCGCTCGCGGTGCCGCCGGCCTGGTTGGCGGTGAAGTTCTCCAGCCAGCGCTGCTGCCAGCCCGGGGTGGCGATCTCGGCGAACCAGGCCGCGTCGATCGGGTGGTTGCCCCGCGTGTCGACCGAGGACGGCGTGCGCTGGAAGACGTACAGCTCCCGGGCCTGGGTGGCCAGGTGCGGCACGCACTGGACCGCGGTGGCCCCGGTCCCGATCAGGCCCACCCGCTGGTCCGCGAGCTTGTCCATCGGCGCACCGGAGCAGTCACCGCCGGTGTAGGCGTAATCCCACCGGCTGGTGTGGAACGAGTGACCGCCGAACGTGCCGATCCCCGGGATCCCGGGCAGCTTCGGCACGCTGAGCGGGCCGGTGCCGAGCACCACGAACCGGGCCGTCAGCCGGTCGCCCCGGCTGGTCTCGATGACCCAGCGCGCCCCGGCCTCGTCCCAGCTCAGCGCCGTCACCTCGGTGTGGAACAGCACGTCGTCGTACAGGCCGAACTGCCTGCCGATGCGCTGGCAGTGAGCCAGGATCTCCGGGCCGTGCACGTACTTCTCGGTCGGCATGTGCCCGGTCTCTTCCAGCAGCGGCATATACACCATGGACGCCGTGTCGCACTGCGCGCCCGGGTACCGGTTCCAGTACCAGGTCCCGCCGAAGCCGCCGCCCTTCTCGATGATCCTGACGTCGACGCCTGCTTCCCGCAGCCGGGCCGCGGTGACCAGGCCGGCGAACCCCCCGCCGACGCAGACCACGGTCCGGTGATCGGTCATGGCCGCCCGTTCGGTCCATGGTGTGTACGGATCGTCCAGGTAGTGCGCGAGCTCACCGGTAAGCCGGAGGTACTGGTCGTTGCCGTCCGGGCGGAGCCGCTTGTCCCGTTCCGCGGCGTACTTGCGCCGCAGCGCTTCCGTGTCGATGGATGCCACCATAAGGTGACATCCTGTCAGCCGCCATCCCGGTCAACGTCCCCGCAGGTAGCCCCGTCCCGGGCTAAGTTAGGTCGCATGCGGCGCAGCGGGCTCCTGGCGTTTACCGGCCTGGCCGTCGCGCTGGTCGTTTCCGCCTGCTCCTTCGGGAGTCCGCCCGGCGGCACGGTGGTCTCGCCCGCTGCCGACTCGGCCGGCTCGTCCGGCTCCGCCCGCCCGGCCGCCACCCTGGCGACCGCCGCGACGCAGCGGGCCGCCGCGACGCAGCGGGCGGCCGCGCTGCCGCGGAAGTCGACGGCCGGCGCCTCGGTGACCCTCACTGCCGTCGGCGACATGATGCTCGGCAACACGCCGGATCTCCCGCCGGATCCGGGCACGTACTTCCGGGCGGTGCGGCGGGAGCTCAGGAACGGCGCCCAGATCGTCTTCGGCAACCTGGAAGGCACGCTCACCACGGCCACGGCCGGCAAGTGCGGGAGCAAGCCGGGCTCGAGCTGCTTCGCCTTCCGGACCCCGCCGTCGTACGCGCGGTACTTCAGGCGGGCGGGCTTCACCGTGCTGAACGACGCCAACAACCACTTCCACGACTTCGGTGCCGCGGGCGAGGCCCAGACCGTTCGGTCCATTCATGCGGCCGGCCTGGTCCAGACCGGCCTGCCCGGCCAGATCACCCGCGTTACCGTCAAGGGGGTCCCGGTCGCGTTCGTGGCGTTCGCGCCGTACGCCTATACCGCGAGCCTGCTCGACCTGCCCGCCGCCCGCGCGCTGATCAGGCAGGCCGCCCGGACCGCGCGGATCGTCGTGGTGTATATGCACGCCGGCGCGGAAGGGGCCGATGCCGATCACGTGACCGGCCGGGAGGAGATCTACCTGGGCGAGGACCGGGGCAACCCGGAGGCCTTCGCGCACATGGCGATCGACGCCGGCGCCAGCCTGGTGATCGCGAGCGGCCCGCACGTCCTGCGCGGCCTGCAGTTCTACCATGGCCGGCTGATCGCCTACAGCCTGGGAAACTTCGCCGGCTTCGGCAACTTCTCCATCCACGGCACCATGACCATGAGCGCGATCCTCCGGGTGACGCTGTCCTCGTCCGGCCGGTTCAAGCGGGCCCGCCTCGACCCGGTCGAGTTCGCCGGGACCGGGCGGCCGGTGCCCGGCGGCGGCACCATCTCGTTTGTCGCGCGGCTGTCCAAGGCGGACTTCGGCGGCAGCGCCGCCCGCATCCACTCCTCCGGGGTCATCACTGCGGCGAGGTGAGCGCGGCCACCGCCGCGACGGTGCTGTCGGCCAGGGTGAACAGGCCGGCCAGGCCGGCCTCGTCCAGCCGCCCGGCCAGCGGCCCGGGCAGGCTGGCCACGACCATTCGGGCCGAACGGTCGCGGCTGATCCGCTGCTGCGCGGTGACCAGCGCGGCCAGGCCGGACGAGTCCCACCAGGCCAATTCGGTACAGTCCAGGATAGGTCGCCGACCGCGCCGCCGAACTCGCCCGAGGATCCCCGGTCCAGCCGGCCGGTGACGGCCAGGATGGTGCAGCCGCCCTCGGCCCGCCGGTCCAGCCGGAACGGCGCCGGCGAGCCGGGCGTGCCCAGCCGGAAGTTCACCGCGGCGACGGTCCCGGACGGGTCCGACCGGACGCTGGCCCCGTCGGCGATCCGCCGGATCAGCCACAGCCCGTGGCCCGGCTCGACGTGCCACGCCGGCGCCTCCGCGGGCTCCTCGCCGGTGCCATCCGCGCCCTCGTCGGTGACCTCGCAGCGCACTCCCTCGGCGGTGGCCCACATCCGCAGCCGGCCCTGCCCGGCACCGTGCCGCACCGCGTTGGCGGCCAGTTCGTGCACGGCCAGGACGAGGTCCCTGGTGCGGCCGTCGGACAGCCCGGCCCGCGAGCCATGCGCCGCCACCGTCGCCCGCAGCGCGTAGAGCGAATCACCGTCGAAGGCCTGCTCCAGCGCCGGGGGCTCGCCGTTCCTGGCCGCCGCGCTCCCCGTCTGGTTCGGGGCGCTATCGGTCATCCGCTCACCAGGCTGACGCCCGCCACGTCGCCGGCGCCGAGCAGCACGAACGTGGCCTCGATGCCGGGGTGGCAGTGCAGCGCCACCGTCCGGGACGCGGCCAGGCCACGGCCGCGTCCACGATCATCCGGGCGCACGAACCGTCGATGAACGCCTCCGGCTCGCCGAACGTCAGGCACGCGTGATCGTTCACGGTCAGATCCGTGATCTGAGAGTCCGCGCCGACCGTCACCGCGCCACCTCTACCAGTGCGCCACCCGCGCATCCAGGCGCGGCCGTGGTCCGCGCTCCGGTCCAAACGGTAGCGCGGGCCCGGCACCTGCCACACCGCGATCACAGGCGTGTCCGCGGCCGGGCCTGTCACGCTCATGCCGATCACCACATCAACCACGGCCAGGCGGCGCACGCTTCCTACCCGCCGGACGCCGTGCCATTCGCCCGGCGGCCGATTGGTGCCCGGCTGGCCAGACCGGTGGTTGTGACGCCCACGCTTCGTGTGGTAATCACCACGGTGTGGGCCTGCTCGAGATCTCGGTAGCCGCCGGCGAGGCCGGACCGGTGCTGGCGCTGTCCGGGGAGGCGGATCTCACCACCGTAACCGAACTGACCGAGGCGCTCGCCGCCCAGCTGGCCGTCGGTGCGCGGCACCTGACCGTGGACCTGTCCCGGCTGCGGTTCGCCGACTCGGCCGTGATCCGGGCGCTGGTGCTGGCCGACCGGACGCTGAAGCAGCGCGGCGGCGGCCTGGCCCTGGCGTACCCGCAGCCGGTGGTGGCCCGGGCGCTCAGCCTGCTCGGCGTGGACCAGGCGATCGAGATACGCGACCGAATGTGCGCCGCCCCCGACCCCGACCGCTAGCACCCCCCGCCGCCCCCCGCCGCCTCCCGGCCGGCACCGGTGGCCCAGGCGGGGGCCCTTGCCCGCCGTCCAGGGAACCACGGCAATGTCACATTGCCGTTGTCCTGACCACGGCAATGTCACATCGTCGTGGTTGCCCAGACCTGCCCGAGGGGCCAGGGACGAGGCTGGCGGGACTCTTGTGTCTAGAGCTCACGTGAGTGCCCCGTGATCTCAGGCCGCGATCGGCTGGGCGGCGGTCAGTCGGTGCCGGGAGGCCGGCAGCAAGACGCTGGCGGCGACGATGAAGATCAGGCCGCCGAACCGGCCGATGGGCAGGGTGAAGTTGAGCGCCGAGGTGAGCAGGGTCAGCGTGGATACCATGCCGATTGCCGCGACCACCAGGCCGAACCAGGCCAGCGACCTCGGAGTGAGCCGCAGGATCAGCGACGGCACGGCCACGCCGGCGATCAGCAGGGCGAACGGCACCACGAAGCCGGCGGCGCCGGCCGCGAAGGACAGGTCGGACAGGACCTTGGCCAGCGCAGGGCTGACGATGTGCGCGGTGTCGGCCGCGACCCAGGTGACCAGGCCGGACATGGCTAGTGAGGCGGCCGCGAGGATGCCGCCGGCCAGCCCGATCACGGCGCCCGGGGCGGTCACGCCCAGCGTGCGCAGCCGCCGGTAGACGGTGGCCGTCCAGATGGCCAGCGGCAGCGCGGCACCGAACACGAGCACCGCCTCGGCGTGCATCTGGCCGGTGTGCGCCTGGGCGTAGCTCAGCGTGCTGGCGGCCGAGGCCCCGGCCTGGGGCGCGCCGATCCAGACCGCGACGGACGCGATCAGCAGGGCGCCGTAGGCGAGGGCGGGCGCGAGCAGGGGCGGGCCGCCTTGCGGACCCCGCCGGGCGTTCGGTGCGGACATGGCTTCCTCCTAGGTGCCAAACTCAACGTAATGATGCTCTAGGAGAATAGTTACACTCTAGAATGATTGTCAACTGTGTATTATGGTGCCGTGGCGACGACAGAGACACCGGCGGCGCGGCCGCCCGGCCAGCAGGCCCAGTCCGAACAGGCGCAGTCCCAGGAGGCCCGATCCCAGCAGGCCCGATCCCAGGAGGCCCGATCCCAGGAGGCAGGGCGCAAGCGGACGGATATCGCGTTCCTGGTCGCGCAGCTTGGCGCCTACGCCGCCGAGGGGTTCGGCGAGCGGGCCGCCGCGCTCGACTTCACCCGCCCGCAGGCGGGCCTGCTCCGGCTGATCAGCCGGGAACCCGGGCAGAGCCAGCAGGCGGTCGCCCGCCGGCTCGGCACCCCGCCGAGTCGGCTGGTCGCGCTGGTGGACGGCCTGGAGCAGCGCGGCCTGATCGAACGGCGCCGCAACCCCGGCGACCGGCGCAACTACGCGCTGCACCTTACCGCCGCGGGGGAGCAGGCCATGACCGACTTGAGCCAGGTCGGCCTGGAACACGAGCAGGCTATCGCCGCGCCGCTCACCCCGGCCGAACGCGCCCAGCTGAGCAAGCTCCTGGGCAAGCTGGCCGCCGCGCACGGCCTGGTGCCCGGGATCCATCCCGGCTACCGCAACCTGCCGGAGAAGGAGTCCCGGTAAAGCGTCAGCGGCACCACCCGTGCCGGAGTCTTACGACATGGCTGACGCAGCCATGTCGCTGGAGCTGCATGAGCGCGGCAACCATGCAGTATGTACGGGCGGTCCGTTTCTGATAGACCTGTGTCAGCTGGCCCGGGCCCGGCGGCCCGGGTGACCGCGCGGCCGCTTGTAGGCGATGATCCTGCCCTTCTCGAAGATCTCGCCGCCCCAGACGCCGAACGGTTCGGCCCGGTCGATCGCCCCCGCCAGGCACGGCCGCCGCAGCGGGCAGGTCTCGCACATCGCCTTGGCTAGCTCGAGATCGGCCGGATGCTCGGAGAACCACAACTGCGTATCGTCGCTGCAGGGTAGCGGATTGCCCAGGTCAGCGGCTCGCCTAGCCAACGTGGCCAGCGAGATGCTCGTCATGTCGCTTCACCCCCGTGAGGCGTAACTCCGGATTCCCCGTAAACCCGGACATCTCGATTGTGCACCATGCCACCTCGGCAGGCATCAGCCGCATGGCTGATATTTTCTGCGTAAAAATGCAGACACATTGAGTAATCAGCGGGTCTGGTAGCGCGCGACCAGGGCGCGCCGCCGCAGCGACCACGTACTTCTGCGTAGGGACCTTCATTCCCTACACGAACGCGTCCGGCCCGGATCGACATCTGCCAGGATGACCGGGATGGCCACCGTCGTCGCGTTCCACGCCCACCCGGATGACGAGGTGCTGCTGACCGGCGGCACGCTCGCCCGGCTGGCCGCCGAGGGACATCGCACGGTCGTGGTCGTGGCCTGCTGCGGCGGGCTGGCCCCTCAAAGCCGGGGCGTTCTCGCCGACCCGGAAACCAGGCTGGCCGAACTGCGGGCCAGCGCGGCCCGGCTCGGCGTAGCCCGGGTCGTGCACCTGGGCTACGCCGACAGCGGGCACGGCCCGGTGCTCTACCCCGATCCGCCCGGCCAGGTCCGGTTCGCCCGCGCGGACCCGGACGAGGCCGCGGCCAAGCTGGCCGCCCTGCTCCGCGAGGAAGGCGCCGACCTGCTGCTCAGCTACGACCCGCAAGGCCAGTACGGTCACCGGGACCATGTCATGGTGCACCGGGTCGGCGCCAGGGCCGCCGCCCTCGCCGGGCCGGTCCGGGTGCTCGAGGGCACGGCGCCGCGGGAGACGGTCGCCTTGCTGTTCACCCCGGTGCGGGCGCTGGGCCTGGTGGTCCGGCACGACCTGGCGGCGATGCGCGCCGGGTTCACCCCCAGGGCCGCGATCACGCACCGCATCGACGTGCGCCGGTTCGCGGCGCAGAAGCAGGCGGCACTGGCCGCCCACCGCACCCCGGTCTACGGCCGGGGCCGGGCCGCCCGGCTGTTCCGGCTGGCGGTCAGGCTGCCCGTTCCGGTGTTCGGGCTGGTCGCCGGCCGAGAGTGGTACGCCGAGCCGGGCGCGAGGACCTCCCGGCCGATCGGGGACGTCCTGCAGCCCGCGGCCCCGGCTACCGGCCCGGCTCAGGGCACCGTCAGGCGGTGAGCGCCTCGGCGGGTTCGGCGCAGGCCTGCAAGGCGGGGGTGGCGATGCGGCCGGTCTCGATCTTGCGCAGCGTTTCCGCGGGAACGCCGGAGACGGCGGCGATCTCGGCCATGCTGCGCGGCCCGCGCGCCTCGCGCAGCAGCATGCCGAGCCGTTGCCCCCGCTCGTGTTCCAGGCGGCTCAGTGGCGGTCGGACCATACCGTGATAGTAATACCGGTATAGTTATCCCGCAACGGGAGATGCCCGGAGGAAAGGGCGGAGTCGGTGGTCGAGATCAAGACACCCGCGGAGGTCGAGGCGATGCGCGGCCCCGGGCGGGTGGTCGCGCAGATCCTGGCCGCCGTCCAGGACCAGGCCAAGGCCGGGATGCGCACGGCCGAACTGGACGAGATCGCCCGCGACGTGCTGGCCAGGAACGGCGCCTACTCGCCGTTCCTGAACTACCAGCCGGGCTTCGCCCCGGTGCCGTTCCCGGCGACCATCTGCACGTCGGTGAACGACGCCGCCCTGCACGGCATCCCCGGCCGGTACAAGCTGGCCGACGGCGACCTGCTCAGCGTGGACTGCGGCGCCGTGCTGGACGGCTGGACGGGTGACGCCGCGGTCTCGTTCACCATCGGGACCGCGCGGCCGGCCGACAAGCGGCTGATCGACGTGACCAGGGACGCCCTGCGCGCGGGCATCGCCGCGGCCGTTCCCGGCGCCAGGATCGGTGACATCTCCGCCGCCATCGGCGCGGTCGGCCGCGCGGGAGGCTACGGGATCTGCACCGACTTCGGCGGTCACGGCGTCGGCCGGACCATGCACGAGGACCCGTCCGTCCCCAACGAGGGCGCCCCGGGCCGCGGCCGCAGGCTCGTCCCCGGGCTGGTCATCGCGATCGAGCCCTGGTTCCTGGCCGGCGGCCGGGACATGTACCGGATCGACCGCGACGGCTGGACGATCCGCAGCGGCGACGGCAGCCGGGCCGCGCACGCCGAGCACACGGTGGCCGTCACCGACGACGGCCCCCAGGTCCTGACCGTCCTTTGGCCACCGAACGACCCGGCCGCCCGCCCACCCCAGCCGCCGCACTCCCCGCGCCTGACCCGCCACTCCTGTCCCGCCTCTTCCAAGTTCTCCCGGCTAGCCCTTGACATCGATACCGATGGTATTTAAATATCACTGGTATGAGTCCTCGTCTGTCCCGCGCCGAACAGAACGATCGCAACCGCGCCCTGCTGCTGGCCGCGGCCCGCCGGGTGTTCCTGGAGCGGGGCTACTACGCCGCGACCCTGGACCAGATCGCCGACGAGGCGGGTTTCTCCAAGGGCGCGGTGTACTCGCGCTTCGCCAGCAAGGCCGACATGTTCCTGGCCCTGCTCGAGGGCCGGATCGCCGAGCGGGCCGCGCGGAACGCGCAGCTGGCCGGGGAGCTGGCTGGCACCGGGAACTTCGCCGCGTTGCTCGAACAGGCCCAGGCGGAGGAGCGCGGCACGCCGGGCTGGCGGCTGCTGGTCACCGAGTTCCGGCTCCACGCCGCGCGCGATCCCGAGCTCAACCGCAGGTACGCGGCCTTGCACGCACGGACACGCGACGGGGTCGCGCAGATGTTCGCCGAGATCAGCAAGGAGAACGCCGGGGGTCTCCCGTTTCCGCCCCGGCAGCTGGCCGAGCTGTGGCTCGCCATCGATACCGGCCGCGCCCTGGAACAGATCGCCGACCCGCACGCCCTTGACGGCCTTGACCTGCACCGGCTGGCGGATTATTTCGCGGGGCAGCAGATGCCCGCCCAGGAGGAAAGATGACCAGCGCCACGATCACCGACGTCGAGCTGCTGCGGACCCGCGTATCGGGTGCCATCGGCAGCCGCATGCCCGAGCACATCACGCGCCTCGGCTGGGACGCCGGGCGGCTCGCCGCGTGGCAGCGGGACCGGCTGCGGGCGCTGCTGGCCCGCGCCATCGCGGGCTCGTCCTTCCATGCCGGACGGCTCCGCGGCGTCGACCCGGACCGGTTCGAGCTCGCCGACCTGGCCCGGCTGCCGGTGATGACCAAGGCCGACATGATGGAGAACTTCGACGCCGCCACCACCGACCGGCGGCTAACCCGGGACCTGGTGGAGCGGCACCTGGCCAGGTCGGTCACTGATCCGTCTCTGCTGTTCGGCGAGTACGTGGTCCTGGTGTCGGGCGGCAGCTCCGGACAGCGCGGCCTGTTCGTCCAGGCCGTGGACGAGTACGCCGAGTTCGTTGCCTCGGTCACCCGCCGGGCCATGGCGGCCACCGTGGCGGCCGCAGGGGGTCTGCCGCCGGAGGGCCTGGTCATCGGGATGGTCGGCGCGGGATCGCCGGTTCATTCCAGCGGCCTGGGCTGCGTGACCGCGACCCGGCCGCCGGTCCGCCTGGTGTCCGCGCCGGCCAGCCTGCCGGTCGCCGAGATCGTCCGGCGGCTGAACGCCGCCCAGCCGCCGAACCTGCTCGCCTACGCGGCCAAGCTGGCCGAGCTGGCCCGGGAGCAGCGGGACGGCCGCCTGAGGCTGAACCTGCGCTCGGTCGCCTCGTTTGCGGAGGCCATCAGCATGCCCGAACGGATCGCCGTCACCGAGGCCTTCGGCGTGCCGGTGATCGACACGTTCGCCTCCACCGAGGGCCTGGTCGGCCACAGCGAGCCGGGCGGCACGGTGCTCACCTTCGCCGGCGACACCTGTCTCGCGGAGTGCGCCGACGACGACGGGCAGCCCGTCCCGGACGGCGTGGCCTCGTCCAAGGTGCTGGTCACGAACTTGCACAACCTGACCCAGCCGATGATCAGGTACGAGCTGACCGACCGCTTCACGCCGGCCGGGACGAGCGAAGGCGGCGCGCTGCGCGCCGGCGTGGAGGGGCGGTCCGACGACCTGTTCCGGTACGCCGGGTCCAGCGTGCACCCGTTCGTCATCGGTGCCCCGCTGCTGCACGCCCCGGCGGTGCGGGAATTCCAGATCCGGCAGACCGAACGGGGTGCCGACATCGCCGCGGTGATCGACGGCGACTTCGACCCGTCCGCGATAGTCGCCGCGGTCACCCGGAGCCTGCGCCAGGCGGGCGTGACCTCTCCGCAGGTCGGCTTCTGCCGGGTCGGCGCGCTGGACCGCGACCCCATGACCAGCAAGGCCAGGCGGTTCATCCCCCTGTCCGCCCCGCATACCATGAGTTGATGCCGCTCGTGCCCGGATCGCTTCGCCGTCCAGCCATGGTGCTGCTGGCGGCCTGCGTGGCGGCGATCGCGGTGACCGGGGTACGTTTCGCCGGGTACCGGCTGCCGGGCTGGCTCGACGCGACGTTCGACCCGCGGTTCCAGGCGCAGCAGGGCCGGTTTCCCGTGCTGCTGGACTGGCTGCCTCACCTCGGCGAGCTGAAAGCGGTGACGGTCATGACGTTCGCGCTGCTGCTGGCGTGCGCGTTTACCCGCCGGTGGCGGGGAGCCGTGCTGACGGCCCTGGCCGTGCCCATCGCGATCGGCCTTACCGACTACGTGCTCAAGCCGACCGTCGGCGAGGCCATCGGGGCGGCCTTCCCCAGCGGGCACGCCACCAGCAGTTTCGCGCTGGCGGCCAGCTTCGCCGTGCTGCTCGCCAACCCGCCGCTCCGGATGCCGGCCGGCCTGCGGCTGCTGCTCGTGCTCCTTGCGGTCCTGATGGCAACGGCCGTCGCGGCCGCCATGGTGGCCATCGGCGCGCACACGTTCAGCGACGCCGTGGGCGGTGCCGCGGTCGGTGTCGGCGTCGTCCTGGCCTGCGCGCTCACCCTCGATGCTCTGGGCAGCCTGCTGCGGCCAGAACCAGCGGCGCCACCTCCTCCTGCCGCGCGACCAGCGGCGGAGCGCCCGGCCGGATCCCAGGTCCGGCTGCGGCCGCCCACGCGGTCGTGACCTCGGGTTCGCGCCCGCCGTGCCCGCCCTCGTCCAGGTGCCCGTGGTCGGTGACCACCACGATCGTCCAGTCCTCCTCCGGACCGGACGGCCGGGAGCGCACCGCCGCCACCAGCCGCCCGACCCGCTGATCAGCGGCCAGCAGGGCCGCCCGGTAGGTGGCTCCCGAGCCGGTGGCGTGGCCGGCGAAGTCGACGGCGCCGAGGTAGACGAACGAGACCCGGGGAGCCTGCCCGGCCAGGATCGCCGCGGCGCGCGCGCTGATGGCCTCGTCGGCGGCGTCCCAGGCGGCCAGGCCGTCCTCCTGGCTGGCTTCCCGGGCGGCGTCCCAGGCCAGGCCGGTCCGCGGCACGGCGGTGAACTCGCGCGTGCTGGCCTCGGCGAACAGCGGGCCGCCGTCCGCGGCCAGGGCCAGCGGCGGCCACCCGCTGACCGCGAGCAGCGTAGGCAGCCCGGCCCGGGTGGCCCGGGTCACGAAGTCGGGGTGCTCGGCCAGCCGGTGGCCGGTTAGGTCGTTGCCGGTGATGCCGTGTCCGGCTACCCCGGTGCCGGTCGCGATCGTCGCCCAGCACGGCCCGGACCAGGTCGGCGTGGCCTCGTCCACCGGAACCTGAGCCAGGAAGCCGGCCTGCCCGAGCGCCCAGACGGACGGCGCGCTGTCCGGCCCCAGGAAGTCGAACCGCACCCCGTCCACCCCCACGACCAGCACGTGCCCGGGTAGGGTCGAACCGGAAGGGAGCACGATGTCATCCTCGCCGGAGTCACCGCACCTCGACAACCATCACCGGAACACGCTGCGCCAGATCTTCGAGCACCCCGTGAGCCACAACATCGAATGGCACGCGGTGACCTCGCTGTTCGACGCGATCGGCACGGTCACCGTCCACGGCGGCAAGGTCACCATCACGGTTGGCGCCGAGCGCCAGATCTTCGACCATCCGGTCGGCAAGGACGTCGACGCCCAGATGGTCGTCGACCTCCGCCACATGCTCACCGCGGCCGGCTACACCCCCTCCTAACCCACCCGCCCCAGGTCCCACCCCTCACCCCAACACCGTTACGCGGTGCTCTTGGTCAGGTCGCTCAGCTCGCTGCCCGCCGAGCCCGCGGGTCACGTGGTCGTACAGCGACCCGGCAGCGTCCGCCGGCGGGCCGAGCACGATGTGCTCGCTGACCATGACCGCGTCCAGCCCGGCCCGTTCGGCCTCAATCGCGAACAGGACCAGGTCGGCCACGTCCGGTACCGGCCGCACGGTCCAGTTCTCGGTCAGGATAAGGACGAGCCGTATCCGGGTCACGGCGTGACCCGGACCGGGAGCGCCTTGAGCCCGTTGGGAAGTTGGAC
>WNGK01034144.1_pt1 | contig 12508 bp, 9 predicted proteins | sample 5400601 | NCBI WGS metagenome assembly WNGK01 (sample SAMN13153376, study PRJNA577476) | soil metagenome | isolation source: 60 cm soil or saprolite under Garry oak tree replicate 1 | place: USA:California | collected 2016-06-15 | reverse complement strand
GCTTCGAACTCGGCATTGGCGCCGGTGACTACTTTGAAGAAGCGCACGCGTGGGGCCTTGAAGTTCCTCCTGCCCCGGCGCGCATTACTGGCCTCAAAGAGACCATCACCGTCCTTCGCCGTATCTGGAGCGGCGAACAGGTAACGTTTGAAGGTGAACATCTTCATCTAAAAAATGCCGCGTCAACCCCACTTCCTCCCACTCTCCCGCGTGTGGTAATAGGCGCGGGCAGCTCGCGAAGCCTGATCCGCAGTGCTGTCGCATATGCTGACGAGGTCAATGTCTACGCCGATGACGAGTTGATACGCTTTGCACGCCAGGAGATTGAGGCATCTTCACGCGCCGTCACATTGTCGGCCTTTGTGTGGGACTGGCTCGAGGACACTCGGAGTAGAGCGTACCTTCATAACCTTCTGGCATCCTTTCGACCAGCTTGCTCCTGCCAGCAAATGGCTGTCCTGAGTGAGACAACCTTGCCCGGCGAACGCGTGATATTATATCCTTAGGCAAGGTTCAATGATGAAGAAAAGCCCTTGACCGTTTGAACCGTCGCACCGTGTCATCCTGAGCAAGCCAGAGCCCTGAGCCTTCGCTTCGCTCAAGGGTAAACTCCGCGAAGGGGAAGGGTCTGTCGCCATCGGCAGCGAGATGCTGAGCGAAGCGAAGCATGACAGGGCTGGACCTGTCTGTGGGTGAGGACCTGTCACGTTCGTTTGAACCTTGCCTAACAAGAGAAACCACTGGAATGTTGATGTTCAGGTGAAAGGAAGTGTGTTCCGATGACCGATCAGAACTTGTCCCACTACCCGGCGGGGGTCGATATCCGCGGCCCCGTTACTCCGGAGTTTGCCGAGATATTGACACCGGATGCTATGAACCTCGTTGCAACCCTGGTCCGTGCCTTCGCTGACAGGCGCGAGGAACTCTTGCAGCGCAGGGTGCAGCGGCAGGCCGAGATTGACTCCGGCAAACTGCCCGATTTCCTCCCCGAAACCGAGCATATCCGTAACAGCGAGTGGACTGTAGCTCCCATTCCCGAGGATCTCCTGGACCGCCGCGTCGAGATCACCGGCCCTGTAGAAAGAAAAATGGTCATCAACGCGCTGAACTCGGGCGCCAAAGTGTTCATGGCCGATTTTGAGGACTCCCATACCCCCACCTGGGAGGGTAACATCGAGGGTCATATTAACCTGCGCGATGCCGTCAACCGCACCATCGCATATACCAGCCCCGAGGGGAAGCCGTACCGCTTACAAGAAAAAACCGCGACCCTGCTGGTGCGCCCGCGCGGATGGCACCTGTCGGAAAAGCACGTCTTCATCGATGGCCAGCCTATTTCTGGCGGCATCTTCGACTTCGCCCTTTACTTCTTCCACAATGTGAAAACGCTGCTCGCGAAGGGCACCGGACCCTATTTCTACCTGCCCAAGCTGGAGAACCACCTGGAAGCCCGCCTCTGGAATGACATATTTGTGCTTGCCCAGCAGGAACTGGGCATCCCCCGGGGCACCATTCGCGCCACCGTGCTCATCGAAACCATCCTGGCAACTTTTGAAATGGATGAGATACTCTACGAACTGCGCGAGCACTCTTCTGGCTTGAACTGCGGGCGTTGGGACTACATCTTCAGCGCTATCAAGAAGTTCCACCAGATGCCCGACTTCATCTATCCCGACCGCGCTCAGGTGACCATGACCACGCACTTCTTGCGTTCCTACTCCCTGCTCACCATCAAGACCTGCCATCGCCGTAACATCCACGCCATTGGCGGCATGGCTGCCCAGATCCCCATCAAGAACGATCCGCAGGCCAACGAAGAGGCGCTGGAGCGTGTGCGCGCCGACAAGAGGCGTGAAGCCACCGATGGTCATGATGGCACCTGGGTAGCACATCCAGGCCTGGTACAGATCGCCATGGAGGAATTTGACAAAGTCATGAAGGGACCCAACCAGATAGATCGGAAGCGTGAAGATGTACATGTGACGGCCCGCGACCTCCTGGCCATCCCGGGGGGACAGATCACCGAAGCAGGCCTGCGCAACAACATCAGCGTCAGTTTGCAGTACCTGGAATCGTGGCTGCGCGGTACTGGCTGCGTTCCCATCTACAACCTGATGGAAGATGCCGCCACCGTCGAAATCGCCAGGTCGCAAATCTGGCAGTGGATTCACCATCCCAAAGGCGTCTTATCCGATGGCAGGAAAGTGGATATCGAACTATACCGCCGACTGACGGATGAAGAACTGGCAAGGCTCAAGTCTACGCTCGGCGAACAGCAATTTGCCGCGCGCAAATTTGGCACGGCCCGCCAGTTGCTCGACCAGATCATCACCAACGACCAGTTCACCGAGTTCCTGACCTTGCCCGCCTACCAGTACATCGATTAACAAACGCCATGTGCAAGTTTTTTCTCCGCGTGCCGCCTGCGGCGGCGAGAGGAGGAAAGGGGATTGGGGACACCCCAATCCCCGTCAGGGGCTGCCGCCCCTGAACCCTGCTCAGAATAACTTGCTCTTTTATGCACTAGAGGATCTGAAAATGCCGCAAAAAACAGCCGTTTCAGCAGGCGCAATCATCTTGCGCGAAATCGAAGGCGAACTGAAGCTCGCCCTGGCCCATCACAAAAACAGCGCAAAAGAGTGGGTTTTGCCCAAAGGCCACGTCGACCCGGGCGAATCACTTGAGCAGGCAGCCCTGCGCGAGATTCATGAAGAGACAGGCCTGGCACGCGTTCAGCTCATCAAGCACCTCGGCACAATCGTGCGCCAGTCTATTAAAAACAACGGCGACGTAGAGGATAAGACAATCCATTACTTCCTGGCGTATGCCCTGGACAACGGCCAGCCGCAAACCCCACTCGACCCGAGATTCACCGGCGTTGGCTGGTTCTCCCCGCATCAGGTTATCGAACTTATTCCTTACGAGCAAGACCGCGCCTTTTTGCTGGAGCATTTGTCCCCAATGCTCGATGTCCTGTAGGTGTGAGGGCCTTTATGGCCGCCCGCTCCTGGGATGCCATATACGCGCGTGCTCCATGACCACCCGTTTAGGTCACGCGACAAGGCTACGCGGGCGGCCATAAAGGTCCTCCCCACGCCGCTCCACCGCCCTCGCCCCTACGGATATTGATGGGCTGTTTCTTCGGTTGATGCCTGTTGGGCGCCCCTTGCGGCCATCATATTTCATCGCGCAACTCCAATATATAGCCCCCTTCCCGTCAGCTTCTCAGGATCGGGATCATGTACCACCTCCAGCCCGCTGGCGTGGAACGCATCGAGATACTCCTCGTGTGAGAACAACCCCAGCTCATGCAGTTCGGTAAAATGCTCAATTCCTGCAGGGGTAGCAACGAGGTAATGGAAATTCATAATAGACAGTCGTCCTTCCACCTCGCCCTTATTCATGCGCGCTATTTTCAAGTCCGGCTGATTCACAAAGGTTGCGCTCAAGTGACCTGCCTTGAACCTTTCAGGAGCCAGCCACGGCTCGATGAGCAGCACACCACCCGGGTTCAGGTGGCGCCGCATCGTTTGCAGCGCCTGTCGCATACGCGGCAAAGTTTTCGTATAACCTATCGAACTGAACAGGCACATGACCACGTCGAACGTGTGCCCGAGATCGAAGTCCACCATGTTCGCGCGGTGAAAGGCGACTCCAGGATTGCGCCGCCGGGCGATAGCCAGCATCTCTTCGTCGAGATCAAGCCCTTCGACTGTATAGTCTCGCCGCAAGAAAGTAAGGTGCGCCGCTGTCCCGCATGCCACGTCCAGCAGCGCGTTACCCGGAGATTGCTTATATTGCTTGATTACCGCGTGGATTTGTTGGGCTTCCTTTTCGTAATCCTTCATCGTACCGTAAATCGCGTCGTAAAACGCTTCGGACTTTGTAAACATGGCAAAATCTCCTACTTGCTCTGCTTAATAATAGTCTCCTCTTCAGCTTCGGCAACGACGAGGACGATTTGTATTATGATACATTTGATGGTACCAGATGGGTATTATTCTGTCATCTCCTCTCGCCGCAAAGCTTATCGTGAAGAACGATGTGTGGCGCAGGCAGTCTGCGAAACGTTTTACCATCAGACGAGACAGAACTTTTCCTATAGTTCACTCTTCGACCAGAAAGGGACATACTATGAGGACAAGGTCGCTGGTGGTGCGCTGCTGCGCCACTGTCATTCTCCTGGCTCAATTGCTGATTGTCATCAGTCTCTTTTTCCCGTATGCGCACTATTGGGGAACTACCGGTTGGCAGGAGCTTTTCCCTTCCCCCGGCACGCTCTCGCTCGACCCGCTTGATCCCTACTACCTGTCCCTCATCAGGGTCAGGGCCTTCGTCGTGCTCATCGTGTTTGCTCTGCCAGTGTTTGCTGCGGTGGCCGTCTTCCGCTCCCCGACCAGGATGATGGGCCTGCTCGGCGTGTGGATCAGCCTTCCCCTGACTTTGCTCTCCTGCTTTGTCTGCGCGAGCATAGTTCTCGATCCTTTCAATGGCTACACGATCCGCTCTAGCCCGGTAGTCTGGTTCCCGCCTGTGGGCTTCGCCCTTTCTTTCCTCAGTTGTCTCGTGCTGGCTCCGTACCTGCCTCTCCTGCGTGCCCGTCAACCGTCTATGGGCCGACTGATCCATCTGGAAGCCGGTCAGCACGAGAGAGCAGAGGGTGTCTCCCATCCCAATGGAGTCGAACTTCCAGCGCACGCCACCAGACCGCGCCGGTGGCCTCGCCTCGCCTTCCTTGGCCTCCTATGTCACCTGCTCATCGGCCTGAGCCTCTTGTTCCCCTATACCGAACTCCACGATCAGTATGAAGGCACCATCACCCTCACGACCGGCTGGCAGATGCTCAGCAAGGCTCTCCAGATACAGAATATCCATGTACTCCTCAGAGGGTGGCAGTCAGGAATTCCCGCCGCGTCTGTGGCAAGCTTGCTGCTCGCTGCACTGATGCTCCCAGCGCTCATCTACCTCGCCTTCCTGCTGCCCTTCCCATGGAAGAACGGGACCGCAGACACGAGGCTTCGAAAGAGTATCTATATCAGCTATCTGCTGACCACGATAGGGTTTAGCCTGAGCAGCGTCGTCCTGGGGCTCTCTCTCATCTATCGAGGCGGCGATCTGCACGATCCATTTCTGACCACTGACCTGACTTTTGTCATTCCCCCCGCAGCGAACCTCCCGCTTTTTTCTCACTCTTCAACCGGATTTGATACGAGACCCTGTCTACAATTCTCGACTCCTCGTCTCAACAATCCCCGTAATCCGCTCTACGAACCGCTCCAGCGGCATCGCCCCCAGATCTTCATTCGTGCGCAGACGTACAGACACAGCCTTCTCAGCGACCTCACGATCCCCGATCACCAGCATATAGGGCACCTTTTGCACTTGAGCATCACGGATCTTCGCGTTCATACGTTCGCTCGAATCGTCCAGTTCGGCGCGCAGGCCCTGATGGTGTAGGTGCTCCAGAACCTCTCGTCCATACGCGATGTGCCGGTCAGAAATTGGAATGATCCTGGCCTGCACGGGTGCCATCCAGGCAGGAAATGCGCCAGCCGTGTGCTCGATTAAAATGCCCACGAAGCGCTCGAGCGAGCCGTAAATGACGCGATGGATCACAACTGGTGTCTTCTCTGACCCATCCTTGTCGATGTAAGAGCAATCAAAGCGCCTCGGTAACTGGAAATCAAGCTGGATCGTCCCCATCTGCCACGACCTGCCCAGCGCGTCCTCCATCAAGATGTCGATCTTCGGCCCGTAGAACGCGCCGTCTCCATCCTCGATGACGTAGTGTCCCGGTCCCACGTGCTTATCCAGGATGCGCTGCAGAGCTGCCTCCGCCTTGTTCCACGTCTCCAGGTCGCCGATATAGCTTTCCGGCCGCGTGCCCAACCGGAAAGAGTACTTGAGATCAAAGATGCTGTAGAAGCGGCCCGTCAGTTCAAGGATACGGTCGTATTCTTCCTCTATCTGCTCTTCCATCACGAAAATGTGCGCGTCGTCCTGCTGAAATTTCTGCGCCCGTAACAGGCCGTGCAGCGTTCCCGCCCGCTCGTGGCGATGCAGCGTATCGCAGTCCGAGAGCCGCAGCGGCAAATCCCGGTAACTGCGCGTCTTGAGATTGTAAACGATCATCGCGTTGGGACAGTTCATCGGCTTAACGCCGTACGTAACGTTCTCGTCGACCGGGATAAGAAACATTTCCTCCCGGTAATGCTCCCAGTGTCCCGAAATTTCCCAGATCTTTCTATCGTTGATCAAGGGCGCCGAGATCTCCTGGTAGCCCCGCTTCTCGTGCTCGCTGCGCCAGAAGTTGATCAGTTCCAGCAGCATCTTAAAACCCTTAGGCAGCCAGTAGGGCATGCCTGGCGCGCTGGGATCAAAATGGAACAACTCAAGCTCTTTGCCCAGCTTGCGGTGGTCGCGCTTCTGCGCCTCCTCCAGGCGCCACAGGTAGGCATCGAGTTCCTCCCGTGTGAACCACGCTGTCCCATACAACCGCTGCAACATCGGCCGGTGCTCATCCCCACGCCAGTAAGCCCCTGCTATCTTCATCAGCTTGAAAGGGCCGATCTGCCCCGTGTGTTCTACATGCGGGCCCCGGCACAGGTCCAGGAAGTTGTGCTGCCGGTAGATGCCCACCTCTTCGTCCGGCAGGTTCTCGATCAGTTCGACCTTGTACACCTGTCCCTTGTTGCGGAAGTACTCCAGCGCCTTCTCACGAGGCCAACGCTCACGGATGAATGGGTACTTGCCCGCCACAATGTGTGCCATGCGCCGCTCGATCTCTGGCAAATCCTCCGGGGTAAGCGGGCGTGGTAATTCAAAATCATAGTAAAAACCATCCTCGATAGCAGGTCCAATGGCAAATTTAGCGCCAGGAAACATCTCCTGCACCGCCTCGGCCATCACGTGCGCCGCCGAGTGCCGCATACGCTGGATCGGCGTATAGCCCACAGACTCCTGCAATTCTGCCTCGACCGACATAGAAAAACCTCCTCGTTCGTTATCGGATAACAATAAAAAGGCCTTCTCATCCCATTATGGGACGAAAAGGCCATAAAAGAACACTCTTCGTGGTTCCACCCAGTTTCCGCGTCTCTTATGAGTTTTAATACATTCATCCAGGTATCGGAACAGCCACCAAGGGCCGATAAATCGGCGCTGGGCGCGATAAATCGGCCCCTACAGATAGCCGGATTATTTCGTTAAAGTTCATAAGAGTCGCGCTTTAGTAACTGCTAACGTGGTTAAAACGTGTACCTTACTGTCTCGGTACAGGCTGGCGAGGGGTATCTTCCCTTTGCTGGCCAGGAAGCGCTTTCAGCCTTTGGCGCTTCCTCTCTGTAGACCCCTGGAAGGAGACATATCTCGCGTGCTTGCCGTATAGATTATTCTCTCCTACAACTCCCGGCTCCTCGTCTTGATAATTCCCGAAATTCGCTCTACGAAACTTGCCAGAGGCGTCGCACCCAGGTTCTCGTTCGTGCGAAGGCGCACGGCCACCGCGTTCTCCGCTGCCTCCTTGTCGCCCACCACCAGCATATACGGGATCTTCTGCAACTGCGCATCGCGCACTTTGGCATTCATGCGCTCGCTGCGCGTATCTATCTCCACGCGCACACCTGCTGCCTTCAACACATCTGCCACCTTACCTGCGTACTCGATATGCCGGTCGGCAATCGGGATAATCATTACCTGCACCGGTGATAGCCAGACAGGGAACGCGCCCGCGAAGTGCTCAATCAGCAGTGCCATAAAGCGCTCCGTCGAACCCATTATAGCCCGGTGGATCATGATTGGACGATGGGCCTGCCCATCCTCTCCGACGTACTCGATCTCAAAGTTCTCTGGCTGGATGAAGTCAAGCTGGATCGTCGCACACTGCCAGTCACGCCCCAGCGCGTCATGCACCATAAAGTCTGTCTTGGGGCCGTAGAACGCCGCCTCTCCGATCACTTCCCGGTACTCGATGCCCTTGTTCTTCACCGCTGCCTTCAGCGCACTCTCCGCCCGGTCCCAGATCTCCACGTCACCCGCGTATTCTTCCTGCTTCGCCGGGTCGCGCAGCGAGAGTGAAATCCAGTAGTCCGTCAATCCGTAGGTGTTGAAAACCTCCAGCGCCAGGTTTATCGCACGGTCAAATTCCTCTTGTAGTTGATCTGGTCGCAAGAAGACGTGAGCATCATCCTGCGTGAGGCTGCGCACCCGCGTCAGGCCTGTCAGCGTCCCCGCCTTCTCGTCGCGATACAGCGTAGCAAACTCAGCGTAGCGCACAGGCAGTTCGCGGTAGCTGTGCATCTGCGACTTGTAGAGCAGGATATGGTGCGGGCAGTTCATCGGCTTGAGCATATAGGCATCGTCTTCCGACAGCTCCTGCTCGCCCTGCATCATTGGGAACATCGTATCGCGATACTTGAACCAGTGCTTTGACGTTTTGTACAACCGCACCTTTCCCAGGTGTGATGTCCACACGTGCTGGTAGCCATACTTCTCCTGCGTCTCGCGCACGTAACTCTCCATCTGGTACCGCAGCATCTCGCCGCGTGGCAGGAACAACGGTACTCCGGCCGGCACATCATCACTCAAGATAAAGAGCTTGAGTTCCTTGCCCAGTTTGCGATGATCGCGCTTCTGCGCCTCTTCCAGGCGCCACAGGTAGGCGTCAAGTTCCTCCCGCGTGAACCATGCCGTGCCATACAGGCGCTGCAGCATCGGCCGGTGCTCATCCCCGCGCCAGTAGGCCCCCGCCACGCGCATCAACTTGAAGGGACCGATTTGCCCTGTATTCTCTACATGCGGACCCCGGCACAGGTCCAGGAAGTTGTGCTGCTGGTAGATACCCACCTCCTCGTCCGGCAGGTTCTCGATGATCTCAACTTTGTAGGCCTGGTCCTTGTTGCGGAAGTACTCCAGCGCCTTCTCGCGCGGCCAGCGCTCGCGCACAAACGGGTACTTGCCCTCTACAATCCGCGCCATGCGCTGTTCAATATCAGCAAAGTCATCCGGTGTCAGCGTACGCGGCAGCTCGAAATCGTAGTAAAAACCATCCTCGATAGCTGGCCCGATAGCGAAGCGTGCCTCCGGAAAAATCTCCTGCACCGCTTCCGCCATCACGTGCGCCGCCGAGTGCCGCATACGCTGCAGAGGCGTATAGCCCACAGACTCCTGTAATTCTGCCTCGACCGACATAGAAAAATCCTCCTCGTCATGACACTCTTCGTGGTTCCACCCAGCTTTCGCGCCTTAAACGCGAAATTCAACCTCGCGCTTAATGACTCGCTTTGGCGACCGCTAACGTGGTCGAGACGTGCACCTTGCTGTCTCGGTACAGATTAGCGAGGGGTATCATCTTCTTACCGGTCGGAGCGCTTTCAGCCGCTGGCGCTTCCTCTCTGCATACCTCTAGAAAGAGACATGTCTCGCGTGTTTACCATGTCTTGTATTTTCTCTGCATACAGAATAGCATAAGCGGCGTATGATGTAAAGAGCCAATCGAAGTCGCGCGATTATGAGTTTTAATACATTCATCCAGGTATCGGAACAGCCACTGAGGGCCGATACATATGAGGTATCAGGCCACTTCTCAACAGCGGGTAATGGAAAATGGCGAGAGACCCGCCTCGGGCGTTTACCGGTGTTCCACAGACTCTCCACCCGCTGCTCCGCCATCACCACCTCCTGACCCGGTTGCTGTCATCTCCCGTTGCAGGTGGCTTGGGCTGTGTGCGACGCAGGATGAGCACGCCAAGCGAGACCAGCACAAACGCCGACAACGTGCCGATATTGGTGAGTTCTGCCACCACGTCAATCGGCGTCAGCCCTGCCAGAGCTGCAACAAACGCACCAACGATGATACTCGAAAAGTATGGCGTGCGGAACCGCACGTGGATCCGCGAGAAGAGGCCAGGTAGGAGGCCATCGCGTGCCATCGAAAAGAAGATGCGACTCTGCCCGTAGAGCAGGATGATTAGCACCGTTGTCAGGCCGCAGATCGCCCCAATCGAGATGATCAACGCTGCCGCGTTCAGGCCGATCAAAATCATAGCGTGTGATACCGGCGAGGGCACGTTGAGCCGGGTGTATGGCACTAGCCCGGTCAGCGTAGCGGTCACCAGAATGTAGAGGATCGTGCAGATCACCAGGCTTGAAATAATGCCGATGGGCATATCCCTCCCTGGATTGCGTGCCTCCTCTGCTGAGGTCGAAATTTGATCAAAGCCGATATAGGCGAAGAAAATAATACTGGCGCCCCTGAAGATACCGCCAACACCAAAGGGTAAAAACGGGTTCCAGTTTGCCGGACTGATGTGCCCGAATCCCGCGACGAGAAAGAACAGGATCACCGCGAGCTTGATGGCCACGATGATGTTGTTGACCCGGCTGCTCTCAGAGGTTCCCACGATCAGCAGCCCGGTGATCAGCAAAATGATGATCATCGCCGGTAAATTGATGATCCCTCCTGAGAACGGTGACGAGGTGAGCGTATTGGGAAGTGTGAAGCCTATAGCTTTGAGAAGATCGGTGAAGTACCCTGACCAGCCAATACTGACCGCGGCCGCGCCCACCGCGTATTCCAGGATCAGGTCCCAGCCAATAATCCAGGCAATCAGCTCACCGAGGGTCGCGTAGGAGTAAGTATAGGCGCTGCCAGCTATCGGTACCGTACTGGCGAATTCTGCGTAGCAGATGGCGGCGAGGCCACTCACGATAGCCGCTACCACAAAGGAAAGAATCAGTCCAGGTCCGGCATACTTAGCAGCCGCCACACCGGTCAATACGAAGATGCCGGTGCCGACGATCGCCCCGATGCCCATCGCCGTGATACTGACCGCGCCCAATGTGCGTTTAAGTCCATGCTCCTGCTGATCACTCTGCCTCAGAATGACGTCAACTGGTTTGATTCGCCACAGTTTGCTCCAGCGGGTATCCGATGCAGTTGCCATGTGCATCTCCTCTCCTTATTCTCTGTTCTCCCCCAGGACACGAAATGGCCAATTTTAGTATATTGACCTCTGAAAGCCGGACAGGCGGGCAAAGTAAGTAGCTATATCAAGCGCGCGAAATGTTGTACACTGAGCAATAAGAAATCCCTTCCACACTGATTCGTGCAAAAGAGCTATGCAGGCGAAAGGACATCACCACCGTGGATACCCACGACGAAATCTACAAGGCATGTACCCGTTTTCTGGGCGGCCACTACCGGCAAACGCCACAACAGGTTCTGAGCGACCTTGCCGCCAGTGTCGATCCAGGCATGCTCGGTGATCGCTACGGCGAAGGCGAGATCATCAACCACTTTGAAGCTGAAGTCGCCGCTCTGCTGGGGAAAGAGGCCGCGGTATTCATGCCAAGCGGGACCATGTGCCAGCAAATCGCGCTGCGTATCTGGTGTGATCGCAGAAAAGTATCTAACGTGGCTTTTCACCCCACCTGTCACCTGGAGATTCACGAACAGCATGGCTATCAACGATTGCACAACCTTCAGAGCATATTGCTGGGATCGCCATATCGCCTGTTCACCCTCGATGACCTGAAAAACGTCAAAGAGCCGCTGGGAGCGCTACTCATAGAACTGCCCCAACGTGAAATTGGTGGACAACTGCCGAGTTGGGAGGCCCTGGCTGAGATAATCTTCTGGGGACGCGAGCAGGGGATTCCCATGCACCTTGATGGCGCCCGCCTGTGGGAAAGCCAGCCCTTCTACAAGCGTTCATACGCAGAGATCGCTGCCCTGTTCGACACCGTCTACGTCTCGTTTTACAAGATACTTGGCGGCATCGCTGGCGCTATCCTGGCAGGCCCGGCGGACGTGATTGCCGAGTCGCGCGTCTGGCAGCGCCGTCATGGCGGCAACCTCGTACAACTGTATCCCTATGTGCTCGCAGCTCAAAAAGGCCTTACCGAACGCCTGCCGCGCATGGAAGCCTATCACGCGAAGGCCAGGGCAATTGCCTCCGTCCTATCCGCCTTCCCCCAGATAGAGATCGTGCCAGATCCGCCGCACACGAACATGATGCATGTATTCCTGCGCGGTGATGCCGGTAAACTGCAGGAAGCCTCTCTTGCTATCGCCCAGGAAACCGGCACCTGGCTCATCTCCTGGCTCGCTCCCACGCCCATCCCCACTTATCAAAAATTCGAGCTCACAGTCGGAGAAGCCACCCTTGATCTGCCAGATGAGGAAATAGGCAAGCTGTTCCAACTGCTCTTCGACAAAATCTCGTAGGAGGGCCGGTTATGAGTTTTAACAAATTAATGTGGGCATCCGTAGGGGCCGGTTTACCGCGCCCCTGGTTGACGCCTCCCATCGGCCTTGCTATATTACCTTCGTACTGAGCGGTTACGTACGAACGGGGAGTATTGCAAGCGAGGAAGAACATCATGCAAGCCCAGGACCCCATCATTGGCAAACGCATCGGCGGCTATCGGGTCACCACCTTCATCGCTCACGGCTCCTATGGCCCTATCTACTATGCCGAACGCAGCTTCCCCACGAGCCGCAGTGTTG
>WNGK01011709.1_pt1 | contig 12508 bp, 7 predicted proteins | sample 5400601 | NCBI WGS metagenome assembly WNGK01 (sample SAMN13153376, study PRJNA577476) | soil metagenome | isolation source: 60 cm soil or saprolite under Garry oak tree replicate 1 | place: USA:California | collected 2016-06-15 | reverse complement strand
CCTCAAATCGAAGGATCCCCGTCCTGCCACGCGCGACATTCCCCACCTTTTTCGTCCATCCAGTTAAAGCCAGTTAAACCTAATTAAACCTAGTTAAACCTAGTTAAACCAAAAACAGTTCTCCACGTGGTAAACGGCCGAGAAAAAGTAGCGCTATCGCCGCCGAGGCGCGAAGACGCCGACCTGCCTCCGATGACCCTGAAAATCTCTCACAAACTAATCCACCGAACCTGGCGGCGATGCGCACCCGATTCAAGATCGCGAAAACGTGCTCACCGACCGAGAACTGGTCTCAGCCGAGCCGGTTCCGCGGCAGACCGTTGCGTACCGCCGGCTCCTTTTTGCACGCCCTCATCTGACTCCGGCGCGGCGAGTACCGGCTCCGGGAATATGTGGTCGCTGCGAATCTGGCCACTCCGTCCCCGACGAGCTGGGCCCGGTCGCCCATGCGACCCATGTCGGCGCCGAAACTGGCAAAAGCTTCGTTTGACACCTTCCTTACCGTCTGCCAGCTTGCAACCGTGAGCGAGACCCAAAACTAATTCTCCCTCACCCGCGCGCCGTCACTAAACCTGCGGCGTCCCGAAAAGCAAACTCCCTTCAGCAGCTAAATCGGGGGTCGCGGGTTTCGCACGGGCTATACGGTGAAAACCTTATATCAGGGTGAGCTGGAACCAGATAAGCAACAGGAACCAGTTTCCGGGTGGAACACCAGCGGGTTTGGTGTCGTTCGAACTAAACCGGAGAAATCCAATCAACCGTTTAATGGAGATATTATTATGAAATTCTCTTCGCCCCTCACCAAGATCAATTGCGCCCTCATGCTGGCACTGTGCCTGGGCCCTGGCGGTTATATCCAACTGGCAAAGGCCCAACCTGCTCCGACGGTGAATACGAATTCCGCAGAATGGGCCGCCTACCAAAACGATCAACTTTTCGATCAACTCTCCGGCGCGGCTCGAACCCGCGCTGAGATGAAATTTGGACGAAAGCCAGCGCGCGGTCCAAAACAGAATCCAACCGGCTCAGGTCAGGAGTCATCGAGTGGCGCCATGGCCTTGGCGCCCGCATCGTTCTCACCGTTGCCCAATCCATTGGTCAATAACCCGACCAACGACGCCACTTCCAGGGACACCCAGAGCGAGACCACCCTTACGTTGGGGGCCGGCGCAAACGTAGTCTGTGCCTTCAACGACTCAGGACAATCCGCCAACGGCATGTACACCGGCTTTTCGCAATCAACCAATGGCGCCGTTTCCTGGGTAGATAAAGGCTCGCTGCCGATCAGCACCAACGGTGATTTAGGTGATCCGGTGCTCGCGACCAGCGCCAAGACCGGGACCATCCTGCTATCCACCCTGTCTTTTTACTCATCGGAAAAGATTTTAATCTTTCGCTCGGTTGACAACGGACTCACCTTCAGCGGACCCACCAACGGCGCGCCCGGATTCACCACCACCACTGGCGATCAAGATAAGGAATGGATCACGGTGGACAATTTCCCGGGGACGGGTTTTGGCAATGTCTATATGTTCTGGCGCAATTTCGGATCGCCCGGCGGGATGACTCTTACCTCATCCACCGATGACGGCCTGACTTGGGGCCCTTCCGGTGGAACAGTGCTGGCCAGCGGCGGTCAAGGGGCGCAAGTGGTGGTTGGGCCGGATCACGCGGTGTATTGCTTTTGGTATGACAGCAGCTTGAGCCCGGACAGAATCTCGATGCGCAAATCCACCGACTTGGGGGCGTCTTTCGGGCCACCCGTAACCGTCGCCACTTTTATTGGCACCGGGGTCAACGGTGACCTGGGGTTGGGCGGCTTTCGTTCCAGTTCTTTTCCGCAAATCGTTGTCAACCCTGTGAGCAGCAACTTATACATCGTGTACCCGGATGTCACCGCGGGAGCCGATCGCGGCAACATTTGGTTCCGCCAATCCACAGATGGGGGGACGAATTGGAGCTCACCAGCCATCAAAGTGAACGACGACAGCACTACACGGGCCCAGTTTGAGCCTGCGCTCGCCGTAAAGCCCGATGGAAGCGGGCTGGCAGTGTGCTGGTATGATCGGCGACGCGACCCGGCCGATGCGTTGATCGAGCGCTGGGGGGTGACTGCCGCCATTTCCGGGAACACCGTCACTTTCGGCCCCAACTTCCGCATCAGTCCGCAGTTTCCAGCCGTATTCGGCGTGGACCCGGCCATCAACTCAACCTACATGGGCGATTACGACATGATGGCTGCCGACGCGAATTTCTTTTACACCACCTGGGGTGACAACCGTGACCCTAGCATCGCCGTGCCCACTCGCAATAACGCGAACATCAGATCGGCTACCTTCACCATGGCGGGGCCGGGGCCGGTGGTGGATGTTGACTCGGTGCTCCTCACCGGCGGCAACGGCAACGGCTTCATTGATCCCAACGAATGTAACAATCTGACGGTGGCCGTTCGCAACGACGGCTCTGGCACAGCTACAGGTATCTCCGCCACCCTTTCGACCAGCACCCCCGGCGTGAGCATCGCCCAATCCGACTCCACCTATCCCGACCTGGCCCCGGGGGCGGCGGCCAACAACACAACGACTTACAAAATCAGCACGGATTCCTCCTTTGTCTGCGGCACGCCCGTCAACCTGACGCTCACGATTGTCTATGGTGTAACGAACGCCAATCCCAGCTCCTTTGTCATCTCCTCACCCGGCTATGTCGTGACACAGTCTGCGGGCGCGACAATCTTTCCTGGTGTTGGTGACGTCCTCAACCACGGAGACGACATCACGACCCCGCTCACGCTGCCGTTCTCTTACACGTTCTACGGGCAGAGCTTCACGACCGCCAGGCTCAGTTCCAACGGCAACCTCCAGTTTACCGGCGCCAACAGTGATTACGTTAACGCCTGCTTGCCGGCCGCAGCTTTTGCCAACGCCATCTTCGCTCACTGGGATGACCTGCGCACGGATGGAACAAATGGAGCCCCCCAAGGCATCTATACCAACCTCAGCGGGACCGCGCCAAACCGGGTCTTCGACATTGAATGGCGTGCGTCTTATTATAGCGGGAACAGCAACGGCAACACCGTCAACTTCGAACTGCGGCTCTATGAAGGCCAACAGCGCTTCGATCTCATTTATGGCGCTCTGAACGGCACCGGCAGCAGCGCAACGGTTGGCGTGCAAAAGGATACCGGCAGTTTCACGCAGTTTGAATGTAACGCCGGCGGCCTGAGCAACGGCCTGCAGTTGACCTTCCAATCCATAACCTGCCCGGATGGTGGCGGCGCATGTGGAGGGCCGGTGGCCGACTTCACCGCCAGTCCCACCAGCGGCGTTGCGCCGCTGACTGTTTCCTTCACCAGCCTGAGCACCGGCGCGACCAATTACAGTTGGGACTTTGGCGATGGCCACACCAGCACCGCCACCAACCCTCCCAACACCTATGCCGCCGCAGGCAGCTACACCGTCCGTCTCACCGTCATCGGACCCACGGTCATGGGACCCGCCGGCACGAACACCCTCACACGCGCCAACTATATCGTCGTCACCAATGTGCCGCCTGTCATCGCCGATTTTGCAGGTAGCCCGACCACCGGCACCACGCCGCTGACTGTCTTCTTCACCAACCTGAGCAGCGGTGCCTCCAGCTACAGTTGGAACTTTGGCGACGGAAACTCCAGTTCGGCCACCAATCCCACCCACACCTACAGCAACGCTGGCACCAATACTGTTGTGCTCATCGCCACTGGCGCGGGCGGCACCGATACCCGGACTCGGGCCAATTACATCATGGTGACAAATGGTCCGCCGGTGATCGTCGCCCAACCGATGAGCGTAACCGCCCCTCAGAAAACCAATGTCACTTTCAACGTCACGGCCGCTGGGTCGCCGCCGTTAAGTTACCAATGGCGCGATAACGGTGTGAACCTGGTTAACGGCGGCAGGATTTCGGGGGCGACCACTCCCACCCTGACCATCAGTAACATCGGCAATCGCGACGCCGGCCAATACTCTGTGCTGGTCACCAACACCTACGGCTCAGCGCTCAGTTCAAACGCCACACTGACAGTCACGCGCGGCAAAGGCGGCCCTGCGCTCGCCCTTTCCATGTCGGCGCTCAATTCCAACGGCAGCGCACCCGGCCTCCAGCTTGGCTCCGATGGCAATCGCCTGTTCATTCTCTGGCCCGCAGACCCGGCCTGGGCCTTGGAGACTTCCACCAATCTCTCGCCAGACGGTTGGGATCCAGTGCTCGATCCGCCCATGCAGCTCGGCGATCAATTCGCAGTGCCCGTCCAGACCTCTGAGCTGCAACGCTTCTATCGCTTGCGTTACTCGCAGCGATGAGCCAAAGAAGTCCGAATCACGATATTCACAGGTTGGCCGCCCGTGGACTCCTGGGCGCGCCTAGGTAGCGCGTGTTGACGGTACTGTGCGGGCCACCACGCCCGCCGTCGGAAAAGCGGTTGCCTGACCTGGACGCAGATATGATTAGGCTTGTCCGTGGGCACATCGTTGACTTAAACTTAGCCGCTGCAAGGGAAATGCCGAGATCGTAGAATCGAATAAAAGCGAACGATCGCAGTTGGCTGATGAAACTCCTTAGTCTTTACCGGATAGCTGCGATCATCGTCGTGATAAGCGTGCATCCGTCCGATGCGCGTGCCGGTATCACGCTGACAATGCTGACGGCCTTTCACCGAGACAACGGCGCTTATCCCTTTGCCGGGCTCGTACAAGGCATCGACGGAAATTTCTACGGCACAACAACCAGCGGCGGCGCGCAAGGCACATCCAACGGCGGCACTGTATTCAAGATGTCCCCTTATGGGACGCTCCTCACCTTGCGTTCCTTCGCCTCGGATCTGAACGATCTCACCAACAATGGTTCGTACGCCAATGCCGGCTTGTTGCAAGGACCTGATGGGAATCTCTACGGCGCGACTTCTGAAGGCGCACCAGGCTTGAATGGCACGGTTTTCAGGATAACCACCAACGGCGCACTCACCACATTGTTTCGGTTCAACGGCACCAATGGCGCGGGGCCTGCCTCTAGTTTGGTTCAGGGGAGCGACGGGAATTTCTACGGTACCACGCCAAACGGTGGCACAGGTTTCAATGGAATCATCGGTGGGTACGAAACGGGCTATGGCACAGTCTTTCGCCTGGACGCCGCCGGCGGCTTCACCAACCTTTACTTTTTCAGCGGTGGAAACGATGGCGCGAATCCTCTCGCCAGCTTGGTCCAAGGGACCGACGGCGCTTTATATGGCACAACCATGAATGGCGGAACGAATGGAGACGGCACCATCTTCAGAATCGCGACTAACGGTGCGCTGGCCAGTTTGTACGCATTCAGCGGCCCCGATGGCAGGCTGCCATTCAGTGCTCTGATACAGGCAAAGGATGGCGCTTTTTACGGCACGACGAGGTACGGCGGCACGGGCGACCGTGGGACGATTTTCCGAATCACGGCGAGTGGAACGCTGACGACCTTGTTTTCTTTCAATGGTACGAACGGCGGCGAACCGACCGCCGCTCTCCTGCAGGCTGCCGATGCTAACTTATATGGCACAACGGCTGTTGGCGGCGCGTATTACACTAACGCAATAGGCGGCTACGGCACCCTGTTCCGCATGTCCACCGAAGGCAATCTTACAACGCTCTACAAATTTCGTGGAGACGATGGGGCTGGGCCGTTTGCCCGCTTAGTGCAAGGGGCTGACGGCAATTTTTACGGCACAACTTTCGAAGGTGGTTACGCCCAGCTTGGCACGGTTTTCCGTCTCAGTGTGCCCCTGCCGCCGGTGTTCAAAACACCGGCAAAAACTGGCAGCACCCTCACGCTTGTCTGGAGCGCCGTGGCGGGCCAGACCTATCAACTCCAGTCCAATTCTGATCTGATTTCAACGAATTGGAATAATGTGGGCGGTGCTGTTCTGGTAACCAATGGCAACGGCACAATGACCGCATCGGATCCAATCGGTCCAGACCCGCAGCGGTTTTATCGCGTCGTTGTGCTGCCGTAGATTGATCCCTTGCGAGCGACAAGGTCAATCCGAGAACCTTTCGAAGAATTTTGGACCACCCCAGGTTGGACGATCATCTCTCGCTTCCCCGGCCGCGAGGGGGATTGAAGACAACGCGGTGAGTCCAAGCGTTTGCTCGTGCGCCTTAGCCAGTTCCAATACGGCGGGAATCGCTCCGTGCTTTACGGTCTGCCGATCACCGCCGGACCTGCTTGAAAATCGTTTCTTTGTTCTTCAATACCAGGCCCTCAGTTTCTTCCATCCGCTGAAGCAGCGCTCGGACAAATTTCTTGGAGCGCACACCGGCAGTCCAGAGCAGTCGCAGCAGGGCCGCCGCATCGAAAGCCTCGACTGCGACTTCTGTGCAGAAATTGCGCGCGCGGCGGTCGTTGGTTAGGAACACCCACCGGTGCGCTTTGCAAAGAGCGATAGCCTCCCGTTCGCCGAGACCCAACGAATCGGGCAGTGCTTCTGACGCCAGGATCTCAGCGGGCGTTGGAGCCGCAAGTTGAAGCCGTCCGCCCTGGACCAGCCCCGGAATCTGCGCCAGCCAGGCACGGCCCAGAGCTACCGCTTCCAGGATCTCTCGGAGCACGGCCGGAGTGATGCCGACGGGACTGCGAGGAAACAATTCCCACAGCAGATCAAGGGCACCCACGCGTGCGAAGGATGATAATATGCTGGTATCCAAGAGGATCATCCCCGGCGCCGTGCCAACCGCCGCGCCTGGACATCGGCATCCGCCGCGTCCACCTCGACTCCCTGCCGCCCGCCACGCTGCAGCCACAACTCACGGAAACCAAAGTAATTCATGCCGGCGATCTCCGCAGCGCGCCCCAGGGTGACCTCGCCGCTACGTAGCATCTCGATGGCCGCCTCGATACGATACTGCGGCTTGCTTGTGAACAACGCGCCCAACGCCTCCTGTACCGCCTCGGCTTTCGTGCGGAATATCCCAGAGCGCACAGTTGCCTGCAGTTCACGGTCCAACAAAGTCGCGCTACGCCGATTCATGTCCAGAACTCTAACACCCGAGAGGCGCAAGAGCAACGTTTTCGTAGACAACCATCGGGTCGATGTCCTCACAAGCCAGGATTTGCCGCGCAGGGAGCGGCGCTCAAACGTTGGTAAGCCCTGGATGTTCATCCATGCGGGGGCTGGATAATGAGAAGCAACTAGTTTGAAAGAGATCTTGCCCGGCTGCGAATCCGCCATTACCCGCGCAGCGTCAATAAATCGGCGGGGCATCAAAAAGCAATTTCTTATCAGTATCAGTTATCAGTAATTGGTTGGAGTTCCATTCTGCGGCGGAGCCTCACTCGAGGCATTGAGTTACCATTTCGGCGAGCAAAACGTTTGTACTATTGCCCTGTCTTATCCAACCCGGCTGCCACGGCGTCAATCGACGTCGGCGGATTCATTTCGGCGGCCGGCGAATGTTGGAAGAACTCGGTAAGCACTCAGAATTAGAAACCTTATGAACACAAATACTCACGCTATTGATCCCATCCACCAGCTCGGCACAAATCTGACCAGACCCGGCCGGCTTGCCTTTGCATTCGGTTTGAGCTTAGCGGCCTTGCTCCTGCTAACATCTCCCGGTTCGGCAGCTTCTTTTTTCTTCACTACGGGCGATCCCGACGGGAAAATCGCTACGCTATCGCGCCCACCTGGTGCGGGGAAGATTCAAACTGAGACAGCCGACGATTTCACCCTCACCAACTGCGTCGTCATCAATCAGGCGACGATCACCGGCTTGATTCCATCGGCAGCGCCGCTCACCAGCATCCAAAATGTCGAAGTGGAGATCTATCGCCTTTTCCCAGGTCAACCTGGTGACACCGACCCCACAAACACGATTGTCCCAAACCCTATAGTGCCGACGCGGACAGGTTCACCAGCAGACTTCGAAATTGACGATGCCACGCGGGACGGCCTGGCTGGCAGCCTGAGTTTTTCTCCGACTCTCTTGAGTTCCAGCTTCACGGCCGCTAACTCAGTTGCAAATAATATCAATAGACTGACTAACCAATTCACCGGAGGCGAAGGTGGCGTAGTCGGAGAAGAAGTCAGGATCACTATCAGTTTTGACCCGCCGATCGCTCTGCCTCCAGGTCACTATTTCTTCCGCCCCGAAGTGCAGTTGAGCAGCGGCGATTTTCTGTGGTTGTCCGCGCCCAAGCCGATACCCGCGCCCGCTGACCTGCAAAGCTGGATACGAAGTGACTTAACTCCTGATCTGGGCGGCATATTCCCCAATTGGCTGCGCATCGGGACCGATATCACCCATCAGGGCCCCTTTAATGCAGCCTTTTCACTCAGTGGCGAGACCGATGCCGATTGTGACGAAGTTGGAGACTCTTTGGATCTGTGTCCGAATACTCCATCGGGGGCAATTGTGAATGCGGACGGCTGCAGTATCGAGCAACTGGCACCGTGTGCCGGACCGGCGCCGGGTGTCTCATGGAAGAACCATGGAGAATACGTTGGCGCTGTCGCGCAAGCTGCGGAGAGCTTCCTGGAAGCGGGTTTAATCAGCGCGGACCAGAAGGACGCGATTGTCGTGCAAGCAGCTCAATCTGCCTGCGGCGTCAAGAGCAGGATAACGGCCGCCCGCATCCTCCCGGATCTGGAATGAGTAGTTCTGCGGCGCGCGGCCCCTCTCGAAGGCTCTGCGCGCCGCGGCCTTTTAGAGAGGGCGCTGCCTCGATACTGGCTCAGCCGATAAAGTCTCTGGCCCCCTGCTGCCAAAGGTCCGGCCTGGAATTGTAACATTTGCGACAACAGGTTTACGACAACTTGTGTCCGCCAAGCCGGTTCGGAGGCAGGCCTTTGCCTGCGGCCAGCTACTTCCTGCCCGCCTTCGTCTGACCCCGACGCGGCGACTCCCGGCTCCGGGAATATCGGGTCCCTTCTCTGGCGGGTTCTGGCCATTCCGTCCACGCCGAGCTGGGCCCAGCCGCCAATGCGATCCGTGTCGATTCCAAAACCGGCAAAAAGTTCCGCTTGAGACCTTCGTCACCGTCTGCCATCTTACTGTTATAGCCGTGAGCGAGACCCAAAATGTCCAACTGCCGACCACTCCGGGTCCCGATGCACCAAGCGCCGACTGCCCCCCCGGGCCAATGGAAGCCATCGTCGCTATTGGCCAGAACGGCTATCTGATCGCGGCCACGTCTGCCGGCAAGGTCTATGCCATTGATCCGGTCAAAGCGACCAACAACCAATCCCCGTTTGGAAGTCTATGCCGTTTTCCCCAGTAGAGTCAGCGTCGGCTACATCGCCAGTCCGGTCGTCGATCAGGAGGGCTTCATGTTCGTGGCGTTATGGGAGCCAGCAAACCGGCGTCGAGAAAAGGCGTCTTGCTACGCGCACAATCTCGAAACGCGTTTGAATCGGAAAGCACTTATGACTGCTCAAAAGACAGTGCGTGTGCGGGGCAAGCTAATTCAGCGAGTCATGCTGAAGGTTTTAACGCACGTCATTCTCACGCAAATTGCGTGAAATTTTTGCGCTATTCACTGGCAGACTTGTCGAAAAAGCTTTGCAGACGCATCGGCACGAGAAATGCTAACGTCTTTCTCAGTCACCTTGATTTGCATTGACGCGGTCACCCACGTGAATGACGTGCGTGATCTGTTCGACAAAAAGTTGCTGCTCGAGTAAATACAATTATGACGGACTTGGACCGTTTCCAAAACTTTGCGGTGAGCAACCGCGCCGGTCACCGCCTTCTGGTCGCGTTTATTGTAGCCAGCCTCCTCGCGGCGCCAGCGATGCGCGCAGCTATCCAGTACCGTCGCCTGAAATCCTTCGGGTATCCCGACCTGGTCGGCGCGAATCCGAGTGCTCCGCTAATTCAAGGGAGCGACGGAGCGCTCTACGGGACCACCGAGGGGGGCGGCCGCGACAACTTGGGCACAGTCTTCAAAGTAAACAAGGATGGCAGCGGCTACAGCGCCTTGTACAGCTTCAACAGCACTGCCGGCGACGGACAGGATCCGGTCGGCGGCTTGGTGGAAGGGAGCGACGGGGCGCTCTACGGCACAACCGCCCTTGGCGGCAACACCAACGCGGGGACAGTGTTCAAGCTGAACAAGGATGGCAGCGGGTACCTTGTCTTGCACAGCTTCAGCGGCCTCGACGGGAGACTTCCCGTCGCGCGGCTGATTGAAGGGAGCAACGGGACGCTCTACGGGACCTCATACCAAGGGGGCAGCAACAATGTGGGCACAGTCTTCGAGCTAAACAAGGATGGGACCAGCTACAGCACCTTGCACAGCTTCAGTAGCACAGAGTGGGACGGCCGGAATCCGCAGGGCGGTTTGATGGAAGCGAGCGATGGGGCGCTCTACGGCACGACCGCCAGTGGCGGCAAAAGCAGTGCAGGCACGGTCTTCAAGCTGAACCAAGACGGGAGCGGCTACGGCACCATGCTCAACTTCAGCGCCCCTAGCGGCGTCGGACAATATCCAGCGGATCCACTGTTGGAAGGGAGCGACGGGGCGCTCTATGGCACGACCATCTATGGCGGCAACGCCAACGCGGGGACGGTATTCAAGCTCAACAAAGATGGGAGCGGCTACGATCTATTGCACGATTTCGGGATTAGTCACTCCGGCGACGGCCTGAATCCGGTCGGCGGCTTGGTGGAAGGGAGCGACGGGGCGCTCTACGGCACGACTTACCAAGGCGGCGGCTTCGGCCCGGGTACGGTATTCAAGCTAAACAAGGATGGAAGCGATTACAGCATCTTGCACAGCTTCAGCACAGCTGATAACGACGGGCGGTATCCGCAGTACGGGTTGGTGGAAGGGAGCGACGGAGCGCTCTACGGCACGACCTATGGTGGGGGCAGCAACAATGCAGGCACGCTGTTCAAGCTGAACAAAGATAGGACCGACTACAGTGTCTTGCGCAGGTTCAGCCTCACTGGCGGCGACGCGTGGGCGCCGCAGGCCGGGTTGGTGGAAGGAAGCGACGGAGCGCTCTACGGCACGACATCCATCGGCTGCAGCAACAATTCAGGCACGGTGTTCAAGATGAACAAAGACGGAAGCAGCTACACCGTCTTGCGGAGCTTTGGCAGCGCTGGCGAGGACGGTCGCTACCCGTATGCCGGCTTGCTGGAAGGGAGCGACGGGGCGCTCTACGGCACGACCTATCGCGGGGGCAGCAACAATTCAGGCACGGTGTTCAAGATGAACAAAGATGGGACCGACTACAATGTCTTGCACAGCTTCAGCCTCACCGGCGGCGACGGGTGGGCGCCGCAGGCCGGGTTGGTGGAAGGGAGCGACCGGGCGCTCTACGGCACGACTTACCAAGGCGGCAGCAACAATTCAGGCACAGTGTTCAAGCTGAACAAAGATGGGACCGACTACAGTGTCTTGCACAGGTTCAGCCTCACTGGCGGCGACGGGTGGGCGCCGCAGGCCGGGTTGGTGGAAGGGAGCGACCGGGCGCTCTATGGCACGACTTATAGCGGGGGCAGCAACAATTCAGGCACGGTGTTCAAGCTGAACGAAGATGGGACCGACTACAGTGTCTTGCGAAACTTTAGCGGCGCTGGGGGTGACGGTCGCTATCCGTATGCCGGCTTGGTAGAGGGAAACGACGGGGCGCTCTACGGCACGACCTATGGCGGGGGCAGCAACAATCTAGGCACGGTGTTCAAGCTGAACAAAGATGGGAGTGGCTACAGCGTATTGTACAACTTCAGTATCACCGGTGGCGATGGCCACAATCCACAGGCCGCGCTCGCAATGGGGCGTGACGGGGCATTCTACGGCACCACGCGCAATGGGGGCGACCTCGGTTTCGGCACCGTTTTCCGACTGCTGGTTAACAGCCCACCCGTGGCCGTTGCCCGGGCCTTCCCGCTGACCACGCTTTCACCCGACGACACCAATGGCTTTGTCATATCTCTGAATAATGCCGATGCGACCGTTTATTTCGACGGCTCGCGATCCTCCGATGTGGAAAATGATCCGCTGCGATTCTTCTGGTTCGAGGACAGCTCGACGAGTCCATTTGTCACTGGCGTAGTGGCGACCAGTGTTCTCCCTGTCGGCTCGCATGTTATCGTTCTGATCGTGAGCGACGGGATGGACACGGGGACGAATCGCATCGTCGTGGAAGTCGTCACCGCCGGTCAAGCGGTGGAAAAACTGATCGACATTGTGAATGACTCGGCTGTTTCACACAAGGACACGCATCCGCTGATTGTTACTTTGAATGCTGCGAGCGCCTCGTTTAATCGCGGCAACCCGATGGCTGGCCTCAACCAACTCGCGACGTTCCAAAGTAAAGTCCTCGCCCGGGTCAGCCCAGATGACCCGGCGTTGGCGCAAGCATTGAGTCAGGCCGCGCAGAAAATCATCGACGCATTCGCCAGCTTGCGCGATCGACCAAGAAGCGTTCACTTGGAACGCCGGAATCACTTCTAATCTCTTGGTTCGGTTGCAGTCGGACGGAACCGTGGAT
>WNGK01006284.1_pt1 | contig 12508 bp, 8 predicted proteins | sample 5400601 | NCBI WGS metagenome assembly WNGK01 (sample SAMN13153376, study PRJNA577476) | soil metagenome | isolation source: 60 cm soil or saprolite under Garry oak tree replicate 1 | place: USA:California | collected 2016-06-15 | reverse complement strand
CCTCGGACTTAACGCGTATCACGGCGACTCGGCCGCGTGTCTGATTGTTGATGGAAAACTTGTGGCAGCGGCGGAAGAGGAGCGCTTTCGTCGGATCAAACATTGGGCGGGGCTGCCGACAAACGCGATCGACTACTGCTTGCGCGAAGGCGGCCTTTCCTTGGGCGAAATCGAGCACATTGCGATCAATCGCAAACCCGGAGTCAACAACTGGCGCCGGCTCGCTTTTGTGCTCACGCACCGTCCGGATCCGCGGTTAATGTTGCAGAAACTGCGAAACATTCGCAGCGCTTCATCTGCGAATGAGGCATTGGAGAAGGCTTACGGCGTTTCGTTGAAAGCGGAAGTTCATCATGTCGAGCATCATCTGGCGCACCTGGCCTCGGCCTTCCTTGTCTCGGATTTTCAGGAAGCGGCCTGCCTTTCCGTTGATGGTTTCGGGGATTTCGCAAGCACGGCCATTGGATTTGGGCATGGGAACGAAGTCAAGATCGACAATCGCGTTTATTTTCCGCACTCGTTAGGCATTTTTTACTCGGCCATGACTCAGTTCATCGGGTTCCCGCATTTCGGCGACGAATATAAAGTCATGGGGCTCGCGCCGTATGGCCAGCCGAAATATCTTGAAGCGATGCGCGAAATTGTCCGCGTCCAGACTGACGGGACCTTCAAGTTAAATCTGAAGTATTTCCGTCATCACACCGACAATGTTTCTTACAGTTGGAACAATTGCGCGCCTGAAGTCGGCACACTCTACACCAACCGCCTGATCGAGTTACTCGGTCCGGCCCGAAAACCGACCGAACCTCTCGAACAAAAACACAAGGACATCGCTCGCTCCGTTCAAGCGATCTACGAGGAAGCTTTCTTTGCGTTGCTCCACACACTTTACGCGAGACATCCATTGCCAAATCTCGCGTTGTCGGGTGGCTGCGCGATGAACTCGGTCGCCAACGGCAAAGTATACCTTCGAACTCCATTCAAAAAAATGTATCTGCCAGCGGCCGCGGGCGACGCCGGCGGCGCGATCGGCGGAGCCACGTACGTCTTATCACAAATTGCTAATTCCAAGACTCGTCTCCATTTGGACAGCGCCTTCAGTGGACCGGCATTCTCGGATGAGGAAATTGGAAGACTACTTGAATCAAAAAAACAGGAAATCAGGGATGCGGGATGCGAGATTCTTCGAATCGACAATGAAAAGGAGCTTTGTGAGCGAACTGCCACTGCGATTGCAGAGGGGAAAGTCCTTGGCTGGTTTCAAGGACGCATGGAATGGGGACCGCGCGCCCTGGGCAATCGTTCGATTCTTTGCGATCCGCGCCGCCATGACATGAAGGAAATCCTTAACGCCAAGATCAAACGCCGCGAGTCGTTTCGTCCGTTCGCGCCCTCAATCTTGCGCGAAGCGGTCGCGGAGTGGTTCGAGCAGGACGACGACGTCCCGTTCATGATGGAGGTTTTCCAGATCCGCCCTGAAAAACGCCCCTTGCTTCCGGCTGTGTGTCACGTGGATGGCTCTGGCCGGTTGCAAACTGTCCATGCCGACACGAATCCTCTTTACCATCAACTGATCTCTGAATTCTGCCGCCTGACTTCCATTCCGATCGTTCTGAACACTTCTTTCAACGAAAACGAACCGGTGGTATGCCGCCCGGAGGAGGCGCTGGATTGCTTTCTGCGTACGAAGATGGACGTCCTTGTTCTCGGGAATTTTTACATCGCGAGGGAAAGCTGACACGGTGGAAGTTCGAAGTGTCGAAGCAATTTTTAGTGCTCTGAATGCCGCCGCCGTAAAATATCTGGTGGTCGGCGGCCTGGCCGTAAACGCCTATGGTTACGAGCGACTGACGCGCGATGTCGACCTTGTGATTGGTCTCGAGCCAGAAAATATTATTCGCGGGCTTCGCGCATTGCTCGGCCTTGGTTATCGCATGTCAATTCCGGTCACACCCGAGCAATTTGCTGATCCGGGGAATCGCGACGCGTGGCGAAAGGAAAAAAACATGACAGTGCTCAGACTTTGGAGTGATTTCCATGCCAGGACACCAATTGACGTCTTCGTCTACGAGCCCTTTCTCTTTGCCCAGGAATACGCAGTGGCAAGATGGGAGAAAGTTGGAGAAGAGCTGAAGGCCCCTGTTGTCCGTCGTGAAACGTTGATCGCAATGAAACACTCGGCAGCTCGGCCGCAGGATCTTGCCGATATTGCCGAGCTTGAGAAAATTGAGAAGCTGAAGCAGAGTGCTTCGAAGTGACCAAAGACGAACTGTACGCGCACCCTGGATGGGAGTCCTGCACGTTTGAAGGGGCCAGGAATCAAGTCTTGCTACTCGGTCTACAAACCACTTTCCGGGAAAAACTGGAATGGCTGGAGGCGGCAGAGACACTCGCGTTATACCTGGGCGCCAACCGTGAACGCGAGAAGAATCGTGCCGCTCGACGAAATTGAACGCCAATTTTCGACTTCCATCAGTTGGAGAAATTGCAGGGGCGGCGTGAAAAATCGCAAGCCTGTCGAAAAAGCATTCGATACGATTACAATCGCCAGAAAGCCATCCTGATTTGCCCCAAAGGCGAATTGATTGAACTTGTCGCCGTGCGCTCGCTAGTGCTTATATTGAGTGGATATTTTTACACGGGTTCATCCTGTCATCGATGCTGAGTGCCTCTGCTGTTTTTTTCTGTGGAAGCGCGGATAAGTAAAGTTCTGCCTCAACTGCTGGACCTGCAGGGAAGAAAATAATTGTGACTTCTGATGTCTGTCCCATAAACAACGTCGCCATCATTGGTCTCGGTTATATCGGCTTGCCTTTAGCTCTGCAGTTTGCGCGCAGCTGTGTGGCCGTGATAGGGATCGACATTGATTCGGCAAAGATCAGCGCGCTGAACGAGGGAAAAACCTACATCAAACACATTTCTGATGGTGCAATTCAAGAGGCATTAGCGTCCGGAAAATTCACTGCATCTACGGATTTTGGCCGAGTCAAGGAGGTTGAAAGCGTCATCGTTTGCGTGCCGACCCCGCTAACCAAAACACGAGAGCCGGATTTGTCGTACGTTCTGGATACCGGTCGAGCCATCGCCCCGCATCTTCAGCGCGGAACCCTCGTGGTGTTGGAATCGACCACGTATCCCGGCACGACGGAGGAAGATCTTCGCGCGATCCTGGAGGAGGGATCCGGCATGAAAGCAGGCGAAGAGTTCCATCTGGCTTTCTCGCCCGAACGGGAAGACCCGGGAAATCCTGACAGCAAAGTAGCAAAAATCCCAAAGGTCATCGGAGGGTATACGCCTGTATGCCTCGAAAAAGCCATCGGGCTCTACTCACGAGCAGTCGATACTGTTGTCCCTGTGTCATCGTGCAAGGCAGCAGAGGCCACCAAGTTACTCGAAAACATTTTTCGGAGCGTGAACATTGCACTCGTGAACGAGTTAAAAGTCATTTATGCGGCCATGGGCATCGACATCTGGGAAGTGATTGGGGCGGCAAAGACAAAACCGTTCGGCTTCATGCCATTTTACCCGGGACCTGGGTTGGGCGGGCACTGCATCCCGATCGATCCTTTTTATCTAGCGTGGAAAGCGCGGCAGTTTGGAAAGCACACACGCTTTATCGAGCTTGCCGGCGAGATCAACACCGCGATGCCCGATTACGTGGTGAGCCGGCTGGTCGAAGCTCTTAATGCGAAGCAAAAGTCAGTTAACGGATCCAGGATTCTGCTCGTTGGTCTCGCTTACAAGGCCGATGTCGACGATATGCGCGAATCGCCCACGTTCGTTCTGCTTGACAAAATAAAAGCGCTCGGAGCCGAAATCGAATATTACGATCCGTACGTATCCGAGATCGGTCCTACTCGCGAGCACGCAAAGTGGCAGGGCAAACGTTCAGTCGAATGGAACGAGCAAGTCATCCGCAGCTTTGATGCAGCAGTCATCGTTACGGCACACTCGACGGTCAACTACGAGCAACTCATGGGTTGGGCGGAGTGCATTGTGGACACGAGAAACGTGCTTGCTCAAGGGCTGGCTGACGCAGCGAACCAGAGGATTTGGAAAGCGTAGTCATTGAAAAATGTGGATTGCGAATCGCAAATACGAACTGTGAAGAGCTTGAAATGCAGGCGAAACGACCGACCACCGAGACCTGGCACTTTGTAAAAATGGAACGCGCGTTTGCTAATGTCAGATAGAAAAAAACGGATTCTTGTTTTCCGCATCGGACAGCTTGGCGATACGATTATTGCGCTACCAGCAATGCGAGCAATAAAGACTCGTTTTCCAGATGCTTATCTGGCGCTCCTTTCCGATTCTCACCCCGGAGAATCCTATGTCGTAGCCTCCGATTTATTGTGTGGATCCGGACTGTTCAATGAGTTTTTATCTTATCGGATTCACGCGAATAAAATCTCGAGACTATGGTCGATGGCTTTCCTGTTAGCTGTAATTCGCGCAAAGGGATTTGATACGCTGGTGTATCTGGCACCGACTGCCCGCTCAAAAGCGCAAATCAATCGTGACCGACGTTTCTTTCGGTTGGCCGGAATCAAGCATTTTATCGGCATGAAAAAATTTGCGGCATTGCCGAGAAAGATTCCGGGCAGAGCAATGGAGCACGTCAAATCCGAAGCAGACCTGCTCCTCACCCGCCTGAAGGCGGATGATATCCCGGTCCCGGCTCCCGGCGAAGCTCGTGCTCAACTTCGACTCGGATCGACGGAAGAAACGGAAGTTGCCCGCTGGTTGAGCCACTTGCCCTCAGATGATGGCCGCGCGTGGATTGGGGTTGGCCCCGGTTCGAAGATGCCTGCCAAACGGTGGCCGGAAGATCGATTTCGTGAAGTGGTGAGAAAATTGATCGAGGAATCCGATATCTGGCCGGTAATATTCGGCGGCGCGGAAGACGCCAAATTGGGGGAACGGTTAATCTCTGCATGGGGTCGCGGTTTCAATGCCGCTGGAGCGCTCTCACTTCTCGGTTCTGCTGCCGCTCTGAAGCGCTGTCTGTTTCTCCTCACCAACGATACCGGTACAATGCACTTGGGTGCAGCCATGGATGTTCAGTGCATAGCGCTTTTTTCTTCTCGCGCGCCGCCGGGATTGTGGAATCCACTGGGTAAAAATCATGTATTGTTTCGCTCCGATATTGAGTGCGAGGGTTGCGGTCTGATTGAGTGCCTCGAGTACCGCAATGAATGCTTAAATCGTATTTCGACGGCGGACGTGCTGAAAGCTTGCCGGGCAATTCTCTCTGGTTCGTTGAGGGACATCAGCGCTGGAACAGCGGGAATGTGCTAACTTGTCGCGTGCTTCTCGCGACAAGTTTTACTTAGGAATGAAAATTGGCCGGGCACACGATGGATCACTCCTGTTCGCTTAACACTTTAAGTTCTCAGTCCGTCCGCCTTGGTTTGTCTGTAAGTTTCTGGCTGGCGACTCTGCTTATTTGCCCGGAATGGGAGATGTCGGCGGCGGGGGAAAAACCAGCGCAGGAACTGGCTAAGTTCACTTTGCGCGATTACATAGGCCGCGAATGGCAGAGTGAGCTGGTGTTCTTCAAAGTGGATTCCGCCCTAGTCGGACGCAAAGACGCCGTGCTGAGAGATGCGAAAGGACGGGAGGTGCCGTACCAATGGTCAACGGAAGACGATGGCAGCATTGCTTTCCTCGCTTCCGTTCCGAAGTTCGCACGAGTTGAATACAAACTCATTCAAGGCAAGCCAAAAGCGCTGTCAAACGTGAAGGTCACGCAACAGCCCGAGATGATCGAGGTTGCCAACGAAAAAACGGGAATCCGCCTCTACACAAAATCCGAAGCGTTGCAACGAGGCCCCATTGCAGGAGTGAAACTCGTTTCCGGGAAATGGATCGGAGCCGGAGAGCTCAAATGGCCCGCAGCGCCGATAGATTTTCAGACTACTGTTCGGACAGATGGTCCGGTTTTTGTCGATGTAGAATCGGCCTATAAGTCTTCCAGTGGCGATTTCTGGAAACTCCGTTTCCGCGTCATTGCAGGCGAGCCTGTTATTCTAGTGGATGAAGAATTTAGCGGGCAGGCCAACGCTTACTACCAATTCAATCCAGATAAAAACTTCGAATCCGATTGTTTGCTTTGGCGAGCGGGGCCAACGCCGACCACGAGTCTGTGGGAAAATTTGGCTGACAAACATCCATTCACTCTCGAACCGTGGCTGAGATGGGGGGAGCCAAGGCATGGAACCTGGCTGGCTTTTTATGGTGATAAGGGTCCTGACCTGCTAACCATAGGTGCGCGAGATCCCTCGAACTGGGTTGAACCTGGAAAGACGACGTGGAAGTACGCCATCGATGTAACGAGCGATCGGACGATGCGCTTTCAATTGCGTGGCTTTAAGCGGAATTGGATGTTCATCGCCTTGTCTAAAGAGGATGCACTCCAGAACCGCAAGGATTCGGCGCCTTTGCCACAGCAGTATATAATTAAGTACAGTGATCTGCCTTTGAATCGGATCAAAGACTGGATCCTGGAATGGACTGGTCAGATGGCGCACCCGCGCTTACTGGTCACAGGAAGAGAGCTAGATGAATTAAGAGCTCATTTTAAAGTTGATACAAATCGCCTCAGCAGGCTGCGGCGAAACGATCCGAATGTAGCCCTGCTGGATGATTACATCGCGTACACATTGGCTACCCAAGATGCCGAACTGACACGACGCCTGGTCAAATTTGCGTTGACCCAGCTTCAATCCGCAGTGGACCTCTACGTCCTTGAGACGAAGTTCCCGACGCAGGGATCAGATCCACCACGGCATTACGATCAAGTGACTATGGCCGTGAACGCGATTGATTCGATTCTGCGGCCGGACGTTCTTTCGCCAGCTGAACTCCAGCTGGCCCGTTCTCAGCTAGCTTTTCTTGGATATACCATTGCCAATCCATCCGTTTTCTCGCCGGAACGCGGTTTTAGTGCGAATCCGAACATGAGGACTACCACCCGGTGCTTGTTGGGAATGATTGCATGTCTAATACCTGATCATCCCCAGGCGAAGGATTGGGCTGAGATGGGCATTCACGAAATGGCAAAGGAACTGGAAAAATGGACGGGTCCAAATGGCGGTTGGTTGGAAGCGCCCCATTACCTGACCGTTTCGATGGACGCAATCGTCCCGTTCGCCATCGCGCTACGCCAGACTACATTCGCCGACCAGGATTGGACCCTTCATCCGAAATTACGAGATGCGATACGCTGGCTCGCCTGCATATCCACTCCGCCCGATCCACGATTGAACGGCCAGCGTCACATGCCTGAGATCGGAAATACCTACCTCGGAGAACGCACCTGCCTGGCTGGCTGGCTGGCGCGTATATGGAAAGAAAAAGATCCCGAATTCGCGAGGCAGATGCAATGGGCCTGGAAGGAACAAGGTTTTTTTGGACAGCCCGGGATCGGAGGGGCTTATCCCAGCGCCACCGGTTATTCATGGCTAATGTTCGATCGTTCCATTCCGGCGCAGCCTCCACATTGGCAGAGTGAATGGTTTCCCGAATGCGGTGTGATGATGCACGCTCACTTTCCCAGCGACTGTGAAACTTATCTGTACATGATCGCCGGAAAATTGCATGACCACTATGACTATGATGAAGGTTCGTTTATTCTCTGGGGCAAAGGCAAACCATTGTGCGAAGACTTTGGCTATTACGGCCGGGCGCCAGCCGCCGATCATAACCGAGTAGATAGAGGGAAGCAGGACAAAGGCGCCGCTGAGATCAAGGAATCCGCAACTGGCGCGCAAATCGATTACGTGCGCAGCGACCTGGCTGGGTGGCAGCGGCAGATTCTTTTCGTAAAGGACCGGGATTGCTTGGGACCAAACTATTTCGTTGTTCGCGACACGCTAAACAACGACCAGCCGGCGGATTGGAGACTGTGGCTCGCCACGGAAGTAGCACCGGCTACGAACAGTTCGGAACCGATCCGTGTTAAAGGCCGCTTTGGCGTCGATTTGGCGGTCTATTTTCTTGAAATCTCCGAGGGCGCCTTGTCCACAGAGGACTTGACGCGGACAAACGGGGCCTCTGGATTCGCGAATCGAATTGCCAATCAGCGCTCGTTACACCTGAAGCTGAAGCCTCATGCGACGGTTATTACCGTGCTCTATCCTGTTCTTCAAGGACAACCCACGCCGCGCTTCACTCGATTAGCGGATGGCTCCGGGGTCAAAGTTGAAGGCCCCTTCGGCACCGATTATGCGTTCCTCGGACTTGACTCTTTCGAGTTCGAACAGGACTCACTCTCTTTTCATGGCCGAAGCGGCGCCATCCAAATCCGTCCGAGAGGGATGCAGATGACACTCGCGACCGAAGGCCAGATGCAATTTCAAAAGCGCACTCTTATCAACGAAGGGAACAAGGTAAAAACGGATTGGTTCGGAGGTTAGTTGTTAACGAAACTCGTTCGCCCCTACCTTCGCTAATTTAATTTTTATTTTTCGATGAGCCAGCCAGTCATCACAGTCGAAAATCTCGGGAAGAAGTACCGTATCAGACATGACGATGAGGCTGGGGTGGCGCGATATGTGGCGTTGCGCGACGTGATCACCGACAAAGTCAAGGGACTGTTTAAAAGTCGCAAATCGGAGATCAAAAGTCGCAAATCGTCGGAGGATTTTTGGGCCTTGAAAGAAGTTTCATTCGAAGTCCGCCAGGGCGAAGTTATCGGCATTATCGGTCGAAACGGGGCTGGAAAAAGCACGCTCCTGAAAATTCTGAGCCGGATTACGGAACCCACCGAGGGGCGGGTACGCATCAAGGGGCGTGTGGCGAGCTTGCTGGAGGTGGGCACAGGTTTCCATCCAGAACTGACTGGGCGCGAAAATATTTTCCTGAATGGTGCGATCCTCGGAATGACCAGAGTTGAAACTAAAAGGAAGTTTGATGAGATTGTCGCTTTTGCGGAGCTCGAGAAATTCCTGGATACACCAGTCAAACGTTATAGTAGCGGGATGTATGTGCGTCTGGCGTTTGCTGTGGCCGCGCATCTGGACCCCGATATTTTGATCGTGGACGAGGTTCTGGCCGTAGGTGACGCAGCATTTCAAAGAAAGTGCGTTCGCAAAATGGGGGATGTAACTTCAACTGGCGCCAGTACCGTCCTGTTGGTAAGCCACAATCTCGCTGTAATTCGGACCCTTTGCAGCAAAGGCGTGTGTCTCGATCGAGGCCGGATTATGCGAATTGGAGAAGCAGACGAAGTGACCCGGGCGTATCTCGAGAGCCTTTCGACTGTTGGCGACACGGCGCTTGCCTTGAGGAAAGATCGGCAGGGTTCGGGCCAGATTCACTTCACCGCGGTGCGCTACCGCGTGAATGACTCTATTGAGACTCAGACCGTGGCAACCGGAGACAAGGTATCCGTCGTGTTAGAATTCGAATGCCGCCAGAGAATTCCGAGGCCCGCCTTTGCCTGTGCCTTCTACGACGCGAACGGGGCGTGCGTGCTGGGCTGTTCCAGCCGCAGCAGCAGTCCGCTAAACGAAGCTATTGTCGCTAGTGGCGCAGTTGTATGCGAGTTTGAACGATTCCCTCTCCTGCCCGGCAGTTATCATTTAAACGTCCAAGTAAAGGACGATAGTTCAAAGAAAGTGATTGACTGGGTCGAGGGCGCTGCGGTTATGGAAGTCACGGAGGGAGATTTTTACCATACGGGGTATCCTCCAGGCTTCTGGGGGGCCAGGGTCCTGACTCCCCACAAATGGCACATTTTGCATCCAACCGCAGTCGAGCGGCGATGAAAGTCGTCTGGAGGCCAAGTTTTTCGAACGCGCCCATTTGCGAAAGAACACTGACCACTATGATAGAAAGTATCGCCAACGCGGCTGCCCCGCGGCCTGGGGCTTACTCTCGAATGACCGAATCCACAGTTTGCCGATTAACCGGAGAACACGACGAATAATCATGGTTATCACCAAGGATTTTGTCTTTATTCACATGCCCAAAACGGGTGGCACTTTCGTCACCGAGATGCTCCGAAAGGTCTACCTTGGTTACCGATGGAGATCCGACGAGTCCATTCCACTCAAAGTTAAATGCCGCCATTTGCGAGATCGTTTTCTCCGCAGACTATCGCTTTCTCCTTGGGTTGACAGGAATAAACATGGCTCCTGCAATGATATTCCCCGTAAATACAAATCGTTGCCAATTTTGGGTTGCGTCCGAAATCCATTCGAGTGGTATGTCTCTTCCTATGAATACCAGTGGTGGAAACGGCATCCGGAAGAATATCCGGGACTGGCGGACAATCCAGATTTTCCAAATCTCTCCTTCGGACAGTTTCTTCAGTTGCAGAATAAGGCCTGGCTAACTTTGTTTAATCCGGGTGTTGCTGTCGATCCCACAATTGGCCGTTTCACGACACTCTTTATCAACTTCTACTTCCGCAGGCCAAACGAGATTCTTCAATCGGTCGCGAATTTGGAATCGAAGGAACGTATTGCCGAGGAGATGCATCCGGTGACTTTCCTGCACACGGAAACATTAAATCCAGATTTATCGAAGTACCTTTCGCAATTCGTCTCCAACACACGCAGACGCGGCCTTGTGGAGTCGGAAAAGCCCATTTTACCAGCGGGCGCCAACAGGCGCAAAGGGCATTGGAGAGACTACTACGACCCGGATCTGATTGCCGAAATCCGGGAAAGAGACCGTTTAATTTTTTCCCTTTTCCCGGCTTACGACACGGAACAGTAAAGCCTTGTATTCCACCGGCCGAAGTGCAGCGAAAATGAAATGATCGCCTCTGGTCCTGCGGAAAATTCCAAGAGCGAAGTTTGGTTCAACATGATAGCCAGAAAGTTAGCAATCGGAATAATAAATAGATGCCGAGGCATGGGGCGACGTTGCCGTAACGTTCTCGCGGCGCTCACGACACTGATGCTGCGGACGAATGTTCGCCGGTGGAAAAAAGTGGCACGGGACAAGCAGCCTTACTGGGATGAACGAAATCGGATTATCGCGACTTTCATTCCAGAGGCCAGTTCAGTGGTTGATCTCGGAGCGGGAGCACAAACGCTAAAGCGTTACTTGAAGAGCGGATGTGAGTATCAACCCTGCGACATCATCAAAAGTTCCCCTGATATCATTGTGTGCGATTTCAATTCCGGAATTTATCCGAGTTTGTCGCGAAGATACGACTATGTTGTTTGCAGCGGAGTCTTTGAATATATGCGTCATCCCTCTGATTTCCTTTCTAATATCCGCCAATACGGCAAACGAATCATTTTCTCCTACGTACCCGCAGGACCGGCGATTGGTCCTTTCGAGCGTCTTGCCAACGGTTGGGTGAATCATCTCACCAGTCAACAACTTGAGGCCCTCTTCGCCACGAACGGGCTGGATTGGAAATTGATATGTCGTCAGGATAACAGCGAAACAATTTACGAATTGAAAAGTACACCTTCCTGCTCCGGATTCTGATCTATCCGCGATGCCAGCTCAAGACCTATACCAATACCTCTCCCAGTTCAGATCTCGCGAACGCATGCTAAGTCTCGTAACTTTCCAAATTAGACGAGGGAACGCTAATGCCTCCTATTCACTGAAAGTGGTGTCTCACCTGGAACGAGTGGCGTGAGACTGTACAGTCGTTTTGGATAAGGCGGTATTATTGAAGAATTCGTGAAAGTAAAAGACAAAGTCACGCCAGCGCGAACTTTCGGACCTGTTGCATCCGTAGCGGAAGAACCAAGGCGCGACGAGCGACAGCGAACGATCGGCCTAAGGCATGCCTGGCGGCTTGGCGCTCGGCTTGCGGTCAAAGAATGGGCCAGGGGGCGGACCATGTTGCGACGATGCCTGAGTGTCGTCCGGCATCCCAGTTACCCGATAACATGGCTCAGTCCTATTAGCTATACGCGCCAGCGGGAGTTCGCCTTTGTCCTTCAGAGTATGGCTCGTTATCGGCCGTTCCCGGGCGCACTCCTTGACATAAGTAGTCCCAAACTGCTTCCGGTAACAATCGCATACGCTCGCTCTCAAACGCGCGTGGATTCTATTGATATCCTGGAGGGCGACGTGTTGTGGGTGAGAGAGGCTGTGACTCAGCTGGGTTTGCCGAATTTGACTGCCAGCATCGCGGATGCGCGAACACTTCCCTTCGCCGATGAGAGCTTCGATTTGGTGACTTCGGTCTCGGTATTTGAACATATTGCGCCCGAGAAGGGGGGCGAAGCGCCGGCCGCACGGGAATTGGGGCGCGTGCTGGCGCCGGGCGGAATCGCGTTGCTAACGGTGCCGTTTTCGCAGGCGTACTTCGCAGAATATCGCGCAGGGACAGTTTACGAACGAGCCTCAACGGACGGGCAACCAATTTTTTACCAACGTTTTTATGACATGGACTTGCTCAAACGGAACCTTGTGGCCGCCTCGGGCTTGCGCTTGGTTAGCATTCACTTTATCGAGGAGCGGTTCTTTTCGCGTGATCCGCGCAAGCGTCTGGCTAGCTACATCAGTGGAACCAGGCGGCAGCGACTGG
>WNGK01006283.1_pt1 | contig 12508 bp, 22 predicted proteins | sample 5400601 | NCBI WGS metagenome assembly WNGK01 (sample SAMN13153376, study PRJNA577476) | soil metagenome | isolation source: 60 cm soil or saprolite under Garry oak tree replicate 1 | place: USA:California | collected 2016-06-15 | reverse complement strand
GATGTCAAGTGGGGCACCTATACCAAACGGATGTCTACATCGGTGCTCCAGGTGCAACACACGATACCGATGAGCGGTGGGTGGGAAGTCACCGATGAGACACGCCGCCGTGAATTAGAGCAGGCAGAGCGAAAGGCGGGGCGTGATGAATGATGAGCGCGTGAGCGCACTGGACGTGATAGAGACGGCTTTGCAGCTGCTTGCAGGGCAGATACTCAACCTGCGTACTGAACTCCTGGTTATCAAGGCATCTGTGGTAAGAGAGCCACAAGAACCTGATCCACGTGTTGCAGAACTCTTGTATGAGTGCATTACAGGCTACCGCTACCATGGGGCAATGGTGCATGACCCTGTACGTCCAGAGGTGGCAAAAAAGCGTATCATGTGGCTTGTTGAGCACTACGGTATAAGGATGGAAGAGGCTTTGATGTTTCTAGGAAAAGCAAGATCGAGTTGGCAATAGGCGAAGGGTTGTCATTTGAATAGTCAAGGCGAAAGGAGCAGCGTGATGGATGAGGAACAAGCCAAACTCGTGTTAGAGATTTGTTCGCGTCTGGATAGAGGCGCGGTTACAGGCAAAGGCTTTGTCAGGCGTTGCCGATGGTGCTATGGGATGGAGGAAGGCTATGCTGATTCACATAGCTTTGTCCATCGGCCTGATTGTCTCGTGCTCCTGGTGGAACACTTGCAAGCAACCATGCGAGAAGTTGAAGAGCAATAGCCGAGTAAGTTGTCATAACATTTTCTTATGTCAACTTGCTACTCAACCGTTGAAAAGAGGCAAAAGAGGGAAAAGATGATGGAAGAGTTAGAACTTGATCTTGTTGGCAATCGCACGCCAGAAGAGATGGATGCGCTCTTGCAAAGCAAGCATACACTCAGTTTCGTTGCAGAGGATATGTCGCTCTGGTATGAGATTTCCTATGCCAACAATCGCGGTAGCAATTTCTGCTATCAGGTCAAGATAGGCACAGAGGTTGGCGTGGTCTATGAAGAGCGGTATGTCCATCTAGTCAAACTCATGCAGGATGAGCCATTTGACCTCTCGAAGTTCAAGATTGCACGATTGTGAAGTTGAGAGGCATTCTATGCCCTGTTTTACGAGTTTAGCAGAAAGAGGTAACACATGGGATACATGCGGCATCATGGCATGCTGGTCACCACATTTGATAAAGAAAAGGCAGAGGCCGCTCATCAGAAGGCGAGGGAGATTTTCACCTTTCTTGTCTCTGAGATAAGGGAATCAGTCATCAACGGCTACTACTCTTTTGCTATCTTCCCAGATGGGTCTAAGGAAGATTGGGATGATTCGGACCTGGGAGATGGGAACCGCGCCTTTTTTAAGGCATGGCTAGAAACACAGCGCCATGAAGATAGAAGCACTTCTCTCGATTGGGTAGAAGTGCAGTATGGCGATGACGATTGGGACACCAAGATCATTGCCGATAGTGATGCGCTCCTGCGAGAACAGGGCTACAAAGATGACTGAATTATCCGATGATACCTTTACGCGCCAGACTGGCGGCTGGACAGCCAGGCCAGATGATAGCGTTTGGGTGCTTGCATCGTCCTCTGACCCGAATGCGACAGAGATGTGTCCAATCTGCGTGCTCCTCCTGGAAACAGAGGAAGGACAGGCTTTATTTGGCAAGTATATGTATGCTGATATCCAGATCATCTCTGACGGCAAAGGCAATGTTGCATCTCGGACAGGTTGGGTATGCAAGATGTGCGGCGCATCGGGGGAAGGCAGAGTACCAGAATTTCATGATAAGCCCAAAAGCGAGTTATAACCCGCACCCTTGCATGTTTGCCCGCCCGCATATATAATTGAGGCAGGATACCAACCGGGGGATAAGATGCGACTTCCGCTTTTGACAGGCTGTGAGAGAATAGTACAGTAGTACGGTGAGTTACACCGGAATTCACGCCTGTGGAGATTGCGTAAGACGCTAGTAATAGCGCGGCTGGTCGCTGAAGCAGGAACCGATCATGTGTCGGATAACGGGATAAGATGCGTTGTCATCAGCATTCCTAGGTTTAGCCGTATCCGACAAAACGGCTTCCCATGAGGGATAGTGATGCGTTGCCAGGATACTGCGGGCGAACTGCCTGCTATTCACATATCGAAAGAGGCGTTTTTAGTGGCCCAGGAATACGAGGAGTGCTCAAAAGTGGCGCTGCTCCTGCGTATTCACGAGTGGGCCATCACCTTCAAGATCACAGGCAACACCATTCCTTCCGTCAAGGTTGAATTTCTGAAGTTGTATCACAAGCTGAAAGCTCGTGTCATCAACTAGGTTGTATTCTGGTACACAGGTGGCTCCCTAGCTACGTCAAGGCGTACGCTTTCGCATCTGAGATCGGGGTATACAGGGGGCGAAATCCCGGCAAGTTCGCGTTGATAGCAGCATACGTGCAAAAGCAGACGCTCTATTCCTTCACAGGAGTGGAGCGCCTTTTTGCGTTTTGGAGCACACCATGACCCGCCGCGCCTGGATACTCCGCTACTTGCTTGAGGATGCGCTTATGGGTATTCTCGTGCGCCTCATCCTCTTGAAACGGAGGTGGAATGAATGAATCTACCTTTTCTCATCTGTCCTGGCACTCGGTATGAACTTGTCGAGGCCGCTTACACATTTAACCGCTATCGCTGCGCAACGTGTGGGCGGGAATTCACCCAATCTCACACTACCACTCTTCCTCCATTTCATGCCGTGGAAGCAACCGTTGCATCACTGTTTCAGCCAAGCATTCAAGAGAAGGTAGCACCATGACCACACACCACATGAAGAGCGATGAACTGCGCGCCCGCCTCCAGGCTGTGATACGATCAGCGAAGCGTGCTAGCGCCCGCCCTCGCCTCTTTACACTCACCTATGACCGCACCAAACTCAAGAGTGCCAACCCGGTGACGCGCCTGGAGTATCAGAAGAGGCTGATGGTATGGGGTGCCCAATTCCCACATACCGGCGACTTCCCCGATTCGGTCTGCTTGCAAAATGGGACCTCCTTCCTCTCTTTGATAGACCTGGATGAGCACTTTAGCTCCATGGGCGCCTATGTTATCGAATGGCAGGATGAGCAAGAAAGCGAGGATGCTGCGGAATGAGCGAAGAGAAGCCTATTTACAGCAGCATGTTTGACAATACGCTCTGCTCCGGTGCCTATAACCCGCCCGTCTATCGCATCTTCCCATCGGGTCCGGCCACTCACACGCTCATCAGCATCGATGAATACAATGCGGTGCTCGCGCAAGTTTTGAGCTTGCAATCCGTCATTCGTAACATGACCCACTACCTTACGGCGAAACAAGACATCGGCGAACTCTCTGCGGTGGAAGAGGCCTTGCTGCTGGAATGCTCAAGAGCGCTGGAGGGCAAGGAATGAGTGCACCTAACCTTGTGGGGGTTGTGCAGTTTGACAGTTTGACACCTGAAAAAAGGCGTCAAGGTCAGTATATGACTGATGATGAGCGGGCGCTTGCTCAACAGAAATTCCTGGCACGATTCCGCAAGGTAGGTACTATCCTTTCTGCCGCGCGTTCAGCTAAGATCACTCGACAGATTGTCTACTACTGGTTAGAACATGACGAGCAGTTCAACCTCGATTATCACGATGCTATCAAAGATGTGAATGATGCGATTGTCGATGAGATTGACCGCAGAGGCAGACGTGGCTACAAAGAAGGGAAGATCACGAAATACTCTGATACCCTGCTCATCTTCTTAGCAAAAGCAAGGATGCCAGAATTTCGTGAGAAGCAGCAATTCGAGATGAGCGGCCCCGGTGGAAGTCCTATGCAGGTACAGCGGGTCTATGACTTTTCCCGGTTGAGCGACGATGAATTTGAGCAGTATAAGAGCCTTTCAGCGAAAGCAAGGGGAGGGTGATTGATGGCTATCGCTGCCCCTATCCAGGCAGAAGAGGAAGTACAGGAGGATGCACGACGCGGTGCTGCATCCTTCCGGTTTTTCGTTCGGGCTGCATGGCATGTATTAGAGCCAGGCACCCCGCTTCTTTGGAACTGGCATCTGGATGCGTTATGCCTTCATCTTCAGGCTGTCTATAACGGTGACATCCTCCGCTTGCTCGTCAACATTCAGCCAGGCGTCGCCAAATCAACCATCTTCTCTGTCATGTGGCCTGCCTGGTGCTGGATACAGGATGCTTCTATCCGCTGGCTATGCGCGTCTCACTCGCAGGACCTGGCAATCAGGGACAATAAGAATTGCCGTGATCTCATCCAATCCGAGTGGTACCAGGCACGGTGGGGAACGCGCTTTGAGATGAGTGGCGATCAGAACGTGAAGACCTATTTCGAGAATGACCGGCGGGGTTATCGCATGGCGGTCGCTGTCCGCAGCTCAGGCACCGGCAAACGGGGCACTCACTTACTGATTGATGACCCGAATAACGCAATGGCAGGGCAGGCGGATATTGAAGCGGTCAAGACATGGTTTGGGCGAACCTGGGTGCCGCGTCTCAACGATCAGAAAACCGGCGCGATGGTAGTAGTCGGTCAGCGCATGGGGGAGAATGATCTGTCAAGTCATATCCTCGAACTCGGTGGCTGGGAGCATCTCAACTTGCCCACAGAATACGCGCCAGGGCGCAAGTGTCATACCAAGATTGGATGGGAAGACCCGCGCACAGAAGAAGGGGAGCTGCTTGCGCCTGAACAATTCCCGCCTGAATCGGTAGAAAAGGTGAAGCGGTCGGTCGGACCGATGGTCTATGAGGCACAGTATCAGCAAAATCCGCAGGGAGCTACCGGCAAGCCATACGTGTCTCAGTTCCAGCGCTATTTCACGATTGACCATCTCACCCACATGTATCTCCTTGAGACGCCTAGAGGCCGTGTTGTTGTGCCCATCGCTGATTGTTGGAATTTCTGTGCTATTGACCCTGCGATCTCGCTGAAACAAACTGCAGACTTCTTTGTGATGGCGGCGTATGCGGTGACGCCCTATAAGGATACGCTGCTGCTGGATATTTTCCGTGGACACTACACCCATCCTGAACAAAAAGTGCAACTGGTGCTCTATCATCAACGGTTCAGCTTTCTCCTGGTGGCCGTTGAAAGCGTTGCCTACCAGGCCGCGTTAGTTCAGACCGGGCTTGCTGAAGGTGTGCCGTGCGTTCCCTTCACCGTGCATCAGGATAAACTGGTGCGATCTGGTACGGCGGCTATTTGGGATAGAGCCGGGAAGTCCTACACGCTGAAAGATGCTCCCTGGCTGTTCGAGTATCAGACAGAAATCTTCGCCTTTCCGCATGGCGCAAAGGATGACCAGGCGGATACCAAGTCTATGTCGGCTATTGTGGTGTGTACGATGAAGACACCTGGCGTACTTGACCTGAATAGCGACAAAGAAGCGCCTGATACCGCACTTAGCATAGAGCAAATCTTAGAGGCCGAGGCTATCACCGCAGAGCAGCAGCAGCAGGCAGAGCAAGCGGCCAAAGCGCATGAGGAAGAGTTTGCGAAGAAGGGCGGGCTGCTGCTGAATCCTTTCGATTGGGCTGAGTCTCATGAGACAGGAGGTGACTGGTAATGGGATTCGTACCACCTCGAATTGTGCGGCCACGTGAGAAGACAATTGAAGAGGACATAGAACAATTAGAACAGTCAATAGAGGCTTGTAAAGATGCCTATCAGACATTTAACAAGTCCACTCGCACCATACCAGGAGAACAAGCGCTTATCTGGAATCAGGCATTGCGAGAAAATATGCTTAAGCCATACTCCCCACCTGAACCTGAATATGAGGAAATGCTATTTGCACCTGCTGACTGGCAAAAGCAGGAGGTGACTGGACATGATTAGAGCCGATGCCAAGCTCTCTATACAGCGCATTCCATTAGAACATATCCAGGTGAAGGAATACCAGGAGCGCTTTCCGATACAACTCAACCGGTACATGCATTTGCTGCTCGCGCATCCGGGTGAGTATGCCGGTTTCCTATGCGTGCAACCATCCACTACCCATAAGGGCATGTTTGAACTCCTCGACGGGCATACGCGGTTCTGCGCCTCGATTATGACGGGTCGACCGGACGCCTTGTGCGTGGTGATTGAGGAGGCGAATACATGAGTATCGCATGGTATCGCCTATGGGAAGAAGTTTGGTATTGGTTCGATCAGCAATCAGGGAAACTCTGGCTCAAACTCAGCAGAGACCGGGCTTCCTATTGGCTTGATTGGCTTCCTGCCTATTGTCTTAGGCGGTATTACCGCAATCTAAATAAGCGGTTGCGCTTAGAAGAAAGAGGAAAGCCATGAGTAGACGCTCTCGATCAAGCCGCCGGTATAGGGATGACTACAAAGCCGATCCTGGCGTGCAGTATGTTGTCGCTTCCCAGGGCGTAGCGGCGCCTGCGATGATGCCACGCAACGTGCGGGCCTACATTCAGGAAGGATACCGCTCAAGCAAGACCGTGTTCAGAGTCGTGGGGCATATCGCTCGTGCGGCAGCCGGTATCAAGTGGAAGCATTACACCGACGAGAGCAAGAAGCGTGAACTCACCACCTCACCCCTGCTAGACCTGTGGAAGAATCCAGCGCCAAAGGTTTCAGGCACGCAATTCAGAGAAGCCATGGTTGCCTACTACTGCATGACCGGCAATTCCTACATACTTGGCATCAATACGATGCAAAGCCCTACGTCACCTTTTGATGAGATGTACAATTTGCGACCTGATCTCACCAAGATCAAGCTCGATGAGAACGGACCATTGTATTACGAGTTCGGCAACTTCACACCGCCGCGCCGCTATGCAGAACCGTTCGTGATGCATAACAAACTGTTCGCAGGCAATGATGATGTGTATGGTATGTCGCCGGTTGAGGTTGCTGCTCTATTGATCGATACGCAGAAGGCTGGACAGAAGTGGAACCTGGGACTCTTAAACAATATGGCACGTCCCGGTGGTGCATGGGTGACGGATGCGCTTCTAGGCGCGCAAGAGTACAAGACGCTGAAGGACGAGATACGCAAGAAGTTCGCAGGTCCGCGTAACGCTGGTGAAACGGCTATCCTGCATGGTGGTGTGAAGTGGCAGAGCATGAGCATGTCACCCTATGAGCTTGATTGGTTAGAGTCAGATACCAAGGGTGATCGTGACATTGCTGGCATCTTCTTCAACTTTCCTCTGTTCTTGCTTGGGTTAGCTGATAGCACCTTCAGCAACCAGGAAGAGGCGCGCTATGCGCTCTATACTGAGATCGTCTTCCCGATACTCGATATGTTTCAGGACTCGCTCAACATGTGGCTCACCCCGCGCTATGGTGGCTATCTTGGCTACGATCAAGAGGATGTAGAAGCGATACAGAAGCGTTTACAGGAAGCCAAGGCGAAAGAGAGCGAGCGAGCATCGGCAGAGTTTACCGGTGGCACTGTCACGTTTCATGAGGCACGGGAGATCCAGGGCAAGCCAAAGTTGCCGGTCAAGGATTTTGTCATTATCAACTATGTCCCGGTGCATGTGGAAGACCTGGATGACTACATCGATGCGATGGCGGGCAAAACGATCAATCCACCGGCACCGCCTCCTCATCAGTTGCCAGCACCGGGGCAAACGACGGTGACGCCGGTGGATGAGACTATCCCTGATGACACCACGCCTCCGGCCAAGCCTAAGCCTCCGGTCAAGCCTGCCAAAGCGCAAGATGATGTAGTTGAGGTGGTTCCTTATGATGCGATATCGAGAGATCACTATCGAGAAACGTTGAGGTTGAAACGATGAGTTTTGAAGAGCGATATGCACAGGTACGGGAAAGAAGATTAATGATAGAGTTAGGCCAGTTACTCGATGAGTTAATTTATACTCTTGAGTGGATTCAGAACCGTATACAGCGAATGCAAGTTCAGGATATGGAGTATAAGCGACAGAGAGAATTGTTGAGGGCCAAACGATGAATGAAGGACAGATACCGGCCCCGCGCCTTGATTTGCGATTGATCTACCATGACGGGATGAAAAAAGGCTCAAGCATGGCAGATTGCCAGTGCCGCCATTGTCGGAAGGCGCGCGCTAAATTGTTTGCGGAAGGGAAAATCACCGCGCAAGAGGCTGGCATTACTACGGTGAAAGATGAACCGTATAGAGAAACGTTGAGGTTGAAGCGATGAGTGATTACCATGACCCTTATCCCTATTGCTGTTCAGAACATTATCCGCTCCCTCGGAAAGAACAGAAGAAGCCAACAGGGGCGTTTATCTCTGACCGCATACTGACAGAAGAAGAGCGGGCGGGAGTAGCGAAGGCGCTTGAATATCTTCGAGACAAGCATATCAGATTCGAGGGCATACCGATGATACCACTACCGGAAGACTTGAAAGCGACCAGTAACGTAATTGAACTGAAGCCAGGCCACAAGTACCTCCTGGTAGTGAAGGGCACGAATATAAGGCGTGAAGAATTGCTTCAGACACAAAAGTATCTCACTGAAATGGGGATATCGAGCCTCAGTGTGATACTGGAAGGGGATGCGGAGATGAGCGTGGTGGACGTGCCACCTGAAGAGGTGAAACGATGACAGCACAAGAATTGGCACAACACATCCTTACTATCGCACAACAGGCCCTGGATGCGGAATTGAAAGAAGCCATTTACATCAATGACGATCCAGGGAAATGTGAAGCGAGAGACGGCCTGGAAGCCATTATCACCCTCTGCAAGGGAGTGCTGCCAGCACAGGAAGGCTTCCGGCAGTATGAGAAGAAGGTGAGACGTGAACGTGAAAGCTGAAGTTTCGACGACGCTCACCATTGTCAAACGGGCTCCGACTGACATGTTGCTCTACGCGAAGCAACAAGCTGATCGAGAATTTGACCGCTACTTTCCACAAATCCATCCGTATATCACGCGGATTGAAGTAGCGATATTGCGAGAAATCTTTCTCGCAGAAGGCTCTGTAGGCTATCTAATACGGGTGTATGTGACCTGTCCACTTGAGCTAGTGCATGAACTCCATAAAGCGTCTGGTATCCATGTGGATATACCACAAGAACAAATCACCTATAGGTATGATAGTGAGGCCGAAACAAAACGCTGGCTTGATAGCCTGAAAGAAGGTGCCATATGACACTCGCAAAGGTTGAGCGCAAAATAGAATACTTCCCCATCCTCGGCGGTGAGATCAAGACCATCGATGATGCAAAGGGTATTGTTGGGGGCTATCTCAACTATATCGGCAATATCGATTATGGCGATGATATGACGATGAAAGGTGCCTTTCGCAAGACGATCAAGGATAGCTTTGCGCGCAAATCGCTGCAGGACCTCGATTTTCTGTGGCCGTATCTGTGGAATCACGATTATAACCAGCTTCCTCCAGGCGGTATCTTTGACGCCGATGAGACAGCGAAGGGACTCTACACCAAGACGCAATTCAACCTAGATATTCAAAGTGGCAGGGATTTATACTCATCCTTCAAAGCAGGCTTCCTAAGAAAGCAAAGTATGGGATACAAAGCAATACAGGTGGAGTATGCGAAGGATGAGAAGACAGGACGCACTATCCGCCGCCTGCTCGAAGTGGCCGTCATGGAAGGCTCTGCTGTTGTCTTCCCCATGAACGACATGGCCCAAGTCGATACCGTGAAAAACCTGAACAGGAGGAATTTTTACATGACAGGCAATAAACTATTGACCAAGCAGGACCTTCCTGCGATCACTAAGGACTATGCAGCCAGTTACGAGGCGATGACGCAGCAGGATTGGGTATCAGATCTGTGGAACCTGTGGTATCCCCTGCGTAATGAAATCCTTCAGGCGTTTGTAACGGGCGACACGCCTGCTGAAGATGTGCAGAAGGCAATTGCTCAGTTCAGTACGGCGGTAGCGGCTTATGTGCAGCGCGGCATTGAGCTAGACATGACGGAATATCTGCAACCTGATGACGATGACACTGGCCCGATGCCAGGCATGTACATGAGTGCAGATGACAATCCTGAGACGAAGGCGGGCCGCTCCATCTCTGATGCCAATCATACGGCGCTCGCTAAGGCGGCTGATGGCATCTCAGGGCATGTGAAGGAGATTAAAAGCGTGCTGGCGCGGGCGCGTTCAGCGCAACTGCAAGGCTATCCGCTGACGATGAGTGAGGATGACCCGATGCCTGAACTGAAGGAAGAAGATGCAGAACCGAAGACGAAAGAAGAGACCTACCTGGATGTGCATACCATCCTGGATGATCTTGCCAGTGTGCTCTCGACTCATAATGCTGATCGCGGCGTATAGGCATGGTGACAACTCCCCATGGGTAAACCCAGGGGCTTCTCAGGAAACGCATCGCCATGTCGTACGTTAACTCCTGAAGGCTGTGCCCCAGCCTGGTGTTCGTTGCATCCTATCCAGGCGGCTTTGTATCGCCTAACCTGTGTAAACGGATGGCACATTGAACAGTTGGAACGTTAGTGCTTTTACCCGAGGGAACGGTTTACCTCGGAACGCCCAAACACTATTGAGTTGTCAATGTACAGAAGAACAAGCCCAGTATATCATCTTGACATACCATTGTCAAGGGGATACACTGCTTACATGGAAAAGAAACGAATACACCCAACAACGATACGACTGACTGAGCAAGATAGAGCATTACTTGCTCGTATCAAGGTCCTGTATGGCTGCAATTCAGATATGGCAGCGATTCGGCTGGCTTTGAGGATTGCCGCAAGGCAAGAGAAAGAACCGCCCGAGGGCGGTGCGGAAATTCACCCCCATGGCTAAAGCCATGGGCACTCTTTCCGCGAGTGAGGCATGGTAGAATGAGGGGAAGAGAAAAGGGAATGCGGGAGAAAGCACGATGACACAGGATGAATTTTTGCATCGCTACCATTCCTACTGCGTGCAAGATGGGGATGAGGCGAAGCGGGAGGCAGAGTATGCGAATGCAGTAGGCATTGATGGGAACAGTGCCAAAGCCATTCATTTCCCAGGGCTTGGATGGGGACTGATGCTAGAAACGGCTGTAGCGTTTATGCGAGAGATTGACGATGATCCGATGTGGCGTCATGCTGACCGAGGCGTATAGATGTGGTATCCTTCTTGGGAAAGGAGAATACTATGAGCCAGCAGTCTGAGAGAGAAATACTGCACGAACTTGATAATGCATTGCTCTGTGATGTGTGCAAGCAGGACTTTTTCGTGTTCTACCGTGATATCTTCTTAGGGCAAGGTGTCATCAATCCTGAATGTCCTGGTTGCCGTGAAGAGAAATCAAGCATCGATGAGGTGAACTTTATCGTCTGGTGTGAACGGTTCCATCCTGAATTACTGGAGTTGCTTCCACCAGGGCACATTTATGGTATGAATCGCTGAAGCAATGAGAGGTATCTAGCCAATATGACAAAAATGTCAAGTTTGTGTTATACTACGAATAGCACCGGGAGCCGTCTCTAGACACTCCCATTAACAAATAAATACACGCGACTGTGGAGCCGTCAGTAGACACTCCATTCGATATCACGAGGAAGCCGTGGCTAAGCGCTCACACTTCTGGACGAGAGACATATGTTCAGAAGGGTGAGATAAAAATAGAAAAGTTCTCCTTCTGGACACCCAACAGAAGGAGAACTTTTTATTATGGCCGGTTACGAAGAGTTGAATCGGCTGACGGAAGAAATCCAGAAGCTGAACAAACACCTCGATGAGCGTGTACGCGCGCTTGAGGAGCGGCAAACCAAGACAGAGACAAAAATCTCTCAGGGCGGCCCCGTCGCGGCTGAAGCGCGCAACGAACTCAACAAGATCAACGATAAGATATCCAACGAGATCAAAGAGTACCGCAAGCTCGTAGTGGAGCAGAAGGAAGCCATGCTTTCCCTTCAGCGCCCACCCCCCACGAACGGCTATCGCGGTTCCACTGCCGGCTCGTACAAGCCACTCGCAACCCGCGCACTGGAAAAGTGGTTTCGCAAGTCCGGTGACCCCTCGGCGCTCACAACAGAAGAGCGCTCCTACATCGACTTCAACCACATGAATTGGGACCAATTCACCCCTGAGCAGAAGGTGATGGTCTCTGCTGCTGCCGAGCTTGGCGGCTTCTTTGCCGGGACTGACCTCTCGGATAAGTTCATCCAGAAGCTCTTCCTTGTCTCCCCCCTGCGTGCCTATGCGGATACGCAGACCATCGGCGGTGAGAAGTTGCTCATTCCTTCCGAGGGTTCAACGGACACCGGCATTTTCTGGAGTGATGAGCAATCTGGCTTTCAGGCTTCGGCGGATCCGAACCTGGGCATGATCGAAATCTTCGCTCGTGAACTCAACGGCTACCTCAAACTCAGCCGTCAGAACCTCGAAGATTCCGTGTTCGATATCGAGGCGTACATCCTCAAGCGTCTCACCCGCCAGTTCGCACAGAAGGAAGGGACAGCGTTCCTGCTCGGTGATGGTGTGGCACGTCCTGAAGGTATCCTCACCAACGCGGCGCAGGCTGGCACCGGCATCAACGTATTGACCGCCAGTGATAGCACCAACCACATCATCAAGCCAAGCGATGT
>WNGK01012719.1_pt1 | contig 12510 bp, 12 predicted proteins | sample 5400601 | NCBI WGS metagenome assembly WNGK01 (sample SAMN13153376, study PRJNA577476) | soil metagenome | isolation source: 60 cm soil or saprolite under Garry oak tree replicate 1 | place: USA:California | collected 2016-06-15 | reverse complement strand
GCTGGCGGCGTTCGCATCAGGTTCACAGCGAGGAAGGAAGGGACGGAATGGAAAACGAAGAGCGAGAGGTTGCGGGTCGATTGGAAGCTGCGACAACGCTGCTGGAAAAAACGCTGACATGGCTGGAAGAACGGCTCGCCGCGGCAAGTGCGCTTTCCGGCGAGGTGGAGAAGATTTCGGCAACCGTGGAGCAGGGTCGCCGGGAAGAAGATCTGGCGGAGAAGCTCGCGGCCGCACAGCAGGAATTGGCCACGCTGAAGGCGAGTGCCGCTCATTCTCTTTTGAATCCGCTACGCAAGACGGTGCCGGCGGCGACTTCAGAGATGCTGGCCAAGCATGGCATCGGCGATGGGCCTGTAGATGTGCGCACTCTCGATGCGGCCCTGGCCGGGCTCAGCCTGGAACAGCGCATTGCGGTGAAAAGCCAGTTGCTACGCGCAGGTGCGATCGCATGACGGCAGTTCTTAGCTATTAGCTCAAGCTATTTGCTAACCATGAAAGCGGCACGCGGTAATCCATGGGCAGGCGAGTTACCGCGCAGGGTCCGCGTAGTTGTCCAATTCAAGCTGGTAGTTAGAAACAAAAAGCTAGTAGCTCACAACGCAGTAACGAACGGCCTCCTCAAGGGGAGGCGGAAAGAGCCTATGAACGCAACCTTTGCAGACATTCATGCCGCAGCCGACTTTATCGGACCGGGCGCCGTTGAAGTGCCTTTGTACCAGACCGAGATCTTCGACATCTGCCGGCGTTCAAGCCCGTTTGGGCAGCGCATCAAGCAGGTTCCAGCGACCGGTCATCCGTCGCGGTTCTTTGAAGAGACCGCACTTCCGAACCCCGGCACCGCGGGTTTTGTGAATCCGCGCAGCATCGTGGCGCCGGTCGTGAGCCCCACGCGCGTGGAGCGGAGCGTGCCGCTGAAGGCGATCGTTTCACAGATCAACTACAACCTGTTTGACATCGAACTGGGCAATCAGCAGCAGCAGTTCGCCTATCTGCAGGCCAAGGACCTGGTGGATACGGTCAGCGGCGTGATGGTGACCCACGACGTGGCCTTGTGGAACGGCAACGATACGAGTCTGAGCACGCCGACGACGACTCAATACATGGGCGTGATCGGGCAGATCGTTGCAGGCGGCAATACGTTGACCATCGGTACGTCGGCATCGATTGTTGATGGCCTTAAATCGGCAGTGGCGCAGATGGTGGCAAGCAACGGCTATCACGTGCGGCCCACAGCAATCTATGCAAATCCGGTATTGCTCGACCTGATCGACCGTGAGATGAAGGCGGAGTTCAACGTGGTGTTGAACATCGACCAGATTACCGGCGGCGTCAGGGTGAAGATGCTGTCGACGCAGGCGGGCGATCTGCCGCTCATTCCCGATTGGAGCCTGAGCTATACAGGCACGCCGGGATCGGGCTCCGCGGTTCTGCCGGCCTACATCGTAACTGAAGATCTGATCGAGTATCACTGGCTGGGCGATCCTACACCTCGCATCTTCCAGCTTGGATTGCCCGGATCGCTCACGCAACAGTATGTCGCTGTGAAGTTCGGTGCGCCGGTGGTGAAGGGCGCGAACTACGCTCATTACCAGGTACTTGTGGATCGATAGACACGAGTCTGCAAGTTACCGAGCTGCAAGTCAACAGAGGGGCTTCTTTCGAGAAGCCCTTGTGTTGTGAGCCGGCCAATCAGGGTTTGAGTTGTTGGTGATCAGAATGGACCCTGCACCTGAGCGGGTGCGACTGAGAGTACTTTCCAGCGGCCTGAACGCGACAGAAAGAGAAGAGGGTGAAGTATGGCATATCTGCAGCCAGCGGATTACCCGAACTATGGATTGCCGGCGGAGACGACGGCGGACTGGATTACGGCAGCCACGGCCTTAATCAATATCCACTGCAGGCGGCCGGACCTGAATGTGATTCAGTATACGGAGCGCTTACGACTTACAAGCGGCTCGCAGACGGCGAGGTTGAGTTATCTGCCGTTGGCGCCCCTGGGAACGGCAACCACTCCGTTTGTGAACATCGAAGGAAGGTTTGCAAAGCCACGTCGCGGCGAGATGGCAAATGAGCCTCTGTTTGATGTGGTGTGGGCGTTCTCGCTTCCTGGGCAGTGGACCGCAATCGACGCTTCATCGGTTGATTGTGACCCCGCTACTGGCGGACTGATTCTCCCCTGGAATGTGCTCGGACTTCCTTACAACGAAGTTATGGTCACTTATACCGCGGGATTGTCAACGATCGGCGACGACGTGAAGTGCGCCTGCGCGCAAATTGTGCGCAACGCGCAGTCTACTCCCGCGCTCAATGCGAGCCGAACAAAGATCGACACGATGCAAATTGAGTACTTCTCAAGTTCGCTGGTGGACGAGACGGTGCAGGCCTGGCTGCGTCCTTATGTCGCGAACAGGCTGGGGTAAGCGATGAGCGATACTGCACCGCGCACGCCCCGGGGAGCGCCCAAGATGCTGGCAGACGCATTGCTGCGAAGCGTGGCTGGAACCAGTGCCCAACTCCGTGTAACGGGAAGCAATCCAGACACAAACATGTTTGAACTCGGCCTCGTAGCGACAACCTTTTCCAATGTAGTTGTCAGCCCGGTAGTCATGCGGAAGCTGCGGCCATCGTGGCGCAAAAGCGGCGAGGCCCAGTGGGAACTTTTGATCTCGGCCACAGGAGTTGAGCAGCAGGTCACGGCTCTGGACCTGCCCTCGGTTCAGTCACTGTTTGCAATGACTTTGACGGTGACTGTTGCGGGGCAGGATTATCTGATCGAGTCTATCGCCTCGAATGAAGCATTTGGCCAGGTATACCTTTACCGGCTTCTGTTACGGGAGACCCGCCAACAGGCCGTTTGATGAGGCAATGCTGCCGCCGATTGAGATTCACAACCTGGCAATTAACCCTTCCTACCCGGTCTGACTGATCAGCGCAACTTCGCAAAGATTTCAGGAGTAGTTATCCATGCAGAATGCAAAAGATTCTTTCTATATGGCGCTGCGATCGCGCCTGGCAACGATCAATCCGGAACGGACTGTCATGCTGCGTGGCGCGGTGCGGCCTGGAATTCTGACGGAGGAAGCTGAGGCGCCCTACGCGCAGTTCCCGACCGATGTCTTTATCTTGCGCTGGCTTGGCTTGGCCATTGATGCGAACCTCGAATCCACAATGATTGCCGAGGAGTGCGAGATTGTGTACCAGACTTGTGGTTGCCAAAGTTTCGGAGGCTTAGACCGGGGACGATCTCTGTGTGCGATGGATGAAGAGTTGGCTTCGATGCTTCACCCTTCGTCGACGCCGAAGCTGAGTTTCACTGCAACCCCGCCGGCAGCAATGTTGACCCAGGTGTTCTGGGACGATGCGCGGTTCAGTCCTGTCGTGAGTCAACGGGACCGGCTCAGTCGTTCAGCAAGAGTGATGGTTTACAGCTATCAGGAACAGGGTGAGTAAATGGCTGCAAATTGGTTTTCAGCCGCAGCGCCGGTGGCGCGGCGCGTTCGAGCATACTTTGCTCCAATCGATCGAGTGGCCCAGGCGCCGGTTCTGTTCAATCCGGCCGATCAGGGTGGATTCAATCTTGATGATCCACCAAGTCCATGGATGGGGCTGGGCTGGATCCAGGGATTCACACGCAAAGCGACGAGCAAGACCGTGCCTGTCATGACAGGAATCCCAGCCGCAGTGCTGGGCCAAGTTCGCGAGAGTCTTGATGCGCAGGTGAGATTTCAATTCGTAAGCTGGACCAAGTTGAACATGGCGCTAGCAACTGGCTCTCAGCACATGAACATTCTGGCCCATGCGACATGCGGAACCGATTCCGCAGAGCAAACATCGGTCGCTGCGGCTGTCTCCATTCTGGCCGGGTCAACCGCAAGTTCAATTTCAATTGCCGCGGAAGATGCCGCAACGTTTGCCGCGGGCTCCATCATCGCGGTCGATGACGACTATACCGTTGTTTCACAAGCTACCTCCACGGGACTTATCCTAGCGGAGCCGCTACCGGGTGGAGCACCCGTGGCCGGCGCCAAGCTTCAGGCGGTAACAGGGTTCGTGGATCGAGAAGGCGGAACATTTTTTCAGGAGTGGTCGGCGCTCTTTGTCATTGAAGGCAGCCAGGGCGAACGCATCTTTTTTCATTACCCGCGACTGCAACCTATAGGAATCGCCGAAGAGACAGCGATCCCACTGGCAGGCAAAGATCAAGGTGGACTGGAGCGCGTGCTGCTCGAGGGCAGGTTCATTGCGCTTCCAGTCATTGACCCGCTCGACGAAGAGCGGATTCTTTGCTACCGCAGCTTTTTGCCGGCCGCCCATGCAGTGGTGTGATTGGTGCTCATCCCAGGTGTCTTCCGCTCCAGGGACACGACGAATCAACAAAGCGCTGGTCTCGCACGGCTAATTAACGCCGAAGTCCCGCATAACAGCTGCCTCAGGCTTGTACTGCATCGCAGGACAGAGAGTTACGATGAAAATCACGATCCAGGGTCAGGACTACACAAGCGCGCTCGACGCGGGATCTCCGTTGACCGTTGAGCGTAAGTTGAATGAGCCTTCCGTATGCCAGTTATGGTTGAGTCTGCCGAGTGATGGCAGCCTGACTATACCGTCGCGCAACCAGGCCCTGGCGGTCACGGGCGACGATGGGATTCCTTACTTCACTGGCTACATCGCTGTGAGGCCACTCCGCGAATATGCAGGAATAGCGATGGAGGGGCCGCATTATCGAATCGCAATTGAGGCCGTGAGCGACGAAATGCTCCTCGATCAGCTTCAAATGATGCCGAGCACGGGAGCTGCCCACAGATCAGCCGGGGCCCTGATGGCGCGACTGGTAGAACGCACGGGGTGCGCTAAGCTCTCGACGTCGGGACTGTCGCTCGACAGCATGATCAGCAACTTTGTGCCTCCTGCGGGTGCAACTTGGAGCATGAGCGCAGGACAAGTGGCAAATCAGGCACGAGCGGCCTATCGAGCCATAAACGGAGCACTCACACTCGAGCCGGTGCCATCGGCAGTGCATGCCCTGAACGAAGCAGATGGTAGCCTCGACCTCGCGAGCCTGGCGATCACGGCACGCATGAAGCGGATGTTAGCCAACGACGTGACCGTGTGCGGTGAGCATGAGCCGGTCGCCTATGTTACAGAGTACTTTGTTGGTGATGGATTGACGACGCAGTTCAATCTTGCCGCTGAGCCGTTCTTATCTTCCCCATCCAAGGCGAAGATCATCGCGGAACTATTCAACGAGCCCGACATTGATGTTACTGCATGGAGCAATTCCGGCGGAGGGGGTTATCTCGCTCTCGGAGCGGGTGGCCTGGTGATGAATGGCGGAAACGGGATCGATGGAAATACGCTTCTAACATGGGCCGATACCGTGGAGATGGGCGGCACGTTGCTTCTTGAGGCAGCGGGAGTAACTCTCGAGCCTGGCAGTACGGGCATTGTCGCCGCATTCTACGGGGGTTTCGAGACGCTCCGGGAATGCGAGGCCGGCTTTCAAGTGAATGCGCAACAAGGTAGTGGCGCAGTTACTTTGCAACCAATCATCCAGGGAACGCCTACCGGAGCATGTTATGCCATAACTTCGGGTCACCAATATACACTCCGCCTCAGGGTGAGCAGCCCTGAAATCGAAAGAGTTCGAGCGATCTATCGATCCCAGGGCGACAGTGGATCAATTGCTCTGGGCGGTCAGGATACTCTCACGAACGGGAAGTTACACTTCGAAATACAGGAATATGTCGACGGCGTTGCGTCGATGCCTGTGACGCTGTACGACGGCGCAGTCACGAGCCTACTCCCGACCTGCTCTGTGGTTGCCGCAAGCGGCATAAATTTGAAAGGCACGATGCGAGCGTTGAACCTTACGAATCTCGGATCGGGATGGGTGGTGAGCACGCCGCCCAATGGCAACCCGTACTCTCGCCGCATTGGTAGCTTGACCGAGGCGGCAGAGTGCTACCTGGGAAGCCCCGGAAGGCTGGTCTTCAATACCGGATTTGTGCCCGCGGCAGGCGAAAAGATTGCGGTAAGTTATCGTACGGCGGGCAGAGCCGTCGGTCGCGCTGTGGATGCAGAGAGCCAGGGAATGCTGGCGCAAGCCGGATTGCCGGCCGTGGCATCGTGGATCGGCTCGGTTCTTCAGCCGCCCGCACGCAGTTCCGCTGATTGCCGCAACGCGGCTAGCGCAATGGTGCAGGCATCAGCGAGTGAGAGTGCACTTTGGAGCGGCACTTATAAAAGCACAAGTCTGAGCTTCACTTCCGATGTTTGGCCAGGCGATGCTTTGCAGCTGAGTGCGCCTTCTGCGGAGATAGACGCTCAGCTGATCGTGCGAACGGTGAAGCTGAGTTACAGGGCAAGTTATCCAGATGTTGTGGGCTATGTTATCTCGTTTGCAAATGACTGGGCAGAAGATCTTGCGATCAAAGCCAGCCCTAACGTTCCTGTCGATGCGTGGCTACCCGTGCCGGTGAGTCCAATCTATTTGGAAAACTTGGCTGGATTGCAGGTAACTGCGCTCGATGGGGACACGGTAACGATCACTACGGGCGTGACGCCACCAAGCGGGGGCGGGTTTGAGGTACGACGGCGTGACTTTGCTTTTATGCCAGGAGAGGACGCAGACCTGGTGATGCGGGGCACTCAGCCGAACATGACTTTATCGCGCGAGTCGGCGAATGACCGATTCTACATTCGGATGTACGACGGCGCAACGCCGCCAAACTACTCGGAGTTTTCAACGGCCCTGTTCATCAACCTGCCGCTGGAACGTGATTGACGGTTTCCACAGCAAAGGTGGACAGATGGAGTTCGTTGGATGCGAATGATGAATGAATTCGAAGCCCAGGTATTGAGCGATTTGAGCGTGCTGAAGACGCAAATGAATGGATTGATGGGCGATGGAAACGGCGGGCGCATTGCCGAATTGGAGCGGCGCATGGAGCGGCACGAACAGAACTGGCAGCGCGCCAAGGGTTTTCTGGCTGCTGTGAGTGTGCTGTTTGCAGTAATAGAAGTGGCCGTGGGTGCGTGGCATCGGCGTTGATCTTCAGGCTCCATGCCATGCCGCGACCAGATTGGAAGTTGCGACTCGACCGTCTTTCAGGCAGCTGAAGACTCGTATAATCAGCCCATGAACGAACAGCCGTTGGTCGGCGTGGTGATGGGCAGCAAGAGCGATTACGAGGTGCTGTCTGCTGCGGTGGAGATTTTGAAGGCGCTGGAGATACCGCATGAAGCGCGGGTGGTGAGCGCGCATCGCACGCCTGACTTGCTTTTCAAATATGCCGAGACGGCGCGTGAGCGCGGATTGCGGGTGATTATCGCCGGAGCCGGCGGAGCGGCACACCTGCCGGGAATGCTGGCCTCCAAGACGCTGGTTCCGGTGTTGGGCGTTCCCATCGCGGCCACGCAACTAAACGGAATTGACTCGCTGCTTTCGATTGTGCAAATGCCCAAGGGAGTTCCCGTAGGCACGCTCGCCATCGGCAAGCCGGGAGCGGCCAATGCCGCATTACTGGCAGCTGAAATTATAGCGACCACCGATGCGGCGCTCTATGAACGGCTGGCCGCGTGGCGCGCTGCACGCACGCAGGAAGTGCTAGGGCAGGAGTTACCGGGGTGAGCGTCGTTCACGAATCACAACAAGAAAATCCCTCCATCGTGCGGCCAGGCGGGCTGCTTGCAATTCTGGGCGGGGGACAACTCGGTCGGATGATGGCGATGGCTGCGCGCACCATGGGTTATCGCGTGCGCGTGATGGACCCGGAACTGGCCTGCCCAGCGAGCTTTGTCGTGGACGAAACAATCGTGGGCCTGTGGGACAACGTGGATGCCGCGCGGCGTTTGGCGGCTGGCGCAGACGCCGTGACCCTGGAGATCGAGCAGATTGGCGTAGATGCACTCGCTGAGGTTGCGCAGCTTGCCCCGTTGCGGCCAGGAGTAGAGCCGATCCGCATCATCCAGGACAAGACACTCCAAAAAGTGTGGCTCGCCGAAGGGGGCTTTCCTGTTGGGGCTTTCCGTGTAGTGCGAACCGCGTCGGAATTGAGCGAAGCAGTGCCTGCGCTAGGCGGTCGCGTGTTCCTGAAGATTGGTCGCGGAGGCTACGATGGGCGCGGGCAGGTGCGCATCGGGTTCAATTCGAGCGCCACGGCGGCAACCATTCATGACGCATGGCAAAGCCTCGGCGAGCGACCTGCGGTGGCTGAACAAGCCCTCGACCTGGACTTCGAAATCAGCGTCATGGCCGCACGAAATCCCTCCGGCGAAGTGCGCACTTATCCCGCCGCCCGCAATCATCACGAGAATCAGATCCTTGCCTGGAGCGTGCTGCCGGCCGGTATTTCCCCAGAGCTTGAAGCGCGCGCCGAAGCGCTGGCAGCCGCGATTATCGCGCAACTGGGCATTGAAGGGCTGTTGTGCGTGGAGATGTTTATCACCCGGCAAGGCGAACTTTTTGTGAATGAACTTGCGCCACGGCCCCACAACAGCTATCACCAGAGCGAGCGCGGTTGCGTGACCAGCCAGTTTGAGCAGGCCGTGCGCGCCGCCTGCAATTTACCGCTCGGCGATACCACCCTGATTACACCTGCGGCTGTCGTGAATCTGCTCGGAGATCTTTGGCTGAACGGCGAACCCGACTTCCCTGCTGCACTCAAGGTTCCCGGCGTGCGCCTGCATCTTTATGAGAAGCACACTCCGCGGACAGGACGAAAGATGGGGCACCTTTCGGCAACAGGTGTAACTGCAGAAGAAGCTCTGGAGCGTGTGCTTGAAGCCAGGCGCGGGCTGTAGCCCATGCCCGCAGGGAGGTTCGTTTGCGTAATGTCTGCCTCACAACATTTCTAGTCGCATTCATCCTTACCCCGGCGATCCACTGCCAGGGGCCGACCGCCCTCGAGCTCAATGGCGATTACCCCAGGGCACACGATCCCTCGATCGCCAAAGATGGTCGCACCTACTACGTGTTCACGACGTCGCTCTCGTCCGAAGAAGGGCAATTCCCCATTCGCTGTTCAGGCGATCTGATCACCTGGAAACGTTGTGGCCATATCTTCGACCAGATTCCCGCATGGATTCATGCGGCAAGCCCCAAGACGGAGGTCCTTTGGGCACCGGATGTCTCGTACTTCGAAGGCAAGTATCACCTGTATTACGCCTACTCAGCCTTCGGCGTGAATACGTCTGGGATCGCTCTTGCAACCAACGCGACTCTCGATCCCACAAGCCCCAAGTACCATTGGAAAGACGAGGGGCTAGTGCTCAAGTCTGTTGTGACCGACGACTTCAACGCCATCGATCCGAACATCGTTATGGATGCTAAGGGCCAGCCATGGTTGAGCTTTGGCAGTTTCTGGAGCGGCATCAAGATGCGCAAAATCAATGCAGTCACAGGCAAGCTGTCCGTAAACGATAGCCAGCTCTATGCTCTTGCATCGCGAGTGAAGCCCGAAAATGCGGCGCCAGCAAAGGCGGGATTCCCTGCTGACTGGCAGGCCATCGAAGCGCCCTTCATCGCCAGACACGGAGATTATTACTACCTGTTCGTATCGTTCGATTTCTGTTGCCGCGGCACGCGCAGCACTTACCGCACCATGGTAGGGCGCTCACGGCAGGTCACCGGCCCCTATCTCGATGCAGACGGAAAACCCCTGTTGAACGGAGGCGGGACGCAGTTATTGACCGGCAACAGTCGCTGGCTAGGGCCGGGAGGGGAGTCGGTCCTCCAGCAGCCGAACGGCGACTACCTGGTGTACCACGCCTACGACGCTGTTACTGGCAAGCCTGCGCTGCAGATTTCGACGATCACGTGGGAAGATGGATGGCCGCACGCAGCGCTACGCAACAACGGTGAGTCAAAGTAGACGCTGCAGGAGTTCAGCCGGCGGCCTCCACCTTATCCCACCGCTCCGGCCTGCAGAATGTTCTGCGGAGGGTTGTTACTCGGCCACCATCGCATACTTTTTCGGCCGGCGATTGGCCTGCAAAATCTTCTTGCGCAGCCGCAGCGACTTGGGCGTGACTTCGACCAGTTCATCCTCAGCAATGAATTCAATTGCCTGCTCGAGATTCAGCGCTCTGTAGGGCACAAGTCGAATGGCATCATCCGCGCTCGATGCGCGCATGTTGGTCATCTTCTTTTCGCGGACCACGTTCACGTCGAGATCGTTGTCCCGGGAGTGCTCGCCGACAACCATGCCTTCATAGACCTCAACGCCGGCGCCAACGAACAAAATGCCGCGCTCCTGCAGGCTGTTCAGCGAATAAGTCGTGGTCTGTCCCTGGCGATCGGCGATCAATGCGCCTGTGGGCCGCTGCGGAATCTCGCCCTGGTAGGGGATGTAGCCGTCAAACAGCGCATTCATTACGATGGTGCCGCGCGTCTCGGTCAGCATCTCGCTGCGCAGGCCGATGATGCCGCGGCTGGGCACGCGAAACTCCATACGCACGCGACCCGAGCCGTGATTGTGCATCTTGGTCATCTCGCCCTTGCGCGGCCCAAGCTTCTCAATCACCACGCCCGTGTGCTCTTCAGGAACGTCGATGGTAAGGTGTTCAACCGGCTCCATACGCACGCCGTCGACCATCTTGGTCACGATCTCAGGACGGCCCGCCATCAGCTCGTAACTTTCCCGGCGCATCATTTCGATCAAGATCGCGAGTTGCAATTCGCCGCGACCCAGCACCTTGAAGCTGTCCGGCGAGCCGGTGTCTTCCACACGGATGCTCACGTTGGTCAGCAGTTCTTTTTCAAGGCGCTCACGCAGGTTGCGGCTGGTGACGTACTGGCCTTCGCGGCCTGCGAACGGCGAGTTGTTTACGCTGAACTGAATGGCAATCGTTGGCTCGTCGATAACGATCAATGGCAGCGGCGACGGATTGTCTACGCTGGTGATGGTCTCGCCGATGGTGATACCCTCAATACCCGCCACGGCAACAATGTCGCCCAGGGTCGTCTCGGTGGTCTCGGTCCGCTTGAGGCCACTGAAGGTGAAGAGCTTGGTGATGCGCGTCTTCATCAGCGATCCGTCGCGCTTCGAAATAATCACGTCATCGCCGGCATGCAGGGTTCCCTGAAACACACGGCAGATGGCAATGCGGCCAAAGTAGTCGGAGTAGTCGAGGTTGGTCACCAGGATCTGCAGTGCACCCTCGGGATCGCCGGAAGCCGCAGGAATGGTGCTCACGATACTCTCGAATAGGGGCTGTAAATCGACTCCGGGGTTGGCCGGATCGGTGGTCGCGGTGCCCAGCTTCGCTACGGTGTAGAGCACCGGGAAATCGAGTTGCGACTCGTCCGCATCGAGATCGATGAAAAGATCGTAAATTTCGTTCAGCACTTCTTGCGGGCGGGCGTCGGGACGGTCGATCTTGTTGATCACCACGATCGGCGGCAGCTTGGCTTCGAGAGCCTTGGCCAGCACATAGCGGGTCTGCGGCAGCGGGCCCTCGGCCGCATCCACCAGCAGCATCACGCCATCCACCATCTTGAGCGCGCGCTCTACCTCACCGCCAAAGTCGGCGTGGCCCGGAGTATCGACAATATTGATCTTGCCGCCGGCGAAGTTGATGGCCGTATTTTTGGCGAGAATGGTGATGCCGCGTTCGCGTTCCAGTTCGTTTGAGTCCATCACCCGCTCGGCTACCTGCTCATTGGCGCGAAACGTTCCCGACTGCCGCAGCATGGCATCTACGAGGGTTGTCTTGCCGTGGTCAACATGGGCGATGATGGCGATATTGCGTATCGTCTGGCTCACAGGGGCAGTATTTCCTTCTCTTGGGTTCGGCCATTTGCAGCCGTAAGGTCTCGTTAGGGTAGTAGAAAACAGCAATTAACCGCACAATGCGGCAGTTTTTATTCTACCAGCAGACGGTTTTTGAGGCGCGGCGGCGGTTTCCCGGGGCGCGTCTGGTCAGATAGACTTCTCCGCAAATGCGAATCGCCGCCCACTTTCCTCCGCCCTCTTCCAGCCGTCCGCACGCCGCACGGCTCGTCCGCCTGTTCTCCGCATTGCTGCTCTCAGCGTGTGGTCTTGCGCTGTGGGTTGGCGCTCAGCAATTCGCCCAGGCGCAGGCCAAGCGGGCCCAACTGCGGATCTACTCCATCGATGTGGAAGGGGGGCAGGCGACGCTGCTGGTTTCTCCGTACGGTGCGTCGATGCTCGTGGATACCGGTTGGCCCGGCAACAATGGGCGCGACGCCGATCGCATTCAGGCTGCCATGCGCGATGCGGGCATCAGCAGGATCGACCACCTGCTCATCACCCACTTTCACGTCGATCATGTCGGGGGCGTAGCAGAACTGGCCAAGCGCGTGCGAATCGGCGAGTTTATCGATCACGGCGAGAACCGAGAAGACTCCGACATCACACGACACGACTATGCCGCCTACCTGAAGGTTGTCGAGGGCAAGAGGCGACGCATCGTTCATCCCGGAGATGCAATCACTGTCCCCGGTATCAGTACCATCGTCCTCACCGCGGACGGAGAGCACATCGA
>WNGK01010273.1_pt1 | contig 12510 bp, 11 predicted proteins | sample 5400601 | NCBI WGS metagenome assembly WNGK01 (sample SAMN13153376, study PRJNA577476) | soil metagenome | isolation source: 60 cm soil or saprolite under Garry oak tree replicate 1 | place: USA:California | collected 2016-06-15 | reverse complement strand
AAAGTGCAGAGTCGAGATGGAAGTCCACTTAACGCTGGCCGCGCGCGATTCGCTGCAACTTGTTCCGGGCCGCGAGGTGTGGCTGGTAGTTAAGACGCACTCCTGTCACTTGCTCGCGCGGTCAACGATATAAACCTTCAACTTCACTCAGGATGACAAACGTATGAGAAAAGCCAAAGTTGCGAAAAACGTAGATGAATATCTGGCAGCTCTTCCGGAGCCCGCCCGCAGCACCTTGAAACATATCCGTGCTGTAATTCGCTCGGTGGTGCCGAAAGAGACTACCGAGGTCATCAGCTACCGAATCCCAATGTTCAAATACAACGGAATGCTGGTGGGGTACGCGGCCTTCAAGAACCATTGCAGCTTGTTCCCGACGGGGTCGGGTGTGCTGGATCGGTTCGAGAAGGAACTGAAGGGCTACCGTACGTCCAAGGGGACGATTCAGTTTCCGTCGGACAAGCCCTTGCCCGACTCACTGCTGAAGAAGATCGTGAAGGCGCGGGTCGCGGAAAATAGGGAATGGGACTGAATGGATGGCAGCCGGAATGTTCTTTCGGCATTGTTATACTGTTAGAACTTCCCGGGCGGTTGGGTGCTGCCCGGCAAAGAGCAGGGTGCTCGACCTCGCTCGGAATGACAAACAAGACGTAACATAAATGCAGCCTACTTTTACCATCGGGATCGAAGAGGAGTACCAGACGGTAGATCCGGAGACGCGGGATCTGCGGTCGCACATTCATGCCGAAATTTTGGAGAAGGGGAAGATGATTCTCCAGGAGCGCGTGAAGGCTGAGATGCACCAGTCGGTGGTGGAAGTGGGGACGTCGGTCTGCAGCAATATTAAAGAGGCGAAGACCGAACTCAAGAAGCTGCGGCGCAACATGGTGCGGCTGTCGAAAGAGAATGGACTCCGGCTGGCATCGGCGGCGACCCATCCTTTTGGGGATTGGCGCACGCAGGAAATTCATCCCGACGAGCGCTACAAAAATATTATTGAAGACATGCAACTGGTAGCGCGGGCCAACCTGATTTTCGGGTTGCACGTGCACATCGGGATTGAGGATCGCGAGACCGCGATCCACATGATGAATCATGCGCGATATTTTCTGCCGCACATTCTGGCGCTGTCCACGAATTCTCCGTTCTGGCTGGGCATGAATACCGGCCTGAAATCTTACCGCTGCAAGGTGTTTGACAAGTTTCCACGGACCAATATTCCAGATTATTTTCCGAGTTGGGGCGAGTACGAGAATTTCATCAAGTTGCTGATCAAGACCAACTGCATCGATAACGCAAAGAAGATCTGGTGGGATATCCGGCCACATCCGTTTTTCGACACGATTGAGTTTCGGGTGTGCGACATTCCGATGCGGGCTGATGAGACGATCGCGCTGGCGGCGCTGATTCAGGCGACTGTTGCCAAGCTGTACAAGCTGTATACGGCGAATCAGGGATTCCGCTTGTACCGGCGCGCCTTGATCATGGAGAACAAGTGGCGGGCGGCGCGCTACGGGCTTGACGGCAAACTGGTCGATTTCGGCAAGCAGACGGAAGTTCCGGCGCGCGATTTGGTGCACGAGTATCTGGAATTCATCGACGATGTCGTGGATGAACTGGATTCCCGGGAGGAACTGAATTACATCCACGAGATTATGGACAAGGGCACCGGCGCAGACCGACAGTTGCGCGTGTTTCAGGAGACCGGGGATTTGAAAAAGGTTGTCGACTACATTATTGAAGAGACGGAGGCGGGACTCGAGGGAGAGCCAGCTTCCGTACGAAAAGTAGGGTAATGAGTATTCCTGTGGAACCAGCCCATCCTTTGAATCAGATCAAAATCCCCACCCTGTCGCAAAAAACGCGACAAGGATGGGGAACCCTCGACATTTCATTTGATCCTGAATACACGCCGGGAGCTTTCAACGCGGTCAACGTTTGTTTGCGGGTGCAGCCTGGCGAGCAGGTTTGTGTGATCACCGACGAGGCGACGATGGAGATTGCGGCCGCCATCGTGCGGGAACTGCAGAAGCTGGGCGCGCCATATCATGCCTGGGTGCTGGAGGAGTTGGCGGAGCGTCCGCTGACCGATTTGCCGCGCGCGATCTTGGACGATTTGGAGAGCAGTCAGGTTTCGATTTTTGCGGTGCAGGCGCAGACCAACGAGTTGCGGTCGCGCATTCAGATGACCGATGTGGTGAACCGCCGCAAGATTCGGCACGCGCACATGGTGAACATCAACCCTCAAATCATGCTGGAGGGGATGCGCGCGGATTTCCAGCGCGTCGACCGGCTCAGCCAAAAAGTGGTCGAGATGGTGCGCAAGGCCTCGAAGATCCGGGCGAAGACTGCGGCGGGAACCGACCTGACAGCGGATTTGAATCCGAGTTTCAAGTGGTTGAAGACCAGCGGAATTATCTCTCCGGAAAAGTGGGGCAATCTTCCGGGTGGAGAGATCTTTACGACGCCGGGGGAGGTCAATGGAACGTTCGTGATTGACGGCGTGGTGGGCGATTATCTGTGCGCGAAGTTTGGAGATTTGAAGGACAACCCGCTGACCGTACATGTCAAGGGGAACCGGCTCACCGAGGCGCACTCGGACAATCGCGAACTGGAAAATGATTTCTGGAAGTACACCCATACCGACGAGAACAGCGATCGCGTGGGCGAGTTCGCCATTGGCACGAACATCGATTTGAAGGAAGTGATTGGGCAGATTCTGCAGGATGAAAAGTATCCCGGAGTGCATATTGCGTTTGGGAATCCGTACGGGGCGCACACAGGCGCGGACTGGGATTCGACGACGCATATTGATGTGGTGGGGCGGAAGTTCAATATCTGGGTCGATGATCAGCAGATTATGAGTGAGGGAAAGTTTCTGGTGGAAGCGTGAGGAAATTGAGTAATTGGGTAATTTAGTAATTTGGTAATTGAAAAACGCCCGTGGTTACGGGCGTTTTTGTTTGCACAGCAATATTGATACACGGTAGAGTGCGAGGGCATCGGTGAGCGAACGAGCAAACGCGATGAAATTCCCGGATGATGCTAACGGCGATGCACTTCGTCGGATGGAAGAGGAGGGAGACGACCTGTCCCTCGCGCGCGGCATTGAATTTATAGTAGTGTTTCCCAGTGAGAACACGGCCAAACAGTTTGTAAGCCACTTCGAGGCACTTGGATACACTACCTCGACGGAATTCACCCAAACCGTCCAAGACCTTCCTTGGGATGTGATCATCGTCAAGCGAATGATTCCGTCGTATGAGGAGATCATCGCCTTTGAAGACTCGCTGAGAGCGATAGCCGAGATCTTAGGGGGGCGTAATGATGGATGGGGATGCCTCTCGGAGGGTCCATCTTCCCAGCAGACCTGAAAGACCACCCTAGAGCTCGATTGAAAAGGCCACGATCATGATTCCTCCCTTGCGTCAGCAATTCAACGACGGCTTCACTTCTGACAAATACCAAACATTCTTGCGGCAGGTGGATGCGGCTTGCGGAACTCATGTGCAGTTTCGGTTGTCGGAGACGCCTTGTTTCCTGCCGAAGGCGCTGGTGGACCGAATGTCGACGGCCGGTCAGGAACTGATTCGCCAGTTGGTCGACAATCCTGCGTATCGCGCGAAATCGGACGAAGCGGTTCCCGCAGAGTTCAAAGTTCCTAATGAAGCCCCACACCCGATGTTTGTGCAGGTGGATTTTGGGCTGGTGCCAGATGCTCGCGGAGAGTTGCAGCCGAAACTGGTCGAGTTGCAAGCCTTCCCTTCTCTTTACGCCTACCAGGGGCCGCTGGCGCAGGCTTATATCGACGCGTACGGATTGGCGGCTTCCGGCTTTCGGCTGCCGGCTTCTTCGCGGCTCAAATATTTCTTGAGCGGGCTCGACGAAACATCGTATCGCGACCTTTTGCAGCGGGCGATTGTAGGGGCGCACGATCCGGAGAATGTGGTCCTGATGGAAATTCATCCGCAGACGCAAAAGACGCTGCCGGATTTTCTGCTGACCGAGAAGATGCTCGGAGTGCGCACCGTCGATGTCGTTGACATCAAGAGAGAAGGTTCGAGTCTTTATTATGACCGCGACGGAAGGCACCTTCCGATTCGGCGAATCTACAACCGCGCCATCGTCGATGAGCTCGAACGCAAGAATGTGAAGCTTGCGTTTGACTGGCGCGACGAGCTTAACGTGGAGTGGGCCGGGCATCCCAACTGGTATTTCCGCATCAGCAAGTTTTCGATTCCCTACTTGCAGCATCCGTCGGTACCGAAGACATGGTTCTTGGACCGGCTCGACGAGATACCTGCGGACCTGGAGAATTACGCGTTGAAACCACTCTATTCGTTTGCAGGGCTGGGCGTGGTGATTGCTCCCACGAAAGAAGATATTGCGGCGATTCCCCCCGAGAAGCGTCCTCACTACATTTTGCAGGAGCGGATGCACTTCGAGCCGGTCATTGCGACTCCGTTTGGCGGCACGAAGGCTGAGGTGCGAGTGATGTATGTGTGGCTCGACGAACTGCAGCCGGTGTTGACGATTATCCGCATGGGGCGTGGGCTGATGATGGGCGTGGATCACAATAAGAACATGGAGTGGGTGGGGGCGTCAGCGGGGTTGTACCTGGATGACTAAGAAGGATCAGTGTGTGACCTCTCACGGATCGCGTGGGTGCCCCATTTTCTCGCGCGTCCTTTGCGCGGAGGTGAGGTTTTGAGGGTAACCAGTGATTTCCGCAAAATCAGTTCACTCTGCGGGCGCCGTCTCCAACCTTCGGTTGATCAGAATCCCACCAACAATCAATCCAATCGTCACCGCGATAAACACCAGCAACCATCCCCAATATTGTGTGGGATGGCGAAGAGCTCGAATGAAGTGGCGGCCGTAGAGGTCCGCCACCAGGGCGATGACCGAGTAGCGCACTGCCCGCGAAACAGCAACGACCGCAAGAAACTTTCCCAGCGGATAATCGGAGGCGCCGGCTGCCGCGAAGAACATGCTCGTCGGACTAGGAATGGGAATGGCCGCCGATGCGGCCAACGCCCCAATGCCCCACTTCTTAAACAGCATCGGAAGCTTTGATGCTATGCCTTTCCTGCTTTCCAGGTAAGCCGATCCTGCCTTGTGGGCCAGGCGGAACGTAATGTACGCGCCAATCATGGACCCAGCTGTCGCCGTGGCGGCGTACTCGAACCATGGATTGCGGTGACTGGCCGACAAAACAGCAGTGAGAATGTCGGCGCTCCCGAAGGCCGGGATGGGAGAACTGTCGACGATCGCAAGGAAGAAGAGTCCCAGTGCTCCGAGGTGACGGATGGTCGAAGCGAAACTTTGCGCGGCTGGATGCCTTTGCCTCGGAGCGAGCAGGTTCAGCAGCATCTTTGAAATATATCAAGTTGGTGGCGGCAGAAGACCACGCTGCCGCATCGGTAGCTGAAAATCTTCAGCTAATCTTCTGATCGGTAGTCGCCTGATCTTCGGTCTTCTTTACGATGGTAGTCTCCAGTATCTTGCCGTTTGGGCGTTTGACGAACATCCTGTCGCCGTGAAAGCGAACCGGCACTGCGGTACCCGGGCTGAATTCACCAGCCATGTAGCCCTCGGAGGATGCAGAGTTGTATTCGCCGATATATTCCGCGCCATTGACTTTAACGATGATGGCGGTCCTGCGAGGCGAGGAGCCGGCGGACTCGTGCAGAATTTCCTGTTCAGCCTGCGCCCAGTTGTCCAGATCGCGCCCGGGGATTTTTCCACTGCGGATGTAGATTTCTTCGGCGCGGCGGCGGATCGCCTCGTGCCGGTCGAGGGCAACCGTGGGCCACGGGTTGGATGTTTTTGGAACGGTGTTCATGGGCCAATGCCTCCTGCTGGACGGTGGCGAATTTCTCTCTCTTTATATATTCGCGCAAACCGTCCTGGACGGCAGGGCATCTGACCGTAGGGACGTAGGTGGGGCAAGATTGGGAATCGCCGGCGGCGAGGTCCCAAACAGGAGAGGGATGAGCAAATGGACAGATCCAATCAGCGGCTAAAGACGGGGCAGAGTGCGGGTGGTTGAAGGCACGACTGGACGCCGTACCCTGCCCAAGGTGTTCCCGCCCCGCATCTCGTGCCCATCGCATCCTTCGTTCCCGACTCAGAGTTCGTTCCTCGCGCCGGATTCAGGATTTAAAGGCTCGCATCCCCACAACAACCCGCCCTGTAGGCCTCGGGAAATAAGGCAGTTGACCGGATTCGGCTGGGGGCCTAACATTACCGCCGAGCAAGGTTACGCGCTCTCATGATCGGCCAGCAGGTATCCCACTACCGCATCCTTGGCAAGCTTGGGGGCGGTGGTATGGGCGTTGTCTACGAGGGCGAGGACCTCAAGCTGGGGCGGCACGTTGCCCTGAAGTTCATTCCAGAAAATCTGGCCGGCGATCCCAAATCGCTGGAGCGGTTTACCCGCGAGGCGCGGGCGGCGTCGCAGCTGAACCATCCCAATATCTGCACCATCCACGGCATTGAAGACAATAACGGGCACCCGTTCATCGTGATGGAGAAGCTCGACGGCGAAAGCTTGAAGCAACACATCTCGGGACATCCTATGGTGTTGGAGGAAGTGCTCGACGTGGGGGTGCAGGTTGCGGACGCACTGGTGGCGTCGCACACCAAGGGGATCGTGCATCGCGACATCAAGCCTGCCAACATTTTCATGACGCCGACCGGACAGGTGAAGGTGCTCGACTTCGGCCTGGCAAAGCTCGTACACAGCGAAGAGGACGGAGGCGACCAGTCGCTGACGGCGGTTGGAGTGATTCCGGGAACTGCCGTTTATATGTCGCCCGAGCAGGCGCGCAGCGAGACCATTGACGCGCGCAGCGACTTGTTTTCTCTTGGCACGGTGATGTATGAGATGGCCACCGGAAAAAAGCCATTCTCTGGCAACAACTCGCTGATGACGCTGGATGCGGTGCTGCACTCCAAGCCAGTGCCGCCACGGGAGATCAATCCGAAGGTTCCGATCGAGTTGGAAGGCATTATCGGCAAGGCCATGGAGAAAGACCGCAAGCACCGCTACCAGAGCGCGGCGGAGATGCGGTCGGATCTGGCTTTGCTCAAGCGCGAAGCCGAGTCCGGAACCATCAAGCCCGCAAGCAGTACGGCCATGCTGCGGGCGGCGTCTCGAACCTTCGGCGGTGGTTCGCGGCTCCTGAAGTATCTGCTGCTGGGCACAGCCGCTCTGCTGATTACGGTTCTGGCGGCAGTGGGAGCCTGGTGGTTCAAGCACCGTGAGGTCGTAAACGCGGAGCAGCGCAATGCGATCGCGGTCCTGCCTCTCCAGAATTTGAATGGCGACATCAACGTAGACTATCTACGCTTCGCGCTGGCGGATGAATTGTCCAGCGTGATGACCTATTCCCGCTCGCTGGAAGTGCGACCTTCGTCGGTCACGCGCAAGTATGTGTCGCCGGACGTCGATCCCAAGAAGGTCGGGCAAGAATTGCGGGTGGGGCGCCTGCTGCAAGGTCATTTCATGAAGCAGGGCGACCAGCTGACGGTGACGCTGGAGGCAATCGACGTGCCCACCGACCGGCTACTGTGGCAGGGCACGGCGACCGGCAAAGCCGAAGACATGATCGGACTGCGGGAACAATTGACGAACCAGGTACAGCATGGACTGCTGCCGATTCTGGGTGGCGCAACTGGCACGCTGGACGCGTCGACGTCGCGGCCAAAGAACCAGCAGGCATATGACTTCTATTTACGCAGTGTCGCGGTGCCTCACGATCCAGGACCGAACAAGGAAGCGTTCAAGATGCTGGAGTGGTCGGTCGGGATCGATCCCAGCTATGCGCCGGCCTGGGAAGCGCTGGGGCAGAGATATTATTTCGACTCCGCCTTCGGCGGGGGCGGCGAAGAAAAGTTCCAGAAATCGAGCGCGGCGTACGAGCGGGCGATCGGGCTCGACCCGAACCGCGTGATGGCGGCCAGCCTCCTCATCACCAACCGGGTGATGCGCGGGGAACTGCCGCGGGCCTACGACGCGGCGACGGATCTGGTGCGCCGGCGCCCGCAAAGCGCCGATGCCCACTTCGCACTCAGTTACGTGCTGCGCTATGCGGGAATGCTGGATCGGTCGACACAGGAGTGCAAGACGGCGCGGCAACTCGACCCGGGAAATTTCGCGTTCCGCTCGTGCGCCTGGTCATTCCTCGAGATGGGCAAGACCGACGGGGCGATGGATTTTGTCCATCTGGATCCGGGTTCGGAGTGGGCTGCGTGGGTGACTCCATACGTATACCTGGCGGAGGGCAATATTTCCGAGGCGCGGGCAGCCGTGAAGAGCGTCGGGAAGGGTGCGACCTATCACCGCGAGTTGCTCGAGGCGTGTACGGCGGCACAGCGTCCGGCGGACATGGCAAAGATTGTGCGCGAGACCGAATCCTCGGTAATGATCGAGCCCGATCCGGAACTGTGGTATCACCAGGGAGCGCTGATGGCCGCGTGCGGACAGAGTGAGCCAGCACTGCGACTGCTGAAGGCGGCAGTACAGCAGAACTATTGCGCGTATTCGGCGTTGCTGGAAGATCCGCTACTCAAGGGTTTGCGCAAGGAGACAGCGTTCAACGAAGTGCTGACCGCGGCCAGCAACTGCCAGGCGCTGCTGAAAGAAGGACGACAGTAAGTCAGCGGTCAGTTCCTAGTTCTCAGTTTTCGGTTCTCAAAACTATCTCAGGCACGGTTTTGGGAAGGGCACGGCTTCAGCCGTGCCGCTCGGATTCACCAATGATGTGGGCCTTAGCCCCTGGGGCACTCGCAGCTGATTCCTTCGTAAACTAAAAACCCTCGACCACACTATGCGAAACCTCACGCGGCGAGCGCTACTGAAATCCTCCGTTGCCGGTGCAGCGGCGACCCTGATCCCGCCATTTGCCTCGCCCCTGGATGCCGCCGCACGCAAAGGACGTATTCATCAGTCGGTCTGCCAGTGGTGTTATCCACATGTTCCTGTCGACCAGCTTGCGGAATACTCAGCCAAAATCGGGCTCCGTGGCGTCGACCTGCTGAAGCCAGACGAATACGAAATCCCCCGGCGATACGGTCTGATCTGCACCATGGGATACGCGGGCGGCGGCGACATTGGGAAAGCTCTCAACCGCGTTGAGAATCATGCCGCGATTGAGCAGGCGTTTCGCACGAACATTCCACGTGCGGCAAAGGCTGGTGTACCCAACGTCATTACGTTTTCCGGGAATCGCGCTGGCATGTCCGATGAAGAGGGCGCGCGCAACACAATCGCGGGTCTGAATCGCGTGAAGAAGATCGCGGAAGATCAAGGGCTAACGATCTGCCTGGAGTTGCTCAACAGTAAAGTGAATCATCCCGATTACATGTGCGACCATCCGCTGATCTCGCTGAAGAAGGCAGCGGACTTGTGTGATGTATAGCACCGCCGTCCAGCGGCGCTGTGACCAACTTGGCCCGAAATGCGCGGGCGGGACGCTCCCGCTATTTGAAAGAATTTGCGTCAAAGTGGGGGTAGGCCCCATCCTTGTAGCGTGAGACATTCCGGAACCCTAAGCCTGCTGCGGCCCCCTCGGCGCCGCACTCCCTTTGTTTTTCATAACCTGCATCTTTTTGCCGTGAAACTCGCTTGCTTTCTCGCGATCTTTTCTCTGTTTGCCGCCGCGCAGAGTCCGTTGGTCAAACCATCCACGCAGCCTACAAAGTCTGGCGCGAATTCTTCGTCCGATAATCTTTCTTCGAACCTTGCTGTCCAGGCGGATCCTCCCGGCCTGCTGTATCAGGGTGTTCCCGCGGAAATCCCACAGGATCAGGGCATCGCGAGGTTGCGGCTTGAACTGCTGCGAATGAGCGGAACGGCGCGGCTGATGCAGGTGGTAGCGCATCCGGATGATGAAGACGGCGGGATGTTGACACTGGAGTCGCGCGGGCGCGGCGTGACCGTGCTGCTGATGACCCTGAATCGCGGCGAAGGCGGGCAGAACAAAATCGGCAGCAATTTGTCGGATGTGCTAGGCGTGCTGCGCGCAGAGGAACTGCTAGCGTCGGATCAGTATTACGGCGTACAGGAACGTTTTTCGCACGTCGCTGATTTTGGATTTTCGAAGAGCGCCGACGAGACCTTTGCCAAGTGGGGTGGCCACGATACGGCTCTCGCGGACATCGTGCGGGTGATCCGGACATTCCGTCCGGATGTACTGGTGCCTCGATTTTCGGGGACGGACCGGGATGGACACGGGCATCATCAGGCGTCGAGCATTCTGGCGAAAGAGGCATTCCGGGCGGCGGCAGATCCGAAGCGGTTTCCCGAACAGATTGCTCTGGACGTTGAAGTTGAACACTGGTGAAAAGAACGCGGACCTCGGCATGGGGTACGTACAGTTCGCGATGCAAGGATTGCGGCACCAACTGTCGCAAGGTGCGGCGAACTGGACTATCGATCCGGGCGACCGGTTTACGTTTTACCGACTGGTGGATTCGGTGGTGCCTTCAACGCTGGGCAAAGGCGGCCACGAGAAGAGTTTCTTTGACGGCATCGACACGACATGGCCGGGACTCGCGGCGGGGCTGGAATCGCAGGAGAAGAAGGTTCCCAGGCTGCGGGCCGAGTTGGCCGGGATTGCGAAGCTGGTGGAGGAGGCGGCGGCCAGCGCAAATGGAAGCGATGCATCGGCTGCAACAGCGCCGTTAATGAAGGTTGTGGCAGCATTGAATCGCGTGAGCAGCGAAGTGCGTGGCAGCACTTTGAACGCCGCTGCGAAGATCGATGTGCTGACGCGGATCGCGGACAAGCAGCAGCAGGCGGAAACGGCTCTGAACCTGGCTTTGGGTGTGAGCCTGAGCGCGGACGTGACTTCCAAGGTAGGGCAACATCCGGCTCCGAAAGAAGCGGACGCGCAGACTACCGTTTCGCCAGGGCAGGAATTTTTGGTGGCAGTGACATTTCACAACGGATCGAAGCTCCCCTTGGTGATCGATCACATCAAACTGGAGGTTCCATCTGGATGGAATACGATCAGCGGGAAGACTAGACCGGAGACGGTGAAAGCAGGAGACAACCTGCACGCAAATTTCCGGCTGCGAGTGCCGCAGAACACGAAGTACACGCGGCCTTACTGGCATCGCGACGATCCCCAGACTGAGGCGGTGAATCATGTCGATGATGAAAAGTATGCGACGCTTCCCTTCCCGCCTCCGGCATTGCGGGCACGCGTGGAGTATGCGGCCGCGGCTGGCGACGCCGCGATGAAAAACGGAATCTCGACTGTCGTGGTGACGCCTTTCCTCGATGATGCAGCAAAACAGCGCACGCGGCCGCTGGCGATTGTGCCCGCATTTTCGGTGATGTTGGAGCCGGGAACCCAGGTGATCTCGACTCATGACGGTTCAACTTCAATTGTTGCGGTAGGGGTCACCAGCAATCTTCCGCGCCCTGTGCAGGGCGTACTGCGGCTGGAGTTGCCCTCGGGCTGGCGCTCCGATCCAGCACAGTTCAACGTGGCATTGAAAATGCGCGGTGAGAAACAGGACTTCCAATTCAAGGTCCTCACTACCGGGCTCCAGGAAGGCCGCGCTACGGTGCGCGCCGTGCTCGAATCCGAGGGCGAGAAATACAGTGAGGGATACACGCTGGTTACGCGCGAAGATCTCGGCAGCTTTTATTACTACCAGCCGGCGTGGCAGCGCGTGAGCATTGTCGACGTGCAGGCCCCGCATGATCTGAAGGTTGGCTACATCATGGGCGCCGGCGACGATATCCCGACCGTGTTGAAGCAGGTTGGGATGGACGTCACGCCGATTCCTGCGGAAAAGATTGCAAGCGAGGATCTCGCCAAATACCAAACCATCGTGCTGGGCATTCGCGCCTACGACACCCAAAAAGAAGTCGTCGCTCGATTTCGTCTCTGCGGGCGGCACATTGGTTGTGCAATACAATGCCAGCACCGGCGACTTCAACGCGGGCAAGTTCACTCCCTATTCCGCGGAACTGAGCCGGGCGCGAGTTTCGGTCGAAGAAGCTCCCGTGGAAATTCTGGCGCCGGACGATTCCGTCTTTCACTCTCCCAACACCATCACTCAGCACGATTTCGATGGATGGGTGCAGGAGCGCGGGCTCTACTTCATGGACAAGTGGGACGAGCATTTTACTCCCCTGCTGTCGTGTCACGATCCGGGCGAAGACGTGCAGAAGGGCGGCCTGCTGCGCGCCCAATATGGCCAGGGAACCTACATCTATGCAGGATATGCATTCTTCCGGCAGTTGCCCGCGGGCGTCCCCGGTGCGGTGCGGCTGTTCGTCAATCTATTGAGTGCGAAAGGTAACAACTAGCCTAGAGACGTAGCTTGCCACGTCTTTCTTCTTCGTGGTGAGAAGACGTTGCCGGCAACGACTCTACGAAATGGACTCTTCCTCGCAAAGCGAAACTAGTTCTCCGGCCCTCATCCGCGGGATGGGGCTGTGGACCGCGACTGCCCTGAACATGATCGACATGATCGGCGTAGGGCCGT
>WNGK01006278.1_pt1 | contig 12510 bp, 15 predicted proteins | sample 5400601 | NCBI WGS metagenome assembly WNGK01 (sample SAMN13153376, study PRJNA577476) | soil metagenome | isolation source: 60 cm soil or saprolite under Garry oak tree replicate 1 | place: USA:California | collected 2016-06-15 | reverse complement strand
CGGCGTTGGGGTTGGCGTAGGCGTATGAGGCGTCGCGGTTGGCGTGGGCGTATGCGGCGTTGGGGTTGGCGTAGGCGTATGGGGCGTTGGGGTTGGCGTAGGCGTATGCGGCGTTGGCGTGGGCGTCGGGTCTCCACACAACGTAATCTTAAAACGTATCACATACCACGGATCGGTGATAAATACGGTCGTGCGCTCCCAACAAAGGATATATCCACCTTCGCTAAATGTGCCTTCCCATAAGGATGAACCCGCGCCGTTCCTTCCGGTATGCCGTGTTACCTGCATTCCCGGAATCCGATTTGGCAGTCTGCCCATTGCGTCCGCCAATCTGGTCGCCGCGGCTTTGGCCGCTGGTTTCCAGTTTGAACCGCCTATGGCTGCTTGGACTCGCTCCACTTCCTGAGAAACGGCAGTCCTGTAAAAGCTGTTTTGCTTCTTCTTTCTTGGGGTTTTCTGATACTGCTCCTCTGAGATGATGACGTTACCGGTGACTGTGAGCGGGCCGGACTTAACGATCAATGCCTTGTTAACGCGATGGGCAGTGTGCCTGTTCACATCAGCCAGGTTCGCAAACGTTAGTGGCATTATGCAGAAGGCCGACAGTATTATCAGTGCTATTAGTTTGTTTTTCATTCGTCAATTACTTCGAGGCATGGGGGTGGAAGCAGCCAGGTGCCGGCGTTGGACGACTTATTCGATGCTCCACCCTGGTGGTACGTGATGACCATTCGGAGCATTTCGCTTTGCTTGATCGTCCATTGCTTAAGTCTTTATCCGGAAACGCAGAGCCGAAGTTCGTAAGAAAAATTCTGTTGCTAACAACAAGGCGTCGGTTTTACTCCTTATTGAGGACGATTTAGGTCGTCGCCGTCATCGGCGACGTTTCTAAATAAGAAAGCGACCGGTGCTTCTACCGGTCGCCTTACTACTTATTTCTGTCTGTTTACATGCTGTAAACAGCGTCTTTGTTATTTCCTAAGGACAATGGCCCGGGCCGATTACACCCAGGTTATAGTTATCCAGCTGGTTCTTGAGCGTGCTGGTGACGCCTGGACTTAGGACTCCGTTGCCAGCCGGGGGCACAACCAATGTGCCGATAAGAGCATCCGCGCCGTTAACTGCGGATTGAATGGCTGACGGATCTGCACCGCTGGCTATATTCAGCTTGGCCGCGATCAACTGATGTGCCAGGGAGACCAAACCATTGCCTGACGCGGGCTGATTGAGAATTTGCAGCAGTTGCGCTTGCGGATAGTTCATGGTGCCGAGGGTTACGTTTTGCACCGGCCACGCATTCGAGTAATTTTTCCAGTAGCCTTGGGTATCAGTGCAGCCGCCTCCTCCGGCGCCGGCGCATGGGCCTGTAGACCACTGGCCGTAGCTGAACGGCCCACGATGAAACTGATTGTTTGCGTGCGCAAAGGCACGAAAGACATATGCCGTATTACAGTCCAGGGGAGTGTTACATGCGTTATTGGTCCCGCAGGCGTCAATCAGGTCGTCGCTTATAGAGATTTGAACCTCTGCATCCGGAGTAAGGTCGTAGTTATCGCAGCGGGGCACCCCGAAGAAGCTAGCTCCACATAAGTTGTTTTCCGATGGCCATACGCCTCCGAGCGCGGCCAGATCGGCCGCTTTTATCCACTGGACGGAAAAGCCAGCCGGTGCCCCTGTCGCCCCAGCCCTGATTGTCAATGTTATGGACCCAGGTGTCGAGCTGAAACATGACACCGTCAACGGATCCAACGGCGGTTTGATCCTGCCATTGCTGTTGACGCTGCGCGACTCCGGATCGGAATGGCCGACCGCGCAGATACTGCTACATATCAGAAACGCGAGCAGCGTTGTTATGTTTTTTTGCATATTTGTTTATTGTTTGGGCATGATTGCCAGAGGACCTCGTCTAGGGTCCGTCCGAGAACGTCTCTTTAATTAGTGTTTCGGTTGCTTAGGTCTTTCTCCGGGAACGGTGGCCCGAAGTTCTCGAAAAGATTGGGGGCCTATTATAAATGCTGCGAGTTTTGCTGTCCTTGTTTAGCGCAAATGTCATTGGTGCGAGCAAGCTAATTAGGGGGAGTTATTGGTTGTCGCCGCATTTCTAAACAAGAAAGGCGACCGGTATTTCTACCAAGTCGCCCTGTTGCTCCTATTCCTATTTGTTTAGCTTCCTGTAAACAGTCCTTTTCTTTAGCAATGGACCGGCGGGTTACACCATATTGTGATCGTGCAGCTCGTTCGTGAGCATGGCCCTAGCGCGCGGACTTAGAAATCCGCTGCCAATGAGTCGCCATTACTTGAGTCTTTGTCCGGAAACGGCGGCACAGAGTTCTCGAAAAGTTCATATTTTCTTTAGCGCGCTGGCTTCACCGATAGGAGATAGCGACTGCCAAGGTCAGCGAATCCAGTTACGGCAGCGCAATACCTGGATCATCCATAAATAGGGAATGAAGTGCGCTAGCTCTGGGGAGCGGCTAGTAAGGCGCGACGAAAGAGCATCCCCGAAAGGTTTCAGGGATGTGATCCAGGAGCAACGCCGCCAGCTGCCCGCCAGAGCTCGGGCCGGACGATTACTGTATCTTTGCGGCTGCAGCGGCGTTGCTCGTCGGTGAAAGATCCATCAAGGATATTCACCCTCCTCGCACCATGCTGGGGCGCCAAATCTCCAGCAACGCATTCGTTCGTCCATTTATGAGATGGGTTCTAATTATTACAGTGGCCGGGACCGATCGTTCCCTCGTTATATTGTGTGAGAGTTTCTGTCAGCGCGCTGGTCTGGTCTACTGGCAGGTAACCATCGCCGATCGGGGGTATCATCAGACCGCCGATCATAGAATCAGTATCGGCAGCAGCCTGCGCCACGTCTGTCGGGTCCGCCCCATTGGCTATATTCAGCTTTGCAGCGATAAGTTGGTGGGCCAGTATGACAAGGCCGTTACCTTGCGCCGGATTATCCAGTATAGCCATCAGTTGCGCAGCCTGGTAGGTGACTGTTCCAAGGGTGAGGCTGGTCACCGGCCACGCATCTGGATGGGTCCGCCAGTAGCCTTGTGTGTAAGTGCATGGGCTTCCTACACACGGCAGAGTTGCGCACATAATCGTGTTGCTGATCCTCAGATCGCCGCTGGAAGTTACCCCGGAAGCACGGAATACATATGTTGTCTTACACAACAGCGGAGCCCCGGAACAAGGGCTGGATACCCCGCAGTTGTCATACAGGCTGTCATCGCCGATTGTGATGGTAACGCTTTGTCCGGGGCGCAGATTGTAACTCGTGCAACCCGACGACGGCACGATGCCGCTGAAGGTTGCTCTACAGAAGCTCGGGTCCTCCGCATTGGGGACCTCTGAATTTACAGGCCATCGGTTTCCCAAGGCGACGTAGTCGGCCAGCGTCATCCACTGGATTGAGAAGCCAGCTGGCGCTCCGGTTTGCCCGGCAGTAACGGTGATGGCGATATTCGATGCTGCTGATGTTTCGTACGAAATCACGAGAGGATCGACAGCAGGAATTGGCGCGGGGGTAGATGCCGGGGTCGGATTTGGCGGTGTCGACCTGAACCAGGGAGTTGGCATGGGCCGGCCAGGCGATGGTCTCGAATAAGCCAGCTCGCTCGTCACCAGCGCGCCAAGTGTCAATATCGTTAGTAGTATTATGCGTTTAGTTTTCATTTTTTGTCTGCGGTTGCTCAAGGTCGCCGCGGCGGATTCGTCCCGCCTCAGGCGGGCGAAGTTTCTTCACCGGGATTTAGCCGGCGGTTGATTTGTTCAACAGGGCCATTTGTCACCTCCTTCTCCGGAAAAGGCGGGACAGAGTTCGCGGAAAGCTAAGAATTTCCTGAAACCGCCGGTTCATCGATGGGCAGGAACCCAAATGCCTTGGGTCAGCGACCCGGCCATAACAAAAGCCGGCCGGGGATTTATCAATCACCGGTGCCGAAGTCACCGATCCCGCTTACAGGTTCGAGCACGCGCGCGACTATGAGCACTCGCCTTCGCAGCGCTGTGGCGGGGGCAGGCGAGCCCGAGTGAATCACACGTGATCGCCGGAATGTTTATGCCGATTCTTGAAGGTAAGCTCGGCGATGCCCGATTTATCGAGTTCACCTAAACCTTCCGCGACCATGCGATCGTATTGTTCCTTGGTCGCGCGCGCGAGCGGTAAATCGAGACCGAGGCTGCGACCGAGCTCCAGAGCGATTCCACTGTCTTTGGCAGCATGCGCAGCAGAGAAAAAGCAGGTGTGCTCGCGATTTTGCATATCTTCACCATCAGTTTCGAGCACACGAGAGGCCGCGCCCGTTTGCGAAAACACTTTTCTCAACATTTCCAAATCGAGACCGAGCGCCGCGCCCAGAGCGAGCCCTTCTGCCAATCCCGCAGTGTTGATGTTCATAACCATGTTGACGAGCGCTTTTACCTTGGCGGCTTCGCCAGCTTTGGCGATAAAGCGCACCATTGAACCCAGCTCCTTTAAAATCGGTTCGGCTTTGCGGAAGGCGTCTTCGCTTCCGCCGCACATCAAGTAAAGCGAGCCCTCGCGCGCCTGAGGAATACTCGAGGCCATGCATGCTTCGAGCGTTTCCGCGCCGGCTTTCCGGGCAAGCCTTTCGATCTCGACATGGACCTGCGGCGAGATCGTCGCGCAATTAATGAAGAGTTTGCCGCGCGCGTTAACCAGCAGGTTGTCACCGCTTCCTGCAAAGATATTTCGCATCGCGTTGTCGTCGGTCACCACGGTGAAGACCACTTCAGATTCTGCCGTAACTTCCGACAAATCTTGAGCTGCTGCGCAACCAAGTTCGCCCGCGAGCGACGTAGCGGATGCGCGATTCGTGTCGTAAACAGCCGTAATGTGAAATTGTCGATCTTTCAATCTGCGCGCCATGTTCGCGCCCATGCGACCCACTCCAACAAAACCGATGTTCATAACTGTCAAATCTCGAATGTCGAATGACGAAGCACAAAGGGATGATGAAATCTGAATGACGAAAAGGAAGCTTTGGCTCGCAAATTTTTCATTTGAGCATTCGAGCTTGTTTCATCATTCATTCTTAATTTGGCTGTCATTAAACTTTCCCGGCGAAGAACGGATTGTGTGCTTTCTCTTCGCCCACCGTGGTCATCGGGCCGTGTCCCGGGCAAATGATTGTTTCGTCCGGCAACGTCAGGATTTTCTCAAGATTATTTCGTAACGCCTCTTCGTAGGAAACATTTCCGCCACCCATCGATCCAGCAAAAAGCGAATCGCCCACGATCGCGATCGGGCGCGCAAGACCCGTCACTACATATGTCATCCCGCCTTGGGAATGGCCCCAGGTCAGTCGTGTATTGATCTCCAGGTTTCCAAGCCGAAACTGCTTTCCTTCCTCGATAGCCTCCCCACCCGGAACCGATTCCCGAGCAGGGGCAAAAACGTTGCCACCGGTTTCCTCACGCAGACGCGGCAGGTCCGCGACGTGATCCGCGTGCGCATGGGTGAGCAAAATTAGTTTCACTGTCAATTTGTGCCGGTTCGCAAAACGGACCATTTCACTGCAATCAGCGCCGGTATCAAAAGCTGCTGCCACGCGACTGGCCGGGTCCCAGGCAAGATAGGCGTTGACGGCCATATCGTGATAATGCGTGTTGAATTGCGCGAGGCCGTCGCACTCATCAATTTTTTTCGGGTGCCATTCACCTCTGGCGAGTTCGTGAAGGGCCCGCTCGCTTAGGCCCAGGACCGGTGCAACACGCGAAAGGGCCAGTTCATCAAAATCGCCCTCGCGAAGGTTGCGGATTGTTTGCGGATCGACGCGCGCTTTTTCCGCGAGTTCGGAATCAGAAATGCCCAAACCGCGTTGCGCTTTTCCAATGATATCACCCACGTTGTCTTCGAGCGGAATCATTTCTATTCATTAACGTTGATCGTTTTCGCTTCTAGAGGCGCGCGTAAACCCATAATTCGATCCAACGCCAGTTTCTCAAGCGCTCTCGCAATGTCGGCAACTGAAAATGCCTTGCCCGTTTCCTTCTCGATCGACGTCATTGCGACGTTATTAATCCCGCAGGGAACAATGTGATTAAAAGCCGAAAGATCGCCGCACACGTTCAACGCAAAGCCGTGCATGGTGATCCAATGACGAATACCTACACCAATGGAAGCAATCTTGCGATGGTCGATCCAAACTCCGGTAAGCGATTCGCGCCGGGATGCGGCAACGTCGTGTTCAGCTAGCAGCTCAATGAGCAACTGTTCGAGCCAGCGCAAATATCTGTGTAAATCCTGACCGCACCGACGGAGATCGATAATAGGATAACCCATCAACTGGCCGGGCCCATGGTAAGTCGCCTGACCACCGCGATTGATGGAGAAGAGTGGATGCGGCAAATGCGCGGCGCCCAACAAACTGGATTGATCAGGAGTACGCCCTATTGTGTAAACCGGTTCGTGTTCGAGCAAAAGCAATTGGTCTTCTAACGAACGGGCATGGCGTTTCTTCGCCACAATTTCTTCCTGTAAAGCAAGCGCATCGGCGAATTCAATCCGGCCGAGCCAGCGCACGTGGAGATCCGGAGCGCGGAGCTCCTGCGATGCTCTTCGTACCCCAAGTTCGCTCGAGCTCGCCCCTCCAATACGTACAAGATGGCCGTTTTCATTCATATTTGTATTCCTCCCGGAAGACCCTTGCCCACTGCTTCCTGCGAGCGTAAGTGCGTCAACCCGATCGCCAGAGCATCTGCCGCATCTCCATCGGGTGTTTCCGTTAAACCAAGAAGTGCGCGCACCATAAACGCGACCTGATTTTTTCCGGCTGCGCCGCGCCCAACGGTGGATTGTTTGATTCGTCTCGGCGAATATTCAAACACTGGCAACCCGTTTTCGGCCGCCGCGAGAATGGCCGCTCCGCGCGCGGCTCCCAAGACAATCGCGGTCTTGTAGCTTTGCACATAAATAACCGATTCGAGCGCGCAACAATCCGGTTCGTGTTCGCGAATGAGTGCAACCAGCCGATCGCGAATGGCGACCAGACAAGAAGAGGAACGCATCGAACTCGCGTTGTGAATGGTCCCGAAATAGACAGAACGAGGCTTGCCATTGTTTGCATCAACAATCGCGACACCGGTGTTGCGCAGAGAAGCGTCGATGGCAAGCACACGCATATAGATCAATGACGCATCCCGCCGAGGATAAGAAAAACGCAGCCGGCCGCGCCAAAAAATAAACTCACGATCCAAAACCGCCGCTTTTTTGTGAGCGCGGAGATTGCGGCGACGGCAATAGCGATTTGGAACATGGTAACGCCGCGCGCGAAAACTTCATGTTGATGAAACTTTGATTTCGCCTCCGATTGTTTGTGCTCGGCTTCCGATTGAATCTTTGATTGTTCCTCCTCGTATCTTGCGGCTTTTTCTCGATCCTTTTCATCTGCCACGGTCGCCAGGGACATTTTCGCATCCAGCACTGAGGCTTTGATGCTTTTGGCCTGGTAATAGTTCCACTGATCGGATGCCTCGATTTGGTCCATCATCGCTTCGTTAGCATGCATGCCTGAAAGAAGTCCTGTAATCGCCGCCAGTACGGCGAGAATCGCGGTGCTTAACGCGACCCAAGAAATCCACGTCACATCTCCATGTTCAGCTCTGTGACGCACATGTTCTTGCAAATCTTCCAGAGGAACCTCTGCTTCTTCCACGACGTAAGCTTAAGATTGCCAATCGCTCGTTCAAGATGGAATCGACAACCTGCAGAGCAGCGGTTTTACTCGGGCGCCGTGGAAAAGGCCTTCCAGAAACAGATTGACGGGACAAGAGGCAAGCCAATCAACTTCGGGGCGATCGCCCTGATGATGTTCGCGATTCTTTCAAGCGCTTCTTCATCTTTCGCTACGACGAAAGGTTTGAGTCAAATCGTGACGCCAGACTTGCAACCAGAAGGGAATCTCTCCTTAAGTCTGCAAATTCAAGACAAGCGGATTGCGAACCCATACGAGTTGCAAGCCGAGCTGGGCCTAACGAAATGGGCTGAGGTGGCGGTGTTTCGCGGATTCCAACCGGACGATTGGATCTTCGCGACGGAGCTCGGATTGTTAACGAAAGAGCCTTATCTTCTTTCCGTCGGGTTCCTGAATTGGTCACCTCACCTGAATGTAGATCCTCAACCGTTTATCGAAGCTGGTTACTACAGCGAGCATCACAAAGTGATCGCCGGGGCCCTTCATGCCGACTACAAAAACGAAGCAATCCTCGGCTACGCCTACGATTTCAATCAGACGTGGCGAGTACAGGTCGATTGGGTGAGCGGTTCTGAAAACTCATCGACGATCGGTTTCACCTGCAACATCACGCGCGATTTCCAGTTCAACCCCGCGCTGTATGTCAACAATGGCCCGAAGCACGATCTGTTTGGTTACATAGTTTTCAGTTACACATTTCACCTCTGGGGCGGCGAAAAAGAAGACCGCGCGGCCTTTACAAAATGAACGTCGCAACGGCTGCGCCGAACGTCACAAACGTGACGGTTCCTAGTGCGATTCGGCAAAGCACATGCTGTCGCGGCCGACTAAAATCCCGTTAGTGCCCGATGTGCTGGCGCAGGCTCAGCAGGACCGCCGTTAGAATTGCGCCCAAGAACGCGGCGGTCATATCTTTCTGCGCATCCCATATGTCGCCTTGGGTCCCGAGATAAGCCGCGCCGAGATCGGGCCGGACAACTTGGGCAATGATCCCTTCCAGAATTTCGAAGAAACTGCTCAGCGCTGCGATAGTAGCGGCGGCCAGCCACACAGCCCAGGTTTCATGGGCACGGGCAGAGCGCTGAAAAAGCTCGCGCATGGGATAGAGCAACAGAAAACCAAACGCGAAATGAATTACCCGATCGTAGTGATTACGTTTCAAGTGAAGTAAGTCCATCAGCCAAAAACCGGCCGGAACTTTCGCGTAAGTATAATGCGCGCCGATTGCGTGAAACGCTAGGAATAAAAAGATCAGCGCATAGGATAAATTCGATAATTGGAACTTCCGATAAGTCGGAATGAGCACGCTGGCCGTCACAAAAACAAGCAGGTTCTCCAGGAACCAATCGCTGCGATCGATCGGATGGATCGCGAGCGCAATCCAAAAGAGCACGTAGCATGCAAGAGCGATTTGCAGAAAAGAGTTATCGATGAAACGTGCGTGGGGTTGCTTCATCGCGCCTTTCGTTTTCCATTCGTCAACAGCACGGCGGCCATCATGATCAGTGATCCAAGCAGAGCCGAGAGCATGTCGTTCTGGGCGTCCCATTGGTCGCCCTGTCCGCCGAGCCACTCGACTCCTTTCCCGGGCGCGACTATTTCCGCGACAATGCTTTCCAGGATTTCAAAGAAACCGCTAATCGCGAGAATGATCGCGGGCGGTAACCAGAAGCTCCACCCGTGACGGATTCCGCTAAAGCGTAGCAACAGGTCGCGAACTGGGAATGCCAGAAAAAATCCGAATCCAAAATGAGCCACTCGGTCGGCGTGGTTTCGCGAGAATCCGAGAAAATCTTTCGTCCACAGACCAATGGGCATTTTTGCATATGTGTAATGCGCCCCAATCGTGTGAAGAATAATGAAAAGCGCGATGAATAGGTAGGAAGCGTTGGAAAGCTGAAGGCGCCGATGCGTTAGGGAAAGGGCGAACACAAAAAGAACAAGCAGTAGATTTTCCAGGATCCATGCGTGTCGATCCACGGGATGGATCGCCGCGAGAGCCCAAATAACAGCGCAGACGGCAGCCAGAGCGCCGATGAATTTGTTTTGTTCGCTCACTTAAAGCAATTTTCCTCCGCCTGATCGACGGCAGACCCTTATCGAAATAAAACTCCGCCGTGCAAGAAAGCTCAAAATCGCCGCGAGGTCGCGTCAGCGCCGGATTGCTAATGTTTCGCCGGACGCGCGGTGCGCTTGAGGTGTTACTCGTGCATCCGGGCGGTCCGTTCTTTGCCAAGAAAGATGACGGCGCGTGGACAATCCCAAAAGGCGAAGCTGCTCCCGGCGAAGATTTCCTGACGCGCGCTCAAATTGAATTTGAGGAAGAGCTCGGATTCCAACTGCAAGGCGAATGGATTGACCTCGGCTCGATCAAACAAAAAGGCGGCAAAACCGTGCACGGCTGGGCGTTCGAAGGCGATTTACCAGAATCGTTCGAGCTCAAATCAAATTTGTTCGAAATGGAATGGCCACCGCGTTCCGGTCGCCGCCAAAGTTTTCCTGAAGTTGATGACGCCAAGTTTTTCCCGGAAGACGTCGCGCGCCGGAAAATCAATCCTGCGCAGGTGCCTTTTCTTGACCGTTTAAGCGCCGCCCTAAGCAGTTGATCAGTGCGGAATACCGCGGCCCCTCGCGCTGTTGTAGCCGCCCCGCTTTGTCGGGGCGCTGAGCACATTTCCGTCCGCACGGCAACGCAGTGCCGTGGCTACAAGCCAGGCAAACATTGCCTTCACTGGCGAAGACCGATCCAGTTTGGTTGTGAGCGGCGATCTGATGACGTCTCGCTCGTGCAATGAAACAGTCAACCCGCTCGCCATCGTGGATGAAACGTTTCTTCAGCGTTTGGAACATTGAAAATATCAAGGTTGTCAGACGTGTAATCGTCTCCGTGGCTGGAGCAACCGTGCTACTGATCGGCATCGCACTCCTGGTTTTGCCCGGGCCGGCGTTCATCGTTATTCCGGTGGGACTAGCTATTCTTGCCACCGAATACGCGTGGGCGCGACGTTGGCTGAAGAAAGCTCGTCGAATCGCGAGTGACGTTGTTTCGGGTAACGACCGCCCGGCGCCGCGAGATTCTCGTGTTTAGCTTTACGCCTGTTCGCTGTCGGGTTAATCAAGACTTGCTTGTGGACATTGCGACTCGTGAATCCTCGTTTAATTGGTTGCGCGAATTCGTCGATCTTCCAATGACCATTGATATGCATCATGGCGTGATCCGCCTCTCCCCTGGCGAGGGGAGAGGAGTGAGGTGAGGAGTTGTGCAGGACAAGGACGATTCCGTCATCGAACCGCTCGCCGCGGCGAGTCCCACGGAGACCGTTGCTTCAGAGCGCGCGGATGAAATTTTCCTGGAAGGACCCCGTTCACGCTTAGCCGAATTCTTCACCCTCTTGCGAGTGATGCGCGATTTTCTGCGCGGATTTCGCACCCTCCACTTCGTCGGTCCATGCGTAACCGTTTTTGGCTCAGCCCGGGTTAAGCCCGACGATCCGCAATACGAGCTCGCCAGAAAAATGGGAGCGGCTATTGCGCGCCTCGGGTTCACTGTCATGACCGGCGGCGGTCCCGGCATCATGGAAGCCGCGAACCGCGGCGCCAAAGAAGCTGGTGGCCGCTCAGTTGGCTGCAATATAGAGTTGCCTTTCGAGCAACCGGCGAACGCCTACCTCGATCGCTGTGTGCGGATGCATTACTTCTTCGTCCGCAAAGCGCTCCTGGTTAAATATTCCTACGCCTTCGTCGTCATGCCCGGCGGCGCAGGCACGCTCGATGAGTTGTTCGAAGCGGTCACGCTCATTCAGACCGGGAAAATCAAAAACTTCCCGATCGTAATCATGGGAACCGATTACTGGAAAGAACTGATCGATTTCATCGACAAGATGGCGCAGCGGGGAATGATTGCCGCCTCCGATCTAAGCCTGATCTACGCGACGGATTCCGTCGAGGAAGCGATCGCGCACATACGAAATAAAGCGATTGAACCATTCGGTCTTAAACGCGTCGCGCGCATCCGGCGATGCTTCCCCTGGCTCGGCGAGCGCGGGCTATCGGGGTTGTAGAGGCGTTTGTGTCAAACGCCTTTTTCTGACCTCTGGTGCCGTCAGGTAGGGGCGATTGACCTCAATCGCCTAGGCGATTCGGGCCCGCCTGCATCGCTAGCATTGCGGGCAGGTGAACCGACCCTACCAAGAGAGTGCAACGACTGATATAATTGCAGGATGCCGCGTGTCATGCGTAAAGAGCTGGATCACACCACACATTTCGCTGGGCGCTTCGGCGCAATTTATTTCATCACGATTTGCTGTCAGCAGCGGGGATCGAATCAACTTTGCCACGATACGACGGCTGCAGTGCTAGAGGACACAGCGCGCATTTACCACGAGCGGACGCGGTGGAACCTGAATCTGTTGTTGCTCATGCCCGATCATTTGCACGCCCTGATCGGTGTTGATGGCAAGACCTCGCTTGCCCAATTAATTCGCGGTTACAAAAGAATCACTGCAAAGATCGCACGTGTAAGATGGCAACGGAATTTCTTTGATCATCATCTTCGACACGATGAAAGTTTGGCCGAGAAGTTCGCCTACATTTGCCAGAACCCGGTCCGCGCTGGGTTAATCAGTACCGAACATGATTGGCCTTACGCCTTCATCCCAGATCAGCGACCCCCCCGGTAGGGGCGACCGGCCTCAATCTTCAGATTAGAGTAGCGGCGATTAACGGAATCGCCGCGATTCCAGGTAGGGGCGATTGACCGCAATCTCTGGGGCGCTTCGGGTGAATGGAGCCGGCG
>WNGK01012793.1_pt1 | contig 12511 bp, 12 predicted proteins | sample 5400601 | NCBI WGS metagenome assembly WNGK01 (sample SAMN13153376, study PRJNA577476) | soil metagenome | isolation source: 60 cm soil or saprolite under Garry oak tree replicate 1 | place: USA:California | collected 2016-06-15 | reverse complement strand
GCGGCCGAGGGTGCTTCATGCGCGTCGTCACGCCCCCGACCGCCGTAGTCGAAGATAGTATGTTACCGGAGCGACTCTCGCTCTGCCTGCCAAACGCCACGGCGTAGCGTCCAATGCTAGTTGTGCACGCGAACGTGCTCTGGCGCGGCCCGTCGCACTAGCGGCAGCGCGCTGGCTGCATCACAATCCGAGCATGGACTTCCCGCAGCTTCCCGCCGGTCCCTCTCCGGCCCCCTGGACGTTCGCGGATCGCATCTACGGGCTGGCGCACTGTTTGATCGACCGCGACGGCTGGGTCATCGGCTGCAATCTCCCGATAGGCAATGGCCCGCTCATCCCGCAGGCGCCGGCGATGGCTGCCCTTCTGCGCGAGCTCGTTGCTGGCGTGCCTGCTGAACGACTCCGAGAGCGCGCCTCGCGTTTGCTCGACCGGATTGATGCGTGGCGACCGCGCGAGCCAGGCGTGGATGGCGAATAGGGAGCGTAGCTAATTGGGTCAGGTCAGCCGACTGCTTATCAGATTCGGCGAACTGCGACGTTGGGTGGCGCAAGATCTCGTTGCTTGGCTTAGAGAGTCACGCCGCGGCTGGCTAACAATCGTTGTCACCTTGATCTCAATCCTCGTCGCGCGGGCTGTTCCTGGGGATCTAGAATTACGGGTTCGATGGTTGGGGATGTTCTTCCAGTTACTCGGCATCGCGACTGTGGCGGTAGGTATAAGAGACGTTCGAAAGCTCTTCGGCAAGCCGTCGCTTCGTAGCTGGGTTAAAGAATGGCTGGCCCGGTTCCCCCTTCCGTTCCGCCGGAAGCATGCGAAAGGTTCGGCGGCTGCCGGTGCTGGCGTGCTGGCCGGACTGACTGGAAGTGGCCAAGGATTTATCGGTGTAACGCCTGACGCAACAGCTCGGGAGCGCATCTCGGCACTCGAAAATCAAGTGAAGGGGATCATTGGGTGGATCGGAAACATTGACCAACGTTCACGGGAGAGTCTCAACAAGCTCGCGGAAATAGACGCGCGAGAGCAAGCGGATCGTGAGAACGCAGACGGGGAGCTCAACCGAAGGCTCGAAGAATCCGCTATCGGCGGTATTACTCTCGAAATTATGGGCGTCGTTTGGTTGACGATCGGAATTGTTCTGGCGTCTGCTTCCATCGAGTTGGCTAGGTGGTGTTCGCGGTTTTCGCCCTCACTGTGCACGACCTCGTTGACGGGTCTAAACGAAAGCGCCCAGATCGCCGTGCATCTCAGAGCACTAACTGGCGACTGGCTTGTCGCTGGGGCGACGCTCATAGCTGCACTTGGTGGCGCGGCAACCGGCTCCGGCTTCGCCTACTGGCTGGAAAGTCGGCGCCGCCAGGGCGAGGACATCCGCGCCCGTGTCACTTCGATCAATCGCGCGCTCTTCGTTATGCACCGTTACTGGAGCGAACTGCTTCCATACCGCCAAACCGTAATAGATCCGGTTCGTGGAAAGCCATATGGTTGGTTGGATGCGAGCGCCAGCGTTGCGCCGGTTGATGGTGATCAGTCGATCGACAATGGCAATTTGGGATTCTTGCTCGAAGTGCGGAGCCAGGAGCTCGCGCAGGTTTTGATGCAACAAGATCGATTTCGCTACGCCGCATTTTTAATCAATGAGCATTCACGCGCACTGATGGACGCGCACGAGGCGCTCGCGTCACATGGCGCAAAGCAGGGCCAAGGCCTGACCGACAAGCAGCTAGCGGAAGCGCTTGGTCCGTTCCTAACGCTACGGCTGAAACTCTTGCTCGAGGCGACGACGTTGGCCGTTGATCAATGTTTGGTGTCATTCCAAGACGAATTCCGGAGCCTCCGCAGGCTAGCGACAACGATCTTCCCCGACGCGCATTTCATCGAAGCTGACTTCGTGGAGCCGCTTGCTCCGCAAACTGTAACGGCGCCTCAGGGGTAGTGCAAAGGGTATCTTGCCCAACGGCCGCTGCGGTCCCTCGTGAGTGTGGCTTCCTAGACGGAATTCAAAGCCTCCGGGTCAGTCGGCTTCGTCCCTATCGTCATCATCATCGGTACTGGGCGCTGGCCCCGGTGGACCGCTCATATAGCACTGGTCGCCGTTGATCTCGTATCAACTGATCTCGCCAAGTCGTTTTCACCTTAGGGCGCTGCGAACCTCCATGTGGCCAGGAAATGAGCGAGACGCCTGCGCGAGACATCAGCAACTCACTTCCAGCTGCCATCGCCCGTCCTGGCATCATTTCCTACCTCGGGAGGCTGGGATTCCGACTAGCCAACGCGATGGTACTAGAAATGACCCAAAGCAAAACGTTCTTAAGAATCGGGTCGATGCGCCTGCGACTTTTGCGGAGATGACCCTAACCGAATTCAAGCAGCAGCTTAAGCGTAACCTTGGCCTCCCAAAGACTCGTGCAAAATTCACTGACAGCCAGCTAGCCTTGGTATCGCTGGACGAATTACGCGGCGTGACGCTGACGGGCTATGTCCTGCGTGCGGTGAAACAGGGACTAGAGAACACAAATTGCGGCAGCAAAACGCGGACGGACGTTTACCTCTGGATTTATTCGGCCACCCGTCAAGACAAAGACGCACGTACGGGCTTACGCGGCAAATCCGTAGTGGTGGAAGCAACGCCTAGTTGGCAGGACAATCATCCCGACTGGAAAGCGGCACGGTTGGAGAAGATCGGTGCAGACCGCGTGAAGGTCAAAATCTCCGGCTGGGTGATGTACGACCCCGAACATCCCGATAAGATTGGCAAGACCCGCGGCACACTTTGGGAAATTCATCCCATCACACACATTGAGTTTTAGACCGGGACGGGATGGAAAGACCTCTGAAGGTTCATGGCGCAGAGCCAGGGTCCTCGCCGGTGATAGCGGGAGCTGCTGAAAGAATTCGTTGCTGGCGCAGCGCCGGAAGAACTTTGGGAGCTCGCAACGCGCATCCTTAGCCGAATTGGCGATTGCGATTGGCGCGCACTTCTACCCTACAGCTACCCCATCACTTGGCCCCGAACTACGTGATACGCCATCGCATGTTCTTGCGCAATGTGCTAATGTAGCACCGCCGCATAACGTAAACGGACCTAGGGAATTTCCTCGCTCCGTTCGCACGCTGATCGGCAACCTTGTTAACCAGAGAGGTCGCACTGCTACCTCTCAATTAGGAAGGATCGCGCTATGAGCAGTTCCCTCGCCCAATCGGGCACGCTTCCATTTTCTGTTGCACAAACCGGCTTTTTGCTGGACCGCCTCGCCCGCGATTGTGGCGATCTCCAGTTTCTTCGCGAGCTTACCCAGAACTCGATCGAAGCGATCCTGCGCACTCCGGACAAGACCGGCGAGGTCGTCTGGGACGTTGACTGGGTCACTTACGACCTTGAAGGAATCTATAAGTTGTCGGTAACCGACAACGGCGACGGCATGACCGGTCCTGACATGGAGAAGTACATCAATCACCTGTCGTCATCCGGCGGTATTCAGGCCCATCACGCGAATTTTGGCGTCGGCGCAAAGATTGCCGCGGCAACCCGCAACCAGGCCGGCCTGATCTACCTATCATGGCGCGACGGCGTTGGCTCGATGATTCACCTGTGGAAGGACACGCAGACGGGCGATTACGGGTTGCATCAGATTCAGCGCCCGGACGGTACCTTTGGCCACTGGGGGCATCTGGAAATCGACGTGAAGCCGAGCATGATCGACGCACACGGCACCAAGGTGCTCTTGTTCGGCAACACGCCGGATGCCGATACGATGGCGCCGCCGGACGGGGCGGCTAGCCCGTCTCGTTGGGTAACGCGATATCTCAATACTCGCTACTTCCGCTTTCCCCAAGGGGTTAGTGTTAAGGCCCGGGAAGGCTGGACGTTCGATCGCAGCGACAAGGATCGAAATGTCTTGCGTACGATTACGGGACAGAAGAAATATCTTGACGACCATGCCGCTGCGTCGGAAAAGGTCGAACTTTCCAACGCGGTCGCCCACTGGTGGATACTGAACGATGAGTCGGCGTTGACACAGAATACTGGATTCATCGCCTCGTCCGGCCATTGCGCCGCGCTTTGGAAGGATGAGTTGTACGAAATGACTACGGGCCGAGCAAATACAGCGATGCTGCAGAATTTTGGAGTGATCTTTGGTTATTCGCAAGTAGTCATCTACGTCGAACCGCAGTCCGACCCGGGTTTCGAGATTCTGCCGAATACGCCGCGCAGCGCTCTGCTTGGCAACGGTGCCCCGCTGCCTTGGGCGGATTGGCAGGAGGAGTTTCGAAAGCTGATGCCGAAAGAGATCAGCGCGCACATGGACGCAGTGGCATCAGCAGCTCAGGCATCTGATCACAAGGACTCAATTAAGGATCGCCTGAAGCAAATCGAGGAATTATACAAGCTGAGCCGCTACCGGCCGACCAAGCGCGGCACGCTTCTCGCTGCTGGCGATTCGCCGGCAGCTGGTGGTGGTTCGCGCAGCGGTGACCGAAAGGGTTCGGGCGAGGGCGGCTCCGCCGGACCGAATCCGGGAAAGACTACCTCGGTCTATAACCTCTTCTTGTCTGAGGATGGGGTGGCGGCTGCGGAAGCGAAGCCGGACCTATTTCCGACAGTCAAATGGGTGAGCGCGCAGGCGAAGACACGGGACGTCGGTGACATGGAGGATCGTGCAGCAAAGTATCTCGAAAGGGACAACCTGCTGCTGATCAACGCCGACTTTCGCGTCTTCACGGACATGATTAAGCGTTGGACCGAACATTTTTCGTCAACTCCCGGTGCCCAAAAAGTGGTCACGGAAGTGGTTCAGGAATGGTTTGAGCAATCGCTGGTGGAGGCCGTGCTCAGCTCTAACTCCTTACGGGACGCACAGCATTGGTCCATTGACGATGTCCATCAACTATTCTCGGAGGAGGGATTGACAGCCGTCGTATTGCCACGATGGCATATTGAACAAAGCATCAAGCGCGCGCTCGGCTCGAAATTCGGGGCCCTCAAGGGTAAGGCGGCTTGATGATCGACGCGGAACGTCTGAAACATCTGGAATTGCTCCAGACGGTAATTACGCGGATGGCGCAGAACTCTTTCCAGCTCAAGGCCTGGGGCGTTGTCTTGGTGTCAGGACTTTTGGCGCTCGGTAGTAAGGAAATGGAGCGCAGCATTATCTACGTTGCATATGTCCCGCTGGTTCTGTTTGCAGTGTTGGACGCAGGGTATCTTGCGCTCGAGAAGAACTTCCGCGCGCTCTATGATCTTGTCCGCAATGGTGATCCACGTGTGCACTTGCTGGACATGCAACTACCGGAAGGCGAAACGCGGTCTCACGTCTTCGATGCGCTCGGCAGTTGGAGCGTGTGGGCATTTTGGTTAGCGGTTGCGGTCGCGGTCGCTATCGCATCGAAAATTCTTTTGGGATGATTGCCATGTATTCACAAGGTTTGCTCGGGCGCGGAATGCCACCGCCCCAGCGGAAATACCACAAGGTTTTTTTCAGCTTCCACTACGACGAGGATATCTGGCGCGTCGGTCAGGTACGCAATGCAGGAATGATTCCCGGCGTTGAAGAAGCCGGGTTTTTGGATGCGGCCGCATGGGAATCACTCCGACGTACTGGAGACGTCGCGGTGCGAAGCTGGATCGACAGTCAGCTCGACGGGACGAGTGTCACCGCCGTGTTGATCGGCAGCGGGACATATGGCCGGCCTTACGTCGAATATGAAATATTATCCAGCGTAAATCGAGGGAATGGCCTCCTCGGCATCTATATAGACCAGTGCGAAGATCAATCCCAACGCATCAGTATGCGCGGTCAGAGTCCTTTCCTCAGATTCCGCGCTCGCGATCTGACGACCGGTAAGGGATTCCTGCCTTTTAGCCCGATCTCCGAGTTTCTGCACGGAAGCCTCGACGCTCAGGTGGCCAAATATTGTTGGAAGGCCAACCGCGGATTTCAAAACCTCGGCGACTGGATCGACGTCGCCGCGAAGCAAGTTGGAAAGTAATCTCTCGATCGTACGCGAGTCCATCGATTCATCCATGGCAATAAATCGCCATCTGCAAAATACTTGAGATAAACCCACCATACGGAGACGCAGGGGACAGCGTGTTTAAGGTTACGATTAATGGTAGGACCGCCGAAATGGGCGACCTCGCCAAGGAAATGATGCGCGCGGCGGTTGCGCACGTCGCGAAGGAGATGCGCAATCGCTTGAGCGCCATCCGACACCCTGAAACCGGCGAGTTCCCCGCGGTAGTGGTCGAGGGCGAGCAGCTTGACGACATGGCGTTTCGAGTAGAAGGATCCGAAGCGCTCTTAGAGATCGTTAAAGCGCGCCTGTTACCCGAGGAGTTGGAGTTGATGAAGTTCGTCGCTACGGATGCTGCCAATCCCCCGCGGGCTTTCTTAAGCTATGGTTGGGAAGATCGCGAGCTGGCGAAAAAGATCGCCGAAGGACTTCAATCAAACGGCATCGAAACTTGGTGGGCGGAATGGAAGATCGGCGCCGGCGACAGCATCCGCCGTAAGATCGACACGGGGCTTGGCAGTTGCACCCATTTCATCGTCCTGCTTACGCCCACCTCCATAATTCGGCCGTGGGTAAATGAGGAGATCGATGCTGCCTACATGCGTAGAATCAATTCAAAAAGCCGTTTCATTCCTCTCAGACATGGTCTCGCTTTGAACAAGCTGCCCCCGCTGATGTCAGGGATGTTTTCGCCTGAGGTCAATGCGGACGCGTCGGACCTGCAGCAACTCATCAATGACATCCACGGACTGAGCCTTACGCCACCGCTAGGCGCGGCACCGGGTCCGGCTGCCATGCCCTCGACCGGATACTCTTCCGCCGCGACAGCGATCGCGCATCTCTTTGTGATGTCGAGTGAGAATGGGCTATTCGCCGAACCGCAGTTCAGCATCGAGGAGATCGCGGAGCTGACTCGACTTTCCGAAGACGATGTCACAGATGCGCTCCATGAACTGCGCCACTACCTGAAAGAGAGTTTCAACCAAGTGCTGGTGGACGACACTCTCTACGCAGAGTTCGATCGCTACTGGCAACCATGGGATCCGCCTAAAGACGCCCTAAAACTCGCGGCTGATTTGGTGAACGACGCCAATTTCCCAGGTGCTCCGGCAGAGATTGCTATCCGCTACAGCTGGACGCCGCGGCGCCTGAATCCAGCCATCGCGTATCTTCGCGTGCGTGACGTGGTGGGCGTGCTCAATTGTTTGGGTTCTGGACCGTACAATGCCGCTGACGTCAGAAAGACGGACTCAACGCGCCGCTTCGTTAAGAGCCGAAGCTGACACGCCGTTGCTGTTGGCGGGCGCCTTGTAGTCTGACGTTAATCACCTCCATTTCCGGATTTCATGACAATACAGATCGAGCCGTGCTCTCGAAGCTTCGGCGCAAAGCATCTGGAAGTTGAAGGAAGCCTCGGGCGGGTGTCTGCTGCTGATGTGGCTATTGCACGATTTCGTCCGCCCCCCATAGCGCTTTTTGAGTCGCCGGAAAAGTTAGGTGGCGAAAGTCCGTTTGGTCATCGGCCTTCAGCCCGTTCATTCCAGCTGCCTTGGCCAGCGCTGTCAGAGTCGGCTTGTGCAGCACCCTAGTAAAACCCGGTACACCGGGATAAAGGAACCCCTCGGGGTTGCGCAGGATGTGCGAAACAGTAGTTGAACAAAGCGTAACGCCGTAGGGCCCAGACAGCTCCTGCATACGCGCGCCACAGTTAAGGGGGTAACCTACTACGTCAATCTCGTTCAACTCCTTGAGGATGGTTTCAGGCTGTACTTTAATCGCGACTCCGATCGACAGACCAACCCCGTAGCCTTTGGGAACTTTGTAGTCCAGATCTTTTGCGACGTAGAAGTACTTGAGGTGAACTTCATGCGCGGCGTCTAAAGCATGCCGCAAATTTACATCAAGTGCCATCTCTCCATCCGTTTCCCACACAAGCAGGAAGCCATCGCCAAGCAGTTTCATGAATGCTGGATGAAAGTCATTTAACATCTGAGCTGCCCGCTCGTATTGTATTTGGAGGAAGTCCGCGACGCTCTCTAGGGTGGCCGTCTGAGACCACGTCGAGAACCCGCGGATGTCGGCGTACAGAACGACAACCTCGATTTGCGTTCCATGTACGACGCTCTTACCTTCCGCAAGGGTGAGCGCAGCGTTCTTATCAAAATACATTTGTAGTCTCCACTGTCGGTAAGCAAGTTTCTCGATTTGCCAGCGTGGGGGCCTGCCTTATCGCGTTTAGGGGCAGAGTGCCAACTCTTCGCTTTCGGCACGCCCATCGCATTAACGTTCAGGTCCGCAGAAAGGCAGATCTTCCAGCGGCTCGTCAATCCTGGCCGTGGATATTTGCAGGGAATGCGAAACATCGCCTACATGCATCTACGGACGTGATATCAGGTCGGAATTTCGTATCTCTGAAAGTAGCCGTCGTGCCGGATTGTGATTCCGGTTGTCGCGAGTGCACATCCATACGGCAATCAAATGTTTGCGGTATGCCCTTAGAGGACTCCAGCACTCGGGGTATAGTGTGCCAAATTTCGGAGGGGGTTTCGGTATGGGCGTCAAAACGAACGACTCGAAACGACCCGGCGCCGTCACATCATCAAGACTGCGCGACAGGCCGGAGTCGAACCCGATGCGGACGGCGCTCATGCGGACCGCTGAACGTCTGCGAATAGTACTAGATGGTCCCCTCAAAAAACTGGTACGCGGTCTCCCTTGGCGAGGGGAATATGCGTCTGCACGTCCTAGCCCTTGCATCGGGGCGGATCGCATGGACGCTACTCAACAGACACGCACGGGAAGGTTGCGCGCGTCACGAGCGTCGCGAGTGTGAAGAGACAGCACCGATCAACGCAAACAACGAGGGAGCCTAGGAAGCCGCAACCACGTCCTTCTAAGGCAGTTTAGGGTGTACATGGGCCAGCAGAGAGCAAAGGAGTATGTTCAAATGGACGCTTCAAGACACTTGCAAGGTCTCGTATTCGCTTTTGCCATTGTCGGACTGGGTTGCGCAACGTCAGTAAGCGGCGCGGGGCCAAGCGATTGCACGAGTCTGCTCACTGTAGGTCAGCAAACGGTTGGCGCCGGGCATACAGGTGCGCTCGGATTCTCGGCGCCAATAAAATCGCATCACATCAAAATTGTCGCACCTGCTTCAAACAGTACGTCGATGGACTTTTGGTGGCCCGGTTCGTCAGTTGTTGGATGTTTGAACAATAGCTTTCCTGATCGCATGTTCAATCCCAGTAACACGCAAATGTATGTGTTCGCACGGACCGTGTGTGGAGACGGCAAATCTATGGAAGAGGACGAGCAAGTTGCCAAGACTCGCGGCGTTGTCCAAATTCGGGGCTGTCCGACTGTCTATGGCTGGTATTTTGAGGCCGACTCAGCAACCAACGGACAATACACGATGCACGCTATATTTGAGAATTGATGCCGCGCCAAATAATCAATTGTTTTGGGCGGAAGTTGGGGTGCGGCTCGAACCTCGGGCCTGCTGGAAATGTAAGGCAAACCATGGGTGGGAAAAATACCATATCGAGGTCGCTGAACTGAAACCGCGTGCTCGCAAACGTTAGAACTGAAAGACACCCCGCGACCCAGACGGGCGCCAACAAGTGCCTAAGCTGTGGCCGAAAACTCAAGGCAAGCCAACGAACCAAGCTAATCGGCGCCGAGCGGACGGCGCGCCAGCGCCGCCGGCGAGGCGTCCGGGTTGAGCGAGAGGTTTTAGGGGAACGGGTTCCAATTAACAAGGCTTATGTTTGCATGGTCGTTTGCTCAAGCCGACGCAGACGTGAGAGCACAGTTCCAGTGCCGCACTTACGTCGCATGCATAGGGTTCACACTTCCAGTAAAGACTCTCGTTCATCCCATTAGGCGCAGAATGATGCCGCGCGAAAGGGAGGCGTATAAGTTTGAGTTCTTCGGCATCAGTTATATAAGCCTGCAAATACGCTGACGCTGCCATGATCCTGGCCACAAGCGTACGCAGCGTTTTCCCCTTTACAGCATTCAACCGGATCCCTTGAAGCGCAGTCTCCGCCGATAGCCAACCGAAGATGAAGATTGCGCTTTCGATTCCACCTACGGCGATTGCGGGCGCTTCAAGAATTTGAAACTGAGTCCCCTGAGTTCGTCGGCCTTCAATGCGCCTCTTCAGTGCGGACAGATTCGGCGCTGATCCTTCGTCGCTGGTGCTCAAATTCCCCCGATATGCATTCCGCCAACTCCTCCCAAGGTAAACTTTCACCAACGCACAGACTGTGACTATCTCGTGGTCAGCAGGAGAACTGTGACTCTCCTGCCAAGGCTCCCATCGAATCTCCTTTTTTGGTTGCGACAACATTGCGGACATGCGGCTAATGTAGCGCCCTAGACGGGCTCTCCAGGGTACGACAGACCGATGGCGTCGCATCATTGGCTACTGTTGATGCCTTCTCTGCCCAGTCAACTAATCCGACCTGCACCGACGACGGTATCGCCCGGACGATCGCGTCCCGTTCCATCACTTCCAATGCTCCGCCACCAAGGCCCAGTTCCGCGCCTCTTCGGCGAGGTCGGCGGTGTCCTTCTCCCGCGGGAAAAATCTCCCGCCGCTGTGGTCGATCCTCCGGCGTTTTGCACCTCGGAGGATAAAACTTGCGGATGCGATCAAGGTTGTCCAGTTCGCGAGACCGCATATGCGATCTGCGAACATCCACCGCGCTGGAGATGGATGCCAATCCATGAGCGAATTGTGTAACAGCCGCCACGCGACAGCCAGTACGATAGCTTGTGTTCTGATCCGCGCGCTGACACAACTCCGGCCTTCGAAGCTCGGGAGCTGTCGCCTACATGGAACATTTGCTGTGCTGATGCGTGGTAAATCTGATAGAGTAATCGTTCGCTTGACCGACGATTCGATCGGTTAGGAAGCAGCTGGCGGCTGAACTCGCCAGACGTCGCAATTTAGCTCCAATTGCCGCGACGAAAAACAAAGCGCTAAACGGAGCGTTGACCAGGGAGTCGACGTTGTCCAAGTACGTCTCGGTAGATGTCCCCGCAGTATCCGGTATCGACCTCACGTTTCGCCCGCACACCTACTTCGGTCCGATTTCGCTGGAAACCTACCTCCTGTCGCGGGTCGCCGGGCAGGAACGGCGCGAAGCGCTCCGCAGGGAACTGGCCGCCGGCAATCTCGACCTGCCGCCTGAGCTGTTTGACTGCCTCCTCGACGAGGAGGACCGCAACGCCATAGGCAGAATTCACCCTGCCTTCATGGGTGGCGAGTACCTGCCGCCGCTCCTCGATGACGAGTTGGAGATCGCCCGCATCTCGCTTGCCTCAGTGACCGCCGACCAGATCAGCTTGCGCGCACAACGCGTGGCCGGCGGCATCGCCTACCGGATTGTGGACGAGTACGCCGCACTCGGGACCGAGTATCTGTGCCGCCCTGATCGAAGCGAGCTGCCGCTGACACTTGCGGAACTCATTGCCCTGATCGATGGCGCGCAGGACGGTGGGAGCGTCGGGATGTCAGCGCTGATCTCCAACGTCGAGAGTGGTGTCGATGATCCCGATGCGTATCGAGACTTCGTGCGTGTGGGCTCCGAGTTCTACCCGCAGCTCGGCGCTTATTACTCCGCTCGGATCGAAGCATGGTTCGATGCGAACTACCCGCGGTACGCAGAACGGAGCGAGTCGGAGTGATGCTGCCCATTCCGTTGGGCAGCTTTACCCCTGCGCGCTTGTGCCTGGACAGGCGACGAATCGGTCACTGTCGACACCCCCAAGGTAATCAGTCGAACATTCCCAAAAGCGACTCTTTATGGGAAAGAAAGGATCTTCTCTGTGAGCACCGTCCTGGCATTCAAGAGTCGCAAGCGCCACTCGCCACCCATCGAAAATGGGAAAGTCGCCCCTCCGCGCAGGGTCACAAACCTCACTCGCCGCAGCCGCGAGCACCTTACCCCTGCCGAGGTCGAGCGCTTGATCGCCGCAGCGGGTAAGGCTGGGCGACATGGTGTGCGCGATGCAACGTTGATCTTGATCGCCTACCGCCACGGGCTGCGCGTCGGCGAGCTTGTGGAACTACGATGGGAACAGGTCGATTTGCAGCGCGGCACGCTGCACGTTAACCGCAAGAAGAGCGGAGACGCCGCGACGCATCCGATGTCCGGTCATGAGCTGCGCGTACTGCGTCAGCTCAAACGCATCTACCCTGAGTCGCCGTTCCTGTTTGTGACCGAGCGCGGAGGACCCATCACCGAGGCTACGGTGCGCAAGCTGGTAGCGAGGTCAGGAAAGGAAGCACGTATCGGCTTGCCGGTCCACCCGCACATGCTGCGGCACGCCACCGGATTCTACCTAGCCAACAACGGCGTCGACACGCGCACGATTCAAGCCTATCTCGGCCACCGCAACATCATGCACACCGTGCGTTATACCCAGCTTGCGCCGGATCGGTTTCGGACGCTTTGGCGCGATTGATTTCCAAGCCTCGCATTCTAGCTT
>WNGK01006272.1_pt1 | contig 12514 bp, 8 predicted proteins | sample 5400601 | NCBI WGS metagenome assembly WNGK01 (sample SAMN13153376, study PRJNA577476) | soil metagenome | isolation source: 60 cm soil or saprolite under Garry oak tree replicate 1 | place: USA:California | collected 2016-06-15 | reverse complement strand
TTCGCAGGTATTTCTTCTGCGTTTCGTCAAATGCAATCCGTAAACGTGGGGCGCGCGTTGCGAGCGATGCGAAAGCGTAAAGGTCATACGCTGCCACGCCACACAGCAAACCAAAGACGAGCGGGTTCCATTTCAGTGCAGCCAGAAAGTGGCCATGAAAGAATTGAATCGCGCATCGCGTCATTCCGCAGGTGAAACATGGCAGCCCGGTGAGCTGGTGAAACATGCAGATCGGCCACGGCAAGCCTAATGCCAGCCAAGCGGCGGCGGCGCCAAGGGCTGAAACCGAGACGCTAAACCAGACCAATTCATAATCGATCTCGCCAGGAGCGAGTGACCGCCGCGCGATCTGCATTTTTTAGTGGTGCTGTAACAACGCGGCGATGCCGCCAAAGAATGCCGCGAAGATTATGAGACAAACAACCATCCGGCCAAATGTCATGTCAAAGTCAACAACGCTAATTCGTTGCGGGGCGGACGGAAACGATTGCTGCATCGGCACTCGAGACGGTTGCGGTATTCTCTCGTTCATAAGATATAAATTTCCTAACTTCCTGAATGACTGATTGACTTGAGGAAAGAGGCACCGCCGAGGAAAACAACATAGATCAGCCAAAATGCGATCGCTACATAACCGATAATGAGTCCCGCAGTCGCGAGACCTTTGCCTTGTAACTGCGGTTCTTTTTGAAACTTCGAGAGCGCAAGATGTCCACAAATCACGGCAGGAATACCAAGGATAAATCCGCAGCAAACCAAACCTAGCACGCCCAGTACAAACGACCAGATTGCGAGAGGCTCAGTCGTTCCGACAACCGCTGATGAGGACGGGGCAGTGATGGACGTTGCGCCAGTCTGCGGAGGCGGTACCGAGAGGCCAGTCGCTGCCAACTCTGGGAATTGCGAGAGCGGCTGCCAAGTCGCCATTCCTTCGCGCCACCCAATATCGCTCGGAGCGAAGCGGCCACTGCGGAGGCCTTCGCGAATTTCTTCTTCGGAAAATACGCCCAAACTTGTTGCGCCCCGGTTAACATGGATCATCGCCATAATGACGCCGTTTTATTAAGGCTGGAAGTGGAGCGCAAGGTTAAATGACGACAGCGTCAAGGAAGTTAAACGAGTTACAAACGTTACAAAGGTACGGAGAAGTGACTGTCCGGTTGTAACTCTGTTAATTGTTTAACTTTTTAACTTCTCTGGTTGATCCAGTGCTCGCCAGAAATACCAGGCCGCAACGGAGCGATACGGCCGCCACTTCTCGCCATGCTTCATCAGTTGTTTCGGCGTGGGAAGTTTCCGTTTGCGAAAAGTTTTGGCGAAACCTTTCTGCACCCCGTAATCGGCGACTGGCCAGACATCCGGCCGGCCAAGGTCAAACAGCAGAAGCATTTCGACAGTCCAGCGACCGATACCGCGCACTTGTGTAAGACGCGCGATGATCTCGTCATCGCTCATTCGCAGAAGCGCGCGTCCGGTTGGCACGGTGCCGTCGAGCGTCTTCGCCGCGAGATCTTTTATTGCCGCAGTCTTCGAGCGCGAAAGACCAGCGCCGCGAAGTTTCTCATCCGATGTGGCGAGAACTTTTGCGGGGTCGAGCCATTTTGTTTTTGGATAAAGCGCTCGGACGCGGCCCCAGATTGTTGCGGCGGCTTTCCCGTTGAGTTGCTGGTAAGCAATCGATTCCGCCAGCGCATCGAACGGGCGGATCGAGACCGCTGGAATGATTTCATATCGCCGCGATCTTCTGATTAACTGCGCCATGTGCGGTTGACTTTTTGAAATATGCCGGTGCGCGTGATCGTGGTCCATGAGGCGAATCATAGGTAAAATGATGAATGGCGAATGTCGAATGCCGAAGACACCGTGGCGTTTCACAGAAACGCCCTACAGTATTCGTGCTTCCTCATCTTCGGGTCAGCTCTTGCCGAGCGAACGCCTTTCGGTCTCGTGATTTCCCATGGATACGCAACTCACTTGGTACGGTCAATCGGCTTTTAAGATTGTGACCCCGAGCGGAAAAGTTCTGCTCGTCGATCCGTGGCTCTCGAATCCTGTTTTCGAAAATGCGAAGCGCGAAATCGCCGCGCTCAAGCATGTCGATCTCATCCTGATTACGCATGGTCATTCCGATCACGTCGGTGATGCGGTGGACATCGGGAAAAAGACCGGCGCAAAACTGGTAGCAACATTCGATCTAGCCGACGCGATGGTGAAACATCTCGGTTATCCAGCGGAGCAGGCGCAAACAGACACGGTTGGTCATTTTGGCGGCGAACTGACGCTGTTGGATGGTGAAGTAAAAGTCGCCTTCGTTCGCGCGCATCATGGATCAGGTGTCGCAGCCGATGATCGATGCGTGCTGCGTCATGGCGGTGCGCCGGGAGGTTTTGTTATTTCCATTCGCGGCGGGCCGACAATTTATCACACAGGCGATACAGATGTGTTTTCCGACATGGCGCTGCTAACGCGCTTCCACGAAATCGATGTCATGCTGGTTTGCATAGGCGACCATTTCACGATGGGACCCGCTCGTGCAGCAGAAGCAGTCAAGCTCGTTAATCCACGGGAGGTGGTTCCCATGCACTACGGAACGTTTCCCGTGCTAACGGGCACTCCGGAGGCGTTCGAATCCGAGCTGGAAAAGCGCAAGTCAAAAGCGCGGCTGCGGGTGATGAAAATCGGCGAGACGATTGTGTTAAGCGCGCGCTAAACAGGCGTTCACTGTAATGCTTCGCTTGGACGGAGCGCGGCGTTGACGTGTTTTGCCTTTCGCCATTGCCTGTCGCCTACAGAGCGAGCGTATGGGTCACTTTCTATTCCGAGGAACCTGAACCTGGAGGGGCGTTAAGCTGCTTGAGACCCTCCGGCGTGAATTCGGTGTCTGCGTAGCTCACACCGCGCTTAAGACGTGACCCGGTGATGTGAGTGACAGAGCCGCCGGGTCCGTAAACTTTGAGATCGACTGGAAGCGAATCACCTCCCTCGAGCAAAACGCGAGTGGTATTGATGCGTCGAACAACTTTGCCTGAGGAGTCATATTTTTCGATGCGTAGAGGTACCAGCCGGCGCGAATCAATCCAGCTTTTCACACTGGAGTAAGACGAGGTGTGGCCTTTGCCCGGTTTCGATTCCAGGATCTGGCAGGGAGTGCCGTCCATGGCTTCCGTGCCGACGATTGCCTGCTGACTCCAGGCGAAAGGAGTGTCAATTATGTCTTCGTAAGAAAGGTCGCTGCCAAAAAGCGATTGTTTCATCTCGGCCGACCCAATCGATTTAAGATTGTTCGGCGGCGTGAATACTGTACCACTAAATTTGTGTCCGGATCGGTGAAGCAAAACCGATTCACCTTTTCGCTCTTTCGGAAAAAGTATTTGATAAACGATGTCACCGGCCGCGTCGGAAACACGAGACTTGATTTGAACCTGAAGCGTTTGTTTTTCGCCGCTTCCGATCTCCATCCGAATCCGGACGAACATGGAACCGCTTTGCTTTTCGCGCAGTTTAGCGGCCAACTCCGAGGCGGTGTCGGCAGCGGACGCGACGTCGGGGAGAGCAAAGCCAACGCAGATGCCGACAAAACAGATTATTCTAATTCGAAAACGAAGATTCATAAGTAATTCGACAAAGCGGTTGGTGGTGTTTGTTCAGCCATGTAAAGCAAGGCTCGGCGTCAAGCGCGAACTCCGCCATGCCGGATAGAAACCGCTCAGAACGCCGACGCAGACAGCGATGGTAACGGCCATCAGTATGAGGTTGAAGCTGAGATCCGGTTCCAACAGGCCGCGAATGGCGGGCGCAGCTTGCATTAAGCGAACACCGATAACGCCTAATCCTACGCCGATAATTCCACCGAGTAATCCGAGCATTGCCGATTCCAGTAAAATCATTCGAACGATCCGGCTGCGCTTCCATCCGAGTGCCAGCAAAATTGCGATCTCCTGCGTTCGTTCAAACACGCTCATAAGCATGGTGTTTGTTACGCCGAGCACACCGACAAGTATGGCCAGCAATGATGTGCCCCAGCTCATTGCATTAATCACGCGGTAGCCCTCGGTGTGGGCCACGTGTTCGCCTGCGGGATCGGCATGGGCCTCCGGAATAAGCCGTGACATTTCTTCGCAAAGCCGCCGGATTCCGGCATCGTTAGTCCCAGCAGCGACTCGGACGTCAATCGCGCTGATTTTGTCCTGGTTTCCGGTTACCTGCTGCAGTAGCGGCAATGAAAGAATGATCGAACCGTTCTCAACAAAAGCACCCCCTTCGACAATGCCAACGACAGGGAGTTCCTCGGTCTCAATCTGAACCGAATCGCCCACTTTCTTTTTCAATATCTCTGCGGCGGTGGTGCCGAGAAGCACCGCCCGCTCCATCTGATCCTTTGGCATCCGTCCGGAGACGAGCTTGAGATTTTCCCAGGCAAAACAGCCCCATTCGCGGCCCGACACAATCATCAGCTCGGCGTTCTCGACGCTCATCAAATCAACGAGAATCGCACATGTTGTGGCAACACCGGGCAGGTGCGCAATGCGATCGCGCGTAGCTGCGGGAAAAGGCTTCGGCGTCAGCGAGCCGCGCATGTTATGAACGACAATTTCGGTGCCACGCGTCTTCATACCTGCGGTCCAGCTTGCTACCAGGCCCCGGGACAAGCCGATCAACGCAACCACGGCGGCGATACCCACTGAAATTCCCAAAAGGGTCAAACCAGTGCGGATCGGTCGGCGCTTGAGACCGCGCGTGATAACATCGAAAAAAGTCATCTCATGCGTGCCTGGAAAGGTTTGCCGGATCGCCATCGAAAACAACCTGGCCATCCTTCATCTGGATCGCACGCGATGCGCGCGATGCAACATTCATGTCGTGGGTGATGAGGACCAGCGTCATGCGACGGTCGAAGTGGATAGACGTGATTAGATCGAGTATGTGTTTCGCGCTTTCGCTATCCAGATTCCCAGTGGGTTCGTCGGCCAAAAGGACCGAAGGAGAATTCGCTAAGCTTCTGGCAATGGCGACGCGCTGGCGTTCGCCGCCGGAAAGTTTGGCGGGAAAATGATTCACTCGCTGTTCGAGCCCGACCGCCTTCAATAATTCGAGAGCGCGCGTTTTTCGCGCGGTGCGCGACTGGTCATTCTCGAACATCGGAATCTGGACATTCTCAATCGCGGTGAACGTCGGAAGTAGATGAAACGCTTGAAAGATAAAACCGATCTCGTGAGCCCGATAGGCCGCGACATCGCCGAAATCGAGCAGTGATTTGCCCCGATACTTCAATGTTCCGGCGGTCGGCCGGTCAAGCGCGCCGAGCATTTGCAACAAAGTTGTTTTCCCGCTCCCACTCGGGCCAACGATCGCGACAAACTCGCCTTCCCTGATTTGAAAATCCGCACCCCGCAAAGCGTGCACGTGACCATCGTCGTAATCCTTTTTGAGGCCAGCTGCCTCAAAAACGAAAGGTGACCTGGCATTTTGGATGGATTCCGACGACGTGTTCATGATGAAACAGGAAGCCGCGAAAGGACTGCGGCGCGCGGTGGCCGCTACGTTTGCGACCTAATGCCGGTAAACCCGATCGTCACGCAGAACTTCATTCATCGGTTTCCTATTTGCGACGAATTTGCGATCCTCACGTAATCGGCTGTCAGCGGAATCGCACCATTGCGCTCCGACGCGGGGATTCGCGAGGCTGCGGATCAGGTCCGGCAAGGCCTGTCGATAGCTCATGAATGGCGCCACATCGTTGGGTCTTTTTGGTGTGAGCACGGAGGTAAACTGAGGCAGCACGCGATGCGGCAGTCCGGCATTTTGATGATGCACGCCGTGGTAAGGTTCGTGAAGCAACGTGTACGCAAACAAATGGCCGAGCCAGCTTTTCGGCACGATGCTGCGAGTCGAGCTGTTCACCGTGTTACCGGTCAGCCCGACATGTTCGATGTATTTGCGCCAGCTCTGAAGATTTGCCGCTATCAATCCCGGGACCAGATACATCCAGAGGAAATATTTCCACACGCCCCAAAAGGCGATTGCAGTCAGAATGGCAGTCCAGACAACAACCGCGAGGGCAAGCTCAGCCCAAATTCTCCGTCTCACCTTGCGGCTACGGACTAACGAGGGCCGGCCCAGGAAAACGCGCAAGAAAATAAACGGTGAATAGAACAGGCCGATGGTGAGTTCGAGGAGAACAGCCAGGCGTCGCGCCCAACGGGGCGCTTTGGTGATGACTAACGGCCAAAGCTCAGTATCGCGCTCGGTGGCAAGATGCATGTGATGCATTTGGTGCACCACCCGATATAGGCTGAACGGCAGGAAAGTGAATACGCCGAGGATTACCCCATCGAATTCATTCAAACGACGGCTCTTTCGTAACAGACCGTGCGAGGCCTCGTGAAATCCAATTAACAGCCCATGCATGAGATGTGCGGCGACCAGGACGAGAGGCAGCGCCAGCCAAAACCATCCACTCCACACCAACGCCCACAGTGCGACTTCTACGATAGCGAGCGAGAACACAAGGGTCTGGAATGCGACGCAGTTCACGTCGTGCTTTTCGTGTAGCTCGGGAACGCTTTCGGCAGTTGTCGCTATGTTTGCCATTTCAGCTCGCTAGGGCTGCGGTTCGTCTCTCCGGCACGCGGCAAATGCTCTCCACCACTGTCCTGAATAAACGTCCCAGTTCTTCTATTTCAGGTTGTGCAAAGAGATTTTCCCGGAACAGCCAAACCACTTCAAGCGCGTCACCCAGTTCTGTTATCTCGCATCCGAGATCGAACCGGGGCGTTCCGGTCGAGCGCATCCTTAGTTTAAGCGAAAGCCCTCGAATCTCTACGTCGGGCACGGGATGATTTTGTAAAGCAAATCGCACTTCAAAAATGGGATTGTGTTTTGGCGACGGACGTTCGCCTATTGCCCGGACAAGTTCGGCAAACGGCATGGCGTTTGCAAATGAATCGACTGTGGATTGGTGAACGATTCGTAAATGTTCTGAAAATGGACGGCCTCGTTCCACCTGACCGCGCAGCGGCACGACGCCGGAAAAATATCCCATTGTCTCGCGAACATCCTGCCTCGTGCGGTTCGCGACCGGCGTTCCCACTACAATGTCTTCGGCGCCGGTCCATCGCGACAGCGTAACTTGGAAGGCTGCAAGCAAAGTGCTAAAAAGCGTGGCGCCGCTGCGACGGGCCAACTCCCGCACGGGTCCGCTGATCTCGGCCGGTAATTGCGAAACCACGCGTCGCGGCAGAAAGACTACGTCGGCTTCGTCCGGCACGCTCCAAAGACGCCGTATGCCCGTGAGACGGGATTTCCAGAAAGCGATGCGTGGTTCCAGCTCGGCGGATTGCCAGAACGCCCTCTCCGCGGTGCCCCAGGCGGAATAAGAGGTCGGCACTGGCGGGAGCCTGTCAGATACGCGCATGCGATGTTGGACATAGGCGGCGCATAGATCTTGGACAAAAACACCAAGAGTCCAGCCATCGGCGATTGCATGGTGAATCGCGAATACCATCAGCTGGTCATCCGGCGTACGACGAAGGACCTGTACTCTATATAGAGGACCCTGAACCAGATCGAATGGCTCGGAGAAAGTTTGGAGGGCAAGCTCTTCGATTTTCTCAGCCGGTGTCTGCGGAGAAATGTCGCGAAACCGCATCACTGGCTCGGCGCGAGTCCGGATCAACTGAACCGGTCCGCTTTTTCCGGGCAATATCGACAGTCGCAACACTTCCTGTCGATCGACCACTCGTTGCAGGGAAGCGACACAATCTTCCGGAGCAATCAGACCCCTTACATTAATAACACAGCAAATGTGGTTGGACACGTCTCCAACCGGGGCCGGCGACGTTTCCCACAATTCGCGCTGTGGCAAAGTCAGCGGGTGCAGACACGCCTCGCCGCTCTCAAGCCATTGTTTGAAACGAGCGCGTTTGTCCTCAGACATGCGGACTTGCCTCGAGTACAGGTTCATCATCGCCGCCGAGTAGCCCATCGACCTGTTCAATCGAAAGTGCATCGAGATCGACCTCAATTGAAGATAGGGCGGGCTTTATTGCCGGTGTTGGTGAAGTCGGCGGCGGCGCCGCACTTGGTACTGTGCCGCCCACTTGGCCCGCGATTAAAGTTGCGATCTGCCCGATCGTTCGAGCGCGCATCAGGCTCGTCGGCGGCAGAGCGACGCCGATAGCCGCTTCCAGCGAGTTCTCGATTTCAACGCCCATCAATGAGTCGAGGCCGAGGTCGGTGAGCGGTTGATCATCGCGCAGCGTGTCTGGCTTTACCCGAAGGACCGATCCGACAACTTCGCGCACGGCATGCGCGATTACAGTTTCCTTTTCCGCCGGTGCGGCGGACTCAATTTTGCTTCGCCAATCACTTACGACACCGGCGCTGTCGTGGCCCTCGCCCGCTGCGAAGATGCGCTCGAGCAGCGGGTTTCCTTGCATGCCTCTGAAGAATGTTCTCCATTTGGCCCAATCGACTCGAATGGCGGCGACCTGAGGACTGCCTGCGCGGAGCGAGGACTCGACAATCGCCAGCACTTCGCCGGGTGAAAGTTCACGGATACCTTGTTTGGAGAGAAATTCGGCGACGCGTTCGTTTCGCGCGACATAGCCTTCCCCGCCAAGCACGCCCCAGTTTATGCTCAAGGCGGGAAGCCCGAGCGCGTGACGGTGGTGAGCGAGCGAATCAAGGAACGCGTTGGCCGCTGCGTAATTGCCCTGTGCAGGATTGCCGAAGATTGACGAAACCGATGAAAACATGACGAAACAATCCAGCTCAATGTCGCGTGTTCCTTGGTGGAGCAGCCAGGCCCCAAGTGCTTTCGGTCCAATGACGCTTGCCATCCGGTCGCGGTTGAGCGCAGCGAGCGGTGCATCGTCGATGAACATGGCGAGATGAAAGATTCCGTGCAGCGGTCGGGCGTTGCTGCGGATTTCAGCCAACAGACGCGCGATGTCGTCAGGCGAACTGGCGTCGGCTTTTACGATTTGTACTGTGACTTTTCGATCAAGCAGGCTGTTAATGAACGCCTCAGCTTCCGGCGTGGACGCGCCATTCCGGCTGGAAAGCACCAGATGCCGCGCGCCGCAATTGACCAGCCAGTTCGCAATGACTTTTCCGAAACCACCGAACGCGCCGGTAATGAGATAGCATCCATCCGAGTTGATTTCGAACTTCGATGCGACGGGTTCCCCGCGCCGCGGCACAAATGTTTCCGGGAACGAAACGACGACCTTGCCGACGTGTTTTCCGCTCGCCATGAGTCGAAAAGCTGAACCGACGTTGTTTGCTGGAAATGCGCGGAACGGCAGCGGACAAAGCGCGCGCTGCTCAAGGAGGTCAGAGATCTCTTCGAGGATCGCTCTCGTGAGCGATTCGTCCGCCGCGAAGACGGCGTCCATCGCGACAACGTGAAACGATGCGTTGCGACGTAACGGCCGGAGCGGAATGCGCGAGTTTTGGTAAATGTCGCGCTTGCCGATTTCGACGAAGCGACCGAACTCAGCGAGGCATGCCAGGCCCATTGGAATTGCTTCGCCAGCGAGGGCGTTGAGCACTACATCCACACCGCGACGATCGGTAAGTTCCATCACAGCTTCGGCAAAGTCGCCGCGCCGTGAGTCGATTACGTGTTTTACTCCAAGCGTCTGGAGCAACGTCCGCTTGGCCGGGCTGCCAGCGCTGGCGATGACTTCGGCGCCGAGATGATGCGCGATCTGGATCGCGGCCATGCCAACGCCTCCCGCACCGGCGTGTATGAGCACTCGTTCACCCTTGCGTAATCGCGCCACATTCTTCAGCGCATGCCAGGAGGTCATGAACACAACCGGAATCGTAGCTGCTTCCTCAAAGGACAGATCATTAGGAATCCGGCGCACATCGCTGGCGCGCGCGATCGTCTGCGTCGACAGGCCGAACACGGCCAGACCGAAGACTTGATCGCCCGGCCTAACGTGCGTGACATCGGACCCGACTGCGGTAACGATACCGCCAACTTCGTCTCCAAAGATGCGCGCATCTGGCGCTTCGCCGGGATAGAGCGCGAGAGCCTTAAGCACGTCGCGGAAATTCATGCCCGCCGCCTTAACGTCGATCATTACTTCGCCCGGTCCGCACGACGGTTGCGCAAAAGGGGCGAACCTCAGAGTATCGAGCTGGCCCCGTTCACGTGATTCGAGTCGCAGCGGCACAGCGGGATCAAGCGTCCGCTCCTGGCGCGGATGCCCGCGTTCGAGGCGTTGAACGTATCGCGCCTCGCCGCGAAACGCGACTTCGCGTTCCGATTCGGCACGCAACAGTTCCATCCAAAGCAAGTTTGCATCAGCCGTAGACGGCGTCGGCGGCAAGTCAATCCCGCGACACGCATAGTTCGGATATTCGTTCAGCATGACGCGCATTAGACCGAGAGCCGGAGCCTGCGCTACGAACGTCGGCCTAACATCTCGGCCGACAGCTTCTGCGCCGCGCGTGACCGAGTCGATTCGCAGTTTGGTTGTAGGCCAGGTGCTATCGAGAGCCTGGGCAAGGTGGAGCAGCGCGTCCGTTCCAATCGTCCCATCAGCATCAATTTGTGTCTCAAGGTTCCAAAGATAGATGATCCGCTCCGGCGCGGCTTCGCCAGCGCACGCCGCGAAAAGTTGGCGCCAATCTTCCGGCGCTTCGCTTCTTAGCGTGAAGGTATCGGTATCTTTCGCTGCGAACGCGGTTCCACGGAATGCAATTCGACAACGAATACCGGCCGCGCGCAGGCGTTCGGTTAATGAGCAACCAATCCCTTCCTGATCGGCAAAAATAAGCCACGATTTTTCCGGCGGAGCTTGCACCGCGGGCTCGGAAGGGGCCGGAGGCTGCCACGCTTTACGTGCGAGAATGCCGATCTGGCCCTCGCCTTGCGGCAGCATTAATCCTGGCAACGAAGTCGTCTCACTGAAACCAGTTTCGCGAAGCACCGTTTCCCATTGCGAACGTCCGAGCAGTGGATGTACCGGGCGCAAATCCCGATCGCTGAAACGCCACCAACCGCTGGTCAGACCGAAAACGGCTTCCGTCCACAACTGGGGCGTGGCCACGTCCATGAAAACCAGCGAACCGCCAGGTGCGAGCAGTTCGCTTAGGTTACGCAGGGAAGCGCGAATGTCGGCTACGGCATGAAGTACGTTGGTTCCGATGATAAAATCGAACGAGCCGAGCTCGAAGCCCTGTTCGGTGGCAGATTTTTCAAGATCAAAAATCTTTGTTTCAACTTCGGGGAAGTTCGCGAGCTTCTGATGTGCACCGGAGAAGAAAGCAGCGGAGACGTCGGTGAATGTATACGAGTGTAAGCCGCGCTCCAGAGCCGGAAGTACGTGCGCGCTGAGGCCGCCGGTGCCGGCGCCGACTTCGAGAATCCGCAATCCGCGACCCTCGGGGAGCGCACGGGCCACTTCCTGCACAGCAGCGGTGATAGCTGCCAGCCAGTGGCTTGTCAGCAAACCGTCACCGTAAAATTGATCGAGCAGTTCCGCTCCAGCGCCGGCGAACAATACCTGCACGGCGTCCTTCTCGCCGCGCAGAATCGGACCGAGCTCCGCGCAATTTCCAGCCACGAGCTGCGCTTCGGGAAGATGACCGGGATGCTCCGTGATGAATTGTCGTTGGGCCTGGTTAGCGGATTCAGCAGCGGCTATAAACGCGAGGCTTGGTCGATAACCGGATTCACTTGATTGCACCAGGCCGCGCTTTTGAAGTTTCAACATCAACTGTTCGAAAACCGGCCGCATCGGCGCGGCGACCTGCAGTGCATCGGCGGTGAAATCAGCGCCTATGGTAACTCCCATTTCGCGGAGGCCAGCGCACAGCAGGACAGCAGCGAGATCATCCTGAGCTGCAATCGCACTTTTAAGCCGCTCGCGTCCGCGGGTAGCGAGCACATCGTCGAGAGCGCCTTGGGCAGCGTCGCGCAGGCGAGTCAACGGCAGCGGTTCCAACGTCCCCGCGCGGGATTCGTTTGGTGTGCGCTGCCAATCCACATGATAGAGAACATCCCGGACTCCACCGAGGGTACCCCGGCGCACCCCGGCGACACTGATGGCGCGGAACCCGTCCACCAGAACACACGGTTTGCCGGATTCGTCATAAAGAGCGATGCGTCCCTCGACGAACTCATCCGTGCATTCGACCACGCTCGCGCGAATCCGGGCAGAGGCTCCGGGAGAGCGGAGAAACAGGATCCGGCCAAATCGGACTGGCAATTTAAGTTGCGAGCCGCGCGCTTCGACTGTCGAACGGCCGGCGGAAAACACGTGTAACGCACCATCGAGCAGAACGGGATGTAACGGATACTCACCGGCCCGCGGCGCAATCGATTCAGAAAGCGCCACCCGCCCGGACGACTCACCATCTGCGGCGGAAAGCTCGCGAACAGAGCGAAATGTTTCGCCATATCCGAGTCCCAGATCGCTCATGTAGCGGTAAAATGCGTCGATATCGACTGGCTTAAGTTTGGAGATAACCGGCTGGATTTCAGTGTCGAAACTTG
>WNGK01014213.1_pt1 | contig 12520 bp, 9 predicted proteins | sample 5400601 | NCBI WGS metagenome assembly WNGK01 (sample SAMN13153376, study PRJNA577476) | soil metagenome | isolation source: 60 cm soil or saprolite under Garry oak tree replicate 1 | place: USA:California | collected 2016-06-15 | reverse complement strand
GAGCGGGCGCACGAGCGGTTCCGGCGCCACCATCCAGCCGATGCGCCAGCCGGTCATGCAGAAATATTTCGAGAACGAGTTGATGATCAGCGCGCTGTCGGACAGCCGCGCGGCGGTTTGCGCCGCGAAGGCATAGTCGAGACCGTGGTAGATTTCATCGGAAATGAATCGGATGCCTTCGCCTTCCGCGGCGGTGATGAGATCGGCCAGCGCCTGCCCCGTCATCATGGTACCGGTCGGATTGGCAGGGCTGGCGACGAGCACGCCCTTGAGCGGCGCCTTGCGATGCGCCGCCATCAGCATCTCGGGCGTGATCGCCCAGCGCGTCGCCTGCGTGGTCTCGATCGCCACCGGCTCGCAGCCGAGCGCGCTCAGGATGTGCCGATAGGGCGGATAGCCCGGCAGCGCCACCGCGACCCGATCGCCAGGCTCGAACAGCGCGAGGAACGCCAGAATGAATCCGCCCGACGATCCGGTGGTGACGACGACGCGCGCCGGATCGACCTCCAGATCATAGATTTCACCATAATGCCGCGCGATGCGCGCGCGCAGCGTCGGCAAGCCGAGCGTTTCGGTATAGCGCAGCCGGCCGGGTGCGAGCGCCGTGCGCGCGGCCGCGATCGCGGTTGCGGGCGCCGCTGCCGCCGGCTGGCCGACCTCCAGGTGAATGACGCGACCGCCCGCCGCCTCGATGCACGCCGCCGCGGCCATCACGTCCATCACCATGAAGGCGGGAACATCGCTGCGTGCTGAAGGCGCAATCAACCGCCGTGCCGCATCCAACATCGTCTCTAGGCCCTTGCTGCCGCGTGCAGACCCCGCCCCGCTGTCGCCGCATTTGCGGGCACAATTTGCGTCGAAAAGGTCCCGCAATCAGACCTGATCGCGATCGCGTTGACCGTCCTGCGGCGCACCACTAGGTTGCGCGGGAAATGGTGCGAAGCCAAGCGGACATGACCGGAACCGAGAGACCTATCAGGCCGCGGCGAACGACGCCAGCGGCGCGTTTCATTGCCGTTGCCACTGCGACCGCGCTCATCGCCGCCGGCGCCCCGGCACGCGCGCAGAAAGGGCCGGCCGTCGTTCGCGACGCCGAAATCGAGCAATTGCTGAGGGAGTACACCCAGCCGATCCTGCGCGCGGCGGGTCTCGCGCAGCAGAATGTTCAGGTCGTCATCATCAACGACCGTTCGTTCAACGCTTTCGTCGCCGATGGCCGGCGCATCTTCGTCAACGGCGGCACGCTGATGGACGCCGAGAATCCGAATCAGGTCATCGGCGTGCTCGCGCACGAGACCGGCCACATCGCCGGCGGACACTTGGCGCGCATGCGCGAGGCATTGGCTTCGGCGACGACGCAATCCATCATCGCGATGATCCTCGGCGTCGGCGCGATGGTTGCCGCCAGCCGCAGCGGCAGCCAGGATTTGGGCCAAGCCGGCTCCGCCGCCATCGCCGGCCCGACCGCGGCGATTCAAAATTCGATGTTCGGTTATCTGCGCGCCCAGGAGGAGCAGGCCGACCGCGCTGGCGTCAAGTTCCTCACCGCGACCGGCCAGTCGGCGAAGGGCATGTACGAGACGTTCAAGCGCCTCGCCGATCAGGTTCTCTATCAAGTGCGCTATATGAACCCCTATCTGCAGACGCACCCGCTGCCGAGCGATCGCGTGGCGGCGCTGGAGGGACTGGCGAAGAGCAGCCCCTACTGGGACCACAAGGACTCGCCGGCGCTGCAGGCGCGGCACGACCTGATGCGTGCCAAGCTTTATGGCTTTCTCGAGCGGCCGGATGGGGTCGCGCGCCGCTATCCGCCGAGCGACACGTCGCTTGCCGCGCGCTACGCGCGCGCCATCTCGGCCTATCGCTTCTTCGATCCGCGCGTCGCGCTGGCGCAGATCGACGCGCTCATCCAGGCGCAGCCGCAAAATCCCTACTTCTACGAACTCAAGGGACAGGCGCTGTTGGAAGCCGGCCGGGCGGCGGAGGCGATCGCTCCGCTGCGGCAGGCGGTCCAGCTCGCGCCCAACCCGGCACTGATCCAGATCATGCTGGGGCAGGCGCTCGTGGCCACGCACGATCGCGGGCGCGTTGACGAGGCGGTGTCGCTGTTGCAGGCGGCGGTGGTGCGTGAGCCGGAATCGCCCGATGCCTACATGCAACTGGCGATGGCCTATGGCCAGAAAAACGACCTCGCCCGCGCCGATCTCGCCTCCGCGCAGGCGGCATTCATCCGCGGCGACATCAAGACCGCGCGCGAGATTGCCACCCGCGCCAAGACGCGCTTTCCCGTCGGCTCGCCGGGCTGGGTCAAAGCCGACGACCTCGCCAGCCTCAAACCCCCGCAAAGCGCTTTGCGCGGCCGATGACAGAAGGACGAACGATGATGACATTTGATTTGCGCCCATGTGTTGCCGCGCTGTTTGCGGTCCTGCTGGCGCTGCCCGCAGCCTCCGCACAAGCGCAATCCTTCAACGACGCGCAGCGCGGCGAGATCGAGCGCATCGTCAAGGACTATCTGCTGAGCCATCCCGAGCTGTTGCAGGACGTGATGAACGAGCTCGAGAAACGGCAGGCCGTCGCCGAGGCGGAAAAGCATCGCGCCAGCGTCAAGGAACACAGCGCCGAGATTTTCACCTCGCCGCGCCAGGTGACGTTGGGCAATCCGCAGGGTGACGTCACCGTGGTCGAGTTCTTCGATTACAATTGCAGCTACTGCAAACGCGCCATGAGCGACATGCTCGATCTCATCAAGGACGACGGCAAACTCAAATTCGTGCTCAAGGAGTTCCCGGTGCTGGGCGAGGGTTCGATCGAGGCGGCGCAGGTTGCGGCGGCGGTGCGCATGCAGGACAAGACCGGCGGCAAGAAATATCTCGAATTCCATCAGAAGCTGCTCAGCGGCCGCGGCCAGGCGGACAAGGCGCGCGCACTCGCGGTCGCGAGGGACATCGGCCTCGACGTCGCGCGGATCGAGAAGGACATGGCGAGCGACGAGGTCAAAGCCACCATCGAGGAGAGCTTCAAGCTCGCCGAGGCGCTCGGCCTCAACGGCACGCCCAGCTACGTCGTGGGCAGCGATGTCCTCGTCGGCGCCGTCGGCCTCAAAACGCTCAAGGAAAAGGTCAACGACGCGCGCTGCGGCAAGCCGACCTGCTGAGACGATCCTGCTTCGGCTTCGACGCTTGGCCGCCTCGGCTGCGCACGTCGCGTGAACTCTCGTTGCGGCGCTGCCGATGGTCGCAAGGCAGGCAAGGCCGACGGCATGGCGCGCTCGCGCCTGCGCTTCCCCTTTGCGCGCGAGGTCCCTATAAAGCGGGACGCTCCCTTGGTCGCGGCGGTGGACCGTCCATGGCGAAAACCGTCTACGTCCTCAACGGCCCCAACCTCAATCTCCTCGGCACCCGCGAGCCAAAGACCTATGGCCGCGCGACGCTCAGGGACGTGGAGAAGCTTTGCCGCGAGGCCGCGGGGCGCCACAAGCTCGCAGTCGAATTCCGCCAGTCGAACCACGAGGGCGAGATCGTGGACCTGATCCAAGAGGCCGCCGCCAAGAAAGCCGCCGGCATCATCATCAACGCGGCCGCGTATACCCACACCTCGGTCGCCATCCGCGACGCGGTCGCGGGGGTCGCGGTGCCGGTGGTCGAGGTCCACATCAGCAACGTCTTTGCACGCGAGAATTTTCGCCATCATTCCCACATCGCCCCGGTGGCCAAGGCGAGCCTGTGCGGCTTCGGCGTCGGCGGCTACGCGCTCGCGATCGACGGGTTGGCCGCGCTGATCGGCGCGCGGCGCAAGAGCTCGAAGCCATGACCGGCGAGCGCAAGAGCAAGGACAAAGGCAAATCCGCGATCGATCCCGACCTCGTGCGCGAGCTGGCGCGCCTGCTCGACGAGACCGGGCTGAGCGAGATCGAGTTCGAGCGCGAGGGTCAGCGCGTGCGGGTCGCGCGCCAGGCGCAGCCGCCCGCGCCGTCTCGCCCGGCCGCCGCTGGCGTCGACGCGCCGCTGCCCGCCAGCGAGCCCGCGCCGCTCGATCCCGCCAAGCATCCGGGCGTGGTCACGTCGCCCATGGTCGGCACCGCTTATGTCGGGCCCGAGCCGGGCGCGAAGCCCTTCGTCGAAGTCGGCAGCCGCGTGCAGACCGGCGACACGCTCCTCATTGTCGAGGCGATGAAGACCATGAACCAGATTCCCTCGCCGCGCGCGGGGACGGTAGTCCAGATTCTGATCGAGGACGGCCAGCCGGTCGAGTTCGGCGAACCGTTGATGATCATCGAGTGAGGTCGGCGTGTCGCTCGCGCCGCACCGCATCCGCCGCTGCAAGATGCCGAAATGTTCGACAAGATCCTGATCGCAAACCGCGGTGAAATCGCGTTGCGCGTGCTGCGCGCGTGCAAGGAGCTGGGGATACCCTCGGTCGCCGTGCACTCGACCGCGGACGAGGACGCCATGCACGTGCGCCTCGCCGACGAGAGCGTATGCATCGGCCCCCCCGCCGCCCGCGACAGCTACCTCAACGTTCCGGCGCTGCTGTCGGCCTGCGAGATCACCGGCGCCGACGCGGTACATCCGGGTTACGGCTTTCTCTCGGAGAACGCGCGCTTTGCCGAAATCCTCGCCGAGCACGACATTCACTTCATCGGTCCCAAGCCCGCCCATATCCGCCTGATGGGCGACAAGATCGAAGCCCGGCGCACGGCCGAACGTCTGGGCATGCCGGTGGTGCCGGGATCGAATGGCGGCCTATCCTCCGACCAGGAGGCGATATCGCTCGCGCATACCCTCGGCTTTCCGGTTCTCCTCAAGGCCGCGGCCGGCGGCGGCGGGCGCGGCATGAAGGTGGCGCATGGGCCGGAAGAGCTCATCGCAACGCTGGCGACCGCGCGCGCGGAGGCCAAGGCCGCGTTCGGCGACGACACGCTTTATCTCGAGAAATATCTCGCGCACCCGCGCCACGTCGAAATCCAGGTGCTGGGCGACGGCCACGGCCGCGCCATCCATCTGGGCGAGCGCGACTGCTCGCTGCAGCGCCGCTATCAGAAGATCTGGGAGGAGGGCCCCTGCCCCGCGCTCAACGAGGCCGCGCGCGGCGCCATCGGCGAAACCGTCGCCAAGGCGATGCGCGAGCTCGAATATCTCGGCGTTGGCACGGTCGAGTTCCTCTACGAGGACGGCAAGTTTTATTTCATCGAGATGAACACGCGCATTCAGGTCGAGCATCCCGTGACCGAGATGATCACCGACATCGATCTCGTGCTCGAACAGATCCGCGTCGCCGCCGGCGGCGATTTCGAATTCTCCCAGCGCGACGTGAAGTTCAACGGCCACGCCATCGAGTGCCGCATCAATGCGGAAAATCCGGTCTCCTTCCGGCCTTCGCCGGGCAAGATCGTGCACTATCACCCGCCGGGCGGACTGGGCGTGCGGGTCGATTCCGCCGTCTATCACGGCTACTCGATCCCGCCCTATTACGATTCGCTCGTCGGCAAGCTCATCGTGCACGGCAAGACCCGCGGCGAATGCCTGATGCGGCTCAAGCGCGCGCTCGACGAATTCGTCATCGACGGCATCGAGACCACCTTGCCGCTGTTCCGCGCGCTGGTGCGCGAAAAGGACGTCATCGACGGCGACTACCACATTCGCTGGCTCGAGGAGTTCTTGGCCGGCGGCGGGATGGAGGGATAGCGGGCAGCACGGCGGGCGCGGCGGCGCGACCCATGTCCGCGACGGTCGCCTTCTCGACATCGCCGATCAGGATTTCGAGGCCCAGGTTCGCGGCGAATGCGGTTGGCACGCGAACCTCTCCCATGGCACGTTAGCGCACCTTATCTTCGGGAATCATCCGGCCGCCGGAAGCGAAGCATGGCCAACCGCGAAACTACGTTCATCGAGATCACGCCGGAGGTCCTGCTCAAGGCCTATGCCTGCGGCATCTTTCCCATGGCGGAGAGCGCCGAGGATCCGGCGCTCTATTGGCTCGAGCCTGAGATGCGCGGCGTCATCCCGCTCGATCGCTTTCACATGCCGAGCCGCCTCGCCCGCACCGTGCGCTCCGACCGTTTCACCGTCACCGTCAACCGCGACTTCGACGCGGTGCTCGAGGGCTGCGCCGAGCCCCGCCCCGGCCGCCCGCGCACCTGGATCAATACGCGCATCCGCGTGCTCTATCGCAAGCTCTACGAGCGCCGCCATTGCCACAGCCTCGAAGTCTACGAGGGCGAAGCCCTCGTCGGCGGCCTTTACGGCGTCACGCTCGGCCGCGCGTTCTTCGGCGAAAGCATGTTCCACCACGCGCGCGACGCTTCCAAGGTCGCGCTCGTGCATCTCGTCGCCCGCCTCAAGGCCGGCGGATTCAAGCTGCTCGACACGCAGTTCGTGACCGATCACCTGCGCACCTTCGGCGCGATCGAGGTGCCGCGGCGCCAATATCACAGACTGCTGGAAGCGGCGCTCGCGGGCGAGGGCGACTTCGCCGCGCTCGACACCAAGCGTCCGGTCACGGGCGCGCAGGCGCTCGCCCAGTTGACGACGGATCGATCCTCGCGCGTGTGAAGGAAATCAGCGCCGGGGGGCGGCGGGCTCGGTCGCAAGCTGCGGCGCCGCCTGCTGGTTGCTACGCCGCGGCGGCGTTGCCGCCGGCTTCGCCGCAGGTGCGGCCGCCGCCGGTGGCGGCTCCGGCACGGTCGGCGCGGTCGCGGCGACCACCGGATTTTTGCAGTCCGTGAGCCAGACGTCGTAGATCGGGTGCTCGACCGCGTGCAGGCCCGGGCTCGCCGCGAACATCCAACCGGTGAAGATGCGCTTGACGTCGCCCTGCAACGTCACCTCGTCGACCTCGATGAAGGCGTCGGTGTTGGAGGTCTCGGTCGGCGGGCGGGTGTAGCAGACCCGCGGCGTCACCTGCAGCGCACCGAACTGCACGGTCTCGCCGACGGTGGCATCGAAGGCGATGATGCGGCCGGTGATCTTGTCGAGGCCGGAGAACATGGCGGACTTGTTGGCGATCTTCTGCGACGGCGGCTCGGCGATGACCTCATCGCCCGGCTGCGGCGAGGTATCGGCGGGCTGCGGCGTGCCGCGCGGCTGGCGCTGACCGGGCGGATCGACCGCCGCGGCGGCGCCCTCGGGCGGGGGCAATGGCTGCGATTGCACGCCCCCCGGGGGGGCCTGCCGCGCCTGCCCCGGATAGGGCTGATCCGGATACTGCTGCTCGGGATAGCGTTGGTCGGGATAGCGCTGGTCGGGATATTGCGGATAGCCCTGCTGCGGGCGGCCGCTGGGCACGCTCGAGGGTGGACGCGGCGGCGGCCCAAAAAGCGCTTCGAACGGGTTGAAGAACTGCGCCGCCGCGGGCAGCACGCCAAGCATCGCCCATGCCGTGATCGGCGCGGCGATGAAGCAGGCGATGCGAAGCAATCGGGCCATCGGGCGGTGCTCGGACACGGGCGGGCAGGCTTGCCGGTTAACACCGAGAATACGGCGGGGAAAGGGCCGTTGGGGGGTCGGGACCCCGGCTAGCGGCCTGGCGTCCAGGGCCTGTAGTCGCCGGTCGCCTTCGGCCTGCGGCCTTGCGCGAGCGTCGAGCCGATCGGGCGGTGGGCGCCGGGCGTGCCGGTGAGATTGGGCCGGTGCGGCTTCCACCACGGCCGCGGCGTGACCTTTTCCTGCGTCGGCGGGGTGTCGACCGTGTGGTGCAGCCAGCCATGCCAGGACGGCGGCACGATCGAGGCTTCGGCGATACCGTTGTAGATCACCCAGCGCCGCTCGTAGCCGAGCGTCGGATCGATCTTGCCGCCCCTGGTGCGGTAATAGCGATTGCCGAACTCATCCTCGCCCACGAACTCGCCGTAGAGCGAGGTCCACAGCAGCGTGCCGAAGGAAAAAACGTTTTCATCGGCTCGTGACCCAAGACCGAGATGGGCGGCGCGTTCATGCCATCACCGCCGCACAAAGTCCACCCGGCAGCTCGGTTGCATGCGCTGTTGCTCCAGAAGATCGATGCCTCGTGCTGGACGCCGAGCCCGAGTGCCGAGTTGCGCCGACTGCAATCGCCTGCCTATGCTTGGCCCCCTGCCCCGCGCGGGCTTTTGCGCGACGACACGAAGCTTAAGCTTCGCAATCAAGATCCATGGGAGGTGAAAATGACGTCAATGCGCCTGTGGCACTTGGGCGGCACGCTCATCGCGGCCATCTGGCTTGCGCCCGCGGCGCTCGCCCAGGCTCCCGCACCGGCAGCGCCGACCACTGCCAATCCTTGGTTCCAAGGCGCGCCATTCCCGGACGCATCGGAGGAAGTGCTCGGCGCAACCGCCGGCGGCAAGCTCTACGTCTTCGCCGGCCTTGCGCCCGGCTGGAAGCCGAAGGCGATGGTCTATGAATACGACCCGGCCTCCAATCAATGGGCCAAGAAGCGGCCGATGCGGCTTGCCTCCCACCACGTCGCGTTCGCGACCTTGAACAACAAGATCTATGCGTTCGGCGGCTTTACTTATCCCGAGTCCGGTCCGCCCGGCTGGAACGCGGTCAACAATGCCTGGGAATACGATCTCGCCGCGGATGAATGGAAAGAGCTCGCGCCGATGCCGACGCGGCGCGGCGCAGCCTCCGCCGGCGTCGCCAACGGCAAGATCTACGTCACCGGCGGCGCCAACTCGCTCCCCGGCGTGAACGAGAACGGCATCCATCCGGCGCGCCCGCACAACGTGGTGGCGACGGTCGAGGAATACGACCCCGCGGCGAACTCTTGGAAAACCGTGCGCCCGCTCCTCCTCGCGCGCAATCACCATGCGACCGTCGGCGTCGGCGACAAGATCTATGTGATCGGCGGCCGCGTCGGCGCGGCCTTCATCTCCAGCGCCAGCAACAACGTTGATCTGGTGGAGATGTATGATCCCGCCAGCGATCTGTGGACGCCGCGCGCGCGCATGCCCACGGCGCGCAGCGCCATCGGCGCCGCGGTCTACAACAACAACATTCTGGTCGCCGGCGGCGAAGGCCAGGACCAGCGCTTCCTCGCCGCCTTCAAGGCGGTGGAAGCCTATGACCCGGCGCTCAACCGCTGGCAGGTGCTGCCGTCCATGCCGCATCCGCGCCATGGGCTTGCGGTCGGCGCGGTCGGCAATCGCCTCTATACGGTCAGCGGCGATGGCCAGTCGGCCGGCAGCGGCATCGACCACTCCGCCGTCGCCTTTAACGAGATCCTGCAGGTCGACCTGGTTTTGAAGTGAGGCATTGTAGCGTGGGCAACGGCATTCGCCGTTGCCCACGCGTTCATCAAAACCGGCAAAACGGTTTCACCGCCCGCTCGAAATCCCGCGCGCGCTGCGGTGAGGGTTGAGGCAGGCCCTGCTCTCCATAGATGAGCAGGCGATGAAGGCGGCTTCCCCGGCCCGCCGAGCGCGGCGAATCAAAGCGACGGGCGTCGAGGTTTGCTCACCGTTCGATCAAGGCTCGAAGAATCGTGCCGCGAATGACCGAAAATCCGTGCGAAGACGCAGCGAGCCGGCGCATTCGGGGTGCGGCCATCGATCGCTCGCCGCACCTGCGGACGCGGCTTGCGCGTCCCCCGGGATGACCCCGACAGAGGGCCGCGCTGATAATTTCTCGCTTGACATCAATTCCGTGACAGCGGCGTGACCAGGCTGTGAATGGAACCCTTCCGAATCCGCCGCCGATATCCGATACTTGCTGCACCGCACCTGAGTCGCCCCCGAATTTCACAGCTCGGCACCACATTTAGCAGTTTGTTTACGGGGGCATACTAAGCCTTGACGAACGGAAGGTGCTGTCCTAGCTTGAAAAGGTTCGGCGCGAGTGGTTCGAAGTCCCGCCGGGCGCTCTCCTGAAAGGGTCTGCGTAACCGCTCCGCTTGCCGCCACGGCGCCGGAGAGAGGCTCTTCGTTTGCCTTAAGGCGAGCCGCGCCGGACCGCGCCGCAATAAACAAACCCGGGCCCGCCAGGACCACGGGGAAGGCGTTAAATAGAGACGAGAGTAACGAGCCAGTCCGAGCGCGGCCGGGAGGCCAGGGCCGCGTGACGGGTCACGTGTCGGCGGTCCGCCGGGCCGCCGCGCCAACGACGAAGGGGCGAATGATGCGGATTACGCGGCGATACACCAAGGAAGGACAGTCCCCCTACGCGGACATCGCGTTCCGCCTGACCGAAAGCGAGATCCGCAATCCCGACGGCTCGGTGGTGTTCCGTGCCGAGGGCGTCGAGGTGCCGGCGTTCTGGTCGCAGGTCGCCGCCGACGTGCTGGCGCAAAAATACTTCCGCAAGGCGGGGGTGCCCGCGCGGCTGAAGAAGGTCGAGGAGGAGACCGTTCCGTCCTGGCTGTGGCGCTCGAGCGCCGACGAGGCGGCATTGGGGGCGCTGCCGGAGAAGGAGCGCAGCACCGGCGAACATTCCTCCAAACAGGTGTTCGAGCGGCTCGCCGGCACCTGGACCTATTGGGGTTGGAAGGGCGGCTATTTCGATTCGGAAGCGGACGCGCGCGCCTTCTTCGACGAGCTCGTCTTTATGCTCGCGATGCAGATGGCGGCGCCGAATTCGCCGCAATGGTTCAATACCGGACTCTATTGGGCCTACGGCATCGACGGGCCGAGCCAGGGCCATTTCTACGTCGACTTCCAGACCGGCAAGCTCGTGAAGTCGAAGTCGGCCTACGAGCATCCGCAGCCGCACGCCTGCTTCATCCAGTCGATCGCCGACGATCTGGTCAACGAAGGCGGGATCATGGATCTGTGGGTGCGCGAGGCGCGCCTGTTCAAATACGGCTCGGGAACCGGCTCGAATTTCTCGCGCCTGCGCGGCGAGGGCGAACGGCTCGCGGGCGGAGGAAAATCCTCCGGGCTGATGAGCTTCCTCAAGATCGGCGATCGCGCGGCCGGCGCCATCAAGTCGGGCGGCACCACGCGTCGCGCCGCCAAGATGGTGATCGTCGACACCGATCATCCCGACATCGAGCAATTCATCAACTGGAAGGTGATCGAGGAGCAGAAGGTGGCGAACCTCGTCACCGGCTCCAAGATCAACCAGAAGCATCTGCGCGCGATCCTCAAAGCGTGCGTGAACTGCGAAGGCTCGGGCGACGACTGCTTCGATCCGGACAAGAACCCGGTGCTGCGGCGGGAAATCAAGGCCGCGCGCAGGAATCACGTGCCCGACAATTTCATCAAGCGCGTGATCCAATTCGCCAAGCAGGGCTACACCGACATCGAGTTCCCGGTCTACGACACCGACTGGGATTCGGACGCCTATCTCACCGTCTCGGGGCAGAACTCCAACAACTCGGTGCGCGTCACCGACGAGTTCCTCAAGGCGGTCGAGGCCGACGGCGATTGGGATCTGTTCTGGCGCACCAAGCCGGGCAAGATCGCCAAGACGATCAAGGCGCGCGCGCTGTGGGAGAAGATCGGCTACGCCGCCTGGGCCTGCGCCGATCCCGGCCTGCAGTACCACACCACCGTGAACGACTGGCACACCTGCCCGGCCTCGGGGCCCATCCGCGCCAGCAATCCGTGCTCGGAATACATGTTCCTCGACGACACCGCGTGCAACCTCGCCTCCATGAACCTGCTCGCGTTCCGCAACGTGGCGACGCAGCAGTTCGACCTCGAAGGCTACGAGCACGCGGTGCGGCTGTGGACCATCGTGCTCGAAATCTCGGTGCTGATGGCGCAATTCCCCTCGCGCGAGATCGCGCTGCTCTCCTTCGAGTTCCGCACGCTGGGCCTGGGCTACGCCAACCTCGGCGGCTTGTTGATGTCGTCGGGCCTCTCCTACGATTCCGACGCCGGCCGCCAGATCGCGGGCGCGCTCACCGCCATCCTGACCGGCGTCAGCTACGCCACCTCGGCCGAGATGGCCGGGTTGCTCGGCGCCTTCCCCGGCTACAAGAAGAACCGCGAGCACATGCTGCGCGTCATTCGCAACCACCGCCGCGCCGCGCACGGCGAGCGCACCGGCTATGAGAAGGTGGCGACGCCGCCGGTCCCGCTCGACCACAAGGCCTGCCCCGATCCGCGCATGATCGAGCATGCCGAGCGCGCCTGGGATCGCGCGCTCGCGCTCGGCGAGCAGCATGGCTATCGCAATGCCCAAGTCTCGGTGATCGCGCCCACCGGCACCATCGGGCTGGTGATGGACTGCGACACCACCGGCATCGAGCCCGACTTCGCGCTGGTCAAGTTCAAGAAGCTCGCCGGCGGCGGCTACTTCAAGATCATCAACCGCGCGGTGCCGGAGGCGTTGCGCGTGCTCGGCTATTCGCAGGAAGAGATCGCCGAGATCGAGGCCTACGCGGTCGGCCACGGCAGCCTCGCGGACGCGCCCGGCATCAACCCCACCACGCTCAAGCAGAAGGGCTTCACGCAAGAGGCGATCGAGAAGGCGGAGAAGGCGCTGCGCAGCGCCTTCGACATCAAGTTCGCCTTCAACAAGTGGACGCTGGGCGAGGAGTTCGTGAGCAAGCTCGGCATCGCGCCGGAGAAGCTCGCCGATCCGCGGTTCGATCTTCT